>Ga0265780_10000021_pt1 | contig 366529 bp, 351 predicted proteins | sample P1T30metagenome_FD_192432 | JGI IMG/M metagenome (GOLD analysis project Ga0265780, IMG submission 192432) | Plant litter microbial communities from East Loma Ridge, Irvine, California - P1 T30 | ecosystem: Environmental > Terrestrial > Plant litter > Unclassified | place: USA: California...
TAATTATGCCAACAATTCAACAATTAGTAAGAACAGGAAGAACTCAGATAACTAAGAAGAGTAAATCGGTTGCTTTAGATTCTTGTCCTCAAAGAAGAGGGGTTTGTACGCGTGTTTACACTACTACGCCAAAAAAACCAAACTCTGCAATGCGTAAAGTTGCGCGTGTACGTTTGACAAATGGTAATGAAGTGAATGCTTACATCCCTGGAGAAGGACACAATTTACAAGAGCACTCGATAGTATTAGTTAGAGGCGGAAGGGTAAAAGATTTACCAGGTGTTAGATATCATATCGTTCGTGGAGCGCTTGACACGTCAGGAGTTGCAGGAAGAACGCAAAGAAGATCTAAGTACGGTGCTAAACGCCCAAAAGAAGCAAAAAAGTAATTTAAAACGTTAAGAGTTGGAGGTTAGGAGTTAAGGGGAGGGATTGAAAAATCAAATTGACAATCTCAAACGCATAACATTTAACGGATAACCTATAACTTTTTATTAAAAAAAAGACATGAGAAAAAGAGCGGCAAAGAAAAGACCACTTTTACCAGATCCTAGGTTTAACGACCAATTGGTAACACGTTTTGTGAACAACTTAATGTGGGATGGTAAGAAATCTACAGCTTTCAAAGTATTTTATGATGCAATTGACATCATTGAATCTAAAAAGCAAGATTCAGAGAAATCTTCATTAGAAATTTGGAAAGATGCTTTAACAAACGTTATGCCTCACGTAGAAGTACGTAGTCGTAGAGTAGGTGGAGCTACATTTCAAATTCCAATGCAAATTAGACCAGATAGAAAAATTTCTATGGCAATGAAGTGGTTGATACTTTATTCTAGAAGAAGAAATGAAAAATCTATGGCACAACGTTTAGCGTCAGAATGTTTAGCTGCTGCTAAAGAAGAAGGTGCTGCGGTTAAGAAAAGAATGGATACTCACAAGATGGCAGAGGCTAATAAAGCTTTCTCTCACTTTAGATTTTAATTCGTAAGAAATGGCTAGAGATTTAAAATATACAAGAAATATCGGAATTGCTGCTCACATTGATGCTGGTAAAACAACAACAACTGAGCGTATCCTTTTTTACACTGGAAAGTCACATAAAATTGGTGAGGTGCACGATGGTGCTGCGACAATGGACTGGATGGCTCAAGAGCAAGAAAGAGGTATTACAATTACATCGGCTGCAACAACTTGTGAGTGGAATTTTCCAACTGAGCAAGGTAAACTTTTGCCAAACTCATTGCCTTACCACTTTAATATTATTGATACTCCTGGACACGTTGACTTTACCGTAGAGGTAAATCGTTCTTTACGTGTACTTGATGGTTTAGTTTTCTTATTTAGTGCTGTTGATGGTGTTGAGCCTCAATCAGAAACTAACTGGAGACTTGCAGATCAATATAGAGTTCCTCGTATGGGATTCGTAAACAAGATGGACCGTCAAGGATCTAACTTTTTGGCTGTATGTCAACAAGTTCGTGATATGTTAAAATCAAATGCTGTTGCGATCACTTTGCCAATTGGTGAAGAAAATGATTTCAAAGGTGTTGTAGATTTAGTAAAAAATCAAGCTATCATATGGCATGATGCAACTCAAGGGGCAACTTTTGATATTGTTGATATTCCTGCTGATATGGTTGCTGAAGTTAAAGAATACAGAGATATTCTTATTGAAGCAGTTGCTGATTACGATGAGAACTTGCTTGATAAGTATATGGAAAATCCAGATTCTATCACAGAGGAAGAAATTAACAATGCTCTTAGAGCTGCAACAATGGACATGGCTATCATCCCGATGATTGCTGGTTCTTCTTTCAAAAATAAAGGAGTTCAGTTCATGCTAGATGCAGTTTGTAAGTACTTACCTTCTCCAATGGATAAAGAAGGTATCGAAGGAATCCATCCTGATGATGCTGAATTGTTAGAAGAGGATCAAACTAAGATCTTGCGTAAGCCAGATGTAAAAGAGCCTTTTGCTGCTTTGGCATTTAAAATTGCTACTGACCCATTCGTAGGTCGTCTAGCTTTCTTCCGTGCTTACTCTGGACGTTTAGATGCTGGTTCTTATGTTTTGAACACTCGTTCAGGAAATAAGGAAAGAATTTCTCGTATCTACCAAATGCACGCTAATAAACAAAATCCAATCGAATTTATTGAGGCTGGAGATATTGGAGCTGCTGTTGGATTTAAAGATATCAAAACTGGAGATACATTGTGTGATGAAAAACACCCAATTATTCTTGAGTCTATGAAATTCCCTGCGCCGGTAATTGGTATTGCAATTGAACCTAAAACTAAAGCTGACGTTGATAAAATGGGTATGGCTTTGGCTAAATTAGCTGAAGAAGATCCAACATTTACTGTTAGAACAGATGAGGCTTCAGGGCAAACAATTATCTCAGGTATGGGTGAGCTTCACTTAGATATCTTGGTAGATCGTATGAAACGTGAATTTAAAGTTGAAGTGAACCAAGGTGAGCCTCAAGTTGAATATAAAGAAGCGTTTACAAGAACTGCAACTCATAGAGAGACTTACAAGAAACAATCAGGGGGTCGTGGTAAATTCGGTGATATCGTATTTACACTTGAGCCAGCTGACGAAGTTGATGGTAAAGTTCCTGTTGGATTACAGTTTATTAATGCAGTAAAAGGTGGTAACGTTCCTAAAGAATATATTCCATCTGTAGAAAAAGGTTTCCGTGAAGCTATGAAAACTGGTCCTTTGGCTGGTTATCAAGTGGATAGTTTGAAAGTAACTTTGACAGACGGATCTTTCCACCCTGTCGATTCTGATGCACTTTCTTTTGAATTAGCAGCTAGAATGGGTTATAGAGAAGTGGCTAAAGCTGCTGGAGCAATTATTCTTGAGCCTATCATGAAAATGGAAGTTATTACTCCTGAAGAAAACATGGGAGATATCGTTGGTGATATCAACCGTCGTAGAGGTCAGGTTAATGATATGGGTGACAGAAATGGTGCTAAAACTATTAAAGCTGATGTGCCTTTGTCAGAGATGTTTGGATATGTAACAACATTAAGAACATTATCTTCTGGTAGAGCTACTTCAACAATGGAGTTTTCACATTATGCAGAAACACCTTCTAATATTTCAGAAGCTGTAATTAAAAAAGCAAAAGGTAACGCTTAATTCTTAAGAAAATGAGTCAAAAAATCAGAATAAAACTAAAATCTTACGATCACATGTTGGTAGATAAATCTGCTGAAAAGATCGTAAAAACAGTAAAAACTACTGGCGCAGTTGTAACAGGTCCAATTCCGTTGCCAACTCACAAAAAACTTTTCACTGTACTACGTTCTCCGCACGTTAACAAAAAAGCGAGAGAGCAATTTGAAGTAATGTCATACAAGAGATTGATTGATATTTATTCATCTTCATCTAAAACTATTGATGCATTAATGAAACTTGAATTGCCAAGTGGAGTTGAAGTAGAAATAAAAGTATAACTTTTATTATATTTTATAAAATAAAGAGCGAGACAGAAATGTCTCGCTTTTTTTATGTTGATAATTATTTTTTTTCAGTTTGTGATTTTTTATTTGATGTCTTTTTTTAGTGTATAATTTCTAATAATGTCTTTCGTTTAGCCACTTGCGAGGATTTTAAAAGTCGGGGTTTGGTGATTTTTTGAAAATAAAAATAAAATTTAAGTGAATTATTATGCGTTTTTTTTATTAATAAAAATCCATTTGTTTAAACGTTCTGAGCTTGGATTTTGATAATGAGGGATTTAATTTTTCTAAGTGTTTGGTATATTCAATTTTAATGTCTACTTTTGCACTCCCTGTTTGGAAATTTCTGTTATTTTCAAATTGAAGGGAATTTTAGTAATTAATAATTAATATTTATGTCTGGGTTAATTGGTAAAAAAATCGGCATGACTAGTATTTTCGACGAAAACGGGAAAAACATTCCTTGTACAGTAATCGAGGCTGGGCCGTGTGTTGTTACCCAAGTCAGAACCAAAGGTGTTGACGGGTACGAAGCGTTGCAACTTGGTTTCGATGACAAAAACGAGAAACATTCCACTAAAGCGGCTTTAGGTCACTTTAAAAAAGCGGGAACTGTTGCTAAGAAAAAAGTCGTTGAATTTCAAGATTTTGCAACTGAACAAAAATTAGGAGATCTTATTGATGTTTCTATTTTTGCTGAAGGAGAATTTGTAGATGTACAAGGTGTATCTAAAGGTAAAGGTTTTCAAGGGGTTGTTAAACGTCACGGATTTGGTGGTGTTGGACAAGCAACTCACGGTCAACACAACCGTTTAAGAGCGCCAGGTTCTGTGGGAGCTTCTTCTTATCCATCTAGAGTATTCAAAGGAATGCGTATGGCTGGAAGAATGGGAGGAGACAATGTAAAAGTTCAAAACCTTAGAGTTTTAAAAGTAGTAGCTGAAAAGAACCTACTTGTTATTAAAGGATGTGTTCCTGGACATAAAAACTCTTATGTAATCATTCAGAAGTAATGGAAGTAAAAGTATTAGATTTCAACGGAAAAGATACTGGAAGAAAAGTTCAACTTTCTGATTCAGTATTCGCAATTGAACCAAACAATCACGCTGTATACCTTGATGTTAAGCAATATCTTGCTAATCAAAGACAGGGAACTCACAAAGCAAAAGAAAGAGCTGAAGTGACAGGAAGTACACGTAAGATTAAAAAACAAAAAGGAACTGGTACAGCTCGTGCGGGAAGTATCAAAAATCCATTGTTTAAAGGTGGTGGAACAATTTTCGGACCAAGACCAAGAAGTTATTCATTTAAATTGAATAAAAGCTTGAAAAGATTGGCAAGAAAATCAGCTTTCTCAATCAAAGCAAAAGAGGCGAATATTATCGTTCTTGAAGACTTTAATTTTGAAGCGCCAAACACTAAAAATTTCATTAACGTTTTGAAAGCTTTAGGGTTAGAAAATAAAAAATCTCTATTTGTGTTGGGAGAGTCAAATAAAAATGTATATTTGTCGTCACGCAATTTAAAGGCTTCTAATGTCGTAACTAGCTCAGAATTAAGCACTTACGCTATATTAAACACTAATAATTTAGTGCTTTTAGAAGGTTCTTTGGAGTTAATCGAAGAAAATTTAAGCAAATAATAGGAATATGAGCATCATAATTAGACCTATAGTAACAGAAAAAGTAACCAAAGAAAGTGAAGTTCTGAACCGCTTCGGATTCGTTGTTGACAAAAAAGCAAACAAAGTTCAAATTAAGAAAGCTGTTGAAGCTGCTTATGGAGTAACTATTGTATCAGTTAACACGATGAACGTAAGACCGGACAGATCTACTAAATACACTAAAAGTGGTTTAATCAGTGGAAAGACAAATGCAATCAAAAAAGCAATTGTTCAAGTACAAGAAGGAGAAACAATTGATTTTTACAACAATATCTAAGATAGAAAAATGTCAGTAAGAAAATTAAAACCTATTACCCCAGGTCAGCGATTTAGAGTTGTGAATGGTTATGACGCTATTACAACTGATAAGCCGGAACGCTCTTTGATAGCGCCGATAAAAAACTCTGGAGGTAGAAATAGTCAAGGAAAGATGACCATGCGTTATACGGGTGGTGGTCACAAGCAGAGATATCGTATTATTGATTTCAAAAGAACTAAAGACGGAATTCCGGCTACTGTGAAATCAATCGAATACGATCCAAATCGTACTGCATTTATTGCTTTATTAGCTTATGCTGATGGAGAGAAAACTTATGTTATTGCTCAAAACGGATTGAAAGTAGGTCAGAAATTAGTTTCTGGACCAGAATCTCAACCTGAAATTGGTAATACATTACCTTTAAGCAGAATTCCTTTAGGAACTGTAATCTCTTGTATTGAGTTACGTCCAGGTCAAGGTGCGGTAATCGCTCGTTCAGCTGGAACATTTGCTCAATTAATGGCAAGAGATGGAAAATATGCAACAATTAAAATGCCTTCTGGAGAAACAAGATTAATCTTGTTAACTTGTTCGGCTACAATTGGAGCTGTTTCTAATTCAGACCACCAATTAGTTGTATCAGGAAAAGCTGGTAGAACAAGATGGTTAGGAAGAAGACCTAGAACAAGACCTGTTGCAATGAACCCTGTTGATCACCCAATGGGTGGTGGAGAAGGACGTTCTTCTGGTGGACATCCACGTTCAAGAAATGGAATACCAGCAAAAGGTTATAGAACTCGTTCTAAGAAAAACCCGAGTAACAAGTATATCGTAGAACGTAGAAAGAAATAATAAGATATGGCACGTTCATTAAAAAAAGGACCTTTCGTTCATTATAAGTTAGACAAGAAAGTTCAGGAAAACGTAGAAAGTGGTAAAAATAGTGTAGTAAAGACTTGGTCTAGAGCTTCTATGATTACTCCAGATTTCGTTGGACAGACTATCGCAGTTCATAACGGTCGTCAATTTGTACCAGTTTACGTAACAGAAAACATGGTAGGTCACAAATTAGGAGAATTTTCACCAACTAGATCTTTTAGAGGTCATGCTGGAGCAAAAAATAAAGGTAAAAAATAAGAAGCAATGGGAGTTCGTAAAAGAGAAACAGCAGATGCGAGAAAAGAGGCTAATAAGTCTATTGCTTTCGCAAAATTGAATAACTGCCCTACTTCACCTAGAAAAATGCGCTTAGTAGCGGACTTGGTAAGAGGTCAGAAGGTAGAAAGAGCACTTAACATCTTAAGATTCAGTTCTAAAGAGGCTTCAAGAAAATTAGAGAAACTATTATTATCTGCAATCAACAACTGGGAGCAAAAAAATAGTGAAGGTAATTTAGAAGAAGCTGGATTATTTGTTAAAGAGATCAGAGTAGATGGTGGAATGATGTTGAAAAGACTTCGTCCAGCTCCACAAGGTCGTGCACACAGAATAAGAAAACGTTCTAACCACGTAACAATCGTGCTTGGAGCTATCAATAACACACAAAGCAATTCTTAAGCAGCATGGGACAAAAGACAAATCCAATTGGAAATAGACTTGGTATCATCAGAGGGTGGGACTCAAACTGGTATGGTGGAAATGATTACGGTGATAAACTTGCCGAAGATCACAAAATCAGAAAGTATATCCACGCTCGTTTATCAAAAGCTAGTGTATCAAAAGTAATCATCGAGAGAACTTTGAAACTTGTAACCGTTACTATCACTACTGCTAGACCTGGTATTATTATCGGAAAAGGCGGACAAGAGGTAGACAAGTTGAAAGAAGAACTTAAGAAAGTTACTGACAAAGAGGTTCAAATCAACATCTTTGAAATCAAAAGACCTGAATTAGATGCTTATCTTGTGGCGACAAGCATCGCTCGTCAGATCGAAAGCCGTATTTCTTACAGACGTGCAATCAAAATGGCTATTGCTGCTTCTATGCGTATGAACGCTGAAGGTATCAAAGTTTTGATTTCTGGTCGTTTGAATGGTGCTGAGATGGCACGTTCAGAAGGTTTCAAAGAAGGTAGAATTCCTCTATCAACTTTCAGAGCTGATATTGATTATGCTTTGGCTGAAGCTCACACTACTTACGGTAGAATGGGTATCAAAGTATGGATCATGAAAGGTGAAGTTTATGGAAAGAGAGATCTTTCTCCACTTGCAGGAATGGATAAAAAACAATCTGGAACTGGTGGTGGTAAAGGTGGTGATTCTCCAAGAGGAGACAGAAAGCCCTTTAATAAAGGTGGAAAACCAGACGCTCGTAAAAGAAAGTAAATTTTTAAACTAAAGAAAAATGTTACAGCCTAAAAGAACAAAATACCGTAAGGTACAGAAAGGTAAAATGAAAGGTAACTCTCAAAGAGGGCATGAACTTTCTAATGGAATGTTTGGTATTAAATCTGTACATGAAGATGGAATGTTCTTAACGTCTCGTCAAATCGAAGCTGCACGTATTGCTGCAACTCGTTTCATGAAGAGAGAAGGACAATTATGGATCAAAATATTTCCAGACAAACCAATTACTAAGAAACCTCTTGAGGTACGTATGGGTAAAGGTAAAGGTGCCGTTGAATATTGGGCTGCCGTTGTTAAACCCGGAAGAATTATGTTTGAAGTTGGGGGAGTTCCTTTATCGGTTGCAAAAGAGGCTTTACGTCTTGCAGCTCAAAAGCTTCCAGTAAAAACTAAGTTCGTCGTTGCTAGAGATTTCGAAGCATAATTAAATTTATATTATGAAACAATCAGAAATAAAAGATCTTTCTGCAGCGGAGTTGCAAGAAAAACTTAGTCAAACTAAGAAAATATATGCTGACCTAAAAATGGCTCACGCTATTTCTCCAATTGAAAACCCACTTCAAATTAGAAGTGTAAGAAGAACAGTTGCAAGATTGGCTACAGAGTTAACTAAAAGAGAGTTACAATAATTGTATTCTGCTGAAAGATGGAAGAAAAAAGAAATTTAAGAAAAGAAAGAATAGGTGTTGTTACTTCAAATAAAATGGATAAATCTATTGTTATTGCTGAAGTAAGAAAAGTAAAACACCCATTATACGGTAAGTTCGTGTTGAAAACAAAGAAATACGTTGCACACGACGAAACAAACGACTGTAACATTGGAGATACTGTAAGAATTAGCGAAACGCGTCCTTTAAGTAAAACAAAATGTTGGAGATTAGTTGAAATCTTAGAAAGAGCTAAATAATTATGGTACAACAGGAATCAAGACTAAAAGTAGCAGATAACACGGGAGCAAAAGAAGTTTTAACTATCCGTGTTTTAGGAGGTACCAAAAGAAGGTATGCCTCTGTTGGTGACAAGATTGTAGTATCTATTAAAGATGCAACTCCTAACGGTAACGTTAAAAAAGGAGCTGTTTCAACTGCAGTTGTTGTACGTACCAAAAAAGAAGTGAGAAGAGCTGATGGTTCTTATATCCGTTTCGATGATAATGCATGTGTTCTTTTGAACGCTGCAGGGGAAATGAGAGGAACTCGTGTTTTTGGTCCGGTAGCAAGAGAACTTCGTGAAAAACAATTCATGAAAATTGTATCATTAGCACCAGAAGTGCTTTAATTCGTTTTAAGATGATAAAGCTAAAAATAAAATCAGGAGATATCGTAAGAGTTATTGCTGGAGACCATAAAGGTGCTGAAGGTAAAGTTTTACGTGTTTACCGTGAGAAAAATAAAGCGATAGTTGAAGGTGTAAACATGGTTTCGAAACATACAAAACCAAGTGCTAAAAACCCTCAAGGTGGTATCGTTAAGAAAGAAGCTTCTATACAAATATCTAACATTTCACTAATTGATCCTAAAACTAAGGAAACAACTAGAGTTGGTATTAGAGTAGAAGGAGATAAGAAAGTAAGATTTTCAAAAAAATCTAATCAAGTACTATAGTAATGGCATATACACCTAGACTAAAAGAAGAATATAAGAGTAGAGTAATCTCTGCTCTTAAAGAGGAATTCGGATATACAAACGTGATGCAAGTTCCAAAACTTGAAAAAATCGTTTTGAGCCGTGGAGTTGGTGCAGCTGTATCTGATAAAAAACTTATTGACTATGCAGTTGATGAGTTAACAAAGATCACTGGACAAAAAGCAGTATCTACAATTTCAAAGAAAGACGTTGCGTCATTCAAATTGAGAAAAGGGATGCCTATTGGAGCAAAAGTTACTTTACGTGGTGAAAGAATGTATGAGTTTTTAGATAGACTTGTTACTTCTGCTTTACCACGCGTTAGAGATTTTAGTGGTATCAAAGCTACTGGTTTCGACGGAAGAGGTAATTACAACCTTGGAGTTTTAGAGCAAATCATTTTCCCTGAAATTGATATTGACAAAGTAAACAAAATTTCAGGAATGGATATTACATTTGTTACTACTGCAAAAACAGACAAGGAAGCAAAGTCATTATTGGCTGAATTAGGATTACCTTTTAAAAAGAATTAAGACATGGCTAAAGAATCAATGAAAGCCCGTGAGGTAAAAAGAGAGAAAACGGTAGCAAAGTATGCTGAGAAAAGAAAAGCTTTGAAAGAAGCTGGAGATTTTGAAGGTTTACAAAAATTACCTAAAAACGCTTCACCAGTTCGTTTGCACAATCGTTGTAAGTTAACAGGTAGACCAAGAGGTTATATCCGTCAATTTGGTATTTCACGTGTAACTTTCCGTGAGATGGCTAATAATGGGTTAATTCCTGGAGTTAAAAAAGCGTCTTGGTAATCTCGCAATAAGTTAGTACTTTTGCAAACCAAAAAATAATTTTAATTGATTAAAGGTTCGGGAGACGAGTGTCTCCCGAAAACCATAGTCGCAATCAAATACATATGTATACAGATCCTATTGCAGATTATTTGACTAGAGTTCGTAACGCTGTGGCTGCAAACCACAAAGTTGTTGAAATTCCAGCTTCTAATCTAAAAAAAGAAATAACTAAGATCTTATTTGATCAAGGTTATATCTTGAGTTACAAGTTTGAGGACAACTCTGTTCAGGGTTCAATCAAAATTGCTTTGAAGTATGATAAAGATACTAAAGAGCCTGTAATTAAAGATATCCAAAGAATTAGTAAACCTGGTTTACGTAAATATGCAGGTGCTGCCAAATTACCAAGAATCCTTAACGGATTAGGAATTGCAATTGTTTCAACTTCTAAAGGTCTTATGACTGGAAAACAAGCGAAACAATTAAATGTAGGTGGTGAAGTAATTTGTTACGTATACTAATTTTAAAGACTAAATAAGATGTCAAGAATAGGTAAAAGCCCAATTGTAATCGCTGCTGGAGTAACTGTTGAAGTTAAGGACGGTATCGTTACGGTAAAAGGAAAAAAAGGTCAACTAACTCAGGAGTTTTCGGACATTACTGTAAAAGTTGAAGGCGATCAGGTTCTATTAGAAAGATCGTCTGATCATAAAGACCAAAGAGCAAAACACGGATTATACAGATCATTAATCAATAACATGATAATTGGTGTATCTGAAGGTTTTACAAAAGAACTTGAATTAGTTGGAGTTGGTTATAGAGCTTCAAACCAAGGACAAAAATTAGATTTAGCTCTTGGATATTCTCACAATATTGTTTTAGAAGTTGCTCCAGAAGTAGTTTTAGAAACAATATCTGAAAAAGGTAAAAACCCTATCGTAAAATTAACATCATTTGACAAACAACTTTTAGGACAGGTTGCTGCGAAAATCAGAGGTTTCCGTAAGCCTGAGCCATACAAAGGAAAAGGTGTTAAATTTGTGGGTGAAGTATTAAGAAGAAAAGCAGGTAAATCAGCTTAAAAAATAAGATTATGTCATTAACAAAATCTGATAGAAGACAGAGAATTAGATTCAGAATTAGAAAATCGATTAGTGGTACTGCTACTAACCCAAGACTATCTGTATTTAGAAGTAACAAAGAAATTTACGCTCAACTTATTGATGATGTAAATGGAGTTACTTTATTAGCTGCATCTTCAAGAGAAAAAGAAATAGGGAAAGGTACAAACGTTGAAATCGCTGCTGCTGTTGGAAAATTAGTTGCAGAGAAAGCGTTAAAAGCTGGGATTGATACAATCACTTTTGATAGAGGTGGTTATTTATATCACGGTCGTATTAAATCATTAGCAGAAGGCGCAAGAGCGGCTGGACTTAAATTCTAATATATTATGTCTAAATACAAAAATGTAGAATTGGTAAAACCAAGTGGTCTTGAACTTAAAGATCGTCTGGTAAGTGTTAATCGTGTTACTAAGGTTACAAAAGGTGGTAGAGCTTTCGGTTTTTCTGCTATTGTAGTTGTAGGTGATGAAAACGGAGTAGTTGGTCATGGATTAGGAAAATCTAAAGATGTTTCTGAAGCAATTGCGAAAGCAGTGGAAGATGCTAAGAAAAATTTAGTAAAGATTCCTTTGAATGGACAATCTGTTCCTCACGAACAAAAAGGTAAATTTGGTGGTGCGCGTGTATTTTTAATTCCTGCTTCTCATGGTACTGGAGTTATTGCTGGTGGAGCTGTTCGTTCAGTTCTTGAATCAGTAGGTATTCACGATGTATTGTCTAAATCTCAAGGATCATCAAATCCTCACAACGTAGTGAAAGCAACTTTTGATGCTTTATTACAAATGAGAAGCGCTCACACTGTTGCAAAACAAAGAGGTGTTTCTTTAGAAAAAGTTTTTAAAGGTTAATTCAAGGAAATTATGGCTAAATTATTAGTAAAACAAGTAAGAAGCAAAATCAACTGCCCTCTTTCTCAAAAAAGAGGTTTGGAAGCTTTAGGTCTACGTAAAATGGGACAAGTTGTAGAGCATGATTCAAATCCTGCAATCCTTGGGATGATAAACAAAGTTAAACACTTAGTTTCTGTCGAAGAAGCTAAATAACAAATACTGTTATGAATTTAAGTAACTTACAACCAGCTGAAGGGTCAACACACAATCAAAATAAAAGATTAGGTAGAGGAGAAGGTTCTGGAAAAGGTGGTACTGCTGCAAGAGGTCACAAAGGAGCAAAATCTCGTTCTGGTTATTCTAAAAAGATTGGTTTTGAAGGAGGTCAAATGCCACTTCAAAGACGTGTGCCTAAGTTTGGTTTCACAAACATCAATCGTAAAGATTACGAAGGTGTTAATTTAGATACGCTTCAATTATTAGTAGACAATGGTGTGATTACTGATTCTGTTTCTATGACAGATTTCGTAGCAAATCGTCTTGCTACCAAAAATGAAATCGTTAAGATTTTAGGTAGAGGAGAGTTGAAAGCAAAATTAAAAGTAACTGCCCACAAATTTACCGCTACTGCAAAGGCTGCTATTGAAGCTGCTGGTGGAGAAGCTGTAACTATATAACTTATCTACTAAGATGAAGAAATTTATTGAATCAATAAGTAATGTTTGGAAAATCGAAGAACTGAAAAATAGAATCCTAATTACATTAGGATTGCTTTTAGTATATCGTTTTGGTGCACACGTTACGCTTCCTGGAATTGATGCAACTCAATTAACTGGTTTAGCGGGACAAACTAAACAAGGTTTAGGATCTATCCTCGACATGTTTACAGGAGGTGCTTTCTCTAAAGCTTCAGTTTTTGCTTTAGGTATTATGCCTTATATTTCTGCATCTATTGTTGTTCAGTTAATGGGAATTGCTATTCCTTATTTGCAAAAACTTCAAAACGATGGAGAGAGTGGTAGAAAGAAGATTAATCAAATCACTCGTTGGTTGACTATAGCTATTACACTGGTTCAAGGTCCAACTTATATCTATAATTTATACAGAACATTGCCTGGTAGTGCATTCTTACTAGGCTTTAATTCTCCTGAATTTTTGTTCTCCTCTGTTATTATCTTAGTTACTGGTACAATTTTTGCTATGTGGCTTGGAGAAAAAATTACAGATAAAGGTATTGGTAATGGAATTTCATTATTGATTATGGTTGGTATTTTAGCAAGATTACCTCAGGCATTTATGCAGGAGTTCTCTTCTAGAGTTACCAATAACAATGGTGGTCCAATGTTATTAGTTATTGAAATTATAGTGTGGTTATTAGTAATCATTTCTTGTGTATTGCTTACAATGGCAGTACGTAAAATTCCAGTTCAATACGCTCGTCGTACAACAACTGGAGATTACGAGCAGGATTTAGCAGGTGGTAACAGACAATGGATTCCTCTAAAGCTTAATGCTTCTGGAGTTATGCCAATCATTTTTGCTCAGGCAATTATGTTTATACCTGCAGCTGTAGCTGGATTGTCTAAATCAGATACATCACAATCTATTGTTGGTGCGTTTAGTAATATGTTCGGATTTTGGTATAATTTTGTTTTTGCAACTTTAATTATTGTATTTACATTCTTCTATACTGCAATCACTGTTCCTACTAATAAAATGGCCGATGATTTAAAAAGAAGCGGTGGTTTCATTCCGGGAGTACGTCCAGGAGCTGAGACTTCAGATTTCTTAGATAAAGTGATGTCTTTAATAACTTTCCCAGGATCTTTATTCCTTGCTTTGATTGCTGTGTTCCCAGCTATTGTTGTAAGTGTTATGGATGTACAACAATCTTGGGCAATGTTTTTTGGAGGTACCTCATTAATAATTATGGTTGGTGTTGCAATAGATACTATTCAACAAATCAACTCGTACTTGTTAAACAAACATTATGATGGTTTAATGAAGACTGGTAAAAATAGAAAAGCGGTAGCTTAATATATTTATGGCAAAACAATCAGCAATAGAACAAGACGGATCAATCATTGAAGCATTATCAAATGCGATGTTCCGTGTAGAGTTAGAAAATGGACATATCGTAATTGCTCATATTTCTGGAAAAATGCGTATGCATTACATCAAATTATTACCTGGTGATAAAGTGAAACTGGAAATGAGTCCTTATGATTTGTCAAAAGCAAGAATTACTTATCGATATTAAAGATATTCACTATGAAAGTTAGAGCATCAGTAAAAAAGAGAAGTGCCGAGTGCATTATCGTGCGTAGAAAAGGGAGATTGTACGTAATAAACAAAAAGAATCCTAGATTTAAACAAAGACAAGGATAATTATGGCAAGAATAGCAGGGGTAGATATCCCAAAAAATAAGAGAGGTGTTATAGCACTAACCTATATCTTCGGATTAGGAAGAAGTAGAGCGATTGAGATTTTAGAGAAAGCTCAAGTTAGCCAAGATAAAAAAGTTCAAGATTGGAATGATGATGAGATCGGAGCGATTCGTGATGCTGTTTCATTTTACAAAATTGAAGGAGAATTACGTTCTGAAGTTTCTTTAAACATCAAACGTTTAATGGATATTGGTTGTTACAGAGGTATCCGTCATAGATCTGGTCTTCCGTTAAGAGGACAAAGAACTAAAAACAACTCTAGAACAAGAAAAGGTAAAAGAAAAACTGTTGCGAATAAGAAAAAAGCAACTAAATAATAAGTAATATGGCTAAAGCAACTGCAAAAAAACGTAAAGTTATCGTTGAATCAACGGGTGAAGCTCATATTTCTGCCACTTTCAACAACATTATCATTTCTTTGACTAATAAGAAAGGTGAAGTTATTTCTTGGTCTTCAGCTGGTAAAATGGGTTTCAGAGGTTCTAAAAAGAACACTCCGTACGCAGCTCAAATGGCAGCAGAAGATTGTAGTAAAGTAGCTCTTGAGGCAGGACTTAAAAAAGTAAAAGTTTATGTAAAAGGACCAGGAAACGGGCGTGAGTCTGCTATCCGTTCTATTCATAACGGTGGTATTGAAGTTACAGAGATTATCGATGTTACTCCAATGCCTCACAACGGATGTCGTCCTCCGAAAAGACGTAGAGTTTAATACTCAAAATTTATAGTATAACCTAGATTGAATATAGATTATCGAAGGATAAGACCTGAATTCATAATCTCAATCTTAAACAATTTAAAATGGCAAGATATACTGGTCCTAGTACAAGAATCGCTCGTAAATTTGGCGAAGCGATCTTCGGAGATGATAAGTCTTTCGAAAAAAGAAATTACCCACCTGGACAACACGGGATGGCTAAAAAAAGAGGAAAAAAATCTGAGTATGCTGTTCAGTTAATGGAAAAGCAAAAAGCTAAATATTCTTATGGAATTTTAGAAAAACAATTCAGAAATTTATTCGAAAAAGCATCAGCGACTAAAGGAGTAACTGGTGAAGTTTTATTACAACTATGTGAAGCAAGATTAGATAACGTTGTTTTTAGAATGGGAATTGCTCCATCTAGAAGAGGTGCTCGTCAAATAGTATCTCACAGACACGTTACTGTAAATGGAGAAGTTGTGAATATTCCTTCTTACCACCTTAAGCCTGGTGATAAAGTTGCAGTTCGTGAAAAATCTAAATCTTTAGAAGCTATCGAACGTTCTTTATCAAATTCAAGTCATGTTTATGAATGGATTACTTGGAACAATGATCTTAAAGAAGGAACTTTTGTTTCTGTACCTGCAAGACTTCAAATTCCAGAAAACATTAAAGAACAATTAATCGTAGAGTTGTACAACAAATAATAATTGACTTAGTCGAAATTTATGGCAATATTTAATTTTCAAAAGCCCGATAAAGTTATCATGATCGATTCAACCGATTTTGAAGGTAAATTCGAATTTAGACCTTTAGAACCTGGTTACGGATTGACAGTTGGTAATGCACTTAGAAGAGTTTTGCTTTCAGCATTAGAAGGTTATGCAATTACATCTGTTCGTATCGAAGGTGTAGATCATGAGTTTTCTACTATTTCAGGTGTTGTTGAAGATGTTACCGAAATTATCCTTAATCTAAAGCAAGTACGTTTCAAACGTCAGATTGAAGATATCGATAATGAAGCAGTTACAATTTCTGTTTCTGGTAAAGATCAATTAACAGCAGGTGATTTTCAAAAATTTATTTCAGGTTTTCAAGTTTTGAATCCAGACCTTGTTATCTGTAATTTAGATTCTAAAATCAAATTGAATTTCGATTTAACAATCGAAAAAGGTAGAGGATATGTTCCTGCTGAGGAGAACAAAAAACAGAATGCTGCAATTGGAACCATTTTTACAGACTCTATTTTTACTCCGGTAAAAAATGTAAAATATGCAATTGAAAACTTCCGTGTAGAACAAAAAACAGATTACGAAAAATTAGTTTTTGAAATTAAAACTGATGGTTCTATTAATCCAAAAGATGCTCTTACAGAAGCTGCTAAGGTTTTAATTCACCACTTCATGTTGTTTTCTGACGAAAGAATTACACTCGAGGCTGACGAAATTGCACAAACAGAATCGTATGATGAAGAGTCATTGCATATGAGACAATTGCTTAAAACTAAGCTTGTTGATATGGATTTATCTGTGAGAGCATTAAATTGCTTGAAAGCGGCTGAAGTTGATACACTTGGTGATTTAGTATCGTTCAATAAAAATGATCTAATGAAATTCCGTAATTTTGGTAAAAAATCTTTAACTGAACTTGATGAACTTGTTGCAGTTAAAAATTTAACTTTTGGAATGGACTTAGCTAAATACAAATTAGATAAAGAATAATTCAATCCGCTTCGGCGGATTAAATTTAAAATAGCAATGAGACACGGAAAAAAATTCAATCACTTAAGCAGACAGACTGGACATAGAAAAGCTATGTTGGCTAATATGGCTTGTTCTCTTATTGAGCACAAACGTATTAACACTACTGTTGCTAAGGCTAAAGCGCTTAAACAATTCGTTGAGCCTTTAATCACAAAATCAAAAGAAGATACGACTCACAATCGTCGTATTGTTTTTGCTTACTTACGTAGTAAATATGCTGTAACTGACTTGTTCAGAGATGTAGCTGCTAAAGTTGGTGACCGTCCAGGTGGATACACTCGTATCATTAAAGTTGGAAATCGTTTGGGAGATAATGCTGATATGGCAATGATCGAACTTGTAGATTTCAATGAACTTTACAATGGTGGTAAAAAAGAAGTTAAAAAAGCTAAAAGCCGTCGTGGTGGTAAAGCAAAAAAAGCTGAGGAGACTACTCCTGAAGCTCCAGCTGCTGAATCAGAAACGACTACTGAAGCTTCTGAATAATTATGAAAGTAATGATTCTATAGAAATCAAGGATAAGCTAATTTTAGTTTATCCTTTTTTTTTGATTTTTTTTTAAATCCAAAATTTAACTTATTTTAATTCTTAGGTTTTATTTTTATGAAGGAATTTTTTAAAAAATCTTGTAGACACTATTTTAAAGAAGTAAATTTGCAAAACTTATAATTACAAATGAAACGCTTAGGGCAAGTTTCATATGAAAATTAAAAAAAAACAACACAAATTAAAGAATGAAATACACTACACGACAAAGCGCCATTTTATTATTAAGCGACGGAACTATTTTTCACGGTAAATCTATTGGAATTAGCGGTAAAACTTTTGGTGAAGTTTGTTTTAATACTGGAATGACCGGTTATCAGGAGATTTTTACAGATCCTTCTTACTTTGGTCAAATATTAGTCGCTACAAATGCACACATTGGAAACTATGGAGTTAACGATCTGGAAGTAGAATCTGATAGTGTCAAGATTGCTGGTTTAGTTTGTAAAAACTTCAGTTTTAATTATTCACGTGAAGATGCTTCTGGGAGTTTAGAAGATTACTTTACTAAACAAAATTTAATTTGCATCTCTGATGTCGATACTCGTGCATTGGTAAGTTACATTCGTGACAACGGAGCAATGAATGCTGTGATTTGTACTGATGGAACATCTGTTGAAGAACTAAAAAAAGAACTTGCAAATGTTCCTAATATGGAAGGTTTGGAATTGGCATCAAAAGTTTCAACTGCAGAGCCTTATTTTTTTGGAGATGAAAATGCAACATATAAAATTTCTGCTTTAGATCTTGGAATCAAAAAGAATATCTTGAGAAACCTTGCCAAAAGAGATTGTTATATTAAAGTGTTTCCTTATAATTCAACTTATAAAGATTTAAGTGACTTTAATCCAGATGGTTACTTCCTGTCAAATGGACCTGGAGATCCGGATCCTTTGTTTGGTGCTATACAAGTTGCAAAAGAGATAATAGCAGATGATAGGCCGTTATTCGGAATTTGTTTAGGTCATCAAATTATAGCTTTGGCAAATGGAGTTAAGACATATAAAATGTTTGGTGGTCACCGCGGTATTAATCATCCGGTAAAAAATGTGATTACTGGTAAAGGTGAGATTACATCTCAAAATCACGGATTTGCAGTTAAGAGAGAAGCTTTAAATGGTCATCCTGAATTAGAAATTACACATGTTCACTTAAATGACGATACAGTGGCTGGAATGAGAATGAAGAATAAGAATTGTTTTTCAGTTCAGTACCATCCTGAAGCTAGTCCGGGTCCGCATGACTCCTCTTATTTATTTGATCAGTTTGTTGAGAATATAAAATTAGCGACTGCTAAAACGATATAGTTAATAAATAAAGGTGTTTAATAGTAAGAATGCATTTTTTCTATTAAATAATTTTATAATTTCGAATAAAAATATAATTTATTAATAAAAAAACAAAAATAATGAGTATTATAATTAAAGTTCACGCAAGACAAATTTTTGATTCTAGAGGTAATCCTACTATTGAAGTTGATGTAATCACTGAAAATGGTGTTTTAGGAAGAGCTGCTGTTCCATCTGGAGCATCAACCGGAGAGCATGAAGCTGTTGAACTACGTGACGGAGGAAAAGCATTTCTAGGAAAAGGAGTTTTGAATGCAGTGAATAATGTAAATACTGTTATTGCTGAAGAATTAGTTGGAACTTCTGTTTTCGAACAAAACATTATCGATCAATTAATGATTGATTTAGACGGAACTCCAAATAAATCTAAATTAGGAGCTAATGCTATTTTAGGAGTTTCTTTGGCTGCTGCAAAAGCTGCTGCCAATGAACTTGGATTGCCATTGTACAGATATGTAGGTGGTGTTTCTGCTAATACATTGCCTGTGCCAATGATGAATATCATCAATGGTGGTTCTCACTCTGATGCTCCAATTGCTTTTCAAGAGTTTATGATTTTCCCTGTAAAGGCAACTTCATTTACACATGCTATGCAAATGGGAACTGAAATTTTTCATAGTTTGAAAAAAGTATTGCATGACAGAGGTTTAAGCACGGCTGTTGGTGACGAAGGTGGTTTTGCACCAAATTTAGCTGGTGGTACCGAGGATGCTTTGGATACTATCAAATTAGCAGTTGAGAAAGCGGGTTATACTTTTGGTGACGAAATCATGATTGCTCTTGACTGTGCTGCTTCTGAATTTTATGTAAATGGTAAATACGACTACACTAAATTTGAAGGTGAAACTGGAAAAATCAGAACTTCTGAAGAGCAAGCTGATTATTTAGCTGAACTTGCTGCCAAATATCCAATTATTTCTATCGAAGATGGTATGTATGAAGATGACTGGGATGGATGGAAATATCTAACCGAAAAAATTGGAAATAAAGTACAATTAGTAGGAGATGATTTATTTGTTACAAATGTTGAGCGTTTATCTACCGGTATTGAAAAAGGAATTGCAAATTCAATTTTAGTAAAAGTAAACCAGATTGGTACTTTGACTGAAACTATTGCAGCGGTAAACATGGCTAAAAATGCAGGTTACACTTCTGTAATGTCTCACCGTTCTGGAGAAACTGAAGATAATACAATTGCTGACTTAGCTGTAGCTTTAAACTGTGGTCAAATTAAAACAGGTTCTGCTTCTCGTTCTGATCGTATGGCAAAATACAATCAATTGTTAAGAATCGAAGAGGAGTTAGGAAGTACTGCTTATTTTCCTGGATTAAATGCTTTCAAGATCAAATAATTGTAAGAGTTATATATTAAATTTAAACCATTCGTTTTAAGCGAATGGTTTTTTTTTGGACTTTTAACAAATTCATAGCAGTATTCTTTTTTTAATTAGTCTTAAATTCCTTAGATTTGATAAATTATTATTTTAAAGATTTATTTCCGATATATTATGTCAAAAATAGCTACATTAGAAGTAGATGGTCAAAAAATTGAACTTCCGGTAATTACAGGAAGCGAAAATGAATCAGCTATCGATATTAACAAATTACGTGATTTAACTGGTATTATTACAATTGATCCTGGATATAAAAATTCTGGATCTTGTAAAAGTGAAATCACTTTCTTAGACGGAGAATTAGGAATTTTGCGTTACAGAGGATACTCAATCGAAGACTTGGCTGAAAAAGCCAGCTTTCTTGAAGTTTCTTATCTTTTAATTTTTGGTGAATTACCAACTGCGCCAGAATTAGAGCAGTTTGAAAATGGTATTAAAAAACATACTTTGGTCAACGAAGAAATGAAAAATATCATTGATGGTTTTCCAAAAACAGCACACCCAATGGGTGTTTTATCTGCTTTGACAAGTGCTTTAACAGCATTTAATCCAAAAGCGGTAAATGTTGATAATGAAAAAGAAATGTACGAAGCCATTTGTAAAACAATGGGTAAATTTCTTGTAATTGCTACCTGGACATATAGAAAATCTATGGGTTATCCATTAAATTATTACGATAACACAACAGGTTATGTAGATAATTTTATGCAGTTAATGTTTAAATTGCCTACAGGTCCTTATTCTGCAAATCCTGTTATTGTAGATGCATTAGACAAATTATTCATTCTTCATGCAGATCATGAACAAAACTGTTCTACATCTACAGTAAGAATGGTGGGTTCTTCTCATGCCGGATTGTTTGCTTCTATTTCTGCCGGAGTTTCTGCTCTTTGGGGCCCACTTCACGGAGGAGCAAATCAGGCTGTTCTTGAAATGTTGGAAGAAATTAATAAAGACGGTGGAGATACCGATAAATTTTTAGCGAAAGCGAAAGATAAAAATGATCCTTTCCGTTTAATGGGATTTGGTCACAGAGTTTACAAAAACTTTGATCCAAGAGCCAGAATCATTAAAAAAGCAGCTAAAGAAGTATTAGAAACTTTAGGAGTTGAAGATCCTATTTTAGAAATTGCTAAAAAATTAGAGTCAGCAGCTTTGGAAGATGAATACTTCAAATCTAGAAACTTATATCCTAATGTTGATTTCTATTCAGGAATTATCTACAGAGCATTAGGAATTCCAACAGATATGTTTACCGTGATGTTTGCCATTGGTAGATTACCGGGCTGGATCGCACAATGGAAAGAAATGCGTGAAAATAAAGAGCCAATAGGAAGACCTAGACAAATTTATACAGGACATCCTTTAAGAGACTTTAAGTCTAATAAATAAAAAAACTAAAGCTTTACTTAACTGTAAAGCTTTTTTTATCTTTGCTCAAAATATAATAGAGTTATGTTGCAATTAAATGTAAAGAACGAAACATCGAGATTACGTGCAGTAGTTTTGGGTTCAGCCGTTCATAATGGGCCAACTCCTTCATTAGATGAGGCCTATGATCCTAAATCATTGGAACATATTAAAGCAGGAACGTATCCTGTGGAAAAGGACATGATTATTGAAATGAATGCTTTTAATGCTGTGTTTCAAAAATATGATGTCAAAGTGTATCGTCCTGAACTGATTGAAAATTACAATCAAATTTTTGCGCGTGATATCGGATTTGTTATTGATGATTTTTTTATAAAATCGAATATTTTACCTGATCGCGAACGTGAACTGGATGCAATTCAATATGTTATTGATCAAATTGATCCTTTAAAAGTGATACGCCCTCCGGAAGAAGTTCATATTGAAGGTGGAGATGTTATGTTGTGGAACGATCATATTTTTATAGGAACATACAAAGGAAGTGATTATAAAGATTATATCACAGCAAGAACCAATATGCACGGGGTTAAGTTTATAAAAGAATTATTTCCGAATAAAATTGTTAAAGAATTTGATTTGGTTAAATCTAAATTAGAGGCAAGAGATAATGCTTTGCACTTAGATTGTTGTTTTCAACCAGTTGGAAAAAATAAGGGAATTATTTATAAAAGAGGTTTTCGCGAAGAGGCAGATTATTTGTACTTAGTAAATCTTTTTGGAAAGGAAAATTTATTTCATATCGAAAGAAACGAAATGTATCATATGTTTTCGAATGTATTCTCTATTGATGAAAATGTGGTTGTTTCTGAGAAAAATTTTACTCGCTTAAACAATTGGCTTCGTGCAAATGGATTTATAGTGGAGGAAGTTCCGTATGCTGAGATTGCAAAACAAGAAGGTTTACTGAGATGTTCAACTTTGCCGTTAATTAGAGACTAGATGTAATTCCAGCTTTCATTTTTATAAGTTTTACGCATGTTGTAAACTTGAAATCTGAGACCTGAAACAAAAATATATAGAAAATGAAACAGACAACAAATGCAATTGTAATGATTAGGCCAGTTGCTTTTAGAATGAATGAGCAAACAGCTGTAAATAATTATTACCAAAAAGTATTAGACGGACTTTTACCTAGTACTGTTAATGCAAAAGCACAACAGGAATTTGATGTTTTTGTCGAAAAATTAAGAGCAGTGGGTGTTGATGTTACGGTTATCGAAGATAATTTAGAAACGGATACTCCAGATAGTATTTTTCCAAACAACTGGGTTTCTTTTCATGAAAATGGAGATGTAGCTTTGTATCCTATGTTTGCTGAAAATCGTCGTCAGGAGCGTCGCGAAGATATTTTAGACACTCTTGAAGAAAAAGGTTTTGAAATCGCCAATATTATGGATTATACTTCTGCAGAAGAAGATGGGTTTTTTCTCGAAGGAACCGGAAGCTTGCTTCTAGATCGTGCAAATGCAAAAGCTTACTGCGCATTATCTCCGCGTGCTGATGAAGAATTATTTATCGAATTTTGTGAAGATTTTGATTATGCTCCAGTAATATTTGAAGCTTTTCAAACTGTCGATGGTGAACGCAAATTGATTTACCATACTAATGTGATGATGTGCCTGGGAGAAACTTTTGCTGTTATCTGTGCAGATTGTATTGATGATAAAAAAGAGCGTAAAATGGTTTTGGAAAATCTGAAAGCAGATAAAAAAGAAATCATTTTAATTACAGAAGCGCAGGTAAATAATTTTGCAGGAAATATGCTGGAAGTACGCGGAAAAAACGACAAGAAATACATTGTTATGAGTGCATCAGCTCATCAGAGTTTAACTCCAAAGCAAATTGCACAATTAGAAAATCACGGCGAAATTTTGAGTTCAAGCTTAGACACTATTGAAGCTTGTGGAGGAGGAAGCGCCAGATGTATGATGGCTGAAGTTTTCTTGCCAAGAAATTAAATTTCTTTTAAAAAATAAGAAAGGGATAGAACAGTTAATGTTTTATCCCTTTTGTTTTGTAAAGTACTAGTAATTACATTAGATTTCCTTTAATGATATTAATTATAGAACTTACTATATATTGAATTCCGATAGATATTACTATAAAGCCAACAATTCTGGAGATAGCTACAATTCCTGAAGCACCTAGTATTCTTGCTAAATAATGAGCGCTTTTTAGAATCGCAAAAATAGCAACTGCAATGGCTAAAATGGCCAAACTCGAAATGATGATTTCCTCTATTTGGTGATGCTCCTGGTAGAATGCAATTAATAAAGAAATGGAACCCGGTCCAGCCAACATCGGAATGGCCAATGGAGTTAATGCAATGTCATTTCGTTGCTGTGCTTCGTTTTCAATCTTCTTATTGATACCTCTTTTTTTGTTGAATTTACCCGACAGTAATGAAAAACCTGAATTTACAATTACAATTCCGCCAGCAATTCGGAGCGCATCAATACTAATTCCGAAAAAGGTTAAAACATATTGACCGATGAAATATGAAACAATTAAAATGATAAAAACATTTATTGCTGTCCACAACGAAATTCGGGAGCGTTCTTTTTTAGAATCATCTTGTGTTAACCCGACAAAAATAGGCACAGTTCCGATGGGGTTTAAAACTGAAAAAAGAGCAGCAAATAAGTAAATAAATAAATCCATAGTGTTTTGGTTACGAAGTAAAAGTAGTCAAATTTTAATATTTTCAAACAATTTAATGTAAGAGGAATTCCTTTTTTATTGCTTTAATTAGTGAATTAATAACTTAAAGTAAGTTCATTCTTTTTGACTACTTTTGTAAAATATTTAGAAATGATGAAAAATAAGAAAACCTTGGTTTTGGGAGCTACTACAAAACCAGATCGATACGCTTTTAGAGCTATAAATATGTTGGTTCAAAAAGGACATACTGTTGTAGCTATTGGTCAAAATACCGGCGAAGTAGCTGGTGTAACTATTCAGACTAAAGCTGTACCTGTTAAAAATATAGATACGGTAACTTTATATTTAAACCCTGCGCGTCAGCGTGATTATTATAATTATATAATCGAAGCTCAGCCTAAACGAGTGGTTTTTAATCCGGGAACCGAAAATCCGGAATTGTATCAATTACTTGAACTAAACGATATCAAAGCAGAAGTTGCTTGTACATTGGTCTTGTTGGCGACAAATCAATATTAACTTTTCCGATTACCTTAATTTATATTTAATCCTTTTTTATTTGTTACGACTAATAAAAAAGGATTTGTTTTATAGTTTAATAAAATCTCTTAAATGCTATATTTGCGCTTTAAAACATAGTGAATTTAGTTGTCGCCGAGGCTACTGAACCATTAAAAGTATTACTTTTGTAGTCATGGAATTTTCATCTAAATTAATAGAAAAAGCAGTCAATGAAATCTCACAATTACCTGGAATTGGTAAGCGAACGGCATTGCGATTGGTTCTGCATCTGTTGAAACAGCCAAAAGAACAAACTGCTTTTTTGTCGCAGGCGTTATTGAATATGCGTGAGGATATTAAGTTTTGCGAAAGCTGCCATAATATTTCAGATACTAAAGTTTGTGAAATTTGTGCCAATCATTTGAGAAATCATCAGACAATTTGTGTAGTTGAAGATATTCGTGATGTTATGGCAATTGAAAATACGGGACAATACAAAGGAATTTATCATGTTCTTGGGGGCAAAATTTCTCCTATAGAAGGTGTTGGTCCGAGTCAACTCAATATTTCAAGTTTGGTCGAAAAAGTAAAAGACGGAAAAGTAGTTGAGATCATCTTTGCTTTGAGTTCAACAATGGAGGGAGATACAACTAATTTTTATATTTATAAACAAATTGCTGAATCTGAAATTATAATTTCTACCATTGCCAGAGGAATTTCAGTAGGTGATGAATTAGAATATGCCGACGAAATCACCCTCGGAAGAAGTATTTTGCATCGAATTCCGTTCGAAAAAACTTTCAAAAACAATTAATTAGCTCAAATACCGCTTAGATTTTCTGAAGATTACAGGAAAAGTTATATTTGCGATAAAATTTAGATAATGACAAAAAACGGCCTTTATTTATTATTACTAATTGGTACACTATTTACATCTTGTATTCCGGTAAAAGACTTGGTGTATTTGCAGAATAAAAATAGCTCAGGAGAGCAAAATAACATTTCAGCAGTAGAATCAAAACCTTACAGATTGCAGGTAAATGATGTTCTTAGTGTGGATATAAAAGCTATAGATCCTAAATTAGTCGCAATTTTTACTCCGTCAGAAAATAATGCAGGAGCTGGAAAATCAGAGTCAGGTTTGTATTTTGACGGATTTACAGTTGATGATCACGGTAACATAAGAATGCCAATATTAGGAGAAATAAATGTCATTGGATATACTCTTGAAGAAGTTCGATTGATGATCGAGAAAAAACTATTAGAAGAATATTTTAAAAAAGAAGCCAATATTTTTGTGACTGTAAAATTGGCCGGTTTTAGATATACTATAAATGGAGAAGTAGGAAGTACGGGTACGAAAACACTATTTCAGGAACATGTAAATATCATGGAAGCTATCGCAAATTCAGGAGACATTACCATTACCGGAGATAGAAAAGCGGTAACAGTTATTCGTCAAACGCCAACTGGTGTGCAAATGCATGATCTCGATCTGACGGATATTAATGTAATGAAATCGCCTTATTATTACTTGCAGCCTAACGATTATGTATATGTAAAACCACTCAAGCAAAAAACCTGGGGAACAGGAAAAACAGGTATAGAATCGATCACCACAATTATTACTGTTTTGTCATTGGCAACGACGGTTTTCTTGTTGCTTAAAAACTAAAACTAAATTCAAGGATGTTAGATATAAAAGATTTTTCCATTTTTGAAAATCATTCAAATTTTGATTTTAAAGGATTTTTGCTAAAAGTCATCAGTTATTGGAAATGGTTTTTGATTTGCTTGATTATTGCTTTCACGATTGCGTACCAAATAAATATTCGAAAAGAGAAAATTTACGGAATGCAAACGATGATTTCAATTAAAGAAGAAAGAAATCCTTTTTTTACATCAAACACAAGTTTAGTTTTTAACTGGGGAGGAATTTCTGATCAGGTTAATGGGATCACAACCGTAATCCAGTCCAGATCTCACAATGAGCTGGTTGTAAATAAGCTGCAATATTATATTGATTATTTGGTTCAGGGAAAATACAATCTAATTGATTCTTACGGGTCAGTTCCTTTTTATGTTGATATCGATAAAAACAAAGGGCAGCTTGCTAATACTTTAATTGGAATAAAGTTTTTAAGTCCTAATGAATATGAAATTAGAATTCCTTTCGAAAATAATTCTGTATCTTTAATAACTTATTCTACAAACACTTATAGTACTACTGCTGTTCAGCCTGCAGAATATGTAAGAAAATTTAAGGTAGGAGAAAAAGTATCTTTACCATTCTTGAATTGGAAGTTACAAATAAATGAAAATCCGGGTCTTTATACGGGTAACGAGTACTTTATACAATTTAATGATTTTGATAGCACGGTTTCCAGGTATAAAGGCGTGAGCGTGAATTCTGATGATAAGGGAGGATCGATTTTAACCCTAGCGATGCAGGGGACTAACAAAGCCAGGATGGTGGAGTATTTGAATTCAACAGTAAAAATGTTGATTAAAATTCAGCTTGAGGGTAAAAATCAATTTGCAAATAACACCATTAATTTCATTGACAGTACACTAGTTGCAATGGAATCGCAATTAAAGCAAACCGGTAATGAGTTAAAATCTTTTAGAAAAGATAAAAATATTTACCAGATTGAGGGTGGTGGAGAAAAGTTCTCAGATAAAATAATGGATTTTGATGTTGAAAAAGATCAGGTCGCCAGAAAAATAGCCTATTACAATTCCCTAAAATCATATTTAAATAGTAGTGTTGACTATTCAAGATTGCCCGCTCCTTCTGTTGCAGGTATTGAAGATCCCAATGTGATTGCAAATGTTTCACGACTAATTGCCCTTTCTACTCAAAGATCAGAAATGGCTTATGCGGTAAAAAGCGATAAGATTTTTAAGGATTTTGACAATCAAATGCAAGCCGTTAAGAATGTGTTATTAGAAAATATAGCTTCTGCGAAAAACTCTTTAATGACTGATTTGGCAATGGTGAATGCTAAAATTGGTCAAGCCGAAAATACAGTAAAAAAACTTCCAGAGGAACAACAGGAATTATTAAAGATTCAAAGAAAATACGATTTAAGCGATAATATATATACCGAATTTCTAAAAAAAAGGAATGAGGCCGAAATAGTAAAAGCTTCTAATTTATCTGATATTCATTTTATTGATCCGGCAAAAGATATTGGCGGCGGGTTAATTGGTCCTAAAACTTCTGTTAATTACATTTTAGCAATGTTTGCAGGAATATTGATTCCGTTGGCCTTTATATTTGGAATATTTTTCATTAATAATTCAATTCAAAATACGGATGATATTAGCAAGTTAACACAAATACCATTAATAGGTGTTATTGGTGTTAATAAAGATTCATTGAATTTAGCTGTATTCGATAAGCCAAAATCAGCACTTTCTGAAGCCTTTAGATCTATTCGTTCCTCGTTGCAATTTTTGTATAAAAAACAAAATGTCAGTGGCTCGAAAACTCTTATGATTACATCTTCAATAAGTGGTGAAGGAAAAACATTTTGTTCTATAAATATTGCTACAGTGTTTGCTCTAAGCGAAAAGAAAACAGTTGTAGTTGGTTTGGATTTGCGAAAGCCAAGATTAGCTGATGAATTCGGTTTGAAAAATGAAATTGGAGTCGTAAACTATTTAATTAAACAAAATAGTTTAGATGAAATTACGAACCCAACACAAATTGATAATCTTGACGTTATACTTTCGGGACCAATACCGCCAAATCCTTCAGAACTTATTTTGGGTGAAGCAATGAAAGAATTAATGTTAGAATTGAAACAAAAATACGATTATATCGTTTTGGATACACCTCCTGTCGGATTGGTTTCGGACGTATTAGAATTATCTCAGTTTGCAGATGTAACACTCTATATTGTGAGGCAAAATTATACCAAAAAAGATATGATAACCTTACTGAATACCAGAGTTAAAAGAGGAGAATTAAACAATACGAGTATTGTTTTAAATGGATATGAAAATAAGGCTAAATACGGCACAGCTTACGGTTACGGCTACGGATATGGCGCCTATGCAAATGGTTACCATGATGAAGAAGTGAAGTTAAGTTTTTGGAAATCTGTTTTAAGCAAATTCAATAAAAAATAAATTCAAAGAATGGATATGTCAAATCAATATACAATTCTGATTACAGGGGGAGCTGGATTTATCGGTTCAAACCTGTCTGAATATTTTTTAAGTAACGGATATAAAGTAGTTTGTCTTGATAATTTTTCAACAGGACATCGTCATAATTTAAAAGATTTTATTGAAAATGAAAACTTCAAATTGATTGAAGGAGATATACGAAATATTGAAGATTGCATTGTGGCCGTTCAAGGAGTTGATTATGTTTTACATCAGGCAGCTTTGGGCTCGGTTCCAAGATCGATCAATGATCCTATTACAACAAATGATGTAAATGTTTCCGGTTTTTTAAATATGCTGGTAGCGGCGCGTGATGCAAAAGTCAAAAGATTTGTTTATGCAGCAAGTTCTTCAACTTATGGAGACTCAAAAGGTTTGCCAAAAGTCGAAGAGGTAATAGGGAAGCCATTATCACCTTATGCAATTACAAAATATGTAAACGAATTGTATGCTGAAATTTTCAGTAGAACATACGGATTAGAAACAATAGGATTACGTTACTTTAATGTTTTTGGAAGAAAACAAGATCCGAACGGTGCTTACGCCGCAGTAATACCTAAGTTTGTTGCCCAGCTTATTAAATATGAAAGTCCGGTTATTAATGGAGATGGAAATTATTCCCGTGATTTTACATATATAGACAATGTAATTCAGATGAATGAATTGGCCATGACAAGCCAAACTCCTGAAGCGATAAATACAGTTTACAATACGGCATATGGAGATCGAAATACCTTAAACGATTTGGTAGGATATTTGAAGGAATATTTATCTGAATTTGATGCTAACATAGGCGAAGTTGAAATTGTATATGGAGAAAATCGTGCAGGCGATATTCCACATTCATTAGCAAGCATTGATAAAGCCAAAACAGTATTAGGCTATGATCCAAAATATTCTTTGCAAACAGGATTAAAGGAAGCTATAAGCTGGTATTGGAAAAATTTGAAATAAGTAGAGATCAGATAATAATTAAATAATGAAAATTACAAAGATTTGTTGCATTGGCGCAGGTTATGTTGGTGGTCCGACAATGGCTGTTATTGCTCAAAAATGTCCGCATATTCAGGTTACTGTAGTAGATTTGAATGAACAAAGAATTAAAGATTGGAATGATCCAAATACAGATAATATTCCTATTTACGAACCAGGACTTTCGGAGATAGTTGCTGAAGCAAGAGGTAGAAATCTTTTCTTTTCGACAGAAGTTGAAAAAGCAATCGACGAAGCTCAGGTAATTTTTATATCAGTAAATACACCTACTAAAACTTACGGAAAAGGAAAAGGAATGGCTGCTGATTTAAAATATATTGAACTTTGTGCCAGACAAATAGCAAAAGTAGCCAAACAAAATAAAATTGTAGTCGAAAAATCAACTTTACCGGTGCGTACTGCCGAGGCAATTAAAAGTATTTTAGACAATACAGGAAACGGAGTTCAGTTTCAAATTTTATCGAATCCCGAATTCTTAGCCGAAGGTACTGCAGTAACTGATTTATTAAATCCGGATAGAATTTTAATTGGGGGAGATACCACTCCAGAAGGAGAAGAAGCTATTAGAGCTTTAGTTGACGTTTATGCTAATTGGGTTAGTGAAGATAAAATTTTGACCACGAATGTTTGGTCTTCAGAATTGTCGAAATTAACTGCAAATGCATTTTTAGCGCAAAGAATCTCCTCTATTAATGCACTGTCCGAATTATGTGAAAAAACCGGTGCTGATGTTAGCGAAGTAGCAAAAGCAATTGGAATGGACAGCAGAATTGGTCCTAAATTTTTAAAAGCATCCGTTGGTTTTGGAGGTTCTTGCTTTCAAAAAGACATCTTAAACTTAGTGTACATTGCCAAATCGTATGGGTTAAATGAGGTGGCAGATTATTGGGAACAAGTAATTATTATGAACGATCATCAAAAAAGAAGATTTTCGAATAAAATTGTTCAGACACTTTATAATACAGTTGCCGATAAAAAAATTACTTTCTTAGGCTGGGCATTTAAAAAGGATACAAATGATACAAGAGAATCTGCTGCAATTTACGTTGCTGATGATTTGATTAACGAACAGGCAAAAATTTCTGTTTACGATCCAAAAGTTTCAAGAAAAAAAATGTTGAGTGATTTAGACTATTTAGAAACCAGAACTGTAGAAGAAAATAATCAGGCAATTTCTGTATTTAATACGGCCTATGAAGCATGCAAAGATGCACACGCAATTGCAGTTCTAACAGAGTGGGATGAATTCACCACTTACGACTGGCAAAAAATTTACGATTCAATGCACAAGCCGGCATTTCTTTTTGATGGCAGAAATATATTGAATGCAAAGGAATTAGAATCAATTGGCTTTATTTATAAAGGTATAGGTTCTTAATTAAGTTTTTGAGATAAACTTATGTTTAAGGAAGAGGTGTGGGGTTAAAGTTTTATTTCATTTTAAAGAGAATTTATGAATTGGTATGTTATTTATACAAAACCTAAGTGGGAAAAAAAAGTTGCAGATAAACTCACTCAGATAGGAATTGAGTGCTACTGTCCATTAATTACACAAGTAAAGCAGTGGTCAGACAGAAAGAAAAAAATAGAAGTACCACTTTTCAATTCTTATGTTTTTGTTCATCTGGCGGATATTGATCGAAATTCAGTTTTTGAAATAGCGGGTGTTGTGCGATATTTGTTTTGGTTGGGAAAGCCGGCCATAGTTCGTGATGAAGAAATTGATAGTATTAAAACAAGTCTCAAGGCTCCAAATATAAGTGATATTACGGTAAGTTCAATTCAGGTGGGAGATCGCATAAAACTGGAAACGGGAGCTTTTGTCAATCAGGATGCAATAGTTCAGGAAGTTTCAAATACGCATTATATATTAGTTCTTGAATCTTTGGGGTGCGTCCTTAAAATAAAATACAAATAATAGAGTTATAGTTATTCTATTATCAATAAAGCAGAAGGTGAAATTTCTTTATTTTGAGATTTTATTTTCTGTTTTTTTATTATGTATTTATTTACAGACTGATTAGTAGCATGTTGGCGATGTTAACTTTTTTTTAATAGTCCATTTTTTCACTATTACGGGAAACCGTATTGAATAAATTGACTTAATGTATTATATTTGCCGAAAATCGTTTTAGAGTATCTGTGTTACATCTTTGTGACTCAGGGCGGCGAAGCCGTGAATTATTATGACTGAACTAGATAAAAGAGATTATAAATTGAGCGAAAACATAAAAATAGCCATCATTGGTTTGGGTTATGTTGGATTGCCTTTGGCGAGATTATTTGCAACAAAATATTCTGTTATAGGTTTCGATATCAATCAAGAAAGAATAGCATCGTTAAAATCAGGGACAGATACTACATTAGAAGTAGATGATGCCACTTTGCAGAAAGTTCTAGTTGATCATTCAAATTCTGAATTTGGCTTATATTGCACAACCGTTCTAAATGACATAGCAGATTGTAACTATTTTATCATAACAGTCCCTACGCCAGTCGATAAAAATAATAGACCTGATCTAACACCTTTATATAAGTCAAGCGAATCAGTTGGAAAAATATTAAAAAAAGGAGATACTGTTATTTATGAATCAACAGTATATCCAGGAGTTACAGAAGAGCAATGCGTTCCTGTATTAGAAAAGGTTTCTGGACTAAAATTTAATGAAGATTTTTTCGCAGGTTACTCGCCAGAAAGAATTAATCCGGGAGATAAAGAACATACAGTTGAAAAAATACTGAAAGTAACATCAGGATCAACTCCGGAAATTGGATTAAAAGTGGATGCCTTGTATAAATCGGTCATAACCGCCGGTACTCATTTAGCACCAAGTATAAAAGTTGCAGAAGCAGCAAAGGTTATTGAAAATTCTCAACGTGATATAAATATCGCTTTTGTAAATGAACTGGCAAAAATATTCAATTTAATGAATATTGATACTCAGGAAGTATTAACAGCAGCAGCTACAAAATGGAATTTTTTACCCTTTAAGCCAGGATTGGTAGGAGGTCATTGTATAGGTGTAGATCCTTATTATTTAGCGCAGAGAGCACAGGAATTTGGCTATCATCCTGAAATCATTTTAGCAGGTCGTCGCTTGAATGATAGCATGGGGGAGTATGTCGCTTCGCAAGTAGTTAAGTTAATGATTAAAAAGGGGATTTCTGTAAATGGAGCCGAGTTATTAATGATGGGTATAACCTTTAAAGAAAATTGTCCTGACGTAAGAAATACAAAAATTGTAGATGTTGTCAAAGCATTAAAAGAATACGGTATTGTAGTTACAATATACGATCCGCTTGCTAATGCAAATGATGTAAAAAAAGAGTATAATTTAGTAACAATTAGTGAGATTCCTGATAATACATTTGACGCCATTATTCTGGGAGTTTCGCATGCAGAATTTTTAAAATTAAACTTTAGTAAGTTGCAAAAAGAAAATAGCTTATTATACGATGTAAAAGGGGTTCTGGGAACTATATCTGACAACAGATTATAGGGACTAGAGTGCCTTTTTTTATTTGATAAAAAAATGGAAAAAAATAATTCAATTATACATGTAATCTTAACTGGTGGAGTAGGAAGCAGGTTATGGCCACTTTCTAGAAAAAGCCAGCCAAAACAATATTTAGAAATATTTGAAAATAAATCCTTATTCGAAATGACCGTTGAACGTAATAGTCATTTAGCGAATAAGGTAATGGTAGTAGGTAATGTTGATAATCATCATTTAAGTGGAAAAGTGATGGACAAGACGCAGACATCTTATCTTAATATTGTAGAGGCCACACCTAGAAATACTGCTGCCGCTATTGCTTTTGCTGCTTTTGCATCAGAACCAGAAGATATACTAATTATAACTCCATCTGATCACATTATCGATAAAATGGACAATTACAATAACGCAATCAATGAAGCTGTTGCAAAAGCTACGGAAGGATTTATTGTAACATTCGGTATAATTCCAACTAAGCCAGAAACTGGATATGGTTATATTGAATCGGAAGGAGATAAAGTAATTTCATTTCGCGAAAAGCCGAATGAGACTACCGCCAAAGAGTTCATTGCTAAAGGTAATTTTTTATGGAATAGTGGAATGTTTTGTTTTAAGGCAGGTGTTCTTCTTGATGAATTAAGGCAATTTCAACCAGAAGTATATGATAAATCAAAAGCAGTCTGGGAAGCTTCTAAAAAAGGATTTTTAGATTTAGAATTATCAATGCAAATACCTTCAATCAGCATTGATTATGCGGTTATGGAACGCAGTAAAAAAATAAAAGTTGTACCTGCAGCTTTCTCATGGTCAGATTTAGGTTCATTTGAATCAGTTTATGACTACTTGGTTTCAAAAGGACATCCTATTGATAAAAATGGCAATATGGTTATTGGGTCAGGAAAACATACTACTTTTCTAGGCCTAAAAAACACTATTTTTGTCTATACTGATAGTGCTAATTTGATCTTGCAAAAGGAAAACTCACAAGATGTAAAAGATATTTACAGTGAGTTAGAAAAAATAAATTCAGATTTATTAAATTAAATAATATTATTTAAAATGAAAAAAATTCTTGTAACTGGTGGAGCCGGTTTTATTGGATCACATGTAGTGAGACGTTTTGTGAATAAATATCCTGAATATCAAATATTCAATTTAGACGCTCTGACTTATGCAGGAAATTTAGAAAACATTAAGGATATTGAAAATAAATCTAATTATACTTTTGTAAAAGGAGATATTGTTGATGAAAGTTTTATAAATGAACTTTTTTCTAAACATAATTTTGATGGTGTTTTGCATTTAGCAGCAGAATCACATGTAGATCGCTCAATTGAAGATCCATTAGCATTTGTAAAAACAAATGTAATTGGAACAATGAATTTGCTAAATGCAGCTAAAAATCAATGGAAACATAACTTTGAGGGAAAGAGATTTTACCATATTAGTACTGATGAAGTTTATGGTTCACTAGGAACAGAGGGACTTTTTACAGAAACCACTTCATATGATCCAAATTCTCCTTATTCTGCATCAAAAGCAAGTTCAGATCATTTTGTAAGAGCGTATGGTGAAACTTATGGTTTGCCGTATGTCCTGACAAATTGCTCTAACAATTACGGATCTTATCATTTTCCTGAAAAATTAATTCCTCTTTTTATAAATAATATTATAAATAACAAGCCATTACCGGTTTATGGAGATGGAAATTATACCCGTGACTGGTTATTTGTTGAAGACCATGCTATTGCGATAGATTTAGTTTTTCATGAAGGAAAAAATCATGAAACCTATAATATTGGGGGATTCAATGAGTGGAAGAATATAGATTTGGTTAAATTATTATGCCAAATTATGGATCAAAAATTAGGAAGAGAGAAGGGTGCTTCTCAAGAATTAATAACCTATGTTAAAGATAGACCAGGACATGATTTGCGTTACGCAATCGATGCTTCAAAAATCAATACAGAACTAGGATGGAAACCTTCTGTGACTTTTGAAGAAGGTTTAGAAAAAACTATTAATTGGTACCTTAGTAATGAAGAATGGTTGCAGAATGTAACTTCCGGTTCTTATAAAGACTATTATCAAAAACAATATTCTTAAATTAACTAACCTATATAGAGATTAAATTTAATCATGATGAGGAAAATATTTTACGTTCTTACCTTATTTTTTGTTTTATTAACAGCATCAAATGTTAGTGCACAAGATTTACTAAAATCACAAGATTTAAGCACAATCAAAGTCGATTATTTATCGGATACCGATATCGCTAAAATTCGAGCACAGTTAAAAAGCAATGGAACCACCATAGAGCAAGTCGAATCGATGGCATTGTCAAAGGGTATGAGCTCTTCTGAGTTTAGTAAATTAAAAGCCCGAGTAAATGAAGGTATTGGCTCTAATAAAACTGAAAAACCTGAAATACAACTAAGCGAGGGAAAGAAAGACAATTCAGGCAGAACGCAAGAAAAAATTATAAATAATAAGTCTAAAGACTCAATAAATTCTTTAATATTTGGTTCTGAGTTATTTGATAACCCAACGCTGAATTTTGAACCTGATTTAAAGTTGGCTACGCCAATGAATTACATTCTAGGACCCGGAGACGAGTTACAAGTTAGTGTCTATGGGGTTCAGGAGTATAATGAAAGTATTCCCGTAAGTGTTGAAGGAAAAATTACGATACAATATGTTGGTCAAATTGCAGTATCTGGAATGTCTATTGAAGCTGCTACCCAAAAAATTAAAGCGGCAATTTCAAGAGTTTACAGTACTGTGGCATCTGGGCAGTCGCAAGTGAGTGTCAGTTTAGGGCGTATTCGTACTATTAAGGTAACAGTTGTTGGAGGAAAACAGCCGGGTAATTATTCTATTTCTTCATTAGCGACAGTTTATAACGCTCTGCATTTAGCAGGGGGCCCAGGGAAAAATGGTAGCTATAGAAATATTGAGTTAATTAGAGGTAATAAAGTTTATAGAAATATTGATATTTATCGATTTTTAGTAAAAGGAGATCAATCGGATAATGTTAGTTTAAAAGATAATGATGTAATTAGAATTCCTGCTTATAGCCAAAGAGTGACCGTTGAAGGGCAAGTTAAGCGTCCAGGTATTTTTGAAATGAAAACAGGAGAGTCTTTTGCTGATTTATTAAATTTCGCTTCTGGGTTTAATGAATTTGCTTACACAGCCTCTGTAAATGTTTTACAAAAAACAGGAAAAGAATTTAAAGTGCATGATATTAATGAAAGAGACTATAAATCATATTTGCCTCAGTCTGGAGACGTATTTAGAATAACTAAAATTTTAAATCGCTTTGAAAACCGTATTAAAGTTGAAGGAGCGGTTTTTAGACCTGACTACTATTCGTTTAACGAAGGAATGAGAGTTTCTGATCTTATTACAAGAGCAGAAGGGTTAAAGGAAGATGCTTATACTAAAAGAGCCAGAATCATTCGTCTAAAATCTGATTTGTTAACTGAAATTGTAAATGTTGATTTAGGGGCTGCAATGGCAGGAGATTTAAATGCAGATATTCTATTAAAGAGAGAAGATATTCTTACGATATATTCAATCTTAGATTTTAAGGAAGAATATAAAGTCACTATTGATGGTGAAGTTAAGAATCCGGGTGAATATGAATATTTTGAGAACCTAACACTAAACGACTTAGTGGTACAAGTAGGTGGTTTAACTGGTTCTGCTTCTAAAAGGGTAGAAATTGCAAGAATGGTTAAATCAGATGAAATTGATGATGCCAATCCAAAACGAATCGAACTTGTTGAATTAGAAATTACAGCAGATAATAATGAGCAAATCAAAAATTTTGTTTTAAAACCTTTTGATGTTATTAACATACGAAGAATCGCTGTTTATGAAAAACCTCAAATGGTTGCGATTACCGGTGCAGTTAGTTATCCGGGAAAATATGTTTTAGCTAATAAAAAAGAAACAGTTTATAATGTAGTCATGAGAGCTGGTGGATTAACATCTATCGCTAATTTAGATGGCATGAAAATAAAACGACCGATTAAACAAGATCAAATTGATCAGTTGGAACGTATTGACCTGAATCTATCTAAAAATGATACACTTAAGGAGAAATTGAGTAAAAAGTTAAAAGACGATTTAAAATATGTTACAATTCCTGTAAATTGGGAAAAAATTGTAAAAGATAAAGATCACTACTCAAATGTCACTTTGTTTCCTGGAGATGAGATAGAAGTGGCAATTTATAATGAAGGGGTAAAAGTTACAGGAAATGTATTGCTGACTTCTGAAATTCCATATAGAAACGGTAAAGGTTTTAAATATTATATTAATTCAGTGGGTGGAGTAGATAGTAAAGGTTGGAAGAGAAAAGCCTACATTATATATCCCAATGGAAAAGCTGATGTGACGACTTCATTTTTGTTTTTTAGATCTTACCCTAAGGTTGAACCAGATTCACAGATTGTAGTTCCGGAAAAACCTGAAAGGAAAAAAATGAGTGCTGGTGAGTGGGCTGGTTTAGGAACTGCTTTTGCTAGTTTAGCATTATTAATTGTTACTGCTTTTAAATAATTTTTGATGGATAAAAACAGAGTTATTGAAAACGATGAGATATCGTTAAAGGAATTATTAGGAAAAGCTAAAGAATGGTTCACATATTTGGTATCAAGTTGGAAAATTATTCTATTTGCAGTAATTATTGGAGCAATTCTTGGCATTGGATATTCTATTCTTAAAAAGCCTAGTTATACTGCAACTTTATCCTTTGCATTAGAAGATGAAAAAGGCGGAGGAGTAGGTGGAGCATTGGGAATTGCTAGTTCATTTGGACTTGAACTAGCAGGAAGTGGTGGAGGTGTTTTTACCGCATCTAATTTGACTGAATTATTCAAGTCAAGGTCAATGGTAGAAAAAACATTGCTGGCTCCTGTATCGGTAGATGGTAAAATTATTTCTTTAGCAGAAATGTATATCCAAAATAATGAATGGAGAAAAGCTTGGGAAAATACACCGAAATTTGCAAAATTAGAGTTTTTACCCAATGCTGACAGAAAAAAATTTACGCGTGATCAGGATAGTATTATGGGTGTTATGTTTTATAGCCTATCAAAATCGTCGCTATTTGTTGGGCAAAAAGATAAAAAAGCTACCATAATTAGTATAGATGTAACCTCTTCTAATGAATTATTTTCGAAATATTTTTGCGAAGCTTTAGCTAAAGAAGTTTCTACTTTTTACATTGATACAAAAAGTAAAAAGTCGCGTGATAATATGTTAATTTTAGAGCGGCAAACAGATTCTATCCGAGGCGAATTAAATGGTGCTATTACAGGAGTTGCCATAGCTAATGATAATACCTTTAATCTTAATCCGGCGTTGAATGTTCGTCGTGCACCTTCTGCTCGTAGACAAGTAGATGTTCAGGCAAATACAGCAATACTTACTGAACTTGTAAAGCAAACGGAACTAGCTAAAGTAACTTTACGTAAGGAAACTCCATTAATACAGGTGATTGATAAACCAATTTTACCTTTACCAAAAGATAGGTTTGGTAAGGCAAAAGGAATTATTATTGGAGGTTTTTCTGCAGGTTTTTTAATGGTTATTTATTTAATCTTTAGTAGATTGATTAAATTGATTTTAAATTGATTAGTACTTCATTAAAAGAATGATATGAAACCAAAAATTATTGATTTTCCTAAAATTCAGGATCCAAGAGGAAATCTAACTTTTTTACAACATCCTAATCAAATTCCTTTTGAAATTGAAAGAGTATTTTGGACTTACGACGTGCCAGGCGGAGAAATTCGAGGAGGGCATGCATATAAAAAACAACAAGAAATCATTATAGCACTGAGTGGTAGTTTTGATGTTGTTATTATGAATGTAGATGGAAAGAAAGAAGTTTTTTCTTTGAATAGAAGTTATTATGGACTATATCTTCCTGCTAAAACCTGGAGACATATGGAGAATTTTTCCACTAATTCTTTAGCTTTACATCTATCTAGTGACTCTTTTTCAAAAGAAGATTATATTCGTGATTTTGATGAATTTAAAATTTTAAAAAATGTATAATATCTCAGATTGCACGATTGTAGATTTGTCTAAAGTACATAATGAAGCAGGAAATATTACAGTGTTAGAAAATAATATAAATATTCCTTTTAAAATCAAAAGGATTTATTATTTGTATGATGTCCCGATGGGAGCTGATAGAGGAGGACATGGCCATTATGAATTACAACAATATATAGTTGCGGCTAGTGGTTCATTTACATTTCTATTAGATGACGGTGTTAATAAAAAGTCGTTTTTTTTAAATGATCCTTCAAAAGCATTACATATTCAGCCAGGAATATGGAGAGAAATTAGAGATTTTTCAAGTGGTTCAATTTGTTTAGTTTTGGCTTCTCATGAATATAAAGAATCAGATTATATTAGAGATTATGTTGAATATTTAAAATATAAAGATGATACACCCATTATCTGATGTACAATCAAAAAATATCGGAGAGAATACTTTCGTTTGGCAATTTTCTGTTATACTTAAAGATGCATTTATAGGTAATCGATGCAATATAAATTGTAATGTTTTTATTGAAAATGACGTTTTTATTGGGGATGATGTGACAATAAAATCTGGAGTACAAATTTGGGATGGTGTTCATATAGGTGATAAAGTAATGATAGGTCCAAATGTTACTTTTACAAATGACAGAATTCCGATTTCAAAAAATAAGGAATATAAAAATGAAAAGACAATTATTAATGAGTCAGTTTCAATAGGTGCAAATTCCACTATTTTGTGTGGTATTGAAATAGGTTTTAAAACATTAATTGGTGCAGGAAGTGTGTTAACAAAAAGTACGGAACCTTATACAGTCTGGTACGGTAATCCTGCTGAGCATAAGGGATATATTACAGAAGATTTTTGTTTGTTAAATTTAAATTTAATTGATAAACATACAGGGGAAGAATATTATTTGGAAGGATTTAAACCAGTGAAAAAATGATTAAATTTTTAGATTTACAAAAAGTAAATGCACAATATGCTGAAGAACTTAAAGAAGTTGCAGCAGAAATAATTGATAGTGGTTGGTATTTATTAGGAGAGAAAGTGAAGCAATTTGAAAACGGTTTAGAAGTTTTTCAAGAAGGAGGAAATGCTGTTGCTGTTGCTAATGGTTTAGATGCATTACGTCTTATTTTCAAAGCCTATATTGAATTAGGATTTATGCAAGAAGGGGATGAAGTGATTGTACCTGCAAACACATATATAGCTTCCGTATTGGCTATAAGTGATAATAAATTAGTACCTGTTTTAGTTGAGCCTGATTTAAATACTTACAATTTAAATTTAAATTTAATAGAAAGTAAGATCACGTCAAAGACAAAGGCTATTTTAATAGTCCATTTATACGGTCTTGCTTGTTGGAGTTCAGAACTGGAACTAATTTCTAAAAAATATAATTTAAAAATTATTGAAGATAATGCACAAGCAATTGGTGCACGTTGGAATGGAATAAGAACCGGTAATCTTGGCGATGCTGCTGGTTTCAGTTTTTATCCAGGAAAAAACTTGGGAGCTTTAGGAGATTCAGGTGCCGTTACCACAAAAGATTCCGAAGTTGCAAATATTATACGTGCCTTGGCAAATTACGGGTCCTCTCAAAAATACGTAAATCAGTATCAAGGATTAAATAGTCGTATGGATGAATTGCAAGCAGCATTTTTGAATATAAAATTACGATTTGTTGATTCTGAAGCTAGTCGTCGTCAAGAGATCGCAAATTATTTTATTACGAATATTAAGAATGATAAAATTATTTTACCACATGCGGGAGAAATTGGTGAGCATGTTTGGCATCTTTTTGTAATTCGTACTCAAAATCGAGATAAATTGCAGTCTTATTTGCAAGAAAATGGAATTCAAACATTAATACATTATCCTATTCCTTTGCATAAGCAAGAATGCTATTCTAATATGGCATCTATTTACTTACCTATTACTGAACAAATTCATAAAGAAGTATTAAGTTTACCTATTAGCCCTATACTTGAAAGAAAAGAAATTATAAAAATCATTAAAGCTGTAAATTCTTATAAACCATAGATGGTATTAGTTGAAAAAATTAAGCAAATTTCATTAAATCCTATTTTATTAATTAGAATATTTATCTGTAAGATAAAATCAATTTATTATTCCTCTTATATTGACGGAAGTAGAGGTAGAATTGTTATACAAGATCCTGCTGTAATTTTAAAAATTAATAAACATAAAGGTTCTAAATTTGTAGTCAACGGAAATGTTATAATAAGTTCTCACTTGGGAGGACGTACTCCTATTATAATAAATTTAGGACTCAATTCAATTTTAGAAATTGGAGGTGATTTTATAATCGGTAGCGGTGTAAAAATTATAGTTAGCGATGGAGGAGTTTTGTATTTTGGAGGGAAGGATACTGAGTCAGGTTCTGGTATTACGGGAGATAGTATAATTATGTGTAATAAAAAGATTATTATTGGAAAAGATTTTTTATGTGCTTGGGCTGTTTTTATTAGTGATTCCGATTGGCACTCAATAGGATTTCAGAATCATCAAGCAGATATTACTATAGGAAACCACGTTTGGATAGCTAATAATTCAAGTATTTTAAAAGGATCAATTATTGACAAAAACTCAATAATCGCGAGTCAAAGTAAAATTATTAATAAGTCATACCCTCCAAATTCTATGCTAGCTGGTAATCCAGCCAAAGTTGTTAAAACTGATATTACTTGGTGTAGAGATATTTAATGTTAAATGAAACTTATACTATAAATTTCTAAAATAATGACTAAAATTTAGTAGTGACTAAAATTTAGATTTTTTCAATTATGAGTGAAAATCAACCTTCTTATCGTAAAATCATGAAAGCAACTTCTGTTTTTGGAGGTGTGCAGGTTTTTACTATTTTAATATCAATTATACGTTCCAAATTCATTGCTTTATTTTTGGGTTCTGCAGGGATGGGCATTGTTGGTTTACTCAATTCTACTATTGGTTTAATTGGAGGAATTACAAATTTTGGACTGGGGACAAGTGCCGTTAGAGATGTGTCGGTAGCTAATAGTAGTGGGAATATTGACCGTATTGGATTGGTTGTAAGTGTTTTGAGAAGATGGGTTTGGGTTACAGGAATTTTTGGAGCATTGATTGTTTTGTTACTTTCTCCTTGGTTGAGCAAATTAACATTTGGGAATAATAACTACATCGGAGTATTTGCATTGATTTCAATTACTTTGTTATTTAATCAGTTGAATGTTGGTCAGTTAGCTGTTCTGCAAGGTATGCAAAAAATAGAGTATTTGGCAAAGGCAAGTCTTTCAGGAAGTATTTTGGGATTATTTTTTACCATTCCTTTATACTATTTTTTTGGTATTGATGGAATTGTTCCTTCTTTAATTATAGCTTCAGTTGTTTCATTTGTTATTTCTTGGTATTTTGCAAAAAAGGTTCATATTACTAAGTCTAAGCTAACTAATTCATTAACTTTTTCCGAAGGGAAGAATATGTTGAAAATGGGTTTTTTAATTAGTCTAAGTGGATTATTTGTAATTGCAACTACCTATATAATTCAATTATTTATAACTAGTAGAGGAGGTGTTCAGCAAGTTGGATTATTTACTGCAGGATTCGCTGTTATAAATACTTATGTAGGGCTTGTTTTTACAGCTATGGGAACAGATTATTTTCCCCGACTTTCTTCAGTTGCAGAATCAAATGAACTTTGTAGAAAAACGATTAATCAGCAGGCTGAAATTTCAATCTTGATTTTAGGCCCTATCATAATGATGTTTTTAGTCTTTATTAAGCTAATTATTATAATTTTATATTCTAATACATTTGTTGCTATTGAAGAAATGGTTTTGTGGTTAGCAATTGCAACATTCTTTAAATCAGCAGCATGGTGTATTGGATTTATATTATTAGCAAAAGGAGCATCTAAAATTTTTTTTTGGAGTGAATTTGTGGCAAATTCTTATATGCTTCTCTTTGATTTAGCTGGATATTACTTTTGGGGACTAACAGGATTAGGAATTTCATTTTTTATTGGTTATTTAGTTTGTTTTGCACAGGTTTTCTTTATAAGTAGAAGAAAGTATCATTTTTTCTTTGATAGTTCATTTTTAAAGATTTTTGCGTTTCAGTTTTCATTAGCAATTTGTTGTTTTTTAATTGTTAAATTTATTGATAAACCTTATTCTTATTTATACGGTTCGATTCTCATATTGTTTTCAATTTTGCACTCTTATATTCAATTAGATAAGCGATTGGGAATTAAAACAATTATCAATAAGTTTTTAAATAATAGATTTAAGAAGAGATAATTTAAATGAGTAAAATTGAAATAATAGATTTCTTGTACAATGTAATCTATATTAGCATTCATGGTTAAAATTGTATAATAGATTTCAGAATTTAAAAATGGAAAAAATGCCTTTAATTTCAGTTGTTATACTTTGCTACAATCAAGAACTTACAATTGCTCGTACCATTGATAGCGTACTTTCGCAGGAAACTGAATATCAGTTTGAAATTATTATTGGTGAAGATGCATCTCCAGGTGATAATACAAGATCCATTTGTGAAGAGTATGTTATAAAATATCCAAAAATTATAAGTTTGTTACCTACAGCACCAAATAAAGGTGTAGTCAAAAATTACTCTGATTGTTTGGCACGATGTAATGGAAAATATATAAGTACTTGCTCCGGTGATGATTGGTGGCATAATCCAAATAAGTTACAGTTACAAATTGAATTTTTAGAAAATAATGAAGATTATGGAGTAGTATATACAGATTTTGACACATTTGATGTTAGTACTTCTAAAAAAACAAAAGATTGTTTTACAGCAAAGGGTGTAATTTTACCAAGTGGAGAAATTTATAAAAGACTTATTGAAGGGAATACCATTCTTGCATGCACTGCTATTTTTAGAAGTAATATTTTTTATAAATATATAGATTTAAATAAATTTGTTTCGCTCGGTTTTTTGATGGAAGATTATCCAATGTGGTTAGAAATGAGTCAACATACAAAGTTTAAATATATTCCTATTAGTACAACAACATATTCAATTGAAAATGGTTCACTAAGCAATAACTTAAATAATTTTTCTAAATTTGAAAAATTTGAAACATCTGTCTTCAATATTAAGAAATATTATATTTCTAAATATCCCATTGATGGTATTCATGAAGATTCATTATTGCAATCTCTTTATTTAAATTTAATAATAAAATGTATAAAAGGAAAACATTTTAAGGAAGCAAGATGTTACTCTAAAAAGCTAGATAATTGTAGTCTAAAGATTTTTTTTTTAAGAATTATTTGCAATTCACCTTTGATTTGGCTTTACTCGTTACGCTTAAATAAATGATTTATACTTTATTTTATAGCTAATTATTTTATATTGTTATAATACAATTTTGAAGCGGCTACTTTTAAATGTTTCTATTTATATTAATCAAAAATGCTTAGATTTTTAACAATTTTTCCTTACGCAAAAAATATTCACTTAATTAAAGATGTAGGAATGCTGCCTTTTATTCTTCACGAACAATTAGGATATAATGCAACATTAGCTTCGTACAATAATGGAAGTTATCCTTATTTAGAAAGTGAAGTTAATGGATTGAAACAAGTCTTTATTCCTAAAATATTTAGGATTTCGACTTTGGATATTTTTTTGTTTTTATTGTTTAATTTTAGAAAATATGACATAGCTCAATGTTATCATTTTGAAAAACAGAGTTTATTGATTTTATCTTTTTTTAAATTTTTAAAATGGATAACATTTTCTTCGGGGTTTACTTTTCTAAAATTGGATGCTGTCGATAGGATTAAAGAAAAAAAAATAAGTAGATTATCTATACTCTTGTCTAAAAAAATTAATTTAGTTAGTGTTGAGACTATTAAAATATTTGATTATTTAAATAGTACTAATTTACTAGGTAGAAATGTTGAATATATTCCAAATGGCTTCTATAGCAAAGATGAAAGAAAAGTTGTAAACTTTGACTTAAAAGAAAATATAATAATTACTGTAGGAAGAATAGGGATTTTCGAAAAAAATAACGAGGTTTTATTGGAATCTTTTCAAGAATTTTCTTTAATAAATGATGATTGGAAATTAGAAGTTATAGGGCCTATAGAACCTAGTTTTGATGTTTATATCAAAAAGTATTTTGATTTATATCCAAATCTTAGGAGTAGAATTCATTTTACTGGCGCTATTTCTGATAGAGCTGTATTGCAATCAAAATATGAGAAGGCAAAAATATTTGTCCTTACATCAATTGAGGAAGGATTTCCTTTAGTGTTCTTAGAAGCAGTTAGGTCTGGATGTACAATAATTTCTTCACGTCTTACCTCTGCATACGATATAACAGACAATGAAAAATATGGAGCATTATTTTCTATAGGTGATTCAAAAGAACTTACTGAAAAATTTGTAAATGTAATAAGTGATTCAAATAAGTTAAAAAAAGATTGTCTTAGTATACAACAATTTGCATATGAAAAATATTCATGGAATAATATCGCTGTTCTTATTAATAATTTAATTCAAAAGTAAGCATGAGTTTGTTAATTATAACATCAAGTGTTACTGTAAATAGTTGCTTAACGGTTTTAGTCGATCCTAAAATTAGATTAGAACAATATATTGATAGCATTCTTTTCTACTTAAACTCTAAAAAAGTTGAAAAAATAATAGTTTGTGATAATAGTGGATTTGATTATTCAGAAATACAAAAGATTGTAGAATTAGCGGCTATAAATAATAAACAAATTGAGTTCTTAAGTTTTTATGGAACTACAGATAAAATTCAAGAATGTGGCAAAGGATACGGTGAAGGAGAAATTATTTCTTTTGTTTTTAGTAACAGTAAAATTATCGCACAAGGTGATGTGGCATTTTTAAAAGTTACTGGTAGATTGAAAATATTAAATATTGACGAAGTGGTTCATCATTTAAAGTCAAACGTTACTTATTTTAATGCTGTCAATTTAAACCCATTTGTAAATTTGAAAAAAGTAGATACTAGATTTTATCAATGTACAAAGGAAAATTTTAAATATTTTTTTAAAGATTCTTATAAAAATGTAAACGACAAAGAAGGTTTCTTTCTAGAACATGTGTACTATAATAATTTACAAGACAATATTATTAAGTTTAAAAATTTTAAAATTCTTCCAAATTTTTTAGGTATATCTGGAAGTACTGGAATTACATATAAAACTTCAAAAATAAGTTTTTTGATAAGGCAATTTTTATTTAGTGTGTTTAGAGTTATAAAAAATAAATGAAAATGAAAAATACTCCTTTAGTTACTATAATTACCTCAACATATAACGCAGTAAATGATATTGAAGATTCAATAAAAAGTGTTATTTCTCAATCGTACGCCCATATACAATATGTGATAATTGATGGAGGCTCCACTGATGGAACCTTAGAAATTATAAAAAAATATGAAAAGTATATTTCGATTTTTATATCTGAAAAAGATAGCGGAATTTATGATGCTTGGAATAAAGGTTTGTCATTAGCTACAGGAGATTGGATCGCTTTTTTAGGTGCAGATGATGTATATTTACCAGATGCTATTTTGGATTATATTAATCATATTGAACATAGTAACATTGAAAATTTGGATTACATTTCTTCAAAAATTGAATTAGTTGATTCTGATAAAAAATGTTTGCGAGTAATTGGAAAAGAATGGAAATGGAATACCTTTAAAAGATATATGTCAACGCCGCATGTTGGTTCTCTGCATTCAAGACTTTTTTTTGATAAATATGGAAGATATAATATAGAATATAAGATAGTTGGTGACTATGAAATGTTATTACGTGCTAATAATAGCCTTAAGACTAGTTTTTTAAATAGTATAACTGTGAAAATGCAGGTTGGTGGAGTTAGTAACCAGAATAAAAAAGCAATAATAGAAACATATAGTGCGAAAATTAATAATAAAGCTCGAACTAAAATACTAGCGAAATATGATGCATTAATTGCAAATTTTATATATTTTGGAAGAAATCTGTTATTTAATAAATGAAAAAATTTATTTATTATTCAACAATCGTTTCCATATTTACGGAAGCTCTTTATTATAGGATGGGATTTGATATAAAATTGTTTTATTTAATTATATTATTTAATATAACAATTTTTTTGGCATTTAATAAGGTAATATATAGTAGAGGACTTTTAATATTTCATTCAATAGTTATATTCACGGGATTATTTTCGTGCATATTTGGATATAATAATTTCGGCGGTTTTTTTGTTCAATTATTCTTTCTTATTCTAATTCCTATCTATTATCTGTCTTTTTTTGCATTTTTTGAAGACAAGATTGAGGATATTATATTTTTATATTGTAAATTATGTTTACTTCTTGCAATTATTGGATTCATTCTGTTGCCGATGCAAATTGCCAGTGGTAAGTCTTTTCAAAGTTTAATGAATGAACCTGCCCATTATTGCACAGTTATATTGCCTTCTTTTTTTATAACACTTAAAGAACAAAAATTTCCGAGATATTATTTTATTATTATTTTATTATCTATAATAGTAAGTGGTTCAAGTTTGGGTTATATTGGAGTGGCTTTGTCATTAATTATGTATGCTAAGAAAATTTCGATTAGTAAGATTTTAATATCGTCTATTGCAGTGACAGTAGTTGGTATAATTGTATATGTAAGTTTTCCTCCTTTTAAGATTAGAATGGATGATACTATAAAAAGTTCAATGAATGGAGATTTGTCTGAGGCAAATTTAAGTACATATGCCCTATTATCTAATGCATTTGTTTCTTCAAAAAGTTTTATGTCAAACCCTTTAATTGGTAATGGTATTGGTTCGCACGTTAATTCTCGCAATCTTTATTTGAATAAAATTGATGGTATAGAAGTTTTTGAAAGGATGGGAATGGATCAATTAAATGCTCAAGATGCAGGTTCATTGTTTTCAAGATTGATGTCTGAACTTGGGCTAGTAGGTATAGTAGGGGTTTTTTATTTCATTAAGAAATTCTATGTCGCAAGCACTGGAAAAGAATTAACTTTCAATGCAATAGTTTCCAGGAGTATTCTGCTGTATTTTTTCGCTAAGTTATTTAGAGAGGGGCATTATTTTTCTCCTGAAATGTATTTTTTCGTCTTTTTGTACGTTTTTAATAAGTACGAATGGATTAAATTTAAAAATCAAAACTTGATTAATGCGAAATAAAAAAAAAATTGTTTTATCAGGTGCAAATATTACATCCGGAGGACCACTGACAATATTTAATGAAGCACTTGATGAGTTGTCGCAGTGTAATAATTCGGAAATCATAGCAATTGTAAATAGTAAAGAATTGTTCTTTAAATCTGACAACATAAGTTTCATTGAGATACCAAATTATAAAAAGTTTGTTTTTCTTAAATTTTATTATGAATATGTTTATTTTAAAGATATATCAAAAAGAGTTGAACCAGATATTTGGATCTCACTAAATGATTTTACACCTAATGTTTCAGCTAGATCTGTTTTTACTTATTTTCATAATGCAGCTATTTTTTTTAAAATAGAATGGAGAGATATTTTATTCTCTAATAGAGTTATTTTTCAAAAATTCTATTACAGATTGTTTCTCCAGTTTAATATAAGAAAAAATAAAAAATTTATTGTTCAACAAAATTGGATTGCGGAAAGTATACATGATTTATATAATTTACCTATAAAGCAACTTTTAATTTTTAAACCGAACTTTACTTTATCAAATTATTTTCCAGTTGAACAAAACGAAAATAATAATTTTGAAAAAAAATTAGTTTTATTTTACCCTACTAAAGCTGCAGGATATAAAAATATTGAATTTATATGTGAAGCTTTAAATGTTTTGTCTAAACGTTCCTCTGTTAAGAATATAGAATTAAGACTAACCATTGATAAAGATGAAAATTTGTATTCCAAATATTTAAATTGGAAATATAAAAATTTGACAATTATCTGGTTAGGATCAATTTCTAAAGATAAAGTTGAAGAAAATTATAAGGAAGCTTCTGTTTTAATATTTCCCTCACGACTTGAAACTTGGGGTTTGCCATTAACTGAATTTGCAAAATACAATAAGCCTATTTTTGCAATAGATTTAGGATACGTTTATGAAACATTACAGGATTACCCATACTTAGCTTTTTTTAAACCTAATAACGTTAATCAATTAGTTGAATTATTAAGTAATAAATTGAATGGAATTGGTATTGATTATTACATTTTTAATAAAAGGCTAAGTAAGAATTATAATATTGATAATGTAAACGTATGGAATGAACTTTTAAATTATTAAATAAATTAAGGAACAGGAGAAAATTTCAGTAAACAGTTTAAAAGTTAAGATATTCATGTACTATATTAACTTATAAAGAGTTATTTGAATTAAAAGTAGAAAGAACAATAATTATGGAATTAACAAGAAAGTATTTAGCAGATCTAATTTTAGATAAACTTATTGCTAATAAAGAGCAATTAAAAAAAGAGTTTAATCAATCAGGAAGAATTAATTCTTGTGTAATTGATGATCTTTTACCGGATCAAGTTGCAACAGAAATTTACGAAGCTTACCCTTCACCTGAGGAAATGGCTCTGCATAAATCATTGCGCGAGAATAAAAGGATAGCTGCTCAAATGGATTTGTATAATCCAATTTTAGAAGAAGCTGTATTTGCTTTTCAGGACGAAAGAATAGTCAGGATAGTTGAAGAAATAACAGGTCTAAAAGAAATGGTGCCAGATGAACATTTATATGCAGGTGGAATTAGTTTGATGGCAACGGGTAACTTCTTAAATCCGCATTTAGATAATTCTCATGATAACGATAGAGAAAATTACAGAGTGTTAAATTTACTTTATTATGTTACTCCAAACTGGGATGTCAATAATGGAGGGAATTTAGAACTTTGGGATAATGGAATGTCAAAACCGCAGAGAGTGATTCATTCTAAATTTAATCGTTTAGCACTTATGATCACAAATAAAACCTCTATACATTCGGTTAGTAAAGTCACAGCTTTAGGAAAAAGATGTTGTGTATCTAATTATTATTTTTCCCAAAAACCAGCTGAAGCTGCGGAATATTTTCATGTTACTTCTTTTTATGGAAGACCTGAAGAACATGTTAAAAATATTTTTCTTAGGGCAGATGCTTTTTTGAGGCAAACTATAAGAAAGTTTACCGGAAAAAGAATTGTTGAGACAAAGCACATTTATAAAAAATAATTTGCAGTAAATTAATTAATGGATGTAACAGCTTCAATAGTTTTGTATAATACTGATGCGAGTGAGCTATCAAAAGCTTTACAAAGTATTCTGCGAAATAATTTAGATTTAAAACTTTTTTTGATTGATAATTCTTTGACAAATAATCTGAACAGTTTTGAAAAAAAAGATCAAATAATCTATATTCATAATCCTTCAAATCCCGGTTTTGGAGCTTCACATAATATTGCGATAGAAAAATCGATCTCAAGTGGTTCAAAATATCATTTTGTTGTGAATCCGGATGTTTATTTTAATGATGATGTGATTCAATCTATGATTGAATATGCAAAAAAAGATCTGACAATTGGAATGATGATGCCTCAGATTCTAAATCTCGACGGTAGTATTCAAAATCTACCAAAACTATTGCCAAACCCTTTTAGTATATTATTGCGTAAGTTAAAAAAACCAAAGAAAGCTTACCAAAAGTTTATTAATAAATATGAATTAAGGAATGTTTCACAAAATAGGGTTTATGATACTCCAGTTTTATCTGGGTGTTTCACATTACTAAATTTAGAAGCTATTAAGCAAATTGGTATGTATGATGATAAATTCTTCATGTATTTTGAAGATTGGGATTTGTCAAGAAGGATGCATCAACATTATAAAACAATATACTTTCCTTTAGTTTCGGTTTATCATGGATATGATTCTGGAGCAAATAAGAGCAGCAAATTGTTTAAAATATTTGTAAAATCTGCAATAACTTATTTTAATAAGTGGGGATGGTTTTTTGATTCTGAAAGAGAAAAAATTAATAATCAAGCAATGTCTCAATTTAAATAATGAAAATTACTATTACTGGTGCTTCTGGTTTTATAGGAGTTAATCTTAAAAGCTATTTAATGGACAGTCATGATATTGATGCTTTTAGTGTTAGATACAAGTCTGATCAGAAATTTGAAATCCAAGGAGATGCATTAATACATCTTGCAGGTAAAGCGCATGATTTAAAAAAAGTAAGTGATCCTAAAGATTATTATGATGCTAATTTTGAGTTAACCAAACAATTATTTGATGCTTTTTTAATTTCTGAGGCGAAGGTTTTCATATTTATGAGTACAGTAAAAGCGGTAGCTGATAAAGTTGATGGTATCTTAACAGAAGAAATGACTCCAAATCCTAAAACCCATTATGGAATAGCTAAACATCAGGCAGAGGAATATATTTTAAATAAGAAATTACCTAATGGAAAAAGAGTTTATAATCTTAGACCTTGTATGATACATGGCCCAGGTAATAAAGGCAATCTTAATTTGTTATATCAAATTGTTTCAAAGGGTTTGCCGTGGCCCCTAGGAGCATTTGAAAATCAACGATCATTTTTGAGCATTGAGAATCTTTGTTTTGTTATTGGAGAATTATTGCAAAATGAAAAAATTCCTTCCGGAGTTTATCAAGTGGCAGATGATAATTCATTATCGACAAATAAATTGATTAAATTATTAGCAACTAGTCTAGGTAAAAAAAATCTAATATGGAATATTAATCCATCTTTTATTAAATTATTTGCCAGAGCGGGAGATCATTTGCGACTGCCTTTGAATTCGGAACGTTTAGAAAAATTAACAGAAAACTTTGTTGTCAGTAATAAAAAAATAGTGAATGCTATTGGAAAATCATTACCAATATCAGCGGAGGCTGGATTAATGAAAACATTTGAATCTTTTAAGAAAAAATAAATAAAATAAAAAAATGAAAGTTGCACTTATAACGGGAATTACAGGACAAGATGGTTCATATTTAGCAGAACTATTATTAGAGAAAGGATACATGGTTCATGGTGTTAAGAGGAGAGCTTCTTCTTTTAATACGCAACGTATTGATCATATCTATCAGGATCAACATGAAAGCAATGTGAATTTTAAGATGCACTATGGAGATTTAACAGATTCAACTAATATTATCCGAATTATTCAAGAGGTACAGCCTGATGAAATTTATAATTTGGGAGCGATGAGTCATGTGAAGGTTTCCTTCGATTCTCCAGAATATGTTGCTAATGTTGATGGTATTGGTACATTAAGAATATTGGAAGCTGTACGTATTTTAGGACTAGAAAAGAAAACACGTATTTATCAGGCATCTACGTCAGAATTGTACGGTGGATTGGCTGAGAACAAAAATGAAAAAGGGCTTTATGATGAATATTCGCCTTTTTATCCTCGTTCTCCTTATGGTGTAGCAAAAATTTATGGTTTTTGGATTACTAAAAACTACCGTGAGGCTTATAATATGTTTGCCTGCAATGGAATTTTATTTAATCATGAATCGCCGCGAAGAGGAGAAACTTTTGTAACTCGTAAGATAACTATGGCTACGGCAGCTATTGCTTTAGGGGAACAAGAGTGCTTATATTTAGGGAATTTAGATGCTCAACGTGATTGGGGACATGCGAAAGATTATGTAGAAGCCATGTGGCGTATTCTTCAACAAGATGTTGCTGAAGATTATGTTATTGCTATGGGTGAAACGACCTATGTACGTGATTTTGTTAAAATGTCATTTGCAGAAGTAGGGATAGATGTTGAATTTAGAGGAGAAGGAGTTGATGAAAAAGGATATGTTGCTTCTTGTAGTAATCCTGCTTATCAGATTGAATTAGGAAGACAAATTATTGCAGTAGATCCGCAATATTTTCGTCCAACCGAAGTAGATTTACTTATTGGAGATCCTACCAAATCTAAAACTCAATTAGGATGGGTTCCTCAGTATGATTTAGCCGGATTAGTTAAAGAAATGATGGCGTCTGATCTTCAATATGTTTTAAAAGAAAAAATGTTAAAAGAAGTAAGATCTGCTATTAAATATTAATTTAGAAAATTTAGAATAATATCATTCTTGAAGTAGAAAATAGCATTATGAATTTAAATGATAAAATATATATAGCTGGGCATCGTGGAATGGTGGGTTCAGCTATTTTACGTCAATTAAGAGATAAGGGTTTCAATAATTTTATTTTGAAAACTTCGTCAGAACTTGATTTGAGAAATCAACAGGCTGTTGCTGATTTTTTTGAACAAGAAAAACCAGATTACGTTTTTTTAGCAGCGGCAAAAGTTGGAGGTATTATTGCTAATAATACTTTTAGGGGTGACTTTATTTATGAAAACTTAATGATTCAAAACAATGTGATTCATCAAGCATATGTAAATAATGTAAAAAAATTAATGTTTTTAGGCTCTTCATGTATTTATCCAAAAATGGCACCGCAGCCATTGAAAGAAGAATATATACTTACTGGAGAATTGGAACCGACAAACGAACCGTATGCAATAGCAAAAATTGCAGGTATCAAAATGTGTGATGCTTATCGTGATCAGTTCGGTTGTAATTTCATTTCAGTTATGCCAACCAATTTATATGGCCCTAATGATAATTACGATTTAAAAAATTCTCACGTATTGCCAGCAATGCTTCGAAAATTCATTACGGCTAAACGAAATGGAGATTCTTCAGTAACTATTTGGGGAACAGGAAGTCCAAAACGTGAATTTTTACATGCTGATGATCTTGCTGAAGCTTGTGTGTTTTTAATGGAAAATTATAATGAGGAAGGATTGGTTAACATTGGTATGGGTGAAGATATTTCTATTTTAGATCTGGCGATACTAGTTAAAAAAGTTGTTGGTTTTGAGGGAGAAATTCTTACAGATACAACTAAACCTGATGGAACTCCCCGTAAATTAATGGATGTTTCAAAATTAAGCAGTTTTGGATGGAAAGCAAAAACAACTCTTGAAGAAGGGATTCAGAAAGTGTATGATGAAATAAAAAATAATAACTGGGAATAATTTCATAATGGAATACACAATACTTGGAATTCTTTTAATGATTATAATGCTTCTTTATTTTAAAGTTGCAGATCAATATAACATCATTGATAAACCCAACCAAAGAAGTTCTCATACAGAAATTACATTAAGAGGAGGCGGAGTTATATTCTGGTTTTCTGCATTGCTTTATTTTGTCCAACACATTCAAAACAACTATTTTTTCTTTACCGGAATAACTTTAGTCAGTTTGGTTAGTTTTTGGGATGATATACAAAGTTTGTCAAATAAAATCAGGATTGGCGTTCATTTTCTTTCGATTACCTTAATTTTCTATGACTTAGGATTCTTTAATTTGGTTCCACTTTGGGCTGTTGCCACAGCATATGTTTTAGCTATCGGAATTATTAATGCTTATAATTTCATGGACGGAATAAATGGAATTACAGGTTTGTACACTTTAGCTGTAATGGGTCCATTGCTTTATGTAAATACAAAAATTCAGCTTTTTACAGATAGCAGTTTTATAAAATATGCAATAATGGCAAGTTTAGTTTTCTTGGTTTTTAATTACAGAAAAAGAGCGAAATGTTTTGCAGGTGATGTGGGAAGTATAGCAATTGCATTTTGGATAATTTATTTAGTTTTAAAACTTATCCTTATTACAAATTCTCTTATTTGGCTTCTGTTTTTAGCCATTTATGGAGTAGATGCGGTATGTACAATTTTGCACCGTTTGTATTTAAGGCAAAATATTTTTGAAGCACACCGTTTACATTTATATCAGGTTTTGAGTAACGAATATAAAATTCAGCATAGGATAGTGTCTCTGTTTTATGCAATGGTTCAGGCAGGAGTTTCATTTTTAGTTATAAGTCTTTACCATAAAGTTGAAGATTCTATTTTATTTTTAATTGTATTATTACCTTTACTTTTAATATATACCTCAAAATTTTATCTATTAAATAAAATTAACTTAAGATTAAAAGCATGATTCCTAAAGTTATTCAGGGAGGAAATTTTTCAGATCACCGAGGTACTATTTCATACGTGAATGATTTTAGTTTTAATGATATCGAAAGGTTTTATATTATCAGTAATGCTGATGATAATCCCATTAGAGCATGGCAGGGACATAAATTAGACGCTAAAAATTTTTATTGCCTTTCTGGCTCTTTTAAAATCCATTTTATAAAAATTGATAATTGGGAGAATCCTTCAAAGGATTTAAGTATTGATACTGTTTTAGTATCTGAATCTGATAATAAAATAATTCACATTCCCGCAGGTTATGCAAATGCGATAGAATCTTTAGAAAGTAATTCTAAGTTGATGTCATTTTCGACACTGCCTTTATCAAATGTGAGCGATGATGATGTTCGTTATCCTTCAGATTATTGGACTATAAATGGATAGTAAAAGAATTTATCTATCATTATCTCAACAAAGTGGTTTTGAACAAGAATATGTTCTAAAGGCATTAGAAACAAATTGGATAACTTCTGGCGGGCCAAATGTTGATGAGTTCGAAAATGTAATTCAAAATTATTACAACCAGGAAGAATTTGTTACAGCATTAAATTCCGGAACTTCAGCCATTCACTTAGCGCTGATTCTATTAGGGGTTAAATCTGGTGATGAAGTTATTTGTCAAACCATGACATTTTCGGCGTCAGCTAATCCAATTTTATACCAAGGAGCAAAACCTGTCTTTGTTGATAGTGAACCTGATACTTGGAATATTTGTCCTGAAAATCTTGAAATCGCAATAAAGGAAAGAATCAAAAAAGGTAAAAAACCTAAAGCGATTATCACCGTCCATCTATATGGAAATCCTTATAAAGTTGATGAGATTCGTGAAATTGCAGACCGATATAATATTCCAATTATTGAAGATGCTGCTGAAGCTCTTGGAAGTCGTTATAAAGGAAAGAATTGCGGAAGTTTTGGTGATTTCGGGATACTGTCTTTTAATGGAAATAAAATAATTACAACTTCTAGTGGAGGAGCATTAATTTCAAAAAAAAAAAAAATAAAAGAAAGCGCCATTTTTTACGCTACTCAATCAAAAGATAATGCTGTACATTTTCAGCATAGTGAAATTGGCTACAACTATCGAATGAGTAATATTTGTGCCGGTATTGGGCTTGGACAAATCAAATTGCTTGATGCGAATGTAAAAGCAAGACGAGAGAACCATTTTTTTTACAGAGATATTTTTCAATCGATAGAGAATGTTAATCTTTTTGAAGTATTAGATGAAAGTTATTTTTCAAATTATTGGCTAAATACAATTTTGTTAGAGCCAAGTTTAAAAAATAAAAAAACAAAAGAAGATTTAAGACTAGTCTTTGATAAAGCAAATATTGAAACTCGTCCACTTTGGAAACCAATGCATTTACAACCAGTTTTTGAAAAGTATCCTTACTATGGTAGTAAAGTTGGTGAAGAATTATTCGAAAAGGGATTATGCCTTCCTTCAGGATCAAATTTAAATCAAGAAGATAAAAATAGAATTAAAGAAGTAATTGTCAATTTCTTTAAATAAAAGATAGTTAAGAATTATATTTCAAGATGAAAATAGAAGAAACATTTATAAAAGATTTAGTAGTAGTAGAGCCAACTGTATTTGGTGATGAGAGAGGTTATTTTTTTGAGTCATACAGTAAAACAAAATTCAGCGATTTAGGAATTGATATTGAATTTGTTCAAGATAATCAGTCTTTTTCTAAAAAAGGAACTTTAAGAGGCTTGCATTATCAAAACCCACCTTTTGCACAAACAAAACTTGTTCGTGTTTTAGAAGGTGAAATTATAGATGTAGCGGTTGACTTAAGAAAAGATTCTCCTACTTACGGAAAATCGTTTAGTGTCCTACTAACTGCAGAAAATAAAAAGCAATTATTAGTACCACAAGGTTTTGCTCATGGCTTTTCAGTTATAAGCGAAACAGCTTCTGTAATGTATAAATGCGATCAATTTTATAATAAGGCCTCTGAAGGTGGAATTAAATTTGATGATCCGTCTTTAAATATCGACTGGGGAATGAATTTAGAAGAAGCTATTGTTTCTGAGAAAGATCAGGTCCTTCCTTTTATAGAAAATTGTAATAGTTTATTTTAATGAAAAAAATTCTTGTAACAGGAGCAAACGGACAATTAGGATCTGAGTTAGCAGTCTTATCTGCAAATTATCCAAAATATGAATGGATATTTGCTGACAGAACTAAACTAACATTGGATAACCTGGATTTACTTAAAAGCCAACTAGATGAAATTCGACCCGATATCATTTTAAACTGCGGTGCGTATACTGCTGTTGATAAGGCTGAAACAGAAAAAGAATTGGCTTTTACTATTAATCATTTAGCAGTTGAATTAATTTCAAAATATGCTTTTAATAATAATGTAAAATTAATTCACGTTTCGACAGATTATGTTTTTGATGGATCTTCTTCTTCTGCCTTAAATGAAGAAGCAAAAACAAATCCAATAAACATTTACGGTGCAAGTAAGAGAGCTGGAGAAATTGCTTGCTTAGAAAAAAATCCAAATGCAATTATTTTGAGAACTTCTTGGGTATACAGTAAATTCGGAAATAACTTTGTAAAAACTATGCAGCGCTTGATGACTGAAAGGGATGCGATTAATGTAGTTAACGATCAGATTGGTTCTCCAACATACGCGGCTGATTTAGCTCAAGCAATTATTGATATCGTGGAGTTTCCAAATTGGAATCCTGGGATTTACCATTATTCAAATGAGGGCGAAATAAGCTGGTATGATTTTGCGTTGTCCATTAAGGAATTTGGAAATTATGAATGCAATGTTGGAGGAATACCTTCTGCGTCATATCCAACCCCCGCAAAACGTCCAGAATTTTCATTGTTAGATAAGAAAAAAATAAAAGAAGTTTATAATTTAGATATTCCGGATTATAAAGAAAGTTTAAAGAAAATATTTATTTAAAGAGTGATTTAAGGATTGATTTTAGTATTTCAATAATAAGAGATCTAAAATCTAAAATTTAAAATCTAAATCAAGATATATGAAAGGAATTATTTTAGCTGGAGGTTCCGGCACAAGATTGCATCCATTAACATTGGCAATGAGTAAACAAATGATGCCCGTTTACGATAAACCAATGATTTATTATCCATTATCAACTTTGATGATGGCAGGGATCAACGAAATATTAATTATCTCGACTCCGCATGATTTGCCTAATTTTAAAAAATTGCTTGGAGATGGTTCTTCTTTAGGTTGTAAATTTAGTTATGCAGAGCAGGCAATTCCAAATGGTTTGGCGCAGGCTTTTGTTATTGGAGAAGAGTTTATTGGAAATGATGATGTTGCTTTGATATTGGGTGATAATATTTTCTTTGGATCTAATATGCAAGAGCTTTTAAAATCAAATACCAAACCAGAAGGTGGAGTTGTGTTTGCTTATCACGTTTCAGATCCTGAGCGATACGGAGTTGTAGAGTTTGATGAAAATTTCAAAGCAATTTCTATCGAAGAAAAACCAGAAGAACCAAAATCTAGTTTTGCTGTACCAGGGTTGTATTTTTATGATAATTCGGTTGTGGAAATTGCAAAAAATATAAAGCCTAGTGCTCGTGGCGAATATGAAATTACAGATGTTAATAAAGTTTATCTGGAAAAAGAATCTTTAAAAGTGGGGATTTTAAGTAGAGGAACGGCTTGGTTAGATACTGGAACTTTCAATAGTTTGATGCAGGCAGGTCAATTTGTTCAGGTGCTAGAAGAAAGGCAAGGCTTAAAAGTAGGATGTATCGAAGAAATTGCATGGAGGCAAGGGTTTATAAATGACTCAGAATTAGAAGAGTTGGCATTACCCTTAGTTAAATCTGGATACGGATCTTATTTAATAGAATTTTTAAAACAAAAGAAAAAAGGTGTTAAAATCTAATTTCAACTAATAAATAATTTTTTCAAAACTTTAATTTGTATTTTTGTAAGTCATAGAAAGTTTACAAAATTAAACTGAACCAAATTGGATACAGATAAACAAACCAAGATAGCCTCTTTAATGCATAATTCTCTTTCGCCAAGGAATTTGAGAGCAAGTATTAATAATCTAAGTTACTTACCTAGATGGATTATTGTTGCCATAGATGTTATGGTACTGATTTTTTCATTTACTTTTACTTATATGCTGTTTGAAGGAACTGCATTAGGATATATTATCACTTCGCATCAGTTTTATTTTGTAGGCAGTTTAATTATTATTAATGTATTTTTCTTTTGGCTTTTTAGAACTTATTCAGGTATTATTAGGCATTCCTCATACATTGATGCAATAAAATTGCTATTTTCTCAAATGTCAGTTTTGGTTTTCTTTTTATTTTTCAATCTGGTTTTTGAATTGTATACAGGACATAAAGCATTTTTAAATACGGCGCTTTTTATCAATTTAGTGCTGTCGTTTTGTGGTTTGTTTTTATACAGAGTTATTGTAAAACAAACTTTCGAACTTTATTTTTCAGAAAAAACCAATTCAAAACTTATTAGAACGGTTATTTACGGAACAGATGCCAATGCGATTTCTGTTGCCAATGCATTAAAATTTGAAACTCCATCGAGATTTAAAATTGTTGGTTTTGTTGATAAAAATAATCAGAACGCATCTAAGCGAATGCTGGATTTACCCATTCTGATTTTACGAAAAAAATTACCTGCTTTAATGCGTTCTGTAGCAGCTGAAGGCGTTATTATTGCAGATAAAAGTTTGTCTAAAGATGAACAGCTTATTATAGTTGATCAGTGTTTGGAATTTAATTACAGGGTATATACTGTTCCTTTGATTTCGGATTGGGAAAATCAAAAAGAGATTTCTCAGAAAGTAAAAAATATTCAGATTGAAGATTTGTTAGAAAGAAAACCGATCGTTCTGGATAGTAAATCTATTTCTAAACAATTAAAAGATAAAACGGTACTTATTACCGGTGCTGCAGGATCAATAGGAAGTGAAATAGTAAGACAGGTTCTGGGCTTTAATCCTAAAGTTGTGATTATTTTAGATCATGCCGAAACTCCTCTTCACAATTTATGCTTGGAAACATTAGCATTAGGTTCACAGGCAAAAATTGTAGCTGTTATTGCAGATGTTAGAAGTAAAAAGGCGTTAGAAAAGGTTTTCAAAAATTATAATCCCCATGTAGTATTTCACGCTGCTGCTTATAAGCACGTTCCATTGATGGAAGAGAACCCATCGCAAGCTATACAGACTAATATTAAAGGAACTAAAAACTTAGCTGATTTATCTTGTAAATATCGTGTCAAAAAATTTGTTATGGTATCTACTGATAAAGCGGTAAACCCTAGTAACGTAATGGGAGCTAGTAAACGAATAGCAGAAAAATACGTACAATCTCTATTTTTGAAAAATCAAAAAGAAAATGGCGATGGGGGAGTTACTAAATTTATCACAACACGGTTTGGTAATGTTCTAGGCTCAAACGGATCTGTAGTTCCTTTGTTTACTAAACAAATCGCAGAAGGAGGCCCGGTAACTATAACGCATCAGGATATTATTCGTTATTTCATGACGATTCCGGAGGCTTGTCAATTAGTACTGGAAGCTGGTGCAATGGGTAATGGAGGAGAGATCTATATCTTTGATATGGGTAAACCAGTAAAAATTATTGATTTAGCTAAAAAAATGATTAAGCTGGCAGGTTTTATTCCGGATAAGGAAATCAAAATTAAAATAGTAGGTTTACGCCCTGGTGAAAAATTATACGAAGAATTATTAAATGATACTTCAAAAACATTACCAACATATCATAATAAAATCATGATTGCCCAGGAAATTCAGGATGAGTATGAAAATCTACACATCGAGATTGACGAACTGATAGGTATAGCTGATTTTTATGATAACGATGATATTGTAACCAAAATGAAAAAAATTGTTCCGGAATTTAAAAGTATGAACTCAACTTTTGAAGTCCTTGATAAATAGTTTTTACAAAATAAAAATTAGATTTAATTCTTAATAATAAAAAGGTGTTTTTTTTAAAACGCCTTTTTGCATTTTAAATGTTTTTTAAGCGAATAAAAATCTTGTTAATTAAGCGCCGTTGTTAAGATTAGACCTTAAAATACAATTGTAAAATCATTAAAATAAATGAACACTCCTAACAATAATGATTGGTTGTTTGAAATAACACCAAAGAATAAATTTTTCACGTTAAATCTTAAAGAGGTATGGCAATATAGAGATTTGCTTCTTCTTTTTGTAAAAAGGGATGTTATAACCGTTTACAAACAAACTGTTTTAGGTCCGCTTTGGTACTTGATTCAGCCCTTATTTACCTCGGTAACTTTTACGATTATATTCAATAATGTTGCTGGAATTAACACTGGCTCTGTTCCTCCCTTTTTATTCAATCTGGCAGGAATAACGGTTTGGAATTATTTTACAGCTTGTTTAACAGGAACATCAGATACTTTTAAAGCTAATGCAGCTATTTTTGGAAAAGTATATTTTCCCAGAATTATCACTCCGCTGTCTGTAGTGATTTCCAATCTGGTTAAGTTTGGCATACAATTTTTAATTTTTATTGGATTTTATATTTTCTACTATTTTCAAGGTGCAGATTTAAGTTTAAACGGTCTCATTTTATTTTTTCCTCTTTTAATACTTATAATGGGAATTTTAGGATTAGGACTCGGAATGCTTATTTCGGCAATGGTCACAAAATACCGAGACTTCAGCTATTTAATTGGTTTCGGAATACAATTGCTAATGTACCTTTCGGCTGTAATGTATCCAATGGAATTAATTAAGGATAAGTTGCCAAAATACGGGTGGATTGTCGAATATAATCCTTTGGCATATATTATTGAAACTGCCAGATATATGCTTTTAAATGTTGGAGAAATATCAATTGGTGGATTATCCTATACTTTTGTTGTTACTGTAACCGTATTTTTTATCGGACTTTTGGTCTTTAATAAGACAGAAAAAAGCTTTATAGATACTGTTTAATCAAAATTTACAATTTATAATTGGAAAAGGAAATAATATTAAAGGCTGAGAACATTTCTAAACAATACCGTTTAGGACAAGTTGGTACAGGAACCCTAAGCCATGATATTAATCGTTGGTGGCATAAAATTCGAGGGAAAGAAAATCCGTATTTAAAAATTGGAGAAGCAAACGATCGTTCTACCAAAGGAACTTCTGAATATGTTTGGGCTTTACAAGACATTAATTTTGAAGTTGAGCGAGGAGAAGTTCTCGGGATTATTGGTAAAAATGGTGCGGGAAAATCTACACTTTTAAAAATACTTTCAAAAGTTACAGCTCCAACTACAGGAAGTATCAAATCTCGCGGACGTATTGCGTCACTTCTTGAAGTAGGAACTGGTTTTAATGGAGAAATGACCGGAAGAGAAAATATTTTCTTAAATGGAGCCATTCTCGGAATGACTAAAAAAGAGATTACCTCAAAGCTCGATGAAATTATTGAGTTTTCAGGTTGTGAACGTTATATTGATACTCCCGTAAAAAGATATAGCTCTGGAATGACGGTACGTTTGGCGTTTGCTGTAGCAGCATTTTTAGAACCAGAAATTTTGGTTATTGATGAGGTTTTGGCTGTTGGGGATGCTGAATTTCAGAAAAAAGCTATTGGGAAAATGCAGGATATTTCTCGCGAAGGCGGAAGAACTGTTTTATTTGTTAGCCATAATATGGCTGCAGTGAAAAGTTTGTGTACTAAAGGTTTAGTTTTAGTTAATGGAAAAGTTGCGATGACAGGAACTGTTGAAAATGCAGTCAATTTCTATTTAACTCAAGATTCTGAATCTATGAATAGAAAAGTTTTCTCATCTGAATATGATAGAAAAGAGTTTATCCTTCACGAGATTAGCTTAAATGGAAAAGGAAAATTATCTGAAGATCCCCTAGATGAATACCAGCAAATTGAAATTACTACTTTACTTACTTTACAAGGCGATTCTAAAAAGTTGCATTTGACATTTGTTTTAAATAATGAGTTTGGCGAACCTATTTTTACTTTTTCTCATGTGAGCCGCGATCTAAAATTAAATTGCGGATTAAATAAAATTAAATGTACGTTACCAGAAGGATTTTTAAATATAGGCACTTACTATCTATCTATTTACATAATTGAAGATGCTAAATCTACAATTTTCGTTGAGAAAGATATCATGTCGTTTATTGTTCAGGAAGGAGAACGTGCAATTGGTTCCTGGATGGGGAGAGAACCAGGTTTTATTAAGCCAAAATTTGAATGGTCCATTCAAAATAATTATATAAATGAAGAAACGTATAAAAAGAACTTTTAAATTATTTCTGAGAAAACTAGGTTACAATTTAAGTAGAGTAAGTACTGCTACGGTACAAATTGATGTAAATAGTAAGAATTTATTATTATCGAATTTTTATAATACGTTAAAAAAAATAAATTTTGAGCCAAAACACATTGTTGATATTGGCGCCAATCATGGAACGTGGACAAGGGATGCTTTGCGATACTTTCCACATGCATATTATACATTGTTAGAACCACAAAGCTGGCTTAAAGAATCAATAGCTGATATTTTAGAGATTAACCCTAACGTACAATTTTATCCTGTTGGCGCTGGAGAGAAAAGTGGTTCTTTTCTTTTTACAATTTTAGACCGTGACGATAGCTGTTCTTTTAGGTATACAAAAGAAGAAGCATTAGAAGCAGGACTCAAACAAATTGAAATTCCTGTTGTAACTTTAAATGAATTCCTCTCTGAAAGCAAAAAACTTATTCCAGATATTATTAAAATTGATGCCGAAGGACTCGACATTGAAGTTTTAAAAGGAGCGAGTAATTTCTTTGGGAAAACAGAAATATTTATGGTAGAAGCTGGAGTTGTTCATAAATCTTTTGATAATAGCTTTCTAAAATTAATCAATTTTATGGATGAGAATGGATATAGATTGTTTGAAATAACAGATTTAAACAGGCCTTTTGAACTAAAAGTCTTATGGCTAGCTGAATTGGTTTTTGTAAAAAAGTATGGCTTCATTGACTCACAAATAATTATCTAGTGATTACGGTAACCAAAACATTTCTTCCACCAGTCGAAGAATACAATATGCAGATAAAACGTGTCTGGGACAATCAATGGTTAACAAATCGAGGGGAACTTGTTTTAGAATTGGAAGAAAAGCTAAAACAATATTTGCAAGTTTCTAATATTATACTCACTAACAATGGTACTGTACCATTGCAAATTGCTTTAAAGTTATTAGGTGATAAAGGAGAAATAATTACTACCCCTTTTAGTTATGTTGCAACATCAGCCGCAATAGTTTGGGAAAACTGTATGCCTGTTTTTGTAGATATTCATCCTGAATATTTAACCATTGATGAAACTAAAATAGAACAAGCAATAACAAGTAGAACTACGGCAATTTTAGCAACTCATGTTTTTGGGAATCCTTGCCATGTTGAGACAATAGAAGCAATTGCAAAAAAGTATAATTTGAAGGTAATTTACGATGCAGCTCATGCTTTTGGAGTATCATATAATGGAAATTCAATATTTGACTTTGGCGATATAAGTACTTGTAGCTTTCATGCTACAAAACTATTTCACACAGGTGAAGGTGGGGCCATGTTTGCTAAAAGTAAGGATATACAACATAGACTTTTTTACAGTCATAATTTTGGGCATAATGGTCCTCTAGAATTTTACGGTTTAGGCATTAATGGAAAAATGTCTGAATTGCATGCTGCAATGGGATTAGCAGTTTTGCCATGCATGGACGAGATTATAAAAGATAGAAAAAGAGTAGTTGATTTTTATAATAATAATCTAGATTTTTCGAAAATAAAGGCTTTAAAAATTAGAGAAAATACAAAATGGAATTATAGTTATTATCCTGTAATTTTTAAAAATGAAAAACAACTTGTAAAGGTACAAGAGAAATTAAATGAAAATAAAATTTTTCCAAGACGTTATTTTTATCCTTCACTAAATACTATTGAATATAGTAAAGGACAATCAATGCCAATTTCAGAAAGTATTGCTTCGAGAATATTATGTTTACCTTTATACTTCAATTTGACAAATGTTGATTTGGAGAAAATAACGGAACTGATAAATATAAGTTTGCCATGAAAATAGCTATAATGCAGCCTTATTTTTTTCCATATATTGGATATTTTAGCTTAATAAAACATACTGACCGTTTTATCTTATTAGATACGGTTCAATTTATTAGGCACGGTTGGATTGAAAGGAATAGAATATTGAAACAAGATGACGGATGGTTATATATAAAGGTTCCCTTGTTAAAAAAACATAGAAAGGATTTAATAATGAATATTGGCATCAATAATGGAGAGGAATGGAAGAGAAAAATAATTTCCCAACTAGAACCTTATAAAAGAAAAGCACCAAATTATTTTAAGGTAATTGAAATAATTAATGAAATCTTTGATAAAGAATATGAAAATATCGTGGATTTAAATTTTGAAATTTTAAAACGAATTTGCAACTATTTAGAAATAAAAAATGAAATTAGTATTTTTTCAAAAATGAATTTAATTATTGGAAACCCTATGGCTGCAGACGAGTGGGCATTAAATATTTGTAAGTCTTTAGGAAATGTTTCTGAATATTGGAATCCGCCGGGAGGGCAAAGTTTTTTTAATAAAGAAAAATATGATCAGACCAACATCAAACTAAAGTTTCAAAAAGTTTCTCTTTGTCCTTATGATCAAAATACTGATTTTTTTGAAAGTGGATTGTCAATAATCGATGTCATGATGTTTAATTCTGTGCAGGAAATCAATATAATGCTAGATGAATATATTTTAAATTAGTACATGAAATCAATTGGAGGGTACTTTGAATTGGAGTTAGTCAAAGGAAAAGAATATCATGAGGAAGCAATTCGCCTGAATACAGGACGAAATGCTTTTGAATATATTATGTTGGCCAATAATTTTACAAAAGTCTATTTGCCATTCTTTACATGTGATGTTTTATTAGAACCATTAAAAAAACATAAAATTGAATATGAATTTTATAGTATTGATCAATCATTAGAACCATTATTTAATTATGAAAAGATTAGTTCACAAGAAGTATTTCTCTACACAAACTATTTTGGACTAAAAGATTTGTTTATTGAGAATTTAGCTAGCCAAGTCAAAAATATAATAATAGATAATTCACAGTCTTTTTTTTCAAAACCTACTGAAGGAATTAACACATTTTATTCTCCAAGAAAGTTTTTTGGTCTACCAGATGGTGGATACCTATATACTACTAAAAAACTTGATAAATCTTTAGAGAGAGATTTATCATTTAGTCGATTTTCTCATTTGTTAAAGCGTATCGATTCAAGTGCCGAGGACGGTTATAATGATTTTGTAGAAAACGATAAAAGTCTAAAGAATCATGATATCAAAAAAATGTCAATGTTAACACAGTCATTGTTAAGAACGATAGATTATGATTTATCTATAGAAAAGAGAAAATATCATTTTGCATTTCTTCATCAAGAATTAAAAAAAACTAATAAATTTAAGATTGGTGATTTTTTTACAGGCGTTCCTATGGTTTATCCTTACTGGACTGAGGACATTTCATTAAGAAAAAGGTTGCTTGAAAATAAAATTTATACACCTATATACTGGAAGAATGTACTGCTCTGGTCTGATAAAAATTCTATCGAATATAAATTAGTTGAAGAAGTAATTTATTTGCCTATTGATCATAGATACAATTCAAAAGATTTAAATAGAATACTTAAAATAATTTTTCATGAATAGTGTTTTGATTAGGCCATTAGCTACTACAGATGCTATTTTTTCGTGGGAATGGCGCAATGATCCTGAAATTTGGAGATTTACAGGAAAAAGACCTGATCAATATATTACACCTCAAATTGAAAAAGAATGGATTGAAAAAGTATTGTCAGAAACTAATTCAAAAAGATTTGCAATTATTGTAAATGATATTTATGTTGGTAATATTCAATTGACCAATATAGCAGAAGATAAAACAGCTGAGTATCATATTTTTATTGGAAATAAAAATTATTGGTCTAAAGGAATCGGACAGTTGGCAACCATTCAAATTATTAGATATGCCAAAACAATTTTAAATTTAGAAGCGCTTTATTTGTCTGTTCATCCTGATAATGTTGGAGGTATTAAGTTGTATGAAAAGTGTAACTTTAAAAAGGTAAATAGTGATATCAAAATGACTCTTAATCTTATAGAGAATTTGATTCCTAAGGCAAGTATTTTTATGATGGTTTATAATCACGAAAAGTATTTAGAGGTCGCATTGAAAAGTATTTTGTTTCAAAAATGTAATTTTGATTTCGAAATAGTCATTGGAGAAGATAATTCAAAAGATGGATCCAGGGATTTATTGCTGGACTATGCCAATAGATTTCCTGGCAAGTTTAAATTGTTGCTGCATGACGAAAATATCGGTGCACAAAAGAATCAAATGCGAGTTTTTGATAATTGTATAGGTAAATACATTGCAATGTGCGAAGGAGATGATTATTGGACAGACCCACTAAAGCTTCAAAAACAAGTTGATTTTCTAGAAGCGAACCCTGATTATGTACTTTGTTTCCATGAGGTAAATGTGTTAAAATCTGATGGTAATATTGTCGAAGATTTTATAACAAAAGTTCCGGAGAATTATGAAACAATAGAATCTTTAGCAACTTTTGGTAATTATATACACACACCTTCTGTTGTGTTTAGAAATATAATAAGAAAATTTCCTTTTGAATTTGAACTTTCTCCTATTGGTGATTACTTTTTATATATGTTACTTGCAGAACATGGAAAGTTAAAGTTTTTAAAAGAAAAAATGGCTGTTTATAGATTTGAAAGTGGTATATATTCAAAATTAGAATTTACTCAAAAAAACAAGAAATGGAATAGGACTTTGATACTTATCTTATCATATTGCAAGGATGATGCAGTGAAATTAATTTTATTTAATAAGTTATTCAAAACGTTAAAGCTAAATGATACGATAAAGCTGGGAGAAAAAATAAAACCATCATTAAAAAAAAGTCTTATTAAATCAGTGAAATTATTCATTCCCCCAATCTTTTTATTATTGAAAAGAAAAATTTATAATTCTGGAAATGATTAATAAAATACAATTTCTAACTTATTACCTTCCTCAATATCACCCAATTCCCGAAAATGATAAATGGTGGGGAAAAGGTTTTACAGAGTGGACAAATGTCGTTAAAGCAAAAAAACTGTTTAAAGGGCATTACCAACCTATTTTGCCAGGTGAGCTGGGCTTCTATGATTTGAGAGTATCCGAAATTCAGGAACAACAGGCTCAATTAGCAAAAGATTATGGTATCGATGGATTTATTTATTATCAATATTATTTTGGAAATGGTAAAATGCTCCTTGAAAAACCTGCAGAAGCCATGCTTATAAATAAAAAGATAGATCTTCCATTTTGCTTTTGTTGGGCAAATGAAACATGGAAAGGAATTTGGCATGGCGTAGATAATCCAGATGTACTAATGGAACAAACTTATAATGGGAAATTAGATTATATCGCCTATTTTAATTATTTATTACCTTTTTTTCAGGATTCAAGATATATTAAAGTAAACAATATGCCAATGTTTCATATTTATAGATTAGATGAAATACCCGATCTTGATATTTTTTATGAAACTTTTAATCAATTAGCAATATATAACGGATTTGAAGGAATTCATTATATAGCAACAGGAAATATACATTCACAAAATGTAACACATCACGACAATATTCGTGGAGTTGTGGGTCTGGATGCATTTAATCAAATTAGATATAAACAAAGAACATACTTTAATCGAGAATCGATTTTGGGTCGATTTGAAAATAAAATTAAATCAAAATTATTTGGTACAAATGTTATAGGCCAAAGAAATAAACCATTAGTATTAGATTATTCAAAAGGAGTTTTGAGTTTAGACGTTGAATTTCCTCATCAAAAATATATTCAATGTGTTTTTCCAAATTGGGATAACTCAGCTCGGAGTGGAAAAAAATCATTGATTTTTAAGAATGCAACACCTAAAGCTTGGTATATTCACTTGTCAAAGTCAATCGAACAATTGAGAAAGAATGAAAAAAACCCACAACTAATAATAATAAAATCATGGAATGAATGGGCCGAGGGTAATTACTTAGAACCAGATAAAAAGTACGGACTAGAATGGCTGCAAATGATTCGACAAGTTAAAAAGGATTGCTATTGAACGCATTAGTTACCATAATTATTCCAACTTATAACAGAGTACATTTAATTGGCGAGACCCTTAATAGCGTTTTAGCTCAGACTTATATAAACTGGGAATGCATTTTAATCGACGATGAATCTAATGATAATACAAGTGAAGTCATTGCACAATATGCAGTGAATGATTCTCGTTTCCACTATTACAAAAGACCTCCAAATACTTTAAAAGGAGCAAATGCCTGCAGAAATTACGGTATAGAGAAATCAAAAGGAGATTACATCATATTTTTAGACAGTGATGATTTATTACTGATAAACTGCTTAGAAAAAAGAATAGAAGCTTTTAATACATATCCTGAATATGATATGCTAATTTTTTCTATGGGGCATTTTATAAATTATAATAACTGTTACATTGATGAATCGAGGAGAATTTTTGATGGTAACAATACAGAGACCATATTGGAATTCATTTTTGGATATAAACTACCTTGGAACATAACAAGGCCAATATATAAAAAGCAATCTGTTTTTAACTCTAATTTGAAATTTAATGAAAATATTCAAAATTTTCAAGATGATGAGTTTCATATTAATCTACTTTCTAAAGTAGCTCCTAAGTATAAAGTAATTGATTTAACCGATTGTTTTTATAGAGTAGATTCCAAAAGCTTAAATAAATATGAAACTAAAATTGGTCAGCAAAATATTATAGATTCTCTTTTTGATTATTATACTTCAGTTTTTAATGCTTTAAGCGAAAAACAAAAAAAAGAGTTAAAAAAGAAAACTATCATAAAATTATTTAATCAAATTCAATTTCATTTATTACCTAAATCTAATATAAACATCTTGAACAGAACTTTAATTTTATTTGATAGAGAATTGGGATTACATTTTAAAGAACTACTAATTCTAAAAATTCTTTCATTTTTAAATCTGCATTATTTTAACAAAAAAGGATATTATAAAATAACCAAATTTTTATTGAAAAATATAAAGTGATTTTACCATTCATAACAATAATAATTCCCACTTATAATAGAGCTAACTTAATTAGTGAAACTCTAGACAGCGTTTTATTGCAGACTTATAAAAATTGGGAATGTATAATTGTAGATGATGGTTCTACAGATAATACTGCTGAAATCATATATAAATACATTAAAAAGGATTCTCGATTTCAATATTATATAAGGCCGAAGGAAAGAGCGAAAGGACCTAATTCATGTCGAAATTATGGTTTTGAAATGAGTAAAGGCGATTACATCAAATGGTTTGACAGTGATGATTTTATGTCTGTCAATTTAATAGAAAATCAGATAAGAATATTAGATGAAAAAATTGAATGCGTTGTATGTAAAGTAGCTTATTATGATTCTCAAACTGAAAATAAAATAAAAGAAAATAAAATTTACTCAGATAATATAGTAGAGGATTATTTAATGGGCAAAATTGCTTTTTACATTTCAGGACCACTTTGGAAAAGAAGTTTCCTAAATAACCAAAAAGAGTTATTTGATGAAAAAATCAAAAATTTAGACGATTGGGATTTTAATTTACGAATGTTATATCAGGAACCTTCTATTGTTTATTTAGATGAGGTATTAATTCAATATCGAATACATGAAGCATCTTTATCAAATGAAATAAGTAAACTTAATATTCAGGAAATACAATCAGAGTTTAAGGCAATTAGAAAGCATCAATTACTGATTGAACAGAATAATAAAGCAAATCCAAAAAAACTAAGACTATATTTAAAAAATCGTCATAAGTTTATACTTAGAGCTGCGTTGGTGCAAAATAATGAGTATAAATTTTATTATTTGCAGCAACTTTTAATTTTAGAATTACAGCTTTTTCAATTCTTAGAAATGGCTAAAACAATATTAGGATTCACTATTTACAGCATTTTTAAAAAAGGATATAAACTTCTATAAAAAGCAAATTAATCAACATATGTCTAATTCTTTTATAAATCTGCAACTTTCAAAAGATAACCTTGAAAGTTATATTGTTCGAAACGAAATATTCAAGGCGGTCACAAATGCTATTCCTCTTTTTTCCGGAAAGCTATTAGATTCAGGTTGTGGAAGTATGCCATATAAAAAAATAATCTTATCTAATTCAGCAATAACAAATTATGCAGGCTTAGATATTGAGGGAGGTCTAAATTATGAGGGCCTTCAACCTGATTATTTGTGGGATGGAGAAAAAATGCCTTTTGATGACACTAGTTTTGATGTTGTAATTTCTACTGAAGTTCTCGAACATGTTTCAGATCCAGATGCATATTTGAGAGAAGTAAAAAGAGTTTTAAAACCAGGAGGAATGTTTTTTTTTACAGTCCCTTTTTTAATGTCCCTCCATGAGGTTCCGCATGATTATTACAGATACACACCTTTTGCGTTAGAAATGATTTTTAAAAGAACTGGTTTTACAGATATAAACATAAAGCCTATGGGTGGTTACCATGCAGCAATGGCGCAAATGCTGGGATTATGGGTAAATATGTATTTGTGGGGCAAAAAAAAGAGAATTATGAGATGGATAGCAAAGCCAATCATTGCTTATTTATATAAAAATGATAAAGCTCCTGCTAATTTTAAAAAATCTACAATGATTGTAGGGTTATCCGGAACCGTAATAAAACCATTTTTATAAGATGAAAATTCTTTTTGTTTCAATGCCTTCTGTTCATGTCATTCGCTGGATAGAAAACCTGAAAGATACAAATCATGAGTTGTATTGGTTTGACGTTTTAAATAGAGGTAAATTAGAAACTTTAGATACTGTACAACAATTTACCTTATGGAAAAAAAGGAAAATTCCATATATAAAAGGCGAATTTTTTTTAAGAAAAAAAATGCCTGCATTATATAGTAGAATTATTCCTTTTTTGGAAACTACAGTAAATGAAGCTTTCGAAGATATAATTTTAGAAATTCAACCTGATATTATTCATAGTTTCGAATTGCACTATTGCTCATATCCTATTTTGAAGACAATGAAAAAATATCCGGATATTAAATGGATTTATTTTTGTTGGGGAAATGATATTTTCAGGCATCAGGTTTTAAAACATGATTTAAATAAAATTTATTCCGTTTTAAAAAGAGTAAATTTTTTGATCACAGATTGTAAAAGAGATTTTTATTTAGCAGAAAAATATGGTTTTAATGGCAGATTTTTAGGAGTTTTGCCAGGGGGTACGGGATATAATATAAAAGACATAAAAAGTAGTTTCAAAGATTTAACAACTAGAAAAATTATTTTAATAAAAGGATACCAAAATGAAATTGGGAGGGCTATTTTTGTTTTAAAAGCAATAAAAGAAATAATCAAAGATTTAGAAAAATTTGAAATCTATGTTTTTTCAGCTAGAGGAGAGGTAACGAATTTTATACTTTCAGATGCGGAACTAAATAAAAAAATTAAAATTTTAAATCAATTAACTCAAGTAGAATTATTCAATTACTTTGGTAAATCATTTTTGTATATAGGAAACAACTTTTCAGATGGGATGCCAAATACGCTCTTAGAATCTCTTTTATTGGGTGCGTATCCTTTACAATCCAATCCTGGAAATGCGACCAAAGAACTTATTGGGAAAAAATATTTTGGAGTAACCATTGAAGATCCTGAAAACTCCATCGAAATCGCAGAAAAAATATTGCAGATAATAGATGATAAAGATACTATTTTGCATTTGGCACAGTTAAATCATAAAAATGCAATTGAAGACTACAATTACGATAAAATAAAAAATTTAATTTGTGACTTGTACAACTTATAATGAATCAACCTTTAGTTTCTATAATTATCCCTACCTATAATCGAGTACATTTACTTAGTGAAACTCTTGACTGCGTAGTCAATCAAACCTACTCTAATTGGGAGTGCATTGTGATCGACGACGGCTCAACAGATGAAACACAGGTACTGTTGAATAAACATTCTAATAATGATAGAAGATTTAAAATCATAATTAAATCTAAGGAGGAAAAAAAAGGCGCAAGTGTTTCCAGGAATTTAGGTTTAAAAATGTCCAAAGGAGAATTTATTCAGTTTTTAGATTCTGATGATATCCTTGCTTATAATAAAATTGAAGAGCAAATTAAAATGCTGACGAATGAAAACAAATATACAGTTTGTACTTGTAAATGGGGGAAGTTTAGTCAAATAACTGAACCTTTAGTACTTTTTGAAAATAATGTTGATTACAGAAATTTTAATAGTTCAAAAGAATATTTTGATTTAATTGGTGTACATGGAGGTTTTTTTCCCCCAATTAACTTTTTAATTAGTAAAGATTTAATTCATTATTCAGGCTATTGGAATGAAAGTTTAACGGTTAATGATGATGGTGAATTTTTTTTTAGAATACTATTAAATGCTAATAAAATATTATTTTCCGAAAAAACTTATGTTTTGTACAGACATAGTCTAAAAGATAATTTAAGCGTTTTAAATTCAGAAAATAAAGCGATCAGCTTATTAAATAGTTGGAAAATAATAGAAGCTTTATTTGTAACGAAATATGGCGAAAAAGATTCACTATATATTAATAAAAAGAAAAGTAGTGTATACAATGAATTTAAAAGAACGTATCCTCAAATAATATCTCTGAATAAAGATTTCTTTAAGCAGCAAATTAAAGAAGATACTTTACTCAAGAAAATAAATATATTAAGAAGAAGAATTAAAAATAGATTAAAAATTATGTTTAAATTTTAATTTATGCGAGTTGGTTATAACCCTCTTAAAGATCAAATCAATGCTCTGTCAAGATACACTCATCAGGTTGTTATACCAGTGTATATTCCTAATCATGAGGCATATTTTAAAGATAGTTTTGCAATTTTAAGACTATGTTTAAATTCGCTATTTGCAACGATTCATAAAAAAACTTTTATTACAATCGTAAATAACGGAAGCGATATAATTGTTCGAAATTATTTAGATTCTCTTTTAGAAAAAAATAAAATTCAAGAATTAATTCATACTGAAAATATCGGTAAACTTAATGCAATAGTTAAAGGTTTAGCCGGTAATAATATAGAATTGGTTACGATTTCAGATTCTGATGTGATGTTTTTACAAAATTGGCAAGTAGAAACAATGAAGGTTTTTACCCATGTTCCTAATGCGGGAGTAGTAGGAATCGTGCCTCAGTTTAAAATGTACGAAAGTTATTGTGGCAATATACTTTTTCATAATTTTTTTAGTAAAAAGCTCAGATTTATTCCAGTAAAAGACAAAGATGCCATGATTCGCTTTTATGACAGCATTGGCTGGGACAGAACTTATAATCAAGATTATTTAGAATTTAATCTTGGTATAAAAATAAATTCTGAAATGAATATCTTAGTAGGCTCAGGACATTTTGTTGCTACTTATCGAAAAAATATGTTCGAAGAAATTCCGTCGTATTTTGGTTATAAAATGGGTGGAAATTCTGAAAGATACTTAGATGAATTGCCATTAAAAAAAGATTATTGGCGCGTAAGTACTGAAGGGAATTATGCCTATCATATGGGGAATGTTATTGAAGACTGGATGTTTGAAGAATATGATCAAAGCAACCGAGATGATACAATACCTGCATATAATTTTATAAAAAAAAACAAATTAGGCAGAGTTTCTTATTTTATGAAAAATAGATTATTTGTGAAATTTATATCAGTAAAAGCAACCGTAAAATTATTTTTAAAATGGAAAAAATTACCAAAGAATATGGTTGCAAAATATTAGATGAGAGCATCAATTTTAATTGTATCAAAAAATCGTAAGACAGATTTAGTTATAACACTAAAAATTCTCGAATCTTTAATCAACAAATCTGAAGTTGAAGTTTTGGTTTTTTTAGATGGCTGCACAGATGATTCTGCAGTTCTGCAATATGAATTAGATTGGGTAAGATGGTTTGTTTCTCCTGTATCAATTGGTGCTTCCGCAGCGAGACATCAAATATATCCATTAGCAAGTGCTGAAATTTTAATTGGTTTAGATGACGATGCACATCCATTAAATAAAAATTTTGTAGAAGAAGTTGAAACCTTGTTTGAAAATAACTCAAATGTTGCTATTATTGCCTTTGAAGAAGTAAAAGGTGTTTTTGCTTCAGATATTGAAGCTTTAAAACAAGCTAAAAAAGAGAAAAAAGAATTTCTTTTTTCTGAATTTATAGGCTGCGGTTTTGCTATTCGAAAATCGGTTTATGATGCAACAAACGGCTTTCCGGTCTGGATTGACATTTATGGTGAAGAGTCTTGTCTTTCTATTGAAGTTTTAGCAAAAGGATATGATATTCTATATTCTAATAAAATAAAAGTAAACCATAGGGTTAATAGAGAACAAAGAAAATTGGACAAGCAGAATTATTTTAGATTTGAAAAGCAATTAAAAAATTCAGCCTATTTTTTTATGGTTTACTATCCTTTTCCTTTGATAAATATTTTAAAATTATATTGGCATAATTTTAAAAAGTACGCTTTGAGTGATATTAAATATTGTAAAATATATTTCAAAACGATTATTATTATACTAGTTAATATTCCAAAGATTTTAAAATACAGAAATCCTGTTGACAAAAGTGTAATTAAAAAAATGAGGAGTTTATCTAATTTAAATTTTTGAGATGAAAAACATTGCTATCATTCCCGCAAGAGGAGGCTCTAAAAGATTACCTCAAAAAAATATAAAATTGCTGGATGGAATTCCGTTACTTTCATTTAGTATATTATTTGCAAAAGCAAATAGTGATATTATTGATGAAATTTACGTGTCAACAGATGATGAAGGTATTAAAAAAGTCGCTTTACAATATGGTGCAAAAGTTATTGATAGGCCTGAGAATATTTCGGGCGATCTGGAGCCAACAGTTTCTGCATTAAAACATGTTTTAGAAAATATAGATTCAGAGGTAGAAAATGTTATTTTACTCCAGTCAACTAATCCAGTACGGCCGGAACATTTATTGAAAGATACTTTTGATGTTTATCAAAAAGAAAGTTGCAATAGTTTGTTTACTGTTTCAAGAAACCATAAAAAATTCGGGAAAATAATAGATCAAAAATTTGTTCCATACAATTACAAATTTGGCCAGAGAAGCCAGGATATTGAGCCTCTTTATTTTGAGAACGGATTACTTTATATTACCAAAGCCTCATTGATATTAGAAAATATAATTATCTCAGAAGATGCGTTTCCTTTCGAAATAGATCATATTTTTGCCAGTGTTGATATCGACACACAAGAAGACTTTGATTATGCCAAATATTTATATCATACTCATATAAAACCCTAAATACTGCACCTACTTTATGAATCCATATATTGAAATAGCAGGAAGAAAAATTGGACAGGATTTTCCGCCTCTAGTAATTGCCGAAATCGGAATTAATCACGAAGGATCTTTACAAGTTGCAAAAGAAATGGTTGATGCCGCAGAAAGAGCAGGAGTTGAGGTTGTAAAACATCAAACTCATATTGTCGAAGATGAAATGAGTGGTGCTGCTAAAAAAGTCATTCCGGGTAACGCTGATGTTTCTATTTACGAGATCATGCAGCGTTGTTCATTGAATGAAAGTGATGAACTAGAACTTAAAAACTATGTTGAAAGTAAAGGCATGATTTTTATTTCGACACCATTTTCTCGTGCTGCAGCAGAAAGACTCAAAAAATTTGATATTCCGGCATATAAAATTGGTTCTGGCGAATGTAATAATTATCCATTATTAGAGCATATAGCCTCATTTGGAAAGCCTGTTATCTTGAGCACTGGTATGAATACAATAGAAAGTGTTCAAAAAGCAGTTGCTATTTTTGATAAGCATAATATTCCAGTTGCATTACTACATACTACAAATTTATATCCAACACCAATTCATTTAGTTCGTTTTGGTGCAATGGTAGAATTGTATGAAGCTTTTCCCGATAAAGTTTTTGGACTCAGCGATCATACATTGAATAATAATGCTTGTTTGGGTGCTGTTGCTCTTGGCGCAAGTATTTTAGAAAGACATTTTACAGATCATATGCAAAGAACAGGTCCGGACATCGTTTGCAGTATGGACGAACAAGCATGTAACGCATTAATTGAAGCATCTGCAGAAATTGCAATAATGCGTGGCGGAACTAAGGAACCAGCTCTTGAAGAGCAAGTAACAATTGATTTTGCATTTGCTACAGTTTGTACGATAGCTTCAATTAAAAAGGGAGAAAAGTTATCAAAAGAAAATATCTGGGTAAAACGTCCTGGCACAGGTAAGATTTTAGCTGAACATTTTAATGATATAATTGGGAAAACGGCAAGAAGAGCTATTGCAAATGATGAACAGTTAGACTTTACTGATTTTGAATAATTTGATGAAGAAAATTTTATTCCTTACCGGTACTCGCGCAGACTTTAGTAAAATAAAATCATTAATTGAGGCACTTGAAAGACAAAGCGATTTCGAAGTGTATGTTTTTGTTACTGGAATGCATTTGCAGGAAGTATATGGATATACATTAATTGAAATAGAAAGATGTAATTTTAAAAACATACATACTTTCAAAAACCAAACCCATGAAACCACAATGGACTTAACTCTTGCTAAAACCATCGAAGGCTTATCCTCATATTGCAAGGAGGTAAATCCGGATATGATTGTTGTTCATGGTGATAGAGTCGAAACATTGGCAGGTGCTATTGTAGGATCGCTCAATAATATCTTGGTTTCGCATATCGAAGGTGGAGAAGTTTCAGGTACTGTCGATGAATTAATTCGTCATAGTGTTAGTAAATTGAGCCATATTCATTTTGTGTCGAACAAAGATGCGGAGAAGAGATTAATACAAATGGGAGAAATAAAAGAATCTATATTTACAATTGGTTCGCCGGATGTTGATATTATGTTTTCAGATCAATTACCAGAGTTGAAAATTGCAAAAGCATATTATAAAATTGATTTTGGAAAGTATGCAGTAGTAATGTTTCATCCGGTTACAACTGAGATTAATGAAATGAAGCAATATGTAGAAAATTTTGTAACTTCATTATTGCAAGACAATCATAATTACATTGTTATTTTTCCAAACAATGATTTAGGAAGCCAATTTATTATTGAAGCGTATGAGAAGCTAAAAGGGAACGTACGATTCAGAGTTTTCCCATCCCTTCGTTTTGAGTACTTTTTGACGTTATTAAAAAACAGTGAATTTATCATTGGCAATAGTAGCGCAGGAATTAGAGAAGCGCCTTATTATGGAATTCCAATTATAAATATCGGAACCCGCCAACAAAACAGAGCTGTTCATGCTGATATTATTCATACAGATTACTCTGAAAGTGGAATAAAAAAAGCACTTTCGATTGTTAATTCACATAAAGTAAAGAGTGTAGAAAATGATTTTGGTCACGGTAATAGCAATGAATTGTTCCTTGAATGTCTAAAGAAAACAGATATCTGGCAACTCAATCATCAAAAACAATTTAGAGATATTTAAATGATAGTTAAGATTCAACGTTACTTTAGTTACCCAGATTTAAAAAGGCAAACACCTAATCAATCTATGAAATGGGGAGAATTTACTTTTACGGAAGAAAATATTAATGAATGTGATTATTTGATAATTCTTGATTATCCTAAAAATGATTTTTCTATTAATGTAAACGAAAATAATATTATTCATCTCTGTCTGGAACCACCAAATGAAGTATCAAAATATAGACAATTTGCTAATCAAAATGTAAAATGGATATTTAATCAGTTAGATATAAAGCAAAATAATATACTTTCTCATGGGGCATTACCGTGGCATATTGATAAAGATTTTGATTTTTTAAATGAGTTAAAAATTGAAGATTTAGATAAAGAAAATAAAATTGTTTGGGTTACCAGTAACCAGAGATCATCGAAAGGGCATAAAGTGAGGATGGATTTTTTAGAAAACATTCAACACCTGCCATTTTTGGAACTTTATGGAAGAGGAATAAATCCGATTCAGGATAAATGGGATGTTTTAAGTAAATCTAAATATGCAATAGCTTACGAAAATTTTCAAAGTGATTACTATTGGACAGAAAAAATAGTAGATTGCTTTTTGAGTTATACTATGCCCCTATATTTTGGATGCAATAAAATTGAAAATTTTTTTCCGAAGAACTCTTTTATTCAAATAGATCCAAAAGATAAGCATATTAAATTATTTTTAAGGGAAATTGTAACCTCTAATAAATGGGAAGAAAATCTGGATGCGATCTCAAAAGCGAGAGAATTGGTTTTAAATGAATACCAACTATTTCCATTTTTGTCTAATAAAATAAAAACTTTTGAATTAGAAAAAACAGATAAATTATCATTACAAAAAAATTTAATTTATTTCAAAGGTGGTGATGATTATTTTGATAATTATCCAAAGATAGTAATGCTTGAAAAAAAATTCTTTAACTTAAAAAGAAGAATTGATAGATTAATTTTGAATAAAATGAATAAATTATAATGGGAGCAATTTACTTTTCGCAATATGAACAAGATAAATTTTTTAACGAAGTAATTTTGCAAATAAAACAAACGGTTTTTTTCTAGATATTGGGGCTCACGATGGAATAACTATCAATAATTCCATATTTTTTGAAAGATACCTGAGATGGACAGGTATTTGTATAGAGCCTAATCCTAAGGTGTTTAAGGATCTAATTAAAAATAGAAAATCAATAAATTTAAATGTTTGCGTAGGTAATGAAAATAAAAAAGTTCATTTTACCCAAATTGAAGGTCATTCGGAGATGTTGAGTGGTATAACTGAAAAATATCATGAAAAACATTTAGAGAGGATAACAAATGCCATTTATCGAAAGGAGGATTGAAAATTGAAATCGAGGTTGATATGGTTAAATTAGACAGTATTATTAGTCTAAAAGAAAGGGAAATTGATTTTATATCAATTGATACTGAAGGTAATGAATTTGACATTATAAAGTCAATTAATTTTAATGAACTCACTATAAAATCTATTGTGGTTGAGAATAATTATAAGGATAATAAAATTGAAGAATTTTTAATTCCTTTCGGTTTTATGAAAATTTATAAATTAAATTGTGATGATGTTTTTTTAAATAAAAAATACTTTTCTGCAGGAATCAAATTAAGACTTTTAATCTGGAGATCTAAATCTATGTTAATGAAGATTAAACGAAGAATTACTATCAAATAATAATTCTATTTTCAATAAGAAATTTGTAAGAGATAATTTTACCTAAGACAACAAATTTTGTCTCTGTTGCGATTGAATTTCAAAATTTGTATCTCTAATTTCTGTAAAGTTGAATTATCGAAGAATTTTGATTTTTTTCTTTACATAAAGTTTAAAATAATGAAAAAATTAGGAATAGTAATTACAGATGGCGTAGGTTTTAGAAATTTTATATTGAGTGATTTTTTGGTAGAAGCCGAAAAAATCTTTGATGAGGTCGTAATTCTTTCCTGTTTGCCAGCTTCAGTTTATTCCGGATTTGTATTAAAATCAAAAATTATTGAGTTAGAAGTTTTTGAAGAAAAATTTAAAACGTGGTTTTTTAGAAAAGCGAAAGAAGTCGCACATCTAAAACTACATCAAAAAAATAATTTTGGAATTCAGGATAGTTTAAAAACGAATACATCAACTTCAAAAAGTAATAGAGGTTATGCCACGCGTTTTATTTTTAAACTAACATCGGTTTTTCATTCAGAAAATTGGATTCAACTATTTAATTTATTTCAGCAGTTTTCCTTTAAAAACGATTCAAAAACCATTGGCTATAAAGAGATATTAAAAAAAGAAAATTTAAATCTTTTATTTTTTACGCATCAACGCCCTCCTTTTATCGCTCCATTGGTTTATCAAGCAGAAAAACTGAATATTAAAACCGTTTCTTTTATTTTTAGTTGGGATAATTTAGCTTCAAAGGGTCGAATGGCGGCTAATTTTAATCACTATTTGGTTTGGAGTGATTTAATGAAATCGGAGTTACAAAATTTTTATTCGGCTGTTAAATCTCAAGATATTGAAGTCGTAGGAACTCCTCAGTTTGAACCTTATGTTTTAGATCAATATAAAGTTTCTCAGGAACAATTTCTTTTAAAGTTTCAATTAAATCCCAATTTCAAAACAATTTGTTTTAGTTGTGGAGATATTGCCACAAGTAAAAATGACGAATTGTACATTGAAACTATCGCAAATGCTATAAAAGAACGAGAAATAAAAGATGTAAATCTTATTATTAGAACTTCACCCGCAGAAGATCCTGTTCGTTTTGCCCAATATGTAATGAAATTTCCATTTATAAAATGGAATTATCCAAAGTGGAACTTGTCAAGAGAAAATCATCAGGAATTATGGTCGCAAAGAATTCCTTCAATTGAAGATGTTAAAGATTTAAGAAGTCTGTTAGAATATTCAGATCTTAATATAAACATGTTGTCTACCATGAGTTTAGATTTTATTCAGTTTAATAAGCCGGTAATTAATACCGTTTTTGGTAATTCTGCAAACGGATTGTACGATGATCAACGTTTTTTAAAATATGCTCATATAGAAAATGTGGTCACTAGCAAAGCTACTAAGATCGTAAAAAATAAAGATGAGTTGATAAATGCAATAAACTTATATCTTGAAAATTCAGAATTAGACTCAGAAAATAGAAAGCAGTTGTTACAATTACAAGTTAGTAAATCATTGCAAAATACCGGTAAAAGAATCGCAGAAACTCTTTTGAAATGGGCATAAATCAAAATAAAATAGCCGTTCTGTGCAATTACGAATTACTTCCCGAAAGAGTAGGAGGTATGGATTATTTTTTTTGGGAGTTTGATAAAAAGTGCAAAGAAAATGGTATTGAAATAGATTGGTTTTTCCCCAATCATTCGTGTCATGGAAACTATTCAGCATTGAGTATTTACAGCAATAACAAGGAAAATGCAGAAAATCATTTTTTGAATTTTTGTAAAGAAAACAAACCTGCATACACTCACATAGTCACGCATTTTGTAGAATTATGTACACCTTTTTTCTCTAAAATAAAGAAACTCACAAGTGCCAAAATAATTGCTGTAGATCATAATCCGAGACCTTTAAACGGATATCCATTCAAAAAGCGATTAACTAAAAAACTCAAAGGAATTTTGTTTTCAGGATATATTGATGCTTTTGTTGGAGTTTCAGATTATACAGTACATGAGATTTTAAAAGATTTCGGTTCACATTTAAGATCTAAAACTCGAACAATTTACAACGGAGTTATTTTAGATTCAATTCATGTACGAGAGAAAAGAGAAATTGTAAAACCAAGTTTTTTGGTAGCTTCTCACTTAAGAAAATCAAAAGGAATTCAGGATTTAATTGAAGCAGTAAGTTTTTTGCCACGGGAAATAAAAGATGAAATTAAGATTGATATTTATGGAGATGGACCATACAAAGAACAATTAGTCGAAAAAATGGAGAAATATAATGTAAACGGATGTTTCACCTTTATGGGAAGCAGATCAAATTTAAATGAAATTTTCGCAAAATACGATTACATGCTGCAGCCCACACATATGGAATGTTTTAGTTTGTCTATTTTAGAAAGTCTTGCAGCAAATGTTCCGGTAATTACAACCAATGTTGGAGGGAATACTGAAGCAATTACTTCTGGTGAAAACGGATTTATTTTTAAAGCAAAAGATATAAAAGCGTTAGCAGCAACTCTTGTGGAGATTTACTTGGGACATAAAAAGATATCAATTAATACGAGAGAATTAATTGTCAATTTCTTTTCTTTGCCGAAAATGGTAGAAAATCATTTTGAGCTACTCAAAAATAAATTGAATTAAATTTTAAGTACCATAAATAGAATATGTTTTTTAACTCTCTTGCATTTGCTGTTTTTTTACCAATCGTTTTCTTTCTGTATTGGTTTGTATTCAATAAAACAAAAAGCGCGCAAAATGCATTATTAATTATTGCCAGTTATTATTTCTATTCCTGTTGGGATTGGAGATTTTTGTTTTTATTGGTTTTCTCTACATTTCTGGATTATTATACCGGAATTCAAATTGAAAAAGGAAAATCAGAAACAAACCGAAAATTTTGGTTTTGGCTTAGTATAATTGTCAATTTAGGTTTTTTAGGAATATTTAAATACTATAATTTCTTTGTTGCATCATTTTCAGATTTATTGAATTCAGTGGGGATAAAGGCAAGTCCAATTTTACTGGATTTAATTCTTCCTGTCGGAATTTCATTTTACACTTTTCACGGATTATCCTATGTAATCGACATTTATTACAAACGAATAAAAGCTGAATATAACTTTGTAGATTATTCACTTTTTGTGAGTTACTTTCCGCTTCTTGTTGCAGGGCCAATAGAGCGTGCAACACATTTATTGCCTCAGGTAAAAGTAAAGCGCGATTTTGATTTTGAAAAAGCCAAAGAAGGTGTTTATCAAATTATTTGGGGATTAGTAAAAAAAGTAGTAATTGCAGACACTTGTGCAACTTATGCCAATGCCATTTTTGACAATTACACTTCAATGAATTCCCTTTCTCTTATTTTGGGAGCCATATATTTCGCCTTTCAGATTTATGGTGATTTTTCAGGATATTCAGATATTGCATTGGGAGTTTCAAAACTGTTTGGATTAGATTTACTTAGAAATTTCAATTATCCTTATTTTTCAAGAGATATAGCTGAGTTTTGGCGCAGATGGCATATCTCACTTTCTTCCTGGTTTCGAGATTACTTATACATTCCGTTGGGAGGAAGTAAAGGTGGACTTTGGATGAAAATACGAAATACATTTATCATTTTTGTAGTAAGCGGATTTTGGCATGGAGCAAATTGGACTTATATTGCATGGGGATTTATAAACGCTATGTATTTTTTGCCGCTACTGTTGTCAAACAGTAATCGAAATAATTTAGATGAGATTAAACTCAAACTAAATTTAGATTGCGTTAAGGTAATTATTAGTATTTTTTCAACATTCTTTATTACCTGTATAGCCTGGGTGTTTTTTAGAGCAAAAACTATTGCTGATGCTTTTTCGTATTTAAAGCGTGTGATGATAAATGGAAATTTTGATTTTCAGTATCTGGATAATGAACGCTACAATTATGAATTCTTGCTAATGATTGGATTATTTGTTTTAGTCGAATGGAATAACAGGACTAAAGTTGAACCACTTTCGGGAAAAAGAAGTTTACTCAGAACGGGGCTTGCAATAGTTGCTATTATAGCATTCGGAACTTATTCAGATTATAAGGAATTTATATATTTTCAATTTTAATGAAACGTTTTTTAATTTATATAACCGGAATTTTAATTTTAACAGTTTTAATTGCAGTTGTACTAGATGTCATCTATACATCAATATTTTTGCAGTCCAAAAATAGAGGGAAAATAGAAACTGTTTTTAACTCAGAAGCGCAAAAATTTGATGTTATTATATTGGGGTCATCGAGAGCAAATAATCATTTTGTCTCAGAAATGTTTGAAGATAAGGGTCTAAGAACTTTTAACTATGGAATGAGTGGCGGACATTTGTTTGAAGCTTCCTTGTTATTGAAATTGATGATTGAAAGAAATTATGAAATTAAAAATGTAATTTTAGAGGCTGATTTAAACCTTTCAAATGATCAGGAATCAGATGGTGTATCTGCGAAATTCCTGCCATATATTCATAATTCAAATGTTATTAGGAACCATTTTTCAGAACAAAAAAATTTTAACGAATTATATTATATACCATTTTACAGATACTTAAAATATGATTCTAAAATTGGATTCAGAGAAATCGTTAAAATTGAAGTCAGAGAAAAAACGAATGCTTTGGATAATTTGGGCTTTTATCCACTAAAGAAACATAAAAATGGCAATATGAAAAATAATATTGTCAATCTTAATCCTTTGACACACAATAGATACTATGAAGAAATTAAAAATATTTGCAAATCAAATAATATCAATTTAATAGTAGTAATGACACCAATGTGTGAAAATGTAGTGGGTATGAATTACTTTGATAAAGTAAAAAAAGCATATCCAGAAATTCATAATTATGAAAATGCTGTTGTAGAAGACAAATACTTTTCTTCATGTGGACATATGACAGATGAGGGTGCAAAACTTTTTACAGCGCGAATTTTAAGAGATTTTTTTCAAAAGTAATATTTTTGAAATTAATTGCTAATTGATAATACTTGAGAATGATAACTTTTTCTAAGCTTGAAAAAAAAGGACATTTAGGAAATCAATTGTTTCAGATTGCATCTACAATAGGTATTGCTATTCAAAATAATCAAGAATTCTGTTTTCCGAAATGGAGTTACAACCCTTCTTTCAAAAAGCCGTTACCCTTGTTGCGAAATTTAGAGTGGATTGCTCTGAAAGAAAAACAGTTCTATTATGACGCAATAAGCCTTGATTCTGAAAATTATGATTTAGAAGGATGGTTTCAGTCGGAGAAATATTTTGATATAGATTCTGTTAAAAATCACTTTCAGTTTGAAAATGCTCTAATCTCCACTTTAAAAAGTAAATACAAAAAAGCTTTTGCAAAAAATACTATTCTAATTTCTATTAGACGCGGAGATTTTGTAGATCATCCAGATTATTTTCAATTGCCTATACAATATTACATTGAGGCTTTAATTTTAAATTTTCCAGATTGGAATACATCTAATTTAATAGTATTGAGTGATGATATTGAATATTGTAAATTTCATTTTTCCTTTCTTGATAATGTTTTTTTTGGAGATAACTTGTCAGCCATCGAACAGCTGGCATTAGGGAGCATGTGTGATGATTTTATTATCAGTAATTCTACATTTTCATGGTGGTGTGCCTGGTTAGGTGAAAAAGAACATACCACAATAGTTCGGCCATTACATTATTTTACAGAATCAAAAAGAAAAATAGATAATGATAAGGATTATTTTCCTGAGAGATGGAAAATTTTTAATCATTTAAAGTTGAAATTAGATTTAAAAAATGTCGAGCTTGTATTAACAAAAGAAAATCTAATTTTAGAAAGATATTTAAAGCACAATTTTAATTTTAAAAATGAAAATGCAATTGTAATATTAAATAAAAAAGATACTTTAGTTTTTAGAGAAAGTGAGACAACTTTAATAATTAATGATTGTGTATTGCCGCCACTTCTTATTTACACAGCCCAAAGAGATTTGAACAATTCTATGAGCTATATTAAAGGAGATTTATTTAATATTTCAAAATATCTTGATCGGGAGCTTTTTGAAAAGCAATTTGATTATGGCTTATTTGCTAAATTTTTAAACAAAAATGGGAATCAAAAAATCACAAAAAAAATAGGTTTTATTTTAATTAAAAAGGATCAGGAAGACATAAACAGATTAGATTTTAATCACAGCTTAAAAAAAATAGATTTTGACAAACTAGAATTTACAATTTTTTATTCTTTTGCCGGAAAAATTAAAGGATGGCCGGAATGTAAATATTATTTTAACATTAAAGCTCGTAAAGCAAAAGTTTTTATCAAAACTAAAATTAAGAATATCATCAGACCTAAAAAATAGTAATAAGATGCACATTAGTTTTATAACATCACATTTTCCTTTTCACGATTCAAAAAGCGTGGGAGGAATTGGGACAAGTATAAAAAATTTAAGTGATGAATTAGTTTCTTTAGGTCATACTATTACTGTCTTTGTACATGAACAAGATACAGATGAAAAAAGGACAGAGGACGGTATTAATATTGTAAAAATTAAAAATATAAAGTTTAAAGGACTTTCATGGTTTTTTACAAGAAAGAAAATTCAGAAAGTAATTTTAGAAGAGCATAAAACTTCTACAATAGATATAATTGAAACACCAGATTGGGAAGGAATAACATCATTTATAAATTTACCCTTTCCCGTGGTGATAAGATTAAATGGCTCTGATACTTATTTTTGTCATCTGGATAATCGCAAAGTGAAATGGATTAATAAATTTCATGAAAAAAGAGCTATAAAAAAAGCTAATGCTTATCTCTCTGTAAGTCAATATACAGCTAATTTAACAAATACTCTTTTTGGCTTAAACAAGAAATTCACTATTATTCCGAATGGCATTAATACTGATGTTTTTAAAAAAAATCAACAAATTACTGTAGGCAAAGAAGATAAGCCTGCCGAAAAATCCATATTGTATTTTGGTGGTATTATTAGAAAAAAAGGATTACTAGAAATTCCACATTATTTTAATATAGTAAACAAAGTAATGCCAGATGTTCAATTAATTTTAATTGGACGTGATATGGAAGATAAAATTACAGGAAACCCTTCAACTTTCAACATGATGAAATCAATTTTTTCTAATGAAGCCAATCCTAAAGTAACATTTTTAGGAAGTGTGCCTTACCAGGAAATCAAAGCACATATTGAAAACGCAGCTATTTGTGTTTTTCCTTCATACGCAGAAGCATTGCCTGTTTCATGGATCGAAGCTATGGCTCTGGAAAAAGCACTTGTAGCATCGAATATTGGTTGGGCTAATGAAATTATTATCAATAATGAAAATGGATTTTTGGTAAATCCTCAAAATCATGATTTATTTGCTGATCGAATATTAAAGCTTTTAGAAAATGAATTACTTTGTTTAGAAATAGGAAAAAAAGCAAGAAACAGAGTAGTGGATAAATTTGATAGTAGAAGGGTAGCTAATCAAAATGTCGAATTTTATAAAAGAATACTTAGTCAAAACATAAAACAATAATGGTAATTATTTATCATAAAAATAATAGAGTTGTCAAAGTTGAGGCAGATGGAAAGAACGTTGTTTATTTAGAAAAAAAAATTGCTAAAAATCTTTGCGAAATGGCAATTTCTTTTCCGGATGATTTATTAATCTGGTGCCAAATTGATTTAAAGGCAAGTTTAAATCCTGCAAGCTTTTATGGTATTTTTCATCATAGAAAAATAATGGCTTCTTATAATCCTTCTTCAAATTCATTTTTGGCTGAGGCGATTGGTTATGTCGAAGAATCTCCTTTTATAAACATTAATAAAAAGGTTACTTACCCAACTTGGCAAATGAACAGCTTTGTTGGGGGAATCCATGCTTCTGTATTATTACAATTAAAAAATCAGGTTTCTAAAAAGGACAATTTTGATTATTTTTTACATTCAATAGCCAAATTAGCAATGAATAATGGACTTCTCTGTTATTCTGAACCGCTTTTGTTAAATAGCTTTTTGATTGAGAACCAAAATAAAAGAAGCAATATCTTTGTTTTGTTTAAGTTTGTTAAACAGCATTATAAAACCCGTTGGGTATTTTTATTATTTTTGAATTTACTTATTCACGAAAAAAAAATATCACTTTTACCGCTACTTTTTAGTTTGTTCTATAGCAAAAGAGAATTACAAGAAAATTGCTTAGAAAATATTCAGGTTCAATCTACAAACAAAGTGATTGATTCTGGTACTGTTGATGTAATAATTCCAACAATTGGCAGAAAACAATATTTGTATGATATACTAAAAGATTTATCATCACAAACATATTTACCAACCAGTATTATTATAGTTGAACAAAATCCAGACGTAAAAAGCACTTCAGAACTTGAATATCTTCAAGTAGATAATTGGCCTTTCGAAATAAAACATATTTTTACACATCAGGCAGGGGCTTGCAATGCCCGAAATTTGGCTATGGCTCAAACAAAAAGCGAATGGGTTTTTATGGCTGATGATGATATAAGAATAAAGAAATCATTTTTGGAAGAATGTTTTACTCAAATAGATAAGTTTGGAACTAATGAAATTACATTTGGATGTTATGATAGCCAATACGATCTTAACAAAAAATATAAAAAAGAAATACAATGGGAAACTTTTGGATCGGGTTGCAGTATAATAAAACGTAAGTGTATAAAAGATATTCAATATAGCAAAGGTTTTGAATTTGGTTATGGCGAAGATTCAGATTTTGGAATGCAACTTCGAAATAAAGGTGTAGATATTTTATATTTTCCAGAGCCCGAAATATTACATCTCAAAGCTCCGGTTGGTGGTTTTAGGACTAAGCCAGTTTTAGAATGGCAAAATGATACTATTCAGCCAAAACCATCCCCAACAGTAATGTTGTACAAAAAATTACATTTAAGCAACGAGGGAATTAGTGGTTATAAGACAATTTTGTTTATTAAGTTTTATAAATTGCAATCGACAAAAAATCCAATTCGATATTTTTTTTATTTCCAAAAACAATGGAGACAAAGTTTATACTGGGCAAATCAATTAAAAAACAAAGCATAAATTTTGATACAATCAATAGAAATAATAACTCCTTTAGAAAGGCAGAAAGTTTTATATGATCGAAATCATTTATACAAAAAAGCGATAGATTTGTCTTTGTTCAATCTTTCAGATTGGAATGGATTTGACATAGAAATCACTTTTAAAGAAGATATTACTGAATTTCGGGATCATGATTATATCTGGAAAAAAGGCAAGGAATATTATATAGCAAATGAGTTTAGCCCAAAAATAATAAAATTAAAGAACGGTCAAATTGTTCAATCTAATATAACGACAGGTATTTGGGAAGTTGATCCAAAAAAGAAAAACATTTTGCTTTGGCGTTTTAATCCGGATTTTGCGACACCAATTGCAAATTATCTGGGAAATGAAAATAAAAAGTTACTATCTATTACAAAACAAAAGTTCAGTTTTGTTGAAATGCCGACATTGTTGTTTCCTAAAAAAGAAGCGATTGAATTAAGTCGATCCAAAAATCCATTTACAGCGATAGCTTGTTTTACAGATCATTGTGATTTTGATACTCCCGAAAATTTGATTTTGCAAAGAGAATTTTTCAAAGAACATCAGATTAAAGTAACGAAAGGATTTTTTCTAAACCATTTCTCAAAGCGTGCAGAGAATGCATCATTTCAAAATCAAAAAGATGAATTTTTAAAATGGAGAAATGATGGACATGAATTATGTTATCACTCACTTTCGCAATCAATAAAAACAGATAGTGAAAGTTTTACCGATTTTGAGCAGTTTGTTCCTCCATTATCGAATATAAATGTCTGGATTGATCATGGATTTCAGCCCTATAATTTTTCTCTTTTAAAGAATAAGAAATTTAGTGAGAATAAATTTGAAAATATCTTGCAGGAAAAGCAAATTACTGTTCTTTGGAATTATATCGATTCGGGAACAGCAACGAATGGAGTAATCAATCAATTTAATTCAAAACAATTTACATTGTCGAGTTTCTTAAAAGGCAATAAAAATTCTGGTTTAATTAAGAAAATTCAGCTTCTAATTAAAAATATTGTTTTTCATTATTATAATGAAGAGGATTTAATTTTGAAATACAAGTATACTGCCTCTCGTTTTAAAAAAGTTTTTTTTCAAAGAGATTTAAATTACTTCTTCCCATTTGTCAAAGATCTATTTAAACTTGGATTTTCTATTTTTTCGGTTTTGCTATTTTGGAATACGAAGAAAAAAGAATCTTTTAAATTAGCTAAATATTCTCCAGTAGTATTTAAACATATTATCGTAAATAAACAATTTTATATTTTTCAGACTTTAGAAATGCTTGATTTTAGGAAATCATTATCTCATGAGAATATAGACACACTCACAAATGAAAAAGGTGTTTTTATTGCTCATACCTATTTTTCTGTGCCACTGGAATATCATACTGGTAAATTGCTTTCTACCCCGACAAAAATAGACGAAAAAGTTTCTGAAAACTTTAAATATTTGGCAAATAAAATCAGGAATAATCAAATATGGAATCCGACCCTTAGTGAGTTAATTGAATATTGGGCTGATTTTGAAAGAGTAGTTTTTGACGTAGATTATGAAGGAAATATATTTGAAAAAAGTATTACAAGTTTACAAATGCGAAAAGCAATTTAATTATAGATGAATCATAAATTAAAAACGATATTATTTAAATCACTTTCTTTATTACCTAATCCAGTAGATGATTACTGTTATCATAAAATTCAAAGTTTTTTTGACAAATTAACTTTAGAAGATCGTTTGAAAAGTGTTGAGGTTACTTATTTAAGGCTTTTAAAAGTTTTAAACGGTTTGAATATTGATTTGAAAGATAAGGTCGTTTTCGAGTTAGGTTCAGGGTGGTTTCCAAGTATGCCTTATTTTTTTAAATATAAATTTGAAGTAAAAAAAGTACTTACTTTTGATATTAATAAACATTTTAAAAAAGAGACTGTTTTAGAATTAAACAACCTTTTTTCAAAAAGGTATGATTGTGAGATATTACCCGGTAGAAATAATACATTTGAGCTTCCGGATGGAGTAACGTATTTTCCAAATTTTAATATTATAAAAGAAGATTTTCCTGATGTAGATATTGTTTTTTCTCGATATGTACTTTCGCACATGAATGATGATGATGTTGATGCGTTGCATAAAAAAATGAAATCTCAACTTAAAAAAGGCACACTCGTTATTCATTTTATTTCGCCAAGTGATCTAAGGCAACATAATGACAGTAGTTTATCACCTCAGGATTTTTTAAAATATAGTAAGGAAGAATGGAGAAAAATCCATACTAAATATGATTATCATAATCGTTTAAGATTACCTCAATTTCTTGAAATATTTAAAAAATATGATTACGAAATTATTCATATAGAATATGAAAGTTTGAATAAAGGAACAAAAAAGTATGATTTGTTTAAAAAAGTTCAACTTGATGAAGATTACAAAAAATATTCTGATGAAGAATTAACAGCAGGTAATATCTTTTTGATATTAAAACTATAAAATATAATGAAGCTAGCTTTACCCTTTTCTGTGATTATTTGTACCTACATGCGTCCGCAACCTTTGCTGGCTTTATTGCAATCAGTTCAGAAGCAAACATTATATCCAGATGAAATTATAATAATTGACGGATCAAATAGTGATGAAACTAAAATAATTTTAGAACAAAACCAATTTCAAAATTTAAAGTATTTTTTGGTTTCAGAGGAAAACAGAGGTTTGACAAGACAGAGAAATTTTGGAATATCAGAATTAAGCGAGGATATCGAAATAGTTTGTTTTTTAGATGACGATACTGTTTTAGAACCTGATTATTTCTTTGAAATTGTAAAAACATTTCAGACCAGTACAGATATTACCGGAGTAGGCGGAATAGCGATTAATGAAAATAATTGGAAGCTTCGAAATAAGGATTTTTTTTATAATAAGAAAAAGTACTATTTATTTGAAGATTATTTTTATAAAGAAGGAATACGTAATGTGTTTAGAAATTATTTAGGCCTTGCTTCTAATTTAGGTTCTGGAAAAATGCCAAGTTTTTCACACGGAAGAACGTCTGGATTTCCAATTACCGGAAAAACATATGAAGTAGACTTACTTATTGGTATGTCAATGGCATTTAGAAAAATTGTTGTTGAAAAGATTAAATTTTCTAATTTTTTTGAAGGTTATGGTTTGTATGAAGATGCTGATTTTAGCTTGAGAGCTTTGCAATTTGGTAAGAACGTAATAAATACGAATGCTCAGTTATCTCATTTTCATAATGCATCAGGACGTCCTAATCAATATAAATATGGAAAAATGGTAGTTAGAAACGGTTGGTACGTTTGGAGAATTAAAAATCCAAATCCAAATTTTAAAGATCGTTTCAAATGGAATGCAATTACCATTTTGCTCACTTTAATTCGTTTTAGTAATTCAATTACTGATGTTAATAGAAAAAAAGCTTTTACAGAAGCTATAGGTCGAACGTTGGGATGGTGGAGTTTAATATTTAATAAGCCAGTTTTGCTTTATTTTAAGGAGGAAAAGTAAAATTTGAGGAATATATTAATGTGCATAAAAATTTATAAAAGTAATTATGAAATTAGAATTATCAATTTGGACACATCACTTAAATCAGCTTATATATGCTTATTTTTATTTTTGTAAGGAAGAAAAGATAAAAGTAAACATTGTTAAAAATGAGAGTGTAAAATATGATGGAGCGGTATTACATCTTGAAGGAAAAAGTATTTTCTTTGATTATTCTGACGGGCCAAAATTTATTGATTCAGCACATTCATATAATTTTTATTTTAAAAGATCTCTGCGTGTCGAACATCGAACAAGAAATATATATCCTTTAAACTTTAATATTCCAATGACATATAAAAGTCATTTGTTGTTGCTGAATTTAAAAACAGATCTATTATTTGACAAATATAGTAGAACTGAAGTTATAAGAGCAATGGATAGATTTTCATGGTTTACAAATTCGTCACATGCAGTTTTAGATATAAAAAGATATCCTCGCGAAGTTATTGATTTTGGAGGTAATATAATTTTCCATACAAGGTTATGGAATCCTGATAATCATAATGACCAAGATGAAAAGGAACGTAGAAGGTGTCAAAATGAATTTAGAATTAATGCATGTCGTTTAATTAAAAAAACGTATAAAAATGCTTCTGTTGGTTTGTTTAGTGATAAGTTAGCTAGCGAATTGGCTCCAGATTTACTACTTGATGCAAAACAGTGTAATAAAAATAATTATCTTAATACGTTAAGTAAATATAATATTGGTATTGCTGACGATGGGCTTAAAGATACTCCCGGCTGGAAAATTGGAGAATATTTATTATTTGGAAAAGCAGTAATAACGACTCCACTTAATATTGCTGTGGATGATTTTAAAGAACATTTGAATTACGAAAAACTTAGTGATCGTAAATCATACATGGAATTACCTGATAAAATTGAATATTTGTTAGAAGGTAAGAAATACTTAAAAATGAGCGAAGATAATTTAATTTGGAGCGAAAATTATCTACATCCAAAAAATTATATCAGAAGAATATTGTCTCTTATACAAAAAGAGATTTAGTAAAAAAAATGAAGTTCGCAATTATCACGCATGTTAGTCACATTCAGGATGAAAATCAATATTTTGGTTATTCACCTTATGTTCGTGAAATGAATATTTGGCTAAAATATGTTGACGAGGTAATTATTGTAGCGCCTTTAACAATTAAGGAACCAACGGCAATTGATATTTCATATAGACATGATAATATTAATTTTAAAAAAGTTCCTGATTTTAATTTTATAAGTTTCAATGCTATATTAAGTTCTGTTTTTAAATTGCCAATTATTATAAGTAAAATATTTAAGGTGATGAAAGCTTCAGACCATATTCATTTGCGCTGCCCCGGAAATATGGGATTGATCAGTTGTTTTGTTCAGATTTTATTTCCAAATAAAATAAAAACAGCCAAATATGCAGGTAATTGGGATTCTAAAAGTAAACAGCCGTGGACATACAAATTGCAAAAATATATTTTGAATAATACTTTTTTGACTAAAAATATGCAGGTATTAGTTTATGGAAATTGGGAAAATCAATCTAAAAATATAAAACCTTTTTTTACAGCTACTTATTCAGAATCTGAAAAAGAAATCATTCAAAAACAAGATTTTGAGCAAAATGTAAAATTCATTTTTGTCGGAAGTTTAGTTGCTGGTAAAAATCCTTTGTATGCAATAAAATTGGTAGAAAAATTAATTAGAAAAGGGAAAAAAGCCACCCTAAACCTTTATGGAGATGGTGTTGAAAGAAAAAGTTTAGAACAATATATTGAAGGAAATCGATTGCAAGGTTATATTTTTCTAAAAGGAAACCATGATAAGGAAACCGTAAAAGAGGAATACCATAAAAGCCATTTTGTTTTATTGCCCTCAAAAAGTGAAGGTTGGCCAAAGGCTATTGCAGAAGGAATGTTTTGGGGATGTATTCCTGTAGCAACACAGGTCTCTTGTATTCCTGATATGCTTGATTATGGAAAAAGAGGTGTTTTATTAGACATGAATTTAAATAGAGACTTGACTCAAATAGAAGAAATTATAAATAATCAAAGCATTTTTATTACTAAAAAAACGTTAGCTCAAGAATGGTCGGAACAATACACGACAGATTTTTTTGAAGCTGAAATTAAAAAGTTAATAGTATAAAATGAGAATTGCACAAATCATAGATTCATTAGAAGCTGGAGGGGCAGAGCGAATGGCAGTTAATTATGCCAATTCTTTATCTAAGAGGATAGCATTTTCAGGTTTGATTGTAACGAGAAAGGAAGGTCTCTTAAAAAATCAGGTTGATTCAGGCGTTTCGTATTTGTTTTTGGAAAAGAAAAAAAGTGTTGATTTTAAAGCGGTTTTTCGATTAAGAAAGTATATTAAAAAAAATAAAATTGATGTGTTGCACGCTCACAGTTCTTCATTTTTTATAGCAGTTTTAGTAAAGCTTACATCGCTCAAATTAAAAATTATTTGGCACGATCATTATGGAATTTCGCAAGATTTAAATTTAAGGAAAAATATAAGTTTAAAAATAGGCTCACTCTTTTTTACGGGGATTATTTCGGTAAATTCAGCATTGAAAGATTGGGCCAAATCCTATCTCTGGTGTTCAAAGATAATTTACGTGGCTAATTTTATTATTGATTCCTCTGTCGCCGATGAAGATATTTTTCTTTATGGATTAGAAGGAAAAAGAATTATTTGTGTTGCCAATTTACGTCCGCAAAAAAATCACGAACTATTAATCGATGTCGCAGATTTGCTGAAAATTAATTTTCCAGATTGGAGCTTTCATTTGTTCGGAAAAGATTTTGAAGACTCTTATTCTGATAAGTTGAAGAAAAAGATTAAAGATTTAAAACTCGAAAAAACTATTTTTTTCTATGGTACGACTGATAATGTTAGTTCTGCACTGAAAAAATGTGAAATAGCTGTACTGCCTTCTCTTTCAGAAGGACTTCCCTTAGCTGTTTTAGAATATGGCCTTTGTAGATTACCAGTTGTAGCAACAAATGTTGGAGAAGTCTCAAAAATAATCCCTTCTGAAAGAGAAGGTATATTAATACAATCTGATAATCTTAACGAATTTACCGGTGCAGTTGAAAAATTAATTGAATTCGAGGAAATCAGAAAAAAAATGGGTTTGGCCTTAAACGCTAAAGTCCAAACGAATTTTAGCGAAAAAATTATTCTTGAGGAGTATCTCTCATGGTTAAAAGGTTTGACTATTTTTGGTGAAAAAACATTAAATTAAGATGAACAATAAAAAACTGTCTTATGAATTTTTGCTTTTTATTCATGCATTAATTGCTTTGGCGGTTTTTGTTGTGCCTTTTTTATCTAAAATATATGCGCTTTTAGTAACGGTTATTGGATTTTATGTTGTTTATATAAATAAAAACAGAAATAATGAAGTTCTTTTAGTAGCGGCCTATTTAGTTGGAGCCGAGGTGCTTCTGAGAATGACGGGGGGAAATTTTAATAACGAATTTGTAAAAGTTAGTGTGATCTTTTTTATGCTAGCAGGAATGATCTATAGCAATTTTTCGATTAATGCATTAATGTATTTATTTTTTCTTTTATTATTAATTCCGGGCATTTTAATTACATCTACAGTTTTTGATCCATCTATAGATATAAAAAAGTCCTTAGCATTTAATTTATCAGGCCCATTATGTTTAGCGATATCTTCTATCTATATGTTTAAAAGAAAAATATTGTTTTCTGATTTGCAAAATATTTTAGTAGCAATGGGTCTGCCTATTGTTAGCACTGCGGTTTATTTGTTCCTATATAATCCCAATGTTCGAGATGTAGTGACCGGAACGCAATCTAACTTTGAAACTTCGGGTGGATTTGGACCCAATCAGGTTTCTACAATTTTAGGATTAGGGGTTTTTATTTTTTTTACGCAATTAATATTATTTTCTAAATCAAAAAAAGCAATTGTTTTAAATGCTGGGCTGTTTATTTTTATTACATATCGAGGCATCGTTACTTTTTCACGAGGAGGAATTTTAACGGCTGTTTTCATGATTATTTCTCTTCTAACCTTTTTATATATTTATTCAAATGCAAGAGGAAAAAGTAAATTTAGTTTGGTTTTTATTCTTACTGCCTTAATGGCAATTGGAATTTGGACATACTCTTCTTTTCAAACCAAAGGGCTTATTGAGAAGCGATATTCTAACCAGGATGCTAGAGGAAGAGTTAAAGTTGATCGTTTAGGTGGAAGAGAAATAATCATGGATGAAGAATTTAAACTTTTTATTGAAAATCCTATTTTTGGAGTAGGAGCCGGAATGGGTAAATCAATAAGGAAAGAAAAATTTGGAGTGGATGCAGCTTCACATAATGAAATAACCCGCATGTTAAGTGAACACGGCCTATTTGGAATCTTTGGCTTGCTAATACTTTTTATAACTCCATTTGCCTTATTTATAAATAACAGACAACATCTGTATTTTTTGTCTTTTTTTGTTTTTTGGCTTTTAACAATAAACCACGCTGCCATGCGAACAGCAGCACCCGCGTTCATATATGCTTTATCACTTCTTTTTGTTCAGGTTAAAATTCCTGAAAAAGCAGAAAATTCACTCGAATAAATTCCTTATTTTTATAATACATTTGCCTCAAGTTTAAGCCCCTAACAAACTGATAAATGTTTTCAAATTTTAAAATGCATTTCGAAATTTCGGAGAGAAGAATTTTGCTTCTTGTTTTCGATGCTATTTTTATATTATCTGCCTTATACAGCCTAAGCTTAATCTTTGATTATCATTACTTTATTTTTGACCGAAACAATTATTTGAGTATATTTTTACTTGTTAGTTATGTATATGTTTTTGGAGTGATATTCGAAATGTACGATTTACAAGTTTCTAGTAATCAACTGCAAATTTTGCAAAGTGTTGGTTTTACAGCTACTGCTGCTGCTTTGGCTTATCTTTTTACTCCTGTTTTATCTCCTGAGCTTCCCAAACAGAGACTTATTATTGTAATATTTTATTTCACGATACTACTTACATTGTTGTTGTGGCGTCTGTTTTATGTTTATTTTTTGGCTTCACATCGTTTTTCTCAAAACGTAGTTTTGATTTGTGATCAAAATCAGGTTGAAGAATTGGTTTTGGGACTCGAAAATGTTGATCCGCATTATAAAATTATTGGTTTTGTAAATTCAGATTCAGTTTCTGAGCAAAACTTAAATTTTCATTATGTAAAAGAAATTGAAAAGGAAGATCTGGAGATCTTTGTAATTAAAAACCAAGTTTCAGAAATTGTAATTGCTTCTCAAAAAACAGACGGAATTACTTCTGATTTATACCAGCAATTGCTTCATTTATTAGAATGCGGAAACGTCATTCGTGAGTATACCCAAGTTTACGAAAGTAAAACACAACGTATTCCGGTACAATATATAGCACGCGATTTTTATAGATTTTTCCCTTTTAGCAGAAGCAATAACAACAAGTTGTATTTATTTTTAGTTCGTTTTTTTGAGTTGCTATTTTCTGTTGTTGGTCTGATAATTTGTATTGTTTTTATCCCATTTATTTTTGTTGGAAATTTATTCGCAAATAAAGGTTCGCTCTTTTATACGCAAGAACGTGTAGGTAAAAATGGTGCAATTTTTAAGATCTATAAATTCAGAACAATGGTTAAAAATTCTGAATCTAATGGAGTTGTCTTCGCAACCTCAAATGATGCCAGAATAACGCCACTTGGTAAAATGATGCGCAAATCAAGAATTGACGAATTACCTCAGTTTTATAATGTTTTAAAAGGAGATATGGCGGTTATAGGCCCAAGGCCCGAGCGACCATTTTTCGTTGAAGAAATAGCTCAAATTATGCCTTTTTATGAAACCAGACATGTGATCAAGCCAGGATTGACCGGGTGGGCACAAGTCAATTATTCTTATGGAGAATCAATTGAAGAAAGTCTGATTAAACTACAATACGACTTGTACTACATTAAACACCGCAGTATTTTTCTTGATTTGAGTATTACCTTCAAAACAATTACGACGGTTTTGTTTTATCGCGGACAGTAATTAAATAATAATCGGGATTGGTTTTTTATTACGTATTGCCACTCTCACCAATACAAATCCACTTGTAATTATCATTGGTAAAACGATCAGGAAGTGTGCCTTGTTGATCATGAAAATAGTGTAAATTAGCAAGAAGAGTAGATGTAAAACAGCAAAACGATACGTCCATCTTTTATTTTTTGCAGCAGATAAGCAAATCAAAATCAATAAAAGAGGACTAAACAATAATATATTGTAATTCATTGCCAATTCCTGGTGAAGAGAATAAAATCCAACCGAAACAAAAAAGATTCCCATTAATGATAAAATGAAAAGATAGATTTTATCAACTACTCTGTTGTGTACTGCAACAACAAAAAACAATACCAAAAGGTACGTGTAGATATTATTCCACCAGGAGCCTGGAGTTTCTTTTTCAAAACTTAGTAAAGTTTTAGTCTGAGAAACCAGAGGTCTGTTTTGGTAGGTTGTTTTTTGTAAACTTTGTTTTAACTCAAATGGTAAAAATATCCTGTTTCCAGGCTGATCTACTTTGTTTCCAAAAATAATACTTGTCCCTAATTGATCGTAAAAATGTCCGTTAAAATAAGGGAACAATATAGAACGGTATGTTATATTGGTATCGCCTTTTTTAGTTATTACATTTCCATTTAAGGTTTTATTAATGATGTCAACTACCATTGAAGTGCAATTTCGATCAATAAATTTATAAGTATAGTAGCGATCTGCAGAAAGTAACGTCCTGTTCAAAATATCAAATAGCTTTTGTTTTTCTTCTGGAGAGATTAATAATTGCTGTTCAAATACACTTCTTTTTTCAGAGGTGTAATCATTTAAAAATTCAGGAAAAGAATGAGCCACAACATAATATTGTAAATCTCCTTTTGCAAATTTCATTACAAAATTAGGTGTAGAAAAATCGAAAGCACCATAATTGTACACAATGTCGATATGGTTTATACTGTCTTCAACTCTTATCGCCGTATGTCCAAAATAAGAATACGTTTCATTACCAAGTCCGCAGGTAATTACACTTACTTTAGCTTCTTTTGATAAAGGTAAATTTTGGCTAAAACCAATACAATTCCATAATAACATTAAACTAAAAAGTGCTTTTTTGAAAATGACATTTTTCATGACTAAAATTTTAAGAATTTTTGGTTTTATTAAATTATCTAAAGATACCTAAATCTACTTTTAAAGAAAAAATATTAGAATACAAAGCTGTACTTTGATTTCCTAAATCAGTCAAAGCATAATCAACTTGTATGCCCTTATACTTAAATCCCAAACCAATATTCGGTTGAAAATTGATTTTTTCGCTATTATCTAACTGCGTGACATTCTGAAAATTTCCTGCTCCTGCTCTTAAAAATACAAGATCAGTATAGCCAAACTCAAACCCTACGGCTGGATCAATACTCACAACTTTTGAGGTAATAATGTCGTTAGTCTGCTCAAATCTCATATTTAAATTTGTAGCAACCAAAAGACTATAATCATAATGGAATTCAAATTTTTTAGAAACGCCTAATTGCGCTTTTGGTAACGTAATTTCAGTACTTTGAGGTAATTCATTATTTTCTCCCGGTATAGCATTGGCGATTTTTTGATATTCTTCTTCATCAATATTCCATACATTGTACGTTGTTGTAATATCGCGGAGCATCAATCCAAATTTCCAGCTGTTGCGTTCAAATTGCAGTCCTACATCAAATCCAAAACCCCACGAATTAGCAAATTTGCCAATAATTCGCCTGATTACTTTTGCATTGACACCATACTGAAAACCATCAACGGGCAATTTTCTGGCATAAGAAAAAGTAAATCCATAATCGGCGGTAGAAAAAAGACTAATTCTGTTATAATCAATATTTCCTTGATTATCGATTAGTTGTGTCGTGTCCATAATATCATCCACTCCAAAACGAATCATCGAAATTCCCCACGCACTCTGGTCGTCAATCGGACTTGCATAACCAATGTAATCGTATTGCGCAATATTGGCGAAATAATTAGCATGCATTAGCGAAATTTGATGATCCTGAAGCTTGGTTAAACCTGCCGGATTCCAGTAACCAGAATTTACATCGTTTGTTGAGGCCACCACTGCGCCAGACATTCCTAAAGCAGCTGCGTCTACACCAATATTCATAAACTCATTCGAATATTTTCGAACAGTTTGCGCATATTGTAACGTACAAGTCCAAAATAATAAAAGCGATAGGATTTTCTTCAACGGATACTTTTTTGCAGATTTAAGCCTGTTTGTAATTTTTATCAAAAATATAATATTTTACTCAGGAAATTGTTCCTTTTGATAAATATTGCCAAACTAACAATCGTAAACCAAAAACTCTTGGCAAAACGCCTTTTAGATCCCGTTATTTATGCTAAATTTGTTGCAGTCATTATCAAATTATATAAAATGAATATCAAAAAACACATTCCTAATTTAATTACACTTATCAATTTGTTTTGCGGTTGTATCGCAGTTGTTTTTATTTCTGAAGGCAACTTTGAATTGGCTTTTTATATGGTTTGTCTAGGAATCTTTTTTGATTTTTTTGATGGTTTTTTTGCGAGGTTATTCAAAGTCTCAAGTCCGCTTGGTTTACAGTTAGATTCTTTGGCCGATATGGTTACCAGTGGTGTTGCACCAGGTTACGTTATGTATAGTTTGTTTTTAAAAAGCGCAAACCCTCACGATGTAATTGCATCTGCGTTTATTCCGTTTTTAGGATTCATTATAACTTTGGGCTCTTGTTATCGATTGGCTAATTTTAATATAGATACCCGTCAGACCGACTCTTTTATTGGGCTGCCAACACCTGCCAACGCCTTATTTATTTTGAGTTTGCCGTTGGTTATTCAGTTTTCTGATTCCTTGGTGATTTTTGGAATTCTGACCAATCACTGGGTTTTATTGGCAATAACCTTATGCAGTGCTTATATTTTGAATGCCGAAATTCCTTTGTTTTCATTAAAAATAAAGAAGTTTAATCTAAAAGATAATGCATTGCAAATAGTCTTTTTAGTGGTTTCTATAGTTTTAGTGTTGCTTCTTCAATATTTGGCAATTCCTTTAATTATCATTTTTTATGTCTTGTTATCAGTAGTAAATAATCTTTTTTTGAAAAAGTAGTTGTATTGGAATGGCAAGAAAAACGACTTCCCGACGAACGTCCGGTTCCCGAAAAGCTAAACCTCAAAGATCGTTTTTGGCGAGCGGACTCCGTTTTGTAATTTATACTTTTTTAGTAGTACTCTTTTTAGGCACCGTTTATCATTATCGTGATGGATTGGCCTACTATCTGGGCTTTAAATCAAATAAAGTTTTAGATGAAGATGCTGTAGACAAGCATCTTTCAGACGTTAGAAATATTCAGGTTCTCGAAAATCATAAAGGAAAAGTGATTGGTATTGACGTATCTGAATTTCAGGGAAAAGTGGACTGGGAAGAAGTTGAAATTTTAGAAGAAAAATATCCTGTCAGTTTTGTATTTATTCGCGCAACTGCCGGAAACGATAGAGTAGACAGGCAATTTAAAAAAAATTGGGACGGAGCCAAAGAAAACAAAATCATGCGTGGCGCTTATCATTATTATCGTCCAAACGAAAATTCGATAGAGCAGGCGAATCTTTTTATTAAAACCGTAAAATTACAAAAAGGCGATTTACCGCCCGTTTTAGATATCGAAAAATTGCCAAAGAATCAATCTTTAGATAGTTTGAAAAAGGGTTTAAAACGATGGCTGACAAAAGTAGAATCACATTATCAGGTTCGCCCGATCATTTATACCGGAGAACGTTATTACAGCGATTTTTTAAAAGAAGAGTTTGGTGAATATTTATTCTGGATCGCAAACTATAATTTCTACAGAGAAAAAATTGAAGACGATTGGCTTTTTTGGCAATTTACAGAGAAAGCCTCTTTGCCGGGAATTAAACACAGAGTTGACGTTAATATTTACAATGGAGATTTAGAACAATTGCAATTTATAACAGTCGAGTAGAAGTCTCAGTTTTTTATTTTGATAAAAGCGCAATCGGAATTAAGGATAATACTGCTATTAGAATTAAAACAGAATAAGGATTAGCAAAATTTACCGTGTAACCCATCCATTGAATTCTTTTTGGAGGAAATAATCGTTTATCCTTTGGGTTATAATAAAAACAGCCCAAATACCAATTGTTGGGGTCTTTATGCCAATTATTGTAATCTTCCTGCGTTGGTTCTTCTGAATTCATATTTTAAGTTTTCAGTCGAAGTCGCAATTTTCAGTGCTCACTTTGACTGAAAACGGCAACTGATTATGTGTTAAAACTCTAGTTTTTTCTTACGTAATTCAAAGTTTTGTCCCAGGTAAACACGGCGAACCATTTCATCTTCAACCAATTCTTCCGGAACTCCGGCTTTCAAAATTCCACCTTCAAACATTAAATATGTTTTATCGGTAATGGCTAAAGTTTCCTGAACGTTGTGATCGGTAATCAAAATTCCGATGTTTTTATTTTTTAGTTGTGCAACAATTCTCTGAATATCTTCAACTGCAACCGGGTCAACTCCTGCAAAAGGCTCATCCAATAATATAAACTTTGGATCTGTGGCCAAAGCACGCGCAATTTCGGTACGACGACGTTCTCCACCCGAAAGTAAATCGCCTCGATTGGTACGAATATGCTCTAAACTAAATTCTTCAATTAAACTTTCCATTTTGGCAATTTGCTCTTCTTTAGAAAGTTTAGTCAATTGCAAAACGCTTAGAATATTATCTTCAATACTTAATTTTCTAAAAACAGAAGCTTCCTGTGCCAAATAACCAATTCCCTGTTGGGCACGTTTGTACATCGGATAATCCGTAATGTTCAAATCATCCAGAAAAATATTTCCCTGATTTGGTTTTACCAATCCTACAATCATGTAAAAAGAAGTCGTTTTTCCGGCACCATTTGGTCCTAAAAGGCCAACGATTTCTCCTTGGTTTACTTCGACAGAAATTCCTTTTACAACACTTCGTCCTTTGTAGGTTTTGATTAAATTATCGGCTCTTAGCTTCATTTTTTTAATTAGATAATGTGTCAATTACAAAATTAGATAATTGACTTTATGGAAAAATTTATCTTTTCTGTTTCAGAAAGGCAAAATAAGTTAAAATTAATCAATCAGTTAAAGGAATTAACATATCCTGTTGAAATTATCTAATTGACTACTTATCTCATTTTCTAATTTGCAGCTTCTTCTTCAAGAGCTTCCCAAAATTCATAAGCTCTTCTTAAATGTGGTACCACAATTGTTCCTCCAACCAAAGTTGCGATTCCCATTGCTTCCATCATTTCCTCTTTGGTAACTCCTTCTTTATGGCTGGTTTCTAAATGATATTTCACACAATCGTCACAACGTAATACTGCAGAAGCCACTAAGCCCAAAAGTTCTTTTGTTTTTACATCAAGAGCACCGGCAGCATAGGCATTCGTGTCAAGATTGAAAATTCGTTTTACAATTTTATTATTGTCAGCCAATAATTTTTCGTTCATTTTAGAACGGTAGTCGTTAAATTCTTGTACGATATCAGACATTTTCTTTCAATTTATTTTTATAAACAACCCTCGAAATCAGGATACTCACTTCGTAAATAAGCAACATTGGTATTGCTACAATAGTCTGGCTTACTACATCTGGAGGTGTTACGATTGCGGCAACAATTAAAATAATTACTACGGCATATTTCCAATACTTTCTTAAAAAAACGGGAGTAACAAGTCCCAGTTTCGTTAAGAAGTAAATAATGATTGGCAATTCAAAAAACAATCCACTGGCCAGAATACTGGTTTTTACCATTCCCATATAAGACTCAATCGTAAATTGATTCACAACGACATCACTTATAGAGAAAGTAGCGACAAAATTCACCGACATCGGAATCACGACAAAATAGCCGAACAACACTCCTAAAAAGAAAAGAAGGGAAGACGTGAAGATGAAAATTTTAGCATTTTTTCGTTCTTTTTCATATAATGCAGGACTAATAAATTTCCAGATTTCCCATAAAATATAAGGAAAACTCAAAATAAAACCAGCCAAAAGACACATCCATACAAAGATGTTGACTTGTCCTTCCATCTCTGTGTTCTGAATGATAAAATTCAATTCAGTAATACAAATGCTCTCTGCAAAACCCAATTGATGCGAAAGGTCGCAAAACCAGACATAAGTAAAAAAGCTTGGTCGCGTAGGGCCAAGAATTATTTCATCAAACAAATAATCACTAATAAAATAAGTGATAAACGCCATTATCATAATGGCAATTGTACTTCTAACTAATAACCATCTTAGTTCTTCAAGATGGTCTAAAAATGACATTTCGCCAAGGTTCTTTTTTGCCATTATACGATTCCTTCTTTTAAAATATCATGTAAATGTAACACTCCTTTGTACTCGCCGTTATCAGCAACAATTAATTGCGTAATTGAAAAATCTTCCAAAATGTTTAAGGCATCAACTGCCATAGTTTCTGAAGATACTAATTTAGGATTTTCCGACATAATATCCCTTGCTGTTAAGTCTGCAATAGTATCTACGTTGTTTAGCATTCGTCGGATGTCTCCATCGGTAATAATTCCAACAATTTTATCGTTTTCTATAACTGCGGTTACACCAAGTCTTTTTTCGGATATCTCAAAAATAGCCTTTTTGATTGAAGTATCCGGAGTAACCATTGGTTTTAACGAATGTTCAATCATATCTTTTACACGAAGCAATAATTTTTTCCCTAAAGCTCCGCCCGGGTGATAAACCGCAAAATCTTCAGGTTTAAAATCGCGCATTTCCATCAAACAAACCGCAAGGGCATCGCCCATAACAAGTTGTGCTGTTGTACTGTTTGTTGGTGCAAGGTTTATAGGACAGGCTTCCATTTCGACAGTAGTATTTAAAACGTAATCTGAACCTTTTGCTAAAGATGAAGTAATATTTCCTGTTATGGCAATTAAAATGTTTCCAAAACGTTTTAATAACGGGACCAAAACTTTTATTTCAGGGCTGTTGCCGCTTTTTGAAATGCAGATTACAATGTCTTCATTTTGAATCATGCCTAAATCGCCATGGATCGCTTCTGAGGCATGTAAAAACATAGAAGGAGTTCCGGTGGAGTTAAAAGTTGCCACCATTTTTTGAGCAATTATGGCGCTTTTTCCTATACCGGTAACGATCAATCGGCCTTTTGTTTCGTAAATGCGTTGGACAGCTTCGTAGAAATTTTCGTCCAGAAAATCAATTAGTTTTGTAATTGCTTCACTTTCAGAGAGTATGGTTTTTTTGGCGATCGCCAATATATTTTCTTTTGTGATCAAAACAGAATATTTAAAATTTGTATGTATAAAAGAAAGTTGTATCTTTATGTGTTGCAAATTTATACAAAATATCCATTAATATAAAGAATGAATTCAAACGAAATTGAAATACATAAAGAATTAAAGAAGTATTTCGGCTTTAGCCAATTTAAGGGTTTGCAGGAGCAAGTCATTACAAGTATTTTAGGTAAGACCAATACTTTTGTAATTATGCCAACCGGCGGCGGAAAGTCTCTTTGTTATCAATTACCCGCTTTAATTCAGGACGGAACTGCTATTGTAGTTTCTCCCTTAATTGCTTTGATGAAAAATCAGGTCGATGCGATTCGAAGTCTTTCTTCTGAAAACGGAATTGCGCATGTACTCAATTCTTCTCTTACCAAAACAGAGATTGCACAAGTAAAAAAAGACATTACCTCGGGGTTAACAAAGCTCTTGTACGTTGCTCCGGAATCTTTAACAAAAGAGGAATATGTGGCTTTTTTACAAAGTGTGCCCATTTCGTTTGTTGCTATTGATGAAGCGCATTGTATTTCAGAATGGGGCCATGATTTTAGGCCAGAGTATAGAAACCTGAAAAATATAATTAAACAATTAGGGCAGGTTCCTATTATTGGACTTACGGCAACTGCTACTCCAAAAGTTCAGGAAGATATTTTGAAAAACCTGGACATGTCTGATGCGAATACTTTTAAAGCATCCTTCAACAGACCAAACTTGTATTATGAAGTTCGTACCAAAACTAAAAATATTGAGTCGGATATTATTCGATTTATCAAACAACATAAAGGCAAATCCGGAATTATTTACTGCTTAAGCCGTAAAAAAGTAGAGTCGATTGCCGAAGTATTGCAAGTCAACGGAATCAGTGCTGTTCCTTATCATGCAGGACTTGATGCTAAAACCCGCGCCAAACATCAGGACATGTTTTTGATGGAAGATGTAGATGTGGTGGTAGCAACAATAGCCTTTGGAATGGGAATTGATAAACCAGACGTTCGTTTTGTAATTCACCATGATATTCCAAAATCACTAGAAAGCTATTATCAGGAAACAGGTCGTGCCGGTCGTGATGGAGGAGAAGGACACTGTCTGGCCTACTACTCTTATAAGGATGTAGAAAAGCTGGAGAAATTTATGTCCGGAAAACCCGTTGCCGAACAGGAAATTGGGTTTGCCCTTTTGCAGGAAGTGGTGGCTTATGCCGAAACCTCAATGTCGCGCAGAAAGTTTCTGCTGCACTATTTTGGAGAAGAATTTGACAGCGAAACCGGAGAAGGTGCCGATATGGATGACAATGTTCGTAATCCTAAAAACAAAATCGAAGCCAAAGATCAGGCGGTAAAACTGCTTGAAATTGTCCGCGATACCAAACATATTTATAAATCTAAAGAGATTGTATTTACTTTAATAGGGCGTGTAAACGCTGTAATTAAAGCACATAAAACAGATACGCAACCCTTTTTTGGTTCAGGTTCAGACCATGACGAAAAGTACTGGATGGCATTGCTTAGACAAGTTTTGGTATCCGGTTATTTGTCAAAAGATATTGAAACGTACGGTGTTGTAAAAATTACTCAGGAAGGTTTAGATTTTATTAAAAATCCGGTATCTTTTATGATGTCTGAGGATCATGAATACAACGAATCTGAAGATGAAGCAATTGTTACCGGTGCAAAATCAACCGGAACAGCCGATGAAGTTTTAATGGGAATGCTTCGCGAGCTTCGTAAAAAAGTAGCTAAAAAATTGGGAGTTCCTCCTTTTGTGGTATTTCAGGATCCTTCGCTTGAAGATATGGCTTTAAAATACCCAATTACCCTGCCGGAATTATTTAATATTCATGGAGTAGGAGAAGGAAAAGCAAAAAAATATGGTGGTGAATTTGTCGAGCTGATTAGTCGTTACGTCGATGATAATGATATCATTCGTCCCGACGATTTGGTAGTGAAATCAACCGGAGTTAATTCTGCCAATAAATTATATATTATTCAGAATATCGACAGAAAATTGTCATTAAACGATATTGCATCTGCAAAAGGTTTAACAATGGATGCCCTTATTAAAGAAATGGAGCAAATCGTATATTCCGGAACCAAACTAAACATCAAATATTGGGTTGATGATATGCTCGACGACGATCAGCAAGAAGAAATTCACGATTATTTCATGGAATCAGAATCGGACAAAATCGAAGACGCACTTAAAGAATTTGATGGTGACTATGATATTGATGAACTACGTTTGATGCGAATTAAGTTTATCAGCGAGGTTGCGAATTAAATTTAAATTCCAATTTTTTAAGACCCAAATTCCAAAAGAATAAAACAAAAAGTAAAATATAAATTCCAAATTTCAAGCGCAGTAGCAATTGGAATTTGGAATTTTTTTATTGGAATTTATCCTTCAAATACTTCCCCGCGATGTGGTTTCAAAGCATCTCTAACCTGGATCATATTTTCATCCGTGACCACCATGAAAGCGATTGCCTGCATCTCGTTGATGATTTTAAAACCTGTTATGTTTAGCGGAAGTTTTTCTATGGCAATATATTCTTTCAAATGAATTTCATGATGTTCAGCTGTTTTGGCCGAAGCAGGACCACGAAAATCCCAAATTAGTTTTATTTTTCTAGACATTTCTTTTAAGGTACAAAGGTTCACAGTTACAAAGGTACAAAGTCTCGGTTCAAAATGTTATTTTTGCAACTTCTTTTCATAGATAGAAAAGCTAATTGAATAAACTAAATAAAATGCCAAAAGAACTTTTACTTCAGGTAACGCCGGAAATTGCTGCAAACGAATTGTTGCTAAAAGACTATTTGTCTAAACAAATTAATATTTCACCAAAGGAAATTCAGCACATTTCTATTTTAAAACGATCTATTGATGCGCGCCAAAAAGCGATCAAGATCAATTTAAAAGTTCTGATTTATTTACAAGGAGAGTCTTTTCAGGAAACTAAAATAGCGCTACCTATATATAAAGACGTTTCTTCTGCGCAGGAAGTAATTGTGGTGGGCGCAGGCCCGGCCGGACTTTTTGCCGCTTTGCAGTTAATAGAATTAGGCTTAAAGCCGATTGTAATTGAACGTGGAAAAGATGTTCGCGGACGCAGACGCGACTTAAAAGCTATAAATGTAGAACATGTTGTAAACGAAGATTCTAATTATTGCTTTGGAGAAGGAGGCGCCGGAACTTATTCTGACGGAAAATTATATACACGATCTAAAAAACGTGGCGATGTTACCCGAATTTTAGAGCTTTTAGTGGCTTTTGGAGCTTCAGAAGATATTTTGATTGAAGCGCATCCGCATATCGGAACCAATAAATTACCTAAAATCATTGAAGATATTCGAAATAAAATTATCGAATTTGGCGGACAGGTTTTGTTTGACACGCGCCTTACTGATATTTTGGTAAAAAATAATGAAGTGGAAGGAATCGTAACTCAAAACGGAGATACCATTCTGGCCAATAAATTGATTTTGGCGACAGGACATTCTGCAAGAGATATTTTTGAATTATTAGATAGAAAGAAAATTTTAATCGAAGCAAAACCTTTTGCTTTGGGAGTTCGTGCAGAACATTCTCAGCAACTAATAGACAGTATACAATACAGTTGCGATTATCGTGGCGAACATTTGCCTCCGGCTCCGTATTCAATTGTAAAACAAGTCAACGGACGCGGAATGTACTCTTTCTGTATGTGTCCGGGTGGTGTAATTGCGCCCTGCGCGACAAGCCCGGGAGAAGTGGTTACAAACGGCTGGTCGCCATCTAAACGTGATCAGGCAACGGCAAATTCCGGAATTGTAATTGAATTAAAATTAGAAGATTTTAAACCCTTTGCAAAATTTGGCGCTTTGGCCGGAATGGAATTTCAAAAAAGTATCGAACAAAAAGCGTGGCATTTGGCTGGAGAAACCCAAAGAGTTCCGGCACAGCGAATGGTCGATTTTACACAAAATAAAGTTTCGTCAGATATTCCTAAAACTTCTTATGTTCCCGGAACTACTTCTGTAGAAATGGGGCAAGTTTTCCCTGCATTTTTGTCGCAAATTTTAAGAGAAGGTTTTAAGGAATTTGGAAAATCGATGCGTGGTTATTTAACCAACGAAGCAATTCTGCATGCTCCCGAGAGCAGAACGTCGTCACCGGTGAGAATTCCCAGAGATCCTTTTACTTATGAGCATTTGCAAATAAAAGGACTGTATCCGTGTGGAGAAGGAGCAGGATATGCCGGCGGCATTATTTCTGCGGCAATTGATGGTGAAAAATGTGCTTTGATGATTGCTGAAACTCTTAAATAGTTGAGTTTCCTGATTTTTTTTATTTAGATTATTCCTATATTTAGTATTCGGTTTATAAATTTCTAAATCTTAATAACTCTAATGGCAAATATCTTTTCCAATCTTTTTGGTCGCAATAACGATCCAAAATCAATTATTTCTTTTGATGTTCTGGATTCCATTTATGCAACTATGTATCATGAGCAAAATAGCTTAGAATTTAAAATGAAAGGAATTCATGATACTGTTTCTGTAAATTTGTATTCGTTTCCAACTTCATTTGATCATGAAGAGGGGAAAGCAGAAATTGAAAAGGCAGGGTTTAAAAATGCTTATGAAGTTTTGAATGAGCTTTATAAAAAAATTGATATCGGTGTAGTCTCAGAGGAATTAATACAACAGGAATTAGAATTTGATTTTATCCATATTCAGTTCTATTCGGAGCCGAGCGCTGAGGTGAAAAAATATTTCAATCATGTTTTAAACAATTTCGTCATCTTTTTTTGCTGTACCAATAGCTTAGAAGTAAACGATTTTAAAATTTTATATTCGGGAAGTCATTTTATAGATTATACAAAAGGATTGCTGGATACACAGCCTTTGGATATCAACACACCTAAAAATGAAACTCAGGAAATAGGAATCAAAGATTTTAAAACCGTCCTGCAGGCAATTTGTCAATATCTAAATGTTGAAATTCCAGAAGGTGTAGCGCTTCCTTCGTCAGAAAATTTACTGGAGATTGAAGAAGTTACATTAGCAACTTTTGAAGAGTTTGTAAAATTAGTTTCAAGAGGAGATATGGAAGAAAAAGAGCTTAAAGGACAATCAAAAAAGCTTTTTGCCAATTTTAAAAGTGAGAAAAAAGACTACTATAAAAAAGTCGAAGGTCATTTTGACTTTTTCGAAGTTATAAATACCTGGAACAGCGACTGGAAATTTGATCCCGAAGATGCAGAATATTTCATTTCTGAGATGATTGGCGAAGATTTTAATTTCGACTATCCAGAAGAAACCTATAGTTACAATTTGTTTCCTTATATTCAGTCGGCATTAGAAAAACGCAACCTCGAATTAATGACGTATGACACGCACGGAGATAACTATCTGTTTTTTCTTGCTAATAAAGAGGATGTTTACAGAATCGTAGCACTGTCTGAATTGACTAAGATTGAGGTGAATCAGTTGTAGATTGAAATTTTTAGTGATTTTGATATCCGATGAAAGATGTATCACTAGAAACTCGGCAAAAATTAAACAATTTTGGAACGGAGTTTCTTACCAAGATTTTTTGTTTCCCGAAGATTTGTGTTGTTCAAATAAATTTCAACTTTCTTTAAATATTGTTTTGTTCCAGTACTAACATCAACTTTTACGATTTATATTTTTGGAAATTTCATTTCATTAAAGGTACTTTTTTGTTTTGCCAAAGCTTCAATGTCCTGCCATCTTCTTGGAGATGATGCGGATAGATTTTCATATGAATCTTTCTTGATAGCGATATCATCTTCGATGCGCACGCCAATGTTCCACCATTTTTTGTCGCAATTGCTGTTTGCCGGAATGTAGATTCCCGGCTCAACGGTCAAAACCATGTTTTCTTTTAGTTTACCCATGTAGTTACCTTTGTCGTGAACATCTAAACCAAGGAAATGAGAACAAGCGTGCGGATAATAAATCCTGGCATCTTTTGGGTTGGTAATAATTCCGAGTTTGATTAATCCTGCGGCAATAACTTCCTGCGATTTTCTGTTCAAATCCTGAACGGGAGTTCCTTCTTTGCAAATTTTAAAAACTTCTTCCTGAGCTTCATACACAATTTGATAAATGGCTTTTTGCTCTTCGGTAAATTTGCCGTTTGCCGGAATAGTTCGGGTAACATCGGCAGAGTAGCCGTGATATTCAGAGCCAACATCCATCAATAGCAATTGGTTGTCCATTTTTGTCGCGTTGTTTTCTCCATAATGCAAAATACAGCCATTTGCTCCGGCGCCAACAATGGGAGGATAACCTTCGCCTTCAGCACCATACTTTCTGTGAATATAGGAGTGAATTCCGTCAGCTTCATTTTCGCTCATGTCGGGTCCTACAGCTTTCATGACTTCATTGTGGGCCACACAAGAAAGTTTTACGGTTTTGCGCATAAGCTCCATTTCGTCAGGAGTTTTTATTTCACGAAGGGAGTTGGTAATATTGGTAAACAAATTTGTAGAGGCTAAGTCTTCGTTCGTAATTCCGGCTTTGCTTTTAAAAATTTGAAGCAAGCCAAAAAGATCAAATCCACTTTTATTTCCTTGCAGATCTGTGGGGATGTTGTCGTAAATAATTTTATCAAATTTGCTAAAATCTATTTTAAAAGTATTAAAATCGCCTCCGTTATAAACCGTAGAAAAGCCTAATTTCGATTTTGCACCCTCAACTCCCAATCGTCTTCCAGTCCAGGTTTCTCTGGCAGCGTTTCTTTCTCTCACAAAAAGAATTTCATCGTATTTTTCAGCTCCCTGAGGTTCTTTAAAAATGAGCAAAACACCATCGGGTTCTTTGTAGCCCGTGAGGTAATACATGTCAGGATTTTGGTGAAAATTATAATTGATGTCTCTTGAAAAAACGCGCTCCGGATAAGAGAAAACTACAGCAACAGAATTGGTAGGCATTAAGTTTCGAAAGGCTTCGCGACGTCCTTTGTGAAATTCTTTCGTAAGATAATCTGTTGGGAGATTTTCTTGCGAATATACGGTTGAAAAGCTAATTAAGAACATAAACGATACAAGTAATTGCTTCATTTTTGGTGTTTTGGTTAGTGATTTTGGTTTTGATACTTGCAAATTACAAAAAATATGAATTGATTTATAAAAAGAATTTGTCATGGATTTTCCCGAATTTGTTGCTGAAAAAAACAAAAAAAAACCGCCCAAAAAATGGACGGCAAGCTTAAATTAACAATCATATTAACCTATTTCTTTTTGAGTTTGGTTTTAAAAACTTTCTCAAATTTTTCTATTTTGGGCTGAATTACCATTTTGCAATACGGCTGATTTTTATTGTTTGCATAATAATTTTGATGGTAATCTTCGGCTTTATAAAAAGCTTTAAAAGGTTCCACTTTGGTCACAATTGGACTGTTGTACACTTTGGCTTTGTTCAATTCGGCAATAATGCTTTGAGCAGCTTTCTTTTGTTCTTCATTTTTGTAAAAAATAACAGAACGATATTGCGTACCTACATCTGCACCCTGACGGTTTAGCGTTGTAGGATCGTGAACGGTAAAAAATACTTTAAAAATTTCATTAATATCTGTTACTGTTTTATCATACGTAACCTGAACCACTTCGGCATGACCGGTTGTTCCGGTGCAAACTTCTTCATAAGTGGGGTTGGCCGCTTTTCCTCCTGAAAATCCAGAAATGACAGATTTTACTCCATCAAGATTTTCATAAACTGCTTCTACACACCAGTAACAGCCTCCGCCAAGTGTGATCGTTTCTAAATTGGAAGGTTTTTTGTTTTGAGAAAATCCGCTTACTGAAAAAGCAAAAAGACAGATTAAAAATATATTTTTCATTTGTATGTTATTTGTTATCCGGAATAAAATCAAGTGCAATCGAATTCATGCAGTAGCGTTTTCCTGTAGGAGCAGGGCCATCATCAAATAAGTGTCCTAAGTGACCGCCACAGCGTCCGCAAAGAGCTTCGATTCTTTCCATTCCAAGCGAATTGTCATTTTTATAAACTACGCTTTTTTTATTTTCCTGTTCAAAAAAACTAGGCCATCCGCAGCTGCTCGAAAACTTAGCTCCTGATCTAAAAAGTGTATTGCCGCAGGAGGCGCAATAGTAGGTTCCTTTTTCATCAGTATTCCAATATTTTCCTGTAAAAGGTCTTTCAGTGTCAGCTTCGCGCATAACAGCGTAGACATCTTCCGGAAGTACTTTTTTCCATTCGGCGTCACTAACATTTAGTTTGGTTGTGTCAGTATTGGAGTAATAAGGATTTCCGGGTTTATCGATTTTGTTTTCCATGGTGACCGTTTTTGTAACTTGTTTTTTTGTGCTTTGCCCGCATGCCTGCAAAATAAAAAGCGGAATTAAAAAGCATAGACTGAAGATTTGGGTTTTTGTTTTCATTTGTTTTAGAATGCTTTTGATCTTGTTTCAAAGATACGACTAGATTTCTCGCTGAAATACAGTCTGTTTTACAATTGAGATATTTTTAAGTATGTTTTAACTTTTTATTATTTACGTAAATCAGGTTCATTTAGTTTTTGAGGCTTATTTTTAAAGGTTTTTTGGCGTTATGGATTCTGTATATTGTTGTGAATCAAATTTTTAAAAAAATATCAGCTCGTTAAACTTTTCACAATCTCTTTCAGGATTTTCAAGCCATTTCTTTTTTCGTATTTTTGTTTGGATCAATACACCTTATGATAGAAGAAAACGTAATATTAGTAAACCAAAATGATGAGCAAATTGGCTTAATGCCAAAATTAGAAGCACATGAAAAAGCACTTCTGCATCGCGCTTTTTCGGTTTTTGTTTTAAATAATAAAAATGAAATGATGCTGCAGCAACGCGCCCATCAAAAATACCATTCCCCTTTACTCTGGACCAATACCTGCTGTAGTCATCAGCGCGAGGGTGAAAACAATATTCAGGCCGGAAGCCGACGATTGTTTGAAGAGATGGGTTTTAAAACGGAACTTAAGGAGTTGTTTCACTTTATTTATAAAGCACCTTTTGATAATGGTTTGACAGAGCATGAACTCGATCATGTAATGATTGGCTATTATAATGATCAGCCAGAAATCAATACCGATGAAGTAGAAGATTGGAAATGGATGAAAATTGAAGATGTTAAAGCAGATATCGAAATACAACCGGAAATTTATACCGTATGGTTTAAAATTATTTTTGACGAATTTTATCATTATTTAGAAGATCATAAAATTTAACTCGACTAACCTATATAACCAAAATGAGAGTAACCATATCAAGAAAAGCACATTTTAATGCTGCACATCGATTGCACAGGAAAGATTGGACATTAGAAAAAAACAATGCCGTTTTTGGAAAATGCAACAATGCCAATTTTCATGGTCATAATTATGGTTTAACAGTAAGTGTTACAGGAAAAATTGACCCGGAAACCGGTTTTGTTTTAGATGTGAAAGTATTAGCGGATATTATACTCGAAGAAGTAGAGATTCCGTTTGATCACAAAAACCTGAATCTGGATGTTCCGGAATTTCAGGATTTGAATCCGACCGCAGAAAATATTGCGGTTGTGATATGGAATAAAATTAGAAAAAGAATACAGCCTGATTTTGATTTGGAAATCGTGTTGTATGAAACGGAACGCAATTTTGTAACTTATAAAGGAGAATAAAAAATGTCATTAAAAATAGGAGATATAGTTCCGAATTTTACTGCAAAAGATAATCACGGAGAAGTGTTTGAAAGTCAAAGTGTTTTAGGCCGAAAACCATTAGTGATTTATTTTTACCCAAAAGATAATACGCCGGGCTGTACCACAGAAGCTTGTAGTTTTAGAGATCAATACGAAGATTTTAAAGACTTAGGAGCTGATGTGATTGGTATTAGCAGCGACAGCGTAAAATCGCATCATAAATTTGCCAATAAATATGAACTGCCATTCATCTTGCTCTCAGATCAGGATAAAAAACTCAGACATTTGTTTGGCGTAAAAAACAATTTATTTGGTCTTTTACCAGGAAGAGTTACTTATATAATCGATAAGAATGGTTTGGTAATTTATATTTTTGATAGTCTGAATGCAGCGAAACATATCCCGAAAGCCTTAGAAATAATAAAGGAATTAGTATTGTAAATTCCGTAAATTAGTAATACCTTTTTAATCAATTAATAAAGAAAATTAGCCTAAAATAATATGAAACCAAATTTATACCCTTTGCAATTTGAACCAATCCTTAAAGAAAGAATCTGGGGAGGTGAAAAATTAAATACACTTTTAAACAAACCCATTACATCTAAAATTACAGGAGAAAGCTGGGAATTATCTACCGTTGAAGGCGATGTAAGCCAGGTGGCTAATGGAGACCTGAAAGGAAAATCATTAACAGAACTTATTGATGAATCTCCAAATGAAATATTAGGAACGAAAGTTTACGAGCGTTTTGGAAAACAATTTCCTTTGCTCTTTAAATATTTAGATGCACGCGAAGACCTTTCAATTCAGGTACATCCAAATGATAAATTGGCCAAAGAGCGTCATAATTCTTTTGGAAAGACAGAAATGTGGTATGTAATGCAAGCCGATACAGATTCGAGAATTATTGTAGGGTTTAAGCAGGACTCTAGTAAAGAAGAATATGTAAAACACTTAAATGATAATACGTTAGTTTCTATTCTGGATGATGTTAAAGCAAAAGCAGGCGATGTTTTCTTTTTAGAGACGGGAACTGTTCACGCGATAGGAGCAGGGCTAGTAGTAGCAGAAATTCAACAAACCTCTGATATTACCTACCGTCTATACGATTTTGATCGGGTTGATGCGCAAGGAAATAAGAGAGAGCTTCACGTAGATTTAGCGCTTGATGCCATTAACTATGACAGAGTTGAAACACAGAAAAAATACGACTCTAAAACAAATGAATCGAATGTTGTAGTAGATTGCCCTTATTTTACCACCAATTTTATTCCGTTAGACGGTAAAGTTGAAGTTTCAAAATCCGGAGAAACTTTTACCGTGTATATGTGTATCGAAGGTAGCTTTGAAATCGAGTATAACGGTTTTAAAAATACTTATGGTAAAGGAGATACGGTTTTGATTCCGGCTGCGATAAATGCATTTGTTTTGAACGGAAATGCTTCAATTTTAGAAATTTACATTTCATAGCACTTAATCTAAAGATTATGTGTACTTTTGCAGACGCAAATTAAAATTATAATAAAAATGGCAAACGTTAAGAATTTAAAGAAAGACATCAATTTTGTATTAGGAGATATTATCGAGGCAGTTTACTTGTTTGAGATGTCAACAACAGGAACTCCTACTCCGGAAACGAATGCTTTGGTAGATGAAGCTATCGCTGCTTTTGATACTTTGATCACAAAAGTTAATGCTAAAAACGTTGAAAACAAAAAAGCACACTTCAAACAAATCAATGTAGAATTGGAAGAAACTGCTAATCAATTGATTGCTAAAATCAACGAATTGTAAGCAAAAAAAAGTATAAAAAAGTGCAAATTTATTTTGGTAAAACGAAAAACCGCTTTATATTTGCACCCGTAATGAGTCGCCAGCGTAGCTCAGTTGGCTAGAGCAGCTGATTTGTAATCAGCAGGTCGTGGGTTCGAGTCCCTCCGCCGGCTCAACATAAAACCATCACTTTTTAGTGGTGGTTTTTTATTAAAATTTTGTTGTGAATTTATTTTGGAAATACAAAAAACCACTTTATATTTGCACCCGTAATGAGTCGCCAGCGTAGCTCAGTTGGCTAGAGCAGCTGATTTGTAATCAGCAGGTCGTGGGTTCGAGTCCCTCCGCCGGCTCAACGTAAAACCATCACTTTTTAGTGATGGTTTTTTTGTTTGTAATAGTTGCAGTTTTTAGATTTAACCTGAAATCTCGATTATACTTTTTTCGTTTTTCAATTAGAATTCGAGATTTTTATTTTTGATTTTTTTGAATTTGATTTAAGGAAATAGTAATAATATTTTTCTTATGTTTGTTGCTTAACCAACATAAAATTAAATTATGGAAGAGAATTCAGTTTTTGAAAATTTTGAGTTGCAGCTCAACCAAACTGCAAAAGATTTTTTAAAGGAAACCGCAAAATGGGCCTATTTCCTATCTATCTTAGGTTTCGTATTTATTGGACTTATGGTAATTATTGCCATTTTTGCCGGAACAATTTTTGGTTCAATGGCTTCTGTTCCGGGAATGGGAGGAATGGGAGGTTCTTTTGGAGCTATAATAGGAGTTGTTTATTTTCTTATTGCGGCGCTTTATTTCTTTCCGGTTTATTATTTAATGAAGTTTGCTACGAATGCAAAAAGAGCTTTTAGAGAAAATGATACAGAAGCTTTAACTTCATCTTTAGGTTATTTAAAATCACATTACAAATTTGTTGGAATCATGATGCTGTCAATTTTAATATTGTATGCACTTATATTTGTTCTGGGAATTTTTGGAGCCTTATTAGGAAGATAATTTCAATTGAAATTTTATATAAAAAAAACGTCCTGAAATATTCAGGACGTTTTTATTTGTTTATGGTGAACTATTTTTGCTGCTCTTTCTTTATGTCGGCAACATATTTCGTTAGTTTTTTTCCGTAAAGTGAATTGGCAACCTTTGGTGTCATTGATTTCTGGATTGTATCTAAGAATTTCACATTAATATCATAAATCTCAGCCAATGCAATATAAGGAGCTATTTCGTGATCTTTATTGTTTAAGGCAAAGTTGGTCGTGTATAGATATTTTCTTTTAATGTTAGACTCTTGTTTTTTGTTGATGCTGTCAATAGCGTTTTGATCTTGTCTTTTGATAGCCTTAAATTTTGACTCTACCATAGAAAGACTTTCATCATTAAAACGAGAGTTTATCTTTTTGTATTCTTCGTATAACTCCTGATTTTTAGATCCTGTAATTTTTGCACCGTAAATAAAGTTGTCTAAGTTGGTCTCAATATTTAGATTTCCAGGTTCTGCAAAAAACATAATATTGTTATCCATTGAATTGGTTACACCGCGATCTAAAAATAAATAAAGCACCTCAGGAGATTCTAATTTAATGTCACTTTCAAAAGAAGAATTTCCGTCTATTTTAATAGTGTCAATAGCAACAAGAGAAGTATCAACAATTCTTTGAATATATAAAGTTCCGTTTTTTAGTCCTTTTATATTTCCGGTTAAGTGTAAACCGTCAGTTGATTCTTTTTTGTCGCAAGATGCTAATAGGGCAAGTGTAACAAAAGCAATAATTGATTTTTTCATTGGGTTTTTAGATTTTGGTGCAAAATAAAGAAAATAGTTTGAATGTAATGAGGTTTGTAAAAAAAAATAAATCCCAATTTAGTTTTAAATTGGGATCGTTATTTTTGTAAAAATTAGGCTGTTACATTACCAGATTGTAGTTAATTCCGTTTTCATGCGTGTAAGTATATTTACTGTCGCAATCATTGTTTCCGTAGTCGACAACTCCGTTTAAAATGCCACCCTGAATCTTTACTCTTCCTTTAGAAATAAACTCACAAGAGTATTTTTTAATTAGTGATTCCTGTACGGTTAAGGTCAAAGTTCCGCCACCTGCATCTGTTATCGTGTGAGTACCTTCAGTCATTTCATAAACATTGTCGTCTAAAACATATGGAGTGTCAACACCAGCAGTTTGTTTAACGGTCCAGTTTCCTGAATTAAGATAAACTCTGCCTACTAAATCTGTAAATTTTCCTCCCGTCACTTTTCTCGTCCATTGAGGTACAGTTGGAACAGCTGTGCTGTTGGTATATTCAATCGTTCCTTCCAGTTTTATTCCGTTAATCGAATAATCAATCCTTTCAATTGTTATTTTGCTTCCGGTTGTAATTACAGGGCCAGAAAGCGTGATTTTTAATTTTCCTTTTCTTGTAATTTGATTGTCGGTGCAGCCGCTAGTTCCGTAATCGACCGTAAATACCTTTGGGTACGAGGTCGGGCTTTGCTGAGCAACGGTTATAGTAGCGCAAATTCCAGGGGTAGTTTCGGTTGTTTTTGCAGTAGCCGAAGCTTTTGTGGTCACAAGTAATCCGGTTTTTATGTCCATTTCATTTGTTGCATCAATGGCAATTGAGGCACTCACAGAGGAGACATCCGTTTGTTTAGTGGTGTCGTCGTTGCTGGAGCAGGAAACATAAGTTAGTCCTGTAGCACAGATTGTTAAAAGTAAAAAGAAAGTCTTTTTCATAGTAGTTTTGTTTTGGGGTTAGATTAAATAGGCAGTCAAATGTAATAAAAAAAATGAATTACAATAAAAAAATCCTGTAAGCAGTGCCTACAGGATTTAATAAAAGTAATATGAATTCAAAAATTATTTGATCATCTCAAAACTTCTTTTTACAAAAGCAGTTAATGCTTCACCTTTTAACAGGTTTTGCGATAATTTAGCTAAGTCTAAAGCTTGTTTTACCAAGTGTTCCTGATGTGTTTTATCTTCGGTATTTAAAATGCTTGCTGCTAAATCAGAGTTGGTGTTTACCACAAGATTGTACATTTCAGGCATATTTCCCATTCCAAACATTCCACCGCCACCAGACTGGCTCATTTCTTTCATTCTACGCATAAATTCCGGTTGCGTAATGATGAATGGAGCGGCCTGGCTGTCCATAGCTTCCAGTTGTACACTGTATGCTTTTGGAATATAAGCTTCTAATGAAGTTTTTAATGTTTCTTTTTCTTCGTCAGATAATTTAGAAATAGTGTTCTCATCTTTCTTGATTAAATTATCAACATGATCAGAATCGACACGTACAAAAGTTACATCTTTATTGTCGCCTTCAATTTTTTGAATTAAGTGCGAAATAATTGGAGAATCTAAAAGCAATACTTCGTAACCTTTTTCTTTTGCAGACTCAATATAAGAGTGCTGAGCATCTTTATTTCCTGCATAAAGTACGACCAGTTTTCCATCTTTGTCTGTTTGGTTTTCTTTTAATTTCTCTTTTAGTTCTTCAAGAGTAAAATAGGTATCATCTACAGTTGGGTACAAAACAAATGCACCGGCTTTTTCGTAGAATTTATCTTCAGAAAGCATTCCATATTCTAAAACGATTTTAATGTCATTCCATTTTGCTTCAAAATCAGCACGGTTTTCATTAAACAAAGCTTTTAGTTTATCAGCTACTTTACGGGTAATGTAGTTAGAGATTTTCTTAACTGCACCATCTGCTTGTAATCCAGAACGAGAAACGTTCAATGGAATATCCGGAGAATCGATAACACCTTTTAGCATAGTCAAAAATTCAGGTACAATTCCTTCTACGTTATCTGTAACGTAAACCTGGTTTTGGTACAATTGAATTTTATCTTTCTGAATTTGCAAGTCTGATCCTAATTTAGGGAAATACAAAATACCGGTTAAGTTAAAAGGATAATCAACATTTAAGTGAATGTTGAATAAAGGCTCTTCGAATTGCATTGGATACAATTCTCTATAGAAATTTTTATAATCTTCATCAGATAATTCCGTTGGCTGTTTTGTCCAGGCCGGATTCGGATTATTAATGATATTGTCAGTTTCAACTGTCTCGTTAACATAATCTTCAGGAGCATCTTCCGGTTTTGGAAGTGTTTCTGTTCTTGTTCCAAATTTAATCGGAATAGGCATAAACTTGTTATACTTATTCAATAATCCACTAATTTTAGAATCTTCTAAAAATTCTAAAGAATCTTCGGCAATGTGTAAAATAATTTCTGTACCACGTGAAGTTTTGTCAGCCGGCTCTAAAGTAAATTCAGGGCTTCCGTCGCAAGTCCAGTGTGCTGCAGGTTCATCTTTGTATGATTTTGTAATGATTTCTACTTTTTCAGCAACCATAAAAGCCGAGTAAAAACCAAGACCAAAATGTCCGATAATTCCAGAATCCTTAGCAGAATCTTTGTATTTGTCTAAAAATTCCTCAGCTCCAGAAAAAGCAACCTGATTGATGTATTTTTCAACTTCATCAGCTGTCATACCTAAACCCTGATCGATAATGTGGATTTTTTTTCCTTCCTTATCAATTTTAATTTCGATAACCGGATTACCGTATTCAACTTTGGCTTCGCCGATACTAATTAGGTGTTTTAATTTTAAAGTAGCATCGGTTCCGTTTGAAACCAGCTCACGCAAGAAAATTTCGTGATCGCTGTACAAGAACTTTTTGATTAAGGGAAAGATGTTTTCTACTGAAACATTAATTTTACCTGTTGTCATATTTTTAATTTTTTAGTTTAATGAGATGATTGTCATTGCTTCAAATAGAATACCAATTGTTTTTTAATGACAAAATGTCGCAAGTGTTAATTTTGAAAGAAAATAATCAGATTGTAAAACGGCAAATCTCTTTATGAATCGTATATTTGTGGTATAATAATTGTTAAACGTGAAAAGTATTAACTTAAATAAAATGAACAAAATGAAGAAAATTATTTTCATTTGCATGATCGCCACGATGTTATTCGCGTGTAAATCTGCCTCGTCAACTGCTTCAACAGAAGCACCAACGCTTTCTACTAAGCTAGACAAATCGACTCAAGTAGCACTTAAAGGAAATTGGGTTCTTACCAATGTATCTTACCCGGGTTCTGACTATATCAAAGTAAACTCTTTTGATCTTGCAGATTCTAAATGTTTTATTGGTAGTACCTGGAATTTTATTTCTAATAACAATAAAGGGTCAATGGCTTTGACATCACCTAGTTGTACTGCATTTTCTTCTCCAATTGTATGGAGTATTAATAATCAGGGTATGTTTATACTTAAAGTTCTTGATGCTGGTATAAAAGCAAAAAAAGTAAGAGATGGTTATTTACTAAAAGTTGCCGGTATAACTGAGAATTCTTTTCAGTTAATCGATAATATTAATGTTGGTGGACAAACTAAAGATGTTACTTACCAATTTCAAAGAGCCAATTAAAATTTAAAATATACAATATGAAAAAGATAACAGTCTTAGGTTTAAGCAGCTTACTAGTTTTAGTAAGTTTCTTTACAAGTTGCGATTCAGTAAAAAATGCAAATAATACACAAAAAGGTGCCGGAATTGGTGTAGTTGCCGGTGGTCTTATTGGAGGAATTTTAGGAAATAATTTAGGAAAAGGCGGTAACGCTGCTTTAGGTGCTGCAATTGGTGCTGCCGTGGGTGGTGGAACAGGAGCACTTATTGGGAACAAAATGGACAAACAAGCCCGTGAAATTGATCAGGCTTTACCAGGTGCATCTGTTGAAAGAGTAGGAGAAGGAATTCACTTAACTTTGAACGAAAATGCCGTTCGTTTTGATACTAATAAATCTACTTTGACTGCGCAGGCAAAAACAAACTTAGATAAGTTGGTTCCTGTATTTAATGAATATGGAGATACTGATATTCAAATTTTCGGTTATACTGATAATACAGGAAAACCAGAATACAACTTAACACTGTCTGGACAAAGGGCCGCATCAGTGCAAGCTTATTTAGTAGCAAAAGGATTAAAATCAAGCCGTTTCAAAACTTCTGGTTTAGGAATTGTTGATCCAATTGCAACAAATGATACTCCAGAGGGAAGAGCGCAAAACCGTCGTGTAGAGTTTTCTATTACAGCAAACGACAAGATGGTAAACGATGCTAAAAACGAAGCAGGAAAATAGTTTCAAACGCAATAAAATTTCTTAAAAGCTGTTTCATAATTGAAGCAGCTTTTTTTTGACTTTAGAATTTAAACATTGTAAATTTGGCCTTTCAAATATAACCCATGCTCGACATTCAAAATATATCTTTTTCGTATACCGAAAAACCTGTTATAAAAAACGTTTCTTTTACCATCAATAAAGGCGAAAATATCGCAATTATTGGCGAGAGCGGCTGCGGAAAAAGTACGCTTCTAAAATTAATGTACGGTTTGTATGATTTAGACGAAGGAAAGATTTTTTATAATGAAAAACCAATTTACGGTCCAAAGTACAATTTAATTCCGGGAATGCCATTTATGAAATATCTGGCTCAGGATTTTGATTTGTCGCCCTTTGAAACGGTTGCAGAAAACGTGGGAAAGTTTCTTTCGAATGGTTTTGCCAACATGAAAAAACTTCGTGTTCAGGAATTACTGGAAATGGTAGAAATGGAGCAATTCTCCAATGTAAAAGCGAAGTTTTTAAGTGGAGGACAGCAGCAAAGAGTAGCCTTGGTAAGAGTTTTGGCGCTGGAGCCGGAAGTAATTTTGTTGGATGAACCTTTTAGCCAAATAGATGCTTTTCGTAAAAATGCTTTACGCCGAAATTTGTTTCGTTATTTAAAACAAAAAGGAATCACTTGTATTATTGCAACCCACGATAGTACAGATGCTTTGTCTTTTGCAGATGAAGCGATCGTAATGCGAAACGGAGAAGTTATTGTAAAAGATAATCCGACCAAAATATATGAGGATCCGGAAACAAAATATGTAGCTTCATTATTTGGAGAAGTAAATGAAATTGCAACACATTTGCTGGTTTCTTATGAAGACGAAACGCATAAAACTCTGGTATATCCACATCAGCTTAAAATGGTTACCGAGTCAAAATTACCGGTAAAAATTAGGAGGACTTATTTTAGAGGAAATCATTTTTTAATTGAAACCGTTTATAAAAGGCAATTGGTATTTTTTGAAAGTGAAATAGATTTGCCGCTTGAACAGGAAATTTTCCTTGGATTGAATTATCTATAACTCGCAAATGTGTCAATTAGATAATTTTTGTAACATAAAATAATAAACCCGACAGATTTTGAAACTGTCGGGTTTGTTATATATAGATAGTAAGGAAATCTAGTTTTTCAAATATTTTTCCAGAAACTGATCTTGTTCCCAAAGTAAATGGAAGATGTTTTCTTTAGCAACATAACCGTGTGCTTCTTTTGGTAAAATAACCATTCTTGCAGTAGCTCCCAAACCTTTTAGTGCCTGATAATAACGCTCTGTCTGTAATGTAAAAGTTCCCGGGTTATTATCTGCTTCACCGTGAACCAATAAAAGAGGTGTTTTCATTTTGTCTGCATTCATAAAAGGAGACATTGCCGTATAAACTTCCGGAACTTCCCAGTAGTTGCGTTGTTCTGTCTGAAAACCAAACGGAGTTAAAGTTCTGTTGTAGGCGCCACTTCTGGCAATTCCACAGGCAAAAAGATTAGAATGCGTCAATAAATTAGCCGTCATAAAAGCACCGTAAGAATGTCCTCCAACCGCAACTTTTTTACGATTGATATATCCTAAAGCATCTACAGCATCAATTGCAGCTGCGGCATTGTCTACCAATTGCGAAATAAAATTGTCGTTGGGTTCTGTAGTATCTTCGCCAATAATAGGAAAAGCAGCATCGTCTAAAACGGCATATCCTTTTGTTACCCAATATACAAACGAGCCGTAGTAAGGAATGGTAAATTCGTTTGAGTTTTGAGTCGATTGTCCAGCGCTGTTTTTGTCTTTATATTCAGCAGGATACGCCCAAATTAACAAAGGCAGTTTTTCTTTTTTGGCTTTGTCATAACCTGCAGGCAAGTATAAAGTTCCAGAAAGTTCAACGCCATCTTTACGTTTGTATTTAATTACTTCTTTGCTCACATTTTTAATACTTTCAAACGGATTTTTGAAAGTAGTAATTGGCGTAAGGCTATTTTGTTTTTTAATGTTTCTGAAATAATAATTTGGGTATTCACTTTTAGACTGAATTAAAACCAAAACCTTGCCCGATTTAAAATCTTCAATTTCGATTAAATCTTCTTTTTTGTCTTTGTATGGAGAGGTATAGATACGTTTAGACTGCAACGTTTTGGTGTTGAATTCATCTATAAAAGGAAATTGTCCTTCTTTGGTATATCCTTCACCAATGCGATATGCATTGTCTTTTTCAAGCGCTAAAACATATTTATTGTATTCATTTTTTCTGGTTTCAAAAACTCCCGGATCAGAGTACACGTCTTGTTGGTTTCTGTCTGTAATTACTTTTGGCTGTTGCGAAGGATTCGACGGATTGATCAAATACGTTTTCGTATTACGGGTATCGTACCATTGATCACTAAGAAAGGCAATGTTTTCATTTCCCCAGATAATATCATCAAAACGCTGAGGTACTTTTACTAATGAAGTAGCATTATTGGTAAAAGGCGCTTCCCAAAGAAAAACTTCATCTCTAAAATCGACTTTATTGGCAGGATCACCTCCGTCTAAAGCTTCAACATAAGCCAAAGTTGCCGGTTTGTCATTTCTCCAGGTCATTTCTCTTTTTCCTTTTCTAACCGCCATAAAACCTTTTGGAATTATTTCGTTTAACGGAACTTCGTTTACAATTTTAACTTCTTTTCCTCTTGCATCGTAGACAATGGTTTTAGATGGAAATCTGTTTAAAGGCACAACATACGAAAATGGCTTTTGAATCGTAGTTAACATGATATAATTGCCATCTGGAGAAATTCGCTCACCGGCATACATCGCTGCCTCCTTAAACAAAGTTGCCGTTCCGTTAAGGTTAACCTTGTATAATTCAGAGGTCATAATGTTCTCAAAATTAATTTCATCGTTCTGGTTTTTCAACATATCAGGATACGTTCTGTTTTGAGATTTTGCTCCTGCTGTATTAGAAATGATGGGTCCGGTTGGTAAATCTTTTTTAGAATCTAATAAAGGTTTTCTGTTTTTTGGAAGCATCTTTACCAGAATTGTTTCGTTGTCTAAAAACCAGCTAAACGGATTACCTAAGTTTGCATTTACAGTTGCCTCTGTTAGCTTTGTTGCTTTTGCAGTTGCCACATCTATAAACCAAAGCTCAACCCCTGAAGTAGTAGTATGCGAAAACAAAATTTTCTTGTCATTTGGCGACCAAAGAATGTTGCTGATTTTTGGGTTATCAGGCAGGCCTGCAACTTGTATTTCATCTTTTCCGCTAATTTTTCTTAACTTCAGATTAATGGTGTACGTTGCCGTACTTGAAATATTTGTAACCGGGTTAATTCTCAGACCTCCTAAGCGAAGTTCTTCCTGATTTAAATCGTCTAAAGATTTATATGTACTTCGGTACAATAAAAGCATGTTCTCTTTTTTGGTATCCATAGATACTGTTGGAGCTTTTTCGTAATCGGCTAAATCCAAAATAGATTTAGAGGGTTTTTGATAGGTTAAGTTTTCTTGGGCAAAGGCAAAAAAGCCCATGTTTAGAAAAAGAAGGAGAGTAACCTTTAATTTCATAATTTGAATTTTAGAAGTTTAAAAATGGTATGTGTATATGTTTGACTAAAGTAATTCAATCTTGTTACATTTTATTGGTTATTTTTCATACTTTTCATCGTTTTAGCATAAAAGCTGTTTTTTCAAAATCAAAATAGTACTTATATGGTCGATAATTAAAGTATATTAAATTGCCAATTACGAAAAAAACACTAATTTGTATGCTTATATTTTTAAGTATACGTAAATTTGCATTCCAATTTTTTAACAAATAATAAAAGAATATGTATCATTCAAAAATAGCGGGCTTAGGATATTACGTGCCTTCAAATGTTGTGACCAACGATGATTTGTCTAAGATAATGGATACCAATGACGAATGGATTCAGGAAAGAACTGGAATTCAAGAGAGAAGACACATCATTCGCGGAGAAGATACCACGACTTCAATGGGCGTAAAAGCAGCTAAAATTGCAATAGAACGTTCTGGCGTAGCCAAAGAAGATATTGATTTTGTAGTTTTTGCAACATTAAGTCCGGACTATTATTTTCCTGGACCAGGAGTTTTAGTACAACGCGATTTAGGGTTACGTACCGTTGGTGCATTAGATGTTAGGAATCAATGTTCTGGTTTTGTATATGCAATTTCGGTAGCAGATCAATACATAAAAACCGGAATGTATAAAAACATTTTGGTAATTGGCTCTGAAGTGCATTCGACAGGGTTGGATATGACGACTCGCGGACGTGGCGTTTCGGTAATTTTTGGAGATGGAGCAGGAGCAGCCGTTTTAAGCCGTGAAGAAGATCTCTCTAAAGGAATTTTATCTACACATTTACATTCAGAAGGTCAACACGCTGAGGAGCTTGCTTTGCAGGCACCAGGAATGGGAGCACGTTGGGTAACAGATATTTTGGCAGATAATGACCCCAATGATGAGAGTTATTATCCTTATATGAATGGACAATTTGTATTTAAAAATGCAGTTGTTCGTTTTGCAGAAGTAATCAACGAAGGTTTACACGCAAATGGTTTAGAGGTTTCTGATATTGATATGTTGATTCCGCATCAGGCGAATTTGAGAATATCGCAATTCATCCAAAACAAATTCAAATTAAGCGATGATCAGGTGCACAATAACATCCAAAAATACGGAAACACAACTGCAGCCTCAATTCCGATTGCTTTGACTGAAGCATGGGAACAAGGTAAAATCAAAACCGGCGATACTGTTGTTTTAGCAGCTTTCGGTAGCGGATTCACTTGGGCAAGTGCCATCATTAAATGGTAAATTAATTCATCTTACATTATATTTCAAACCTGTTCTTTAAGAGCAGGTTTTTTTATACTTTCGTGTTTTATAACGCAATGACAAACATTGAATATCTTGCCAAAATGAATAAAAATCAACTAGAAATAGCCTGCTTCAATTATGAATCGGCAATAATTGCACAGGAAAGTGGCGCCGACAGAATTGAGCTTTGCGACAATATGCAACTTGGCGGAACAACTCCAAATGTTGTTTTGGTAGTCAGAGTAAGAGAAGCGCTATCTATTAAAATGCATGTCATTATCAGGCCCCGTGGAGGAGATTTCGTTTACACGGACGAGGAAGTTACCGAGATGAAACAAGACATTAAACAATTTAAAAAATTGGGTGTTGACGGTTTTGTTTTCGGAATTTTAAATCCAGACGGAAGCATCAATAAAAGCCAAAATCAGGAATTGGTTAATTTAGCAAGTCCGCTTTCGTGTACTTTTCATCGTGCCTTTGATGTTGTTAATACTATAGAATCAGGGCTGGAAGATGTGATCGATTGCGATTTTAAAACCATTTTAACCTCAGGGCGCGGTAAAAATGTTGAAGAAGGAATTTTTGATATACAAACAATTCAGCAACTTGCCCAGGGTCGAATCGAAATTATGCCGGGCGGTGGCTTGCGATCTTCGAATATCAAATTATTGCAGGAAAAATTAGAACCTACATTTTATCATTCGTCGGCAATAACAGATCAAACCGAAATAGCAAATCCCGAAGAAATAAAAGAATTACGCAATTTTCTATAAATAAGAAAAGCCTGAAGTTGGCAAACTTCAGGCTTTTCTTTTCTACAAAAAACTATTAAAATCTAGTACGTGGTGAATTAGAACATTCCGCCGCCACCTTTACTAGTGTTGTCTTCTCTTTGCTTACGCTGAAGGTTTTTAATTTTTGCCCCTCCAAAGTTGTACGTTAAACCTAAGTAAACCGTTTGGCTTTCCCATGTAAACTCACCTGAATTTGCGTAAGGATATTTAGAATCAAAGGCATATCTCATGGTATTGAATACATCGTTAAAACGTAAACTAATATTCATCTTGCTGTTTAATAATGAGTAGCGTGAACCAATGTCCATTTTGTACATATCCTTTGTGTCATTTTGAAGTCCGTCAACACCACCTCTGAAAAATCCAAATAATAAAAAGCTTAAACGTTTGTTTGCTTTAAAGTTTGAATTCATACGTGCGTTAAAAGCAGCAACTGTAATTTTTCGCTCCAAAGGGCTACTTGTTTGTGTTGCAGGATCGTATACAAACACAATACCTTGTTGGTTGATACTCGAATAATCGATAGAAGGCTGAATATCCCACCATTTTGTAATTTTGTAATTGAATGATGCTTCAAAACCAAAAGAAGTGTTATTGTCATAGTTCGTATAAGTAAGAACTTGTTTATTACCACTTGGGTCTGTTTCATCCGGAAGTAAAATTCTGCTAATCTGGTCGTTAATGCTTCTCACAAACACACCTGCAGTAAAACTTCCTTTTTCAAGAGTTTTAGTATAATTTACTTCAACAGAATTGGTGAACTGAGGTCTTAATTCAGGATTTCCCAAAGCAGTTATTAATGGAGTCGAAAACTCACGAATAGGCTTTGTCTGCTCTAAACTCGGGCGGTCTACACGACGACTATAGCTCAATTGCAAAGTGTTTTTCTCATTTAAATTATAAGTTAAATAAGCTGATGGATATAAAGTAATATAATCATCATTGAATTTTTCTAAACCTTGATTTAAGTTCGCAACAACTTTATAACTTTCAAAACGAGCACCTAACTGATAACTGAATTTTTTGAATTTCTGACCAAATGTTACATAAGCAGAATAAATATCAGTATCATACGTGTAATTTGAAACTGGTAGAGCAGCAAATGGGTTACCTGTAATGTAGTTATTGTCTGTTTTTGTAATTCTTGCTTCTGCACCTGCTTCAAGTGTAGTCTTTTCATTTAAAGGATTTACATAGTCAATATTCAAAGTGCTTAATTTACGCGTTCCTGAAATGTAATCGTTGTAAATTTGAGTATCTACTGTATTATCTTTTTTTGTTGACTGAGTGTCAAAATTGGCATTTTGATTTTCTTTATTGTCACTGTAATTGGCTTCAAAATCTAAGGTATGACCTTCTTTTTTAAAGATATGTTTGTACGCTAAGTTATAAGTTCCTACCTGGTCCGGACCTGAATATTTAGATCTTTGCAACAGGTTCAAAATGTCAGAGTCGGCCACATTGTTGTAATCAACATTGGTATCTACAAATAATTTACTGTTTGATTTATTTTGATTGGTATAAAAAGATAAAGTATTGTGATCATTAATTAGATAATCCATTCCAATTTTATACAAGTACGAATCATTATCGCTTGTAACATCAATTCTCTGTGTAATGTCCTGATCGTATCTTCTGATGAAACCATCATTATAATAAGTTCCGAAGTTTTGACCTACATTTCCAAAGAAATTTACTTTACCGGTTTTATAATTCAAGTCTAACGACTGATTGTATTTTGCTACTTCTCCAAAAGTAATACCACCGCTATAACTTCCGTTAAAACCTGTATTGGTATTTTTATGTAAAATGATATTGATAATTCCAGACATTCCTTCCGGATTGTATTTGGCACTTGGGTTAGTGATCAGCTCAATTTTTTTGATAGAAGTTGAAGGAATTTGTTTTAACAATTGTGCAGGATCAATATTTGATGGTCTTCCGTCAATTAATACACGAACATTATCATTTCCGCGAAGCGAAAGTTTTCCATCCTGATCTACATTCACAGACGGAATATTGTTCATAATGTCTGATGCAGATGCTCCGGCAGTAGTTAAATCCTTTCCTACTGTAACAACTTTTCGGTCAATTTTTTGTTCAATCGTCGAACGCTCGCTTACGATATTTACGCCTTTAAGCTGCGTTGCTTCTTCTTCAAGAGAAACATTCACAGTAGCCGTTTTTTTATTTTCGTTTAAAGTTATAGAACCAATATATTTTCTAAAACCAATATATTGAATTTCGATAGTATAGTTTTTTAATGCTAAATTTTTAATAGAGAAATCTCCGTTATCATCCGTATTAACACCGGTAACTACTTTGCCATTATCTTTGATTGAAATAGTAGCATAAGAAATTGGAGCATTGTTTGATTTTTCGGTAATTTTTCCTGAGACCGATCCCGAATTCTGGGCTTGTGCTGTTGCCATTACACCCAGTAATGCGAACAGAAAGAATTTTAATTTCATAGTAATAATTGATTTTTTGATTTGATTGATGATGATTTGCTATTTTGTTTTTTTGTTTTTTCGTGTTTTCAAACTAAATTGAATTCCCTATTAAGACTCTTATCGGAGCGATATGTTACAACAAAATGTAAAAAAATTTATATTTTTTTTAAGAAGGCCTGTTTTTAAATAGATTAGCCTTTTAATTTTTTGATAATTTGTTCAATCAAATCAAAACGATTTTTAATGAATTCTGAAAGTAATATGTTATTTAATATGTTTTTCATTTTCTGTAATTGATGAATAAGCGTTATATTTGCTCACTTTAAAATAAGTTTACATGTCATTATCACAAATTCTTACACCTTCTATACAAAAAGCTATACAAGCATTATTTGATGTTTCTATTGATAAAATTGAGTTTCAAACTACGAGAAAAGAGTTTGAAGGCGATATTACAATGGTGATTTTTCCTTTATTGAAATTGACTAAAAGTAATCCGGTTGAGTTGGGAAATAAAATTGGAAACTATTTAGTCGAAAATGTTTCTGAAGTAGCGCGGTTCAATGTAGTTTCAGGTTTTTTGAATATAGTTATTGCAGATAGTTACTATTTGAACTTCTTTAATGGAATAAGAGACAATAAGAAATTTGGATATGTGACCCCAAATCCCGAAGACAAAGCAATAATGGTAGAATATTCTTCGCCAAATACTAATAAGCCCTTGCACTTAGGTCACGTTCGTAACAATTTGTTAGGATATTCTGTTGCGGAAATTATCAAAGCTTCTGGTAAGAAAGTCTATAAAACACAAATTATCAACGACCGTGGAATTCATATTTGCAAGTCAATGCTGGCCTGGGAAAAATTCGGAAACGGAGAAACTCCTCAAAGTTCTCACTTAAAAGGAGATAAATTGGTTGGTAAATATTATGTTGAATTTGATAAAGCATATAAGGCGCAAATTAATCAGTTAATGGAAGCCGGAAAAACTGAAGAAGAAGCAAAAAAACAAGCTCCAATAATTATGGAAGCTCAGGAAATGCTTAAAAAATGGGAAGCCGGAGATGATCAGGTAATTACACTTTGGAAAAAAATGAACCAATGGGTTTATGATGGTTTTGCTACAACATATACCAATCTTGGTGTTAATTTTGATAAATATTACTACGAGAGCAATACCTATTTATTAGGAAAAGATGTTGTTCAGGTAGGTCTTGATAAAGGGGTTTTTGAAAAAGATCCTGATGGTTCTGTTTGGATAGATTTGACAGATGAAGGTCTGGATCGTAAAATTGTTTTACGTTCTGACGGAACTGCAGTTTACATGACACAGGATATAGGAACAGCAATTCAGCGTGTAAAAGACATGCCGGATGTTGGAGGAATGGTCTACACGGTTGGAAATGAACAAGATTATCACTTTAAAGTTTTGTTTCTGATTCTAAAAAAACTAGGTTTCGACTGGGCTTCAAGCCTGTATCATTTATCATACGGAATGGTCGATCTGCCATCTGGTAAAATGAAAAGCCGTGAAGGAACCGTTGTCGATGCAGATGATTTGATGCAGGACATGACCGACACAGCCAAAAAGATTTCTGAAGATTTAGGAAAATTGGACAGTTATTCTGACGAAGAAAAAGCAAAATTGTACAAAACAATTGGTCTTGGAGCTTTAAAATATTACATTTTAAAAGTAGATCCTAAAAAACGTATTTTATTTAATCCGGAAGAATCTGTTGATTTTGCCGGAAATACAGGTCCGTTTATTCAATATACCTACGCCAGAATTCAGTCTATTATTCGTAAAGCCGATTTTGATTTTTCTGCTCAAACGAACACTGTAGAAATGCACGAAAAAGAAAAAGAGCTGGTAAAACAAATTGAACTTTTTCCTGAAATTATTCAAAATGCAGCACAAAATCATAGTCCTGCATTACTTGCCAATTACACCTACGATTTGGTAAAGGAATACAATTCGTTTTATCAATCGGTACATATATTAGGAGAAGTAGATTTGACCAAAAAAATATTCAGAGTTCAGCTTTCTGAGAAAGTTGCCGAAGTAATAAAAGCTTCATTTAGTTTACTGGGCATTGAAGTTCCCGAAAGAATGTAAATAGCAGAAGTTACGCATAGCAGAAGCCGATAATGACATCATTATCGGCTTTTTTTTGGCCGCAAAACAACAGAGAATTTTTCCTTAGATCTGCCTTCGATACAATGGATTTATTACCGCCGAAAAGTTGAAATTAATAGCGAATTAATATTTGTATAAAAAAAATAAATTAACATTTGGAGATCTCCTTTTTATATCTATGTTTACAGTAAGAAAATAAGGTTTAAAAAATAATCTGCGCATGCAGTGTTTTGAAGGATTTTGTCTGTTTTTCTTAAAATTTTAAAACACGAGAAAGCCGAAAATCGTAAGAGTAGGCAAAATTTAAAACCAATAACCAATGATGAAAAAAACTTTACTATTATTAATGTTTGTTGCTTGTTGCACTATGAGTGCGCAAGACCTTGTTTCTCCATCTTATGGATTTTCTCACAGCAAAACAGCTCACATCACACTAGCTGACGGAACTGAAATTAGCGGAATTATCAAAGATATTGATAGAGAAAAAGGATTAATTGAGTATATTAAATTGCAGGATGCAGCTGGAAAAAAACATAAGCTAAAACCAGAAGACATTAAATTTATGTATTTACCTCCAAGCGGGCTTGATAACCTGGCTAAGAAAATGGATTTCGTTTCAGATTTTCAAAAATGGAATGATGACAAGTTGAATCAGGAGTATATCAAAGAAGGTTATGCTTATTTTGAAACTGCTGCTGTAAAAATTAAAAAGAAAGAATCAAAATTATTAATGCAGCTTTTAAACCCTGCATTCAGTAAAGAATTTAAAATTTACTGTGATCCTTATGCAAAAGAAACTGCTTCTTTAGGAATTGGAGGAGTTAAATTTGTTGGTGGAGATGCTAAATCATACTACGTAGCAAAGAAAGATGCACCAGCATTTTTGTTAAAGAAAAAAGAATACAAAAAAGAATTTGCACCATTGTGGGGAAGCTGTGAGAAATTAATCTCAGCTAATCCAGAGCCAAAATGGACAGACTTAACAAAACATGCTATTACCTATTCTGAGTGCGTAGATCCTAGTTAAATCTATTTTACTATTGACTTGCAAAATTGTAAGAATATAAGCCGATAATCGTGAAGATTATCGGCTTTTTTTATGGTTTTAATTTTTCTTTAATTAATAACTTAAATAAAATCGTTCGTTTACGTTAATAGCGGTTTTTTATATTGTAAGAATTTTACTTAGTATTAATTTTGCAGCACAATTAAATCTTGTATGAAGATATATCAATAGGAGTATATTTTAAATCCTTTTGATCAGCTTTTACAACGAAACACCTTATATTATTTTTAAACTATTTTGAATTAGTAAACTTTTAGCTAAAAAGTAATGAGGACTAGAAACCGTTTAACGAAAGTTATGCGGTTTTTTATTTTAATTACATTTATAGGAATAAGATTATATTTATTAATGTTAAAAGAAAATAAAATCTTGTTAAAAATAAATTAAATTTATAAGTTGCGCTCCTAAATTCAAATAAACTATAATGAAAAGAAAAATTAAGGTATTGCTAATACTGGTATTTGTTCTTACTTCGCAATTGTTTTTTGCGCAGGAAAGGGCAATCTCAGGAATAGTATCAGATGGAAACGGGCCAATTCCGGGAGTGAATGTTGTTGTAAAAGGTCAGAACAATGGTGTTCAGACCGATTTTGATGGTAAATATGTTATTAAAGCAAAAACAGGCGATGTTCTTGTTGTTTCTTACATGGGAATGAAAGATGCTCTTGCTACAGTTGGAACTTCATCTTCTGTAAATGTGAAAATGCAGGAAGAAGGAAAAGAACTGGAAGAGGTAGTGGTTGTAGCATACGGTAAAGCAAAGAAAACGAGTTATACAGGATCTGCTACACAAATAAAATCAGAACAATTGGAAAGCAGACCCCTTACAAATGCTTTGTCTGTTTTAGAAGGATCAACTTCCGGAGTTCAAATTCAAAGTTCAGCAGGACAGCCAGGAGCTGCGCCCGAAGTTAGAATAAGAGGTTTTAGTTCAATCAACGGGTCCAATACCCCTTTATATATTGTAGACGGCGTTCCGTTTGCGGGAGACATCAGCAGTTTAAATTCAAATGATATTGAAAGCTTAACGGTTTTAAAAGATGCCTCTTCAACTTCTTTGTATGGGTCTAAAGCAGCAAATGGGGTTATTATCATTACCACAAAAACAGGAAAATCTGCTAAAGATAAGTTTGCGCTTAACATGAGTACAGGTATGACTTCGCGCTCTATTAAGGATTATAAAAGAGTAGACGCCTATGATTATTATCCTTTAGAATGGGAAGCAATTAGAAACAGCCGCCCAATGACAACTCCTTTAGAAGTTGAAAAGGCAAATGAGTATGCTTCAGGTAAAGTGCCTGCTTTATTGGTAAACAATCCATTTAATGTTCCTGCAAATAGTATTGTTGGAACAGACGGTAAGCTAAATCCAGATGCAAAGCTGTTGTATCCGCAAGATTTAGATTGGTCAAAACAATTAGAGAGAGCAGGAGTTCGTAAAAATGTAGATTTTTCTTATCAGGGTAAATCAGAAAAATCGAATTATTTTGCCTCTTTAGGATATTTAAATGAAGAAGGTTACATACAAAAATCTGGTTTTGAAAGAACTACAGGAAGATTAAATCTTAATACAAGTTTGAAAGAATGGTTTAAGACCGGTGTCAATATTTCTGGTGCGCTAACCAATTCTAAGTTAGGAACAGATGGAGTAGAGAATACAAGCTCTTTTAAAAATCCGTTTAGAACCATAAGAACAATGGGGCCAATATACCCTGTTTTCGATCATACTACAAATGGAGATTATGTGCTAGATGCCAATGGTAGTAGAGTATATTCTACAGCACGAGGATCTGGTGCTTCTAATGGACGTAATGTAGTTTATGAGACGCTCAACGATACCGATGTTGTAAAAGGTTTTGCGCTTTCGGCAAGAACATTTTTTGAAATTACATTCCTAAAAGATTTCAAATTTACAACCAACGCCTCTGTCGATAAAAATTACTCTAATAGAACTTATTCGTATAATACTATGATTGGAGATGGTGCTCCAACAGGATTGATGGGTAAAGACGATAAAATTTTAACTGGAATTACGTATAATCAGCTGTTGAACTATTCGAAAAAAGTGGGTAACCATTCTATTACGGCATTGCTAGGTCATGAAAGTTTTGATTATGAAAAAAACTGGACAAGCAGCAGCAAAACAGGTCAGGTATCGCCAGACATTATCGAATACGTTAATTATGCAACCGCTACAAGTTTAACTTCTTATACCAGAAATTACGCTACAGAATCTTATTTCTCAAGAGTTGGGTATGACTATATGGATAAGTACATCTTCTCGGCATCGTTGCGAAGAGATGGATCTTCAAAATTTGCAGAGAATAACCGTTGGGGTAATTTCTGGTCATTTGGTGGTGCCTGGGTCATTTCAAAAGAAAACATATTCAAAGATAAATCCTGGATTAGCGATTTAAAACTGAGAGCTTCTATAGGTGAGGTAGGAAATGATTCCCACATTCTTAGTGATCTAAATGATGCTGGTACTTTAGTAAATGGATTAAATTATTATGTAAGTCAAAATACCTATAGTTTAGGAAATGACAATGGTAGCGAAGGAGGAATATTAACCTATGCCGCGGGAGCTACTGACCTAAAATGGGAGGTTAATACTCAGAAAGACCTTGGACTTGAATTTGGTTTTTTTAAAAACAGATTGAAAGGAAGTATCGAATACTATAATAGAAGTACTAACGGACTTATTTTTGCGGTTCCAAATCCATTGTCTTCCGGATTAGATTACAGAATGGAAAATATTGGGTCTATGGTTAACAAAGGTTTTGAGCTTTCACTAGATGGTGTAGTTCTAAAAACAAATGATTTTTCCTGGAGTGTAAATGTAAATGCTTCAACGATCAACAACAAAATCACAGATCTTCCGCAAGGAGAAATTATAATGGATACCAAATTTAAAAAGCTTTCTGTTGGTCATTCTATATACGATTATTGGTTGAGAGACTGGTATGGAGTAGATCCTGCTGATGGATATGCATTGTATGTAGTTGATCCTAAATTTATGACAGGCGCTGCAGACAGCACGATAAGAGTTGTGAATGGTGTAAATGTAACTACAGATCAAAATAAAGCCCAATATCATTATGCTGGCACTGCTATTCCGGATTTGTTTGGAAGTTTTGGTAGTACATTTAAATATAAAGGATTAAAGCTTGACGTGGTATGCACTTACCAAATTGGAGGTCAAATGTATGATACCAACTATGCCGTTTTAATGCATACAGGAAACAATTACGGTTCTGCTTTTAGTACTGATATCCTAAACAGATGGCAAAAACCAGGAGACATTACAGATGTTCCACGTTTGGATGTCAATAGAAATACACCGTCATCGGCAGCTTCTGACAGATGGTTAAAAGGATCTGATTATTTATCATTAAGACAAATCAATTTATCTTATAAAGTGCCAACTGAATTTATATCTAAACTAGAAATAGACAACGCTTCGGTTTATATAAATGGCGAAAATTTATTGCTGTTTACAAAACGTCAGGGAATGGACCCTACTCAAACATTTGATGGTACAACCCAAAATCGATATATACCGTCAAGAGTACTATCATTAGGGCTAAACTTAAATTTTTAAAACATGAAAACAATAAAATCAAATTATATAAAATTGTTATTCTTAGTAATAGCGGTAGTTGTTTTGGGCTCTTGTTCAGATGATTTTTTGGAAAAAAAACCAACAGAATTTGTTGACACAGAGGGAGCGACAAAAACAACAGCTAACTTAATGACTCTTTTAAACGGTATCCACAGATCTTTGTATATTAGATATGAAGGCAATCAGGATGAAAATGGACTAGGAAGTTTAATGCAGCAGGTGGATATCGCGGGAGAAGATGTGGTATTTCCTGTAACCAATGGATGGTACTTACAAGTGTACAATTGGGCTGCTTTTACCAATGAAAACTCTCCAGACATCAGATTCCAATTTAGAACTTATTACAGAATTATTAGAAATGCCAATACCATAATCAATGCGGCTGATGCTGCTATTGGTACCGACGCAGATCGAAAAATTGTAAAAGGGCAAGCCCTCCTTTATAGAGCTTTTTGCCATTATCAATTGGTTCAGTTGTTTGGAAAAAGATATGTAAGCGGCGTTACCAATTCTCAACTTGGCGTTCCTGTTGTTTTAACAGTTGGAAGTGAAGGTGCAGCCCGTGCAACAGTTGAAGAAGTCTATGCGCAAATTAATAAAGATTTAGATGAGGCAAATGTTTTATTAGTAGGCTACAGCAAGCTTAATAATTCGCACTTAGATTTAAAAGTCGCTCAGGGGTTAAAAGCAAGAGTAGCTTTGACACAAGGTAATTGGTCTGTTGCTGCGGAGTATGCAAATAAAGCCAGAACGGGTAAAACTTTGATGTCAATGGCAGACTATGCTGCCGGATTCAATGATTACAATAATAAAGAATGGATGTGGGGCAGTCATGTTAATGAAGTACAAACTGATTATTTTGGAAATTTTGGGGCATACATGTCAAGAAACTACAACTCAACAGTTATTCGCTCATGTCCTAAAGCAATCAATAGTAAATTATACGACATGATTCCGCTTACAGACGTTCGTTCGACCATATTCGATAAAACAGGAAAACATACTGCATTGGCACTTCCTTCTAATTATGCTAAATTTCCATATACAAGTCAGAAATTTTTATCTGTAAGTACAGGAGACAGCAGATGTGATATTCCTTACATGCGTGTGGCAGAAATGTATCTGATAGAAGCAGAAGCAAAAGCAAGATTAGGTAATGCAGATGCTGCAACAGTACTTTTTGATTTTGAAAAATCAAGAAATCCATCATACACCTTATCTACCAATACCGGACAAGCGCTGATAGACGAGATATTACTGCAAAGAAGAATAGAATTATGGGGTGAAGGATTTAGATTTTATGATTTAAAACGTACAAATGCACCACTAGACAGAACAGGAGCCAACCATGATTCCGGAATTGTAAATGGAGTAATGAATGTACTTCCTTCAGACAAAAGATGGCAATGGTTAATTCCTAAAGCAGAAATTAATGCAAACCCATTGATGGTTCAGAATGAACTTTAAACCATTCTATTAAGAAATCATTATTTATAAAAAAAAGCCGGTAATCCTTACAATTACCGGCTTTCTTATAACTAACTCAAAACAATATTATTTAACGAATTTGTCGATTATAGCGTCAGATTCTGCTTTTGTCGCCGTTGGTTTTAAATCAAACAAAAGAGAGTAAAGTGCTTTTCTGTCTACTTTAGCTTCTAAGTTCAAATCTTTATTTCTGTCAAAAAGTGTTTGCCATTTATCGCGAACATTTTTCCAAAGCGCATTGTTTTCTTTCCACCATTTTTGACCAGCGATACATTTAATGTCCGGAACTTTCGTGTAAACGTCAAATCCTTTTTCCTGAGCCAGCAAAACATCTTTCCCACTGTCATCTCTGATTAATTTATCGTTGTCTTGCTCATGATTCCATCCTGTAGCAGTAATTTCATGAATGTTTCTTCTTTTCAAAACATTGTAGTCATTACGTTTTGTTTGTTCCCTTCTTGGTAACGGTGCATCTGCAACATTTGCCCAGTAATCTTTTCCGTCTACATGAACCCAAGTAGATGATCCTTCGTACCTAGGGCTGTCGTCTACCTGAAATACCTTTTGGGTCCATTGTCCTTTTACGGCTTTTTTGTCGAGTTTTTTATATTTCCACGAAGAGCTTTTATCAAATGAGTACAAGTCTGTATTTTCATATAACCAATCTTGTCTCCAGTGTTTAATAATCATATCATCACTTACAATTAATAAGTGCTGCATTACGATTTTGTTTGGAGTGTCTTCTATTAATTCTACCCATTCCAGAGCAGATTCATGTTTGGTTTGCGAAGGTTTGTAAGCTGCTGAATCTTTAGGATATTGAAAAGTTTCGGCAAAATTGAATTTCACTTCATAACAACCACACATCGATTTGATTGATTTAATGTCTTGCTGCTTTTTGTCCTGACTGAAACCAAGACTACAAGTCAAAGCCATAATGGCTGAAAAATAGAGGCTTTTTGTAATCATAACTTTTATTGATTTGTTTTAAAAATTTTTGCAAATATATATTTTTTATTTAGAACAAATAAAAATAGTTTATATATTTGCGTCATTATTAAGACTGAATAAAAATAATGAAAATTAAAAATACCCTTTTTATAATACTTCTTTTTTGTCGAATTTCTTTTGCGCAGCAAAAAGATACTACAGCTGTAAATAAACTTTCAGAGGTTGTTATCACAGGACAATTCGAACCTCAATCCATAAAAAAATCCGTATTTAATGTTCGTGTTATTTCAAATCAGGATATTCAAAATTTAGCTGCCAATAATTTATCTGATGTTCTGAATCAATATCTAAATATTACCGTTACTCCAAGTGGAACAAGCGGACGATCTACAGTTTCTTTGTTTGGTTTAGATGCGCAATATTTTAAAATTTTGATTGATAATGTTCCGCTAATAAACGAGGCAGGTCTTGGTAATAATATCGACTTATCACAAATTAACCTTAATGATGTCGATCATATCGAAATTGTGGAAGGTTCAATGGGAGTAAGTTACGGGGCAAATGCCGTAAGCGGTGTTTTAAATATAATTACAAAGAAAAATTCGAAATATAAGTGGGGACTTACAGCTTACGTTCAGGAAGAAACAGTTAAAAATGAATATGCTCTTTTTGATAAAGGACGTCATATTGAGTCTTTCAGGGTTACTCATACTTTCGATAATCATTGGTATGTAGCTGCTGGCATCAATCGGAATGATTTTCAAGGTTTTCTAGATGATAAAAAGGGCGCTGATTATGCTGAAAATGATGGCACACGGGGTTATAGATGGCTTCCAAAAGAGCAATTAAATGGGAGCGCAACGATAGCTTATCAAAAAGATAATTTTCGTTTTTTCTATAAATTTGAATTTCTGGATGAAGATGTAGATTACTACAATAGCACAGTGCAATCGGGCTATAATAGTACGCTGGGTTCTTACCGTTACAGTGAAGATAGTAGGTATTTTACAAATCGATATTTTCATAATTTAAACGCTACCGGAAAATTATTTTCGCAACTGAATTATAATGTATCTCTTTCGCATCAAAAACAACAACGTGATGTAGAAGATTTTAGATATTATTTATATACTAAAACGGAGGCGAATAATGTGACTGTAAAAGATCAGTCTATGGAAGTTCTTTATTCTACAGGAACATTAAATAATTTTTTTACAGATAAAACAATTGACCTTCAATTAGGATATGAATTTGTAAACAACAAAGGATACTCATTAGTTCAGGAAGCAAATAATATTTTTAGTCCGGTACGTAAAACGCTTGAAAACTATGATTTCTTTGCTTCTTCGGAAATTATGGCAACTCACAAATTTTCCATAAAACCTGGAATAAGATTTTCTGCTCAGTCTCAGTTTGATAATCAATATGCTTCTTCATTAGGATTAAGATATTTATTTGATAAAGGAATTGAACTTCGTGGTTCTTACGGAAATTCTTTCCGAACGCCAACTTTTGATGAATTGTACTCGAAACAAATTTTTGACGGACACTTTTTTACAGGAAACGAAAATCTAATTCCTGAAACAAGTACTTCATATGAAACTAGTCTTAAAAAAATGACTGTATTTTCTTCAGGAGTACAACTTTCAAACACGTTTGCCGGAAGTTATTTAAATGTTGATGACAGAATCGGGATGGCTTTGGTAAGATTTAATCCAGATACAGGAAACCCAGAATATCAATATATCAACATCAGCAAATATAAAATGTGGAATTTCTCAACTATGAATCAGTTGAAAAAAGACAATTTCACTTTTAATTTTGGTGCGGCACTAATTGGAATTTCACAGAAAGTTGATAATCTTGAATTTACCTCAGATGATAAATTTCTATATTCCTTTAATCTAAATGCAAGTGCTTCATACACATTGCCAAAATGGAAAACAATAATGTCAGCCTATTATAAATACAATGGCAAAACACAGCAATATATCGCTGGAGCATCCTCATATATTTTGTCTGAAGTTGATGCAAGTAATTGGCTTGATGCTTCTATTCGTCAAAACTTTTTCAAAAATCATTTCGAAGTTACTGCCGGCGCAAGAAATATTCTTGATGTCACAAATGTAACCCAGACGGGAACCGGCAGCGCTGCCGGACATGCCGGGCCAGGTGAAGTAATGCTTGCCTACGGACGTTCGTATTACCTAAAATTAGCATATAACCTTAATCTTTAATATAAATATAAAATACAATGAAAAAGTTATTATTTTTATCAATCGCATTACTATCATTAGCATCATGTTCAAATGATGATGATACTAAAGTTGAAATCCCGACTGTTGGAGAAACTTTGAAGACTTCTGTTGGTGGGCCAAACCAACCAAATCAGCTTTACCTTGATTTAAGTGCTGCGGAAACTAAATCAGTAAATAGAACTTCCTGGGATTTAGGATTCTCTTCTGGTTCAGATTTTAGAGTAATCATCAATGGTTCTGTTAAAATGGCAGTTAAAAAATTAGCGACTTCAGATATTACATTACCACAGGTAATCGATGCAAATGTTTCAGTTGGAGCAGGTACAACTCTTTCTAATAATGGATTTGTTGATAATCCAACAGGTGTTTTAGCGGGTGCAGGAGCAGGAATTGGAACTGCAATTGCTGAGATTTCAGCGACAGAAACGGATAATAAAGTATACTTAGTGAATTTAGGATTAGCTGTCTCTACTACACAGCCAGCTGTTGGTTCGGTAAGTGTTGATGGAGAGGCAAGAGGCTGGAAAAAAGTTAGAATCTTAAGAAGTGGAAACGGATATAAAATTCAATATGCTGACTTAACTTCTACTACATTTACAGAGAAAATAATCTCAAAAGATACAGATTTTAATTTTTCATTCTTTAGTTTGACTTCAGGAAATATGGTTTCAGTTGAACCAGCAAAAGCGAAATGGGACTTAAATTTCACAACTTTTACGAATTATATCCCTTCACAGGATGCTGATAAAAAACCGATTGAAGTTACTTACGGATATTCTGATTTTATTACTACAAACTCAAAAGGAGGAACGCAAGTATATCAAGTATTAACTTCTGCTAAAACTTATGAGGCTTTTGTAAAAGCAGATGTAGTTGAAGCGAACTTTACTGTTTCTGCAACTGATCAAAGAATTATTGGTGCTAATTGGAGAAATGGTGGTGGGCCAACTTCATTGCCAAGTATTAGAACAGATCGTTTTTATGTGGTGAAAGATGCAGCTGGAAACTATTACAAAGTTAAATTCCTTGCCATGACAGATGATGCAGGTTTAAGAGGAAATACTACTTTGGAGTATGCTATTTTGAAATAATAAAAACCAATAAATATTAAAAAATTACCGGAATAGTGCAACATAAAATAATATGGTCAGAATTCCGCTTTAAAAATTAGTTAATCATTAGCTTTGTTTTTTTATTTTTTTTTGATAAAGAGGTTAGATTCGTCTAGCCTCTTTTTTTGTTTTCATTATTATTAAAATGACTGATTTAATTCTATCTTTGCATATATTTTTACTCGCACAATTAATAGGAATTTTATACGTTATTTAATTTCTGCAATTCCATTTCTCAATTATAATATTTAAGTGAATACAAAATCTTATTTTTTTCAGTCTTTTGCAATTGTTGCATTGGCATTTATAGCCTTCATTGGATTTAAACAAATCTTACCCGATAAGATTTTTCCGGATAGTAAGGTTGATTCTAAAAATGTACTAATTGACAGTCTACTTTTAGAATCAGTAGCAAACGATTCCTTATCGCAGCAAGGAGATAATCTGAGTGAAGATGAAAAAAAGGAAAAAGGAGAAAAAATAGTGTATGACGATTTAGAAGGAATTGAGTTTCCCTCTGAAACTTTTGATAATTATAAAGGCTATCAGTACCTCATATCGTTTTACGAAAAATTATATCAGTTAGAAAAAAATCCGCAAGGCAGAGTAAGAATTGCCTATTATGGAGATTCTATGACAGATGGCGACTTAATTGTGCAGGACGTTCGATCGAATTATCAGGAACGTTTCGGCGGTACTGGCGTTGGGTTTGTTTCCATAACCTCAGAATCTGCAGCATCAAGAGGATCGGTAAAATCTTCTTATTCTAAAAACTGGAAAACACAGTCTTATTTAAACGTAAAAAATCCGATAAGTCCTTTTGGAGTAAACGGTCATGTATTTTTTGCAAACGACAAAACCAACACCACTTGGGTGCAATACGAAGCAGGTCTTAGCAAAAATGTCAATACTTTGGATAATCCTACCTTATTTTACGGACGATCTCATAAAAAAGGAAATGTGAATTTTATTATCGGAAAAGATACCTTGCGTAAAACGCTTGTTCCGAATAATTTAATCAACAGCTTAAAAGTAACCTCGGGAAGTATAAAAGCTTTTAAAGCCAACTTTATACACGCAGATTCTATTCCCATTTATGGCTTTAATTTTGATAACGGAACAGGAGTTCACGTAGATAACTTCTCTCAAAGAGGAAATTCAGGATTGCCAATTTCCATGTTTAATGCCAATGTAATGCAAAGTTTTAATAATACATTAAAATACGATCTGATAATATTGCATTACGGAACCAACGTATTGAACTATGGAACCAAAAATTATTCCTGGTACCAAAAAGGAATGACAAAAGCAGTAAATAAAATTAAAGAATCTTTTCCGGGAGTTTCAATTTTAATTATTTCAACTGCCGACAAATCGACCAAATATGATCTCGAAATGAAAACAGATTCGGCCGTAGTTCCTTTAATGAAAGCACAAAAAAGATACGCCCTTGATACCGAATCCGGATTCGTTAATTTATATACCTTAATGGGAGGCGATGGATCAATGGTAAAATGGGTAGATGAAACTCCGGCAAAAGCCAATAAAGATTATACACACTTTAACCAACGTGGGGCAAAAGCCATTGGAAAATTATTATACGACCAATTAAACAAAGGTTATGAGCAATATAAAGTATTGAGAGAAAGCAGAGATACAAATGCTGCCAAACGGAAAGCAGTCAAGAAAACCAATACAGATTCCGTCGCTGTAAAAAAAGATAGTATAAATGAGTAGACTTATTATTTTCTTTTGTTGCCTTTTTTTCTCAGCAAATGATAAAGCGCAAAAGACAGATTCAAATTCAATAACAAAAAGCATGGTTCAACAAGTCGATACATCAGCAAATGATTCTTTTACTGAAGATAGAATCTATAATGCAAAAGTCTTGGAGAAACTTTTTCTGAAATTGAAAAAAAATGAGAATCAGAATAATCAGAAAATTAACATCGTACATATTGGCGATTCTCATATTCAGGGCGATTTGATGACCAATGAAATTAGAAAGAATCTGCAGCAAAAATTTGGAAATGCCGGTCGTGGTTTAGTGTTTCCTTATCAATTGGCTAAAACAAATGGTTCTTATAATGAGCGGTTTTACTCCAACAGAAGTTGGGAGAGTTACCGCAACATTCATCCCTTTAAAAGTCATCCTGTGGGGCTTAGCGGAATTGCACTTTGGAGAGACAATGACGGTTTTGCGGTCGAACTCAATATAAAAGATGCCGCTTATAAGTTCAATTCAATTTATATTATTACACCGCAAAATCAGGAAATGTTTGGTTTGGCAACAGCATCTCAAACCAGGACCATTCAGTCGACAGAAAGGAAAATAATAACACATAAGATTAAAAAAGGCGAAGCCATTTCGACCATTGCAGATAAATACAATATCTCTGTAGCCGATATTAAAAAAGCCAATAGTCTAAAGTCAAATAATATCAGGGCAGGAAGGACGTTAAAAATCCTGACCAACGAAACAAAGCCTAAAAACATTACCAGTTCAGAATTTGTTTCGTTAGATCTGGAGTCAGATTCTTTTTCGCATTCTTATCATTCCGATCAGCCATTGAGTAAAATTTTTCTGATTCCGAATAAAAATGCTGCGAAATATGAACTTAACGGAATCGTATTAGAAAAAGATGCGCCGGGAGTTGTCTACAGCGGCATTGGAGTAAACGGAGCAAAATTCTCAGATTACAATAAATATCCGATGTTTTTTGAGCAATTAAAAGCGCTGCATCCTGACTTATTGGTTTTTTCATTAGGAACAAACGAAAGTTACGATCATATGGAAGCTTCTGATTATATAAAAGAGTTAAGGGAGTTTATTAAAAACATAAAAGATCAAAACAGCAGTATTTCAATAATTGTCATGACGCCGCCGCCATCCTTGCTCAAAGCACGAAAACCAAATGTCTACATTCGGGATTATGCCAAAAGTATTCTTGAGATCGCAAAAACAGATGGCTTTGCCGTTTGGGATCTATACGATGAGTTTGGAGGAATGGAAGGAATTAGAAATCTGAAATCAGCAGGATTAATAGGTCCGGATTTTGTTCATTATTCTAAAAAAGGATATGAAAAACAAGGCAGCTTGTTTACAGAGGCGTTTTTAAAAGCATACGATAATTTTAAATTAAAAAATTAAGTTGACAACAATAGATAACATCAATAATTGGTTCCTTCAAAACTTTGGTGAAATTACAATAGACCAGGTTAAAAGCTGGTTCGTTTATAATCCAGACGAAAAATTATTATTTAACACAGGATTATTTCTAGGATTATTTCTGGTATTTTACTTTGTGTATGCTTTTTTGCGCAAAACATTTTATTTAAGATTAACCTACGTTATTCTGTTTTCGCTTTTCTTTTATTATAAATCAAGCGGAATCTATTTTTTATTATTGCTTCTTTCCTCGGTTGTAGATTATGGTTTGAGCCAGATTATTTACAAGGAGAATAAAGACAGCACAAAAAAAATATACCTTGTTATAAGTGTAATTTTAAATTTAGGATTACTGGGATATTTTAAATATATGAATTTTATGATTGGAACATACAACGATATGTTCAATGGCAATTTTAAATTTCATGATATCTTTCTTCCAGTCGGAATTTCGTTTTATACGTTTCAGTCGATGAGTTATATCATCGAGATTTATCGCGAAGAAATCAAACCCACAAAAAATTATATCGAATATTTATTTTTCGTTTCGTTTTTCCCCCAATTAGTGGCCGGACCAATCGTGCGTGCAAAAGATTTCCTTCCGCAGATTTATCAAAAACTAAACCTGACGAGACAAGATGTAAACAATGCCTTGTTTTTGATTATTGGAGGTTTGATTAAGAAAACCGTAATCTCAAATTATATCTCGATAAACTTCGTTGATCGTGTTTTTGACACGCCAATGAGCTATACTTCATTTGAAAATTTAATGGCATCGTACGGATATGCCATTCAAATTTATTGTGATTTTTCAGGATATTCAGATATGGCAATTGGAATTGCCCTGTTATTAGGATTCAAATTACCTGCCAACTTTAGAACACCCTATAAGTCAACTTCAATAACAGATTTCTGGAGAAGATGGCACATTTCACTTTCTACCTGGCTGAAAGATTTCTTATATATTTCTATAGGAGGAAACAGAGAGGGATCTTTCGCCGGGTTTTTATTCCCGAGTTTGTTTTTCTTCGGCTTATTATTGTGGGGAATTACAAGTTATACCACAAGTTTTATTCCACTGATTATTGCTGTAAGTTCAATTGTTCTTTTTTGTTTGTCATTTTTGCTTTCGAGTAAAAGAAAACAAACTTTAGTAACCAATTTAAATCTTTTCACGACAATGCTTCTTGGCGGATTGTGGCATGGAGCAGGAGCACAATTCATTGTTTGGGGCGCACTACACGGACTTGCATTAGCAGTTCATAAAATTTTCCTTGAATTTTTTCCTTCCAAAAAAGATGGAAAAAGTAATTTTCTGTGGACTTTCTTTTCTATTATAATTACATTTCACTTCGTAGTGTTCTGCTGGATCTTTTTCCGTGCTAGAGATTTCGAAACGGCATTGCAGGTCATCAACAATATTGGTCAGTTAACTTTTGAACCAGAAAACTGGCAAGCCATAATTTTAGGCTATAAAAACGTATTTCTATTAATGTTGTTTGGTTACGTGTGGCATTTCCTGCCAGAGGTTATCACCAGCAAAATGAAATGGGTTTTCGACAATACACCATTATTGTTAAAGGCCGTAATTCTCGGCTTCGTTTACTGGATCGTTTACGCGACAGCAGTTGCAGGTTCACAACCGTTTATCTACTTCCAATTCTAAGAATATTGCCACGAAGGCACAAAGGCGCAAAGATTATTTTCTTTGCGCCTTTTTTTAAATAGCAGCAGAACAAAATATAATAAATCTTTGTGGCTTTGTGGCAAAAATTATATAGTGACTTTGTGAGCAAAAAAACCTCGTGCCTTAGTGTCTTTGTGGCAAAAATGGCTTTAAATAAAAATTGCCTGAAATATCTAATTAGATTATCTTTGCACTTCAAATAAAGAAAATAATATGTTTGATAATTTAAGTGATAAGTTAGATAAAGCGTTCCATATATTAAAAGGACACGGTAAAATTACAGAAGTAAACGTTGCCGATACCTTAAAAGAAGTTCGTCGTGCCTTATTAGACGCCGATGTTAACTTTAAAATTGCCAAAGATTTTACCACTAAAGTAAAAGAAAAAGCAATTGGTCAGGACGTTTTAACAACACTTCAGCCAGGACAATTGTTAGTTAAACTTGTAAAAGACGAGTTGACAGAATTGATGGGTGGAGATGTTGCGGGAATTAATCTTTCAGGAACTCCATCTGTGATCTTAATGTCAGGATTGCAAGGTTCCGGTAAAACGACCTTCTCAGGAAAATTAGCCAACTTCTTAAAAACGAAGAAAAACAAAAAACCACTTCTTGTAGCGTGTGATATCTACCGTCCGGCGGCGATCAACCAGTTGCATGTTGTGGGAGACCAAATAGGCGTTGAGGTTTACTCAGAGCCAGAAAACAAAAATCCTGTAGAAATTGCTCAAAACGCAATTAAACATGCCAAAGCAAACGGGTTCAATGTCGTTATTGTCGATACAGCCGGACGTTTGGCAGTAGACCAGGAAATGATGGACGAAATTGCCCGCGTTCACAAAGCAATTCAACCACAGGAAACTTTGTTTGTTGTCGATGCTATGACAGGACAAGATGCCGTAAATACAGCAAAAGCCTTCAACGACATCTTAAATTTTGATGGAGTTATTTTAACGAAATTAGATGGTGATACTCGTGGTGGAGCTGCAATTTCGATTAAATCGGTTGTAAATAAACCAATCAAATTTGTGGGTACAGGTGAGAAGATGGAAGCAATTGATGTTTTCTATCCAGATCGTATGGCCGAGCGTATCTTAGGTATGGGAGACGTTGTGTCTCTTGTAGAAAGAGCTCAGGAACAATTTGATGAAGAAGAAGCCAGAAAACTTCAAAAGAAAATCGCTAAAAACGAGTTTGGTTTTGATGATTTCCTAACGCAGATTCAGCAAGTGAAAAAAATGGGTAATATGAAGGATCTTGTTGGAATGATACCAGGAGCTTCAAAAGCCATGAAAGATGTAGAAATAGAAGATGATGCTTTCAAACATATCGAAGCCATCATTCACTCGATGACACCAATCGAAAGAAGCAAACCTGCCATAATCGATGTAAAAAGGAAAGCCAGAATCGCAAAAGGTTCCGGAACCAAAGTCGAGCAAGTAAATCAGTTAATGAAGCAATTCGACCAAATGAGCAAAATGATGAAAATGATGCAAGGTCCGGGCGGAAAAAACCTGATGAAAATGATGGGAGGCATGAAAGGAATGCCAGGCGGAATGCCGAGATAAAAAAAATAAAAGTTTCAAGTTTCAGGTTTCAATTTAGGAGACTGAAATTTGAAACTTTTTTCATTAGATATATTCTCATTTAAAGTCAAACCTGAAACTTTAAACCTGAAACAAATAATAAACCCTGAAACAAAAAATAATGCAACTACTAGACGGTAAAAAAACATCAGAAGATATTAAAAATGAAATTGCTGCCGAAGTTCAATCCATAAAAGCAGCCGGAGGAAAAGTACCTCATTTAGCAGCCGTTATTGTGGGAACAAATGGCGCAAGTTTAACTTACGTAGGAAGTAAAGTAAAATCATGCCAGCAAATGGGTTTCGACTCTACTTTAGTAAGTTTACCCGAAGACATTACCGAAGAAGCGTTGTTAGCTAAAATTAAAGAGCTGAATGAAGATGATGATCTTGACGGATATATTGTTCAGTTGCCTTTGCCAAAACACATCGACGAGCAAAAAATTCTGTTGGCAATTGATCCGGATAAAGATGTAGACGGATTTCACCCAACAAACTTTGGCAGAATGGCGCTAGAAATGGAAAGTTTTATTCCTGCAACCCCATTTGGAATCATGGAATTGTTGGAGCGCTACAAAGTAGAAACTTCAGGAAAACATACCGTAGTAATTGGAAGAAGCCACATCGTAGGTCGCCCAATGAGCATCCTGATGAGCCGTAAAGGAAATCCTGGCGACTCGACCGTTACCTTAACACACAGCCGAACTAAAAACTTAGAAGAATTTACCAAAAATGCCGATATTATTATTACAGCATTAGGCGTTCCTGAATTCTTAAAAGGCGACATGGTAAAAGACGGAGTTGTAATTATCGATGTGGGAATCACCCGTGTCGACGATGCATCGAACCCAAAAGGATACGTGATAAAAGGCGATGTTGATTTTGACGGAGTAAGCAAAAAAGCATCCTTCATTACGCCAGTTCCAGGTGGAGTAGGACCAATGACCATTGCGATGTTATTAAAAAATACCCTTTTAGCACGAAAAATGAGAAGCGCAATAAAGTAATTTTTCGAAATAATATAAACAAACCCATTCAAACGAGTGGGTTTTGTTGTTTAATATACTTTGGGCGTGACCGTATTCTGATAGAAGGGCAAAATTACGTTACGGTTATTCGCCCTTTTATCAGAATACGGTCGGGCTATCCGCGCTACTTCGGTAGCATGCTCCTATCCCTCACGCAACTTAGCATTGCTAATACATCATTCACCCAAAGTTTTAGAACTTTATGGAAACAATTTTTCCGACAATAAAAAATAAAAACAATTTTTAGTTTGTCAATTCAAAATAAAGAATAACTTTGTAACGCAAAGTACTTTAATTATGAATCAAAAGCACCAAGAAGATTTAGCACATATTCGTTCCATGATGGAGCGTTCTTCCAGATTTATATCTTTAAGCGGACTTTCAGGAGTTTTCGCCGGACTTTCGGCATTAATTGGCGGTCTATATGTCTACCAATTATTCAAAGCCAACGGACTTGATTATCTGGATGACGAACATAAATTATATTCAGCTAATCTGGTCTCAGAATTAATCTGGATTGGTATTGTCATTTTACTGTGTGCTTTTACTTTTGGCATTTTTTTTACTATTAGAAAAAGCCGTAAATACAATTTGCCGATCTGGACATCTGCAACCAAAAATATGATATTCAATCTGGCCGTTCCGCTTTTTGTTGGCGGCATATTTTGTCTGGCTTTAATTTACCATGAAAGTTATGGTCTGGTTGCGCCTGCTACTTTAATATTTTATGGACTCGCAGTTATAAATGCTGAAAAATATACCTTTTCAGATATAAAATATTTAGGATTTTCTGAATTAATTTTGGGGTTAATTTCGCTATTTTATATAGGCTATGGATTAATATTCTGGATCATAGGATTTGGTATATTACATATCGTATACGGATTAGTGATGTTCAAAAAATACAAATAACCCAATGGGAATTATTGATAAACTAAATAAAGATTTTGAAAGCCGTGTCAGATTGGGTATTATGTCCGTTCTGATGGTCAACGAGTGGGTAGACTTTACCGAAATGAAAACACTTTTGAACATCACAGACGGTAATTTGGCAAGTCATTCCTCAGCACTCGAAAAATCGCAATACATAGAAGTTAAAAAAGAGTTTGTAGGTAAAAAACCAAAAACATCTTATCAGGTGACACCCTTAGGACGAGCAGCATTCAAAGAGCACCTTTCTTACCTTGAAAAATTAATGAAATCATAATAACACTATTTTTTTGTCTAATTACTTTGAATTACAAAGTACTTTTAAAAACTAAAACCATGAAAAAACATCAAATTATCTTCGCTTGTACTGTAGTGTTTACACTGCTTTTTTACAATCAGTCTCCTGGAGTCAACCTTTCAATTTTCGGCGTAGTACTAACGCTATTTATTAGTTATTTCTTTCAGGATAAGTTTGTAGACCGGTCGCACTTACTTCTTGTCGTAACCTCTATATTATCCTGTTTTGCATTTGCATGGTACGGAGATGCGGCATCTTTTTTTGCCCTCACGCTTTCCATTCTTCTTCTACAGTTTAAAACCCACAACGGAGAACTTAAAATCATTCAGGTTTTTCCACTCGTTTTCTTAAACGGAATCACATCTGTCGGTCGTATTTTTTTGTTCAGTCAGTGGCTTCCGGAAAGAAAAATACACAATGACTTTGCTAAAAAACTAGTTGCTTTTGTATTGATTCCCGTAATATTTTTAGGATTGTTTTTTATTGTCTATTCTTTTGGGAGCGATCATTTCTCGTCTCTCTTTACAGAATACACCTTGGACATTGATATCTTTCAACTTATCCTAATTAGCATCTTGGGATTTTACATTTCATTTAGTTTTTGGAACTATTGGGTTCCGGATGTTTGTTACGAGTTCAATCCAAAACTAAATAACGAGTTCAATAACGCAGCCGAAATAAAAAATCAAAGTACATTTTCATTTTTAGACCTGGATTTCGAAAGAAAAAGTGGCGTAATTACTTTACTATTATTGAATTTAATGCTTTTGGTTTTTATTGTAACGTACAATTACGAGCAGTTTTTTGAAGTAGTAGAAAAAAACAATTTAAGTGCAGACACACACGAACGCGTAAACTCCGTAATTTTTTCAATCCTGATGGCGGTCGGAGTAATTATGTTTTATTTCAAAGGCGGATTCAATTTTGATAAAGAAGCAGTTTCACTCAAAATACTGGCTAAAGTGTGGATTTTTTTAAACGGAGTGTTGATTTTAAGTACATTAGTTAAAAATTCACAGTATGTTTCTTTCTTTGGTTTAACCTACAAACGTTTAGGAGTTTTTGCCTTTCTTATTTTGGCGATTATTGGTCTGGTATATACTTTTCTAAAAATTAAGAAGCAAAAAACAAATGCCTATTTAATAAATCAGATGGTCTGGTACTTTTATGGAACCGTTCTCTTATGTAGTTTTGTTAATTGGGGTAATCTTATTACCAATTATAATATCTCGGTAAATAAAGGTGTAGAGAAACGTTTTCTCAGAAGTTTAAACTTTAATCACGAGGCATATTATCATTATTGTAAGCTTCATCCTGACACGCTATATGATAAAGATGATTTTAAGTTGGGCTACGAAGAAAGCTTCCACGAAGAAAAGTTCTTGTCTAAAACACTCTATTTCGAATTTGTTGATCTTAAGTAATAAAAAATCCCAAATTTCATGAGTGAAATTTGGGATTTTCTGATTTTAATAATCTCCCTTTTTCTTGAATCGGGGATCGTATTTTGAGATAAATTCTGTTCTTCTTTTGGGAGCTTCTACTTTTGGTAAACTCGCCTCCTCCGTTTTACTCGAAGGCTCAATTAATGCATTCAATTCTTTAATTTCATCATCTGTCAAATCACGGTAACGCCCCACAGGAACATCCAGCGAAATATTGATGATTCTGATACGTTTAAGCGCTGTAACTTCGTAACCCAAATACTCCGACATTCTTCTAATCTGGCGGTTTAGTCCCTGAGTTAAAATAATTTTAAAAGTATACTTACTAATTTGTTCAACCTTGCATTTTTTAGTAACGGTATCCAGAATCGGAACACCATTTCCCATTCTTTCTATAAAACGATCTGTAATAGGTTTGTTAACCGTAACCGTATATTCTTTTTCGTGATTGTTTCTCGCACGCAAAATTTTGTTTACGATATCGCCATCATTCGTCATAAAAATCAAACCTTCACTCGCTTTGTCCAATCTTCCAATCGGAAAAATACGTTTAGGATAATTAATATAATCCACAATATTATTTCGAACCTCTAAGTTAGTCGTACATTCAATTCCAACAGGTTTGTTAAAAGCAAGATAAATCGGTTTATCATGTTTTTCTACAATTAATTTCCCGTCAATACGTACTTCATCATCCGGCGAAACCTTTGTTCCCATTTCCGGTACAACACCATTAATTGTTACGCGTCCTTCTTCAATTAATTTATCAGCCTCACGACGAGAGCAGTACCCGGTTTCTCCAATAAATTTATTCAGACGTTTTAAATTCTCTTCCATACTGCAAAAGTAAGTAAAATTTAGACTTCTTCGAATTTTAGATTTTTCGACTTTAAATTTTAGATTTTTCACGAAACAAGGATGCAGCATAAAAAAAACGGAAAAGCTGAGTATTTTAGCACCTTAGAAACTTTTTAAGAATGAAACCCAGTACTATCTTCAGGCGTTTCTTTCCTTTCAAACATGCCATAATCGCGCACTACATGTGCAATTCTCAAATGATAATCCTGAAAGATTTCATTTCGCCCTTTTGATTGTGCCTGACGGTGCATCTCCAGATTTCTCCATTGTTGAATACTTGCTTCATCTTTCCAGAAAGACAAAGACAAGACCTTCTGCGGGTTAATAAAACTCTGGAATCTTTCTATCGAAATAAAGCCTTCAATGTCATCTAATTCCGGTCGAAGGCTGGCGGCGATATTCAGATATTCTTCTTTTTTTCCCGGGTTGGGAATTACTTCAAAAATTACAGCGATCATAGATTTTTGTTTTAGGGTTGAATAGAAATCCAGATATTTTTTGGTAATCTGGCGTTTATAAGCGGTTCGTGCTGTATTTAATTTTCTACTAATGAAATAGTTTTGTTTTGGAATAAAAACCACAAAGCTTCCGTCGCCAAATGAATAGAAAAATGTTTCGCGAGGCACATATGACCGCCAATTCCAAAAGTGAGGTTTTCATGGTTGTTTACGCGGTCAATATCAAAAGCCATCGCATTCTTAAACTTTTTAAAATCACGGTTGGCCGAAGCCAGTACTATTAGTATTAAATTGCCTTTTTTAATTTGGCTTTCGCCGATGTAAAAATCAGCAACAGCAATTCGTCTGGTATTATGAATCGGCGGATCGAAACGTAAGTTTTCAATAACTGCTTTTTCTATTTCCATTTTATTTAAAAACGTATTATACCCCATTATTTGTAACAACGAATTACTCAAGATCCCGCGGCCGGCATCGAAACTCTGAATACATAAACCTATAAAATTGCTAACAGTAATTACAATGATTTCTTTTGCTGAGAGATTGTATTGGTCAGACATTTTATTTATTCCTGTTTCAAAAAAAGCTAACGATGAGAGATGCTTTTCGACAATTGAAAATAGTTTTTCTGAATGCTCATTTAACAATGAAACTTGCTCTTCTGTTTTCTGCGGAAGCATAATTGGAATAATAGACACTATTTTTTCGGATATAAAAATGCAGTCGTATTCTTCAAAACCAAAACTTTTTAAGAGCACTAAAACAGGCAATTTTTTACATACAGAATTAACCCAATCCATTTTATCATCAACTCTATTATTTTCTAATAATGGAGAAATGATTGCACTAATCTCAATTGATTTTATATTTGAAAATAAAAGTGTCGCAATTTCCTTAGAAATTTCATGCTCAATTCCGTTTGATAATCGGGTCAAATTAGAAAGGATTTTCAAACTGTAAGCATTCAGTTTTTGTTCATTGTTTGGATTTACAACTGGAATTTGCGCATTTATATTTTTAAGAATATCAACACAGTAATCATAAGAATAAATGGCCCAGATCTTATTGGTTTCATCCCAATAAACAGGTTTTTTTTCCAACATTCGATGATAAACCACATACGGATTTTGAAGATCAGACTGAAAAAATAAAGTACCAGGCATGTTGATTAGTTTTTGCCAAAGTTATTTAACTTTACAACTGAATAGTTCAGTCTGTATTTAACTATGCAATAAAATGGAAGATCAATTTATAAAAACGGCAACTTTAATTGGCGATGCAACACGTGCCTCAATTTTGTGGAATTTACTTGACGGAAGAGCATTTACCGCAACAGAATTGGCGATTGCAGCAGAAACATCGGCACAAAACATCAGCATGCATTTAGGGAAATTGCTGGATGCCAATTTAATTTGTGTAGAAAAACAGGGTCGTCATAAATATTACAGATTTTCGAATAAGGAAATAGCCTATGCCGTCGAAGCCATGGCAAATTTGATTCCGAAACCTGAGATATCTACAAAAAATAGATCAGAAGAATATCCTCCCATAAAATATTGCAGAACGTGCTATGATCATTTGGCAGGAAAAATAGGTGTTGCGTTAGCGGATAGTTTACTGGAACAAAAAATAATTATAGAAAATAAAGGGATTTTTGAAATTGCACCAGAAGGAAAAAAATGGTTTTCAGATTTCGGAATTAATGTTGAAGACGCTCAAAAACAAAAGCGAATCTTTTTGAAACCCTGTTTAGACTGGAGCGAAAGACGAAATCATATTGCAGGTGCCATTGGCGCCATGCTTCTGGATAAAATGCTAACAAACGACTGGATCAGAAAAACGAAAGATTCAAGAGCCATAACAATTACCGGAAAAGGAGAGAAGGAGTTGTTTAAGTATTTTAAGATTGTGGTTTAGGATGCTCTTCGACTTCGCGCAGGCGAAAAAGTGAACCGGTTTCGGGAAATAAGAGCCCTAGTTCTTTAGCGAATCAGAGCCTCAGAACCTTCACCAAACAAAAACTCAAAAACCTTTTGGTACAATTCGTCATCATGCATTCCGTGGCCTAAACCTTTAGTCTCGATAAACTGACTGTTTTTCCAGGAACTGGCGATTTTCTTACCCTCTTCAAAGGCAACAATAGTATCAGATGTATCGTGGGCAATTAATCCTGCAACATTAAAAGCTGAGGCGAATTTTTGTCCGGAGAATTCTTCAATTTTAAAATTAAAACGAGAAGTAAATTTACTTTCTAAAAGGGAAAACATTTTAGTATTTAAGCTTAACATCGAAATATAGTTGTCAATCAACGTTTTTAAATCTGATGGAGCGCCTAGAATCACCATTTTATTAATACTCGTATTCGGAAATAAATATTGATGATAAACACAAGCTGCGCCACCAATGGAGTGGCCTATAATAATTTCGGGCTGGTATTTTTCAACCGCCTTATTTATAAATTCAGCGTAAAGCGGAATATTAAATTCCTTCCCGCTGCTTTGTCCGTGGGCGGGTGCATCTATAGCAATAATCGTGCTTCCTGATTTTTGAAGATGCGGTAAGGTTTTTTTCCAGCGTGACGCATTGCTTTCCCATCCGTGAACCAGCAGAATTTTGGTTTCGTTACCTTTCCAGACATACGTCTGAAAATGATGTTCGTTGTGGTGAAAAATTTCTGTTTCGGTATTTTTTAAAATTTTGGGTAGTTTTTCTTTTTGAAGTCTTCCAATTCTGGGCTGGCTAAAAAGTGCATACGAAAGTGCAACTGCTTTTTGCGGCCGAATATAACTCAGGAAGTTAATATATTGCCCAACCGATTTTAATGTAATGAAACGAATTCCTTTTTTAATTCCCACAACTCATTTTTTTTCTAAAGGTAGAAATATGACTTTAAAAAACTATCTAAAAAATCTTGCTACAGATTAAAAATTTTGACAGATTTAAAATTCTCACGAATCTTTTTAATCTGTAGCAAAAAACAATAAGCAAAAAAAAGTCCCGATTAAATCGGGACTCGTATTTTAGAATTTAGAGAACATTTGTTCCATTTTTTCTTTTTCTTCTTCAGCTAATGCGCTGTCAACCAAAATTCTTCCAGAGTGCTCATCTGTGATGATTTTCTTTCTTGAAGCAATCTCTACCTGAGTTTGAGGCGGAATGGTAAAGAAAGATCCTGCAGAAGCTCCTCTTTCGATAGATACTACAGCCAATCCGTTACGTACACTACTTCTGATTCTGTTGTAAGCAGCCAATAATCTTTCTTCAATCTGACCTGAGTACTCAGCTGATTTCTCTGTTAAGAAGATTTCTTCTTTTTGAGTTTCAGACATAATAGCATCCAATTCAGATTTTTTATGTTTTAAATGCGAACTTTTAGCGTCAAGTTTTTCTTTTAAGTTAGAAATAACTTCTTTTTTATGTTCGATAGAAGCTTTCATTTCTTTGATTTGCTTTTCAGCCAATTGAATTTCTAATTCCTGAAATTCAACCTCTTTAGTCAAAGAATTAAATTCTCTGTTATTACGAACTGATTCTTGTTGTTTTGTGTATTTTTTGATAACCTCTTTGTGCTCATCAATCGCATTTTTTTTCGATTTGATAAGATCCTCAATAACCTCAAGTTCACTTTTCAGTTTCTCTGAACGCGTGCTTAAACCTGCAACTTCATCTTCTAAATCTTCCACTTCTAAAGGAAGTTCACCTCTCACGTTTCTGATTTCGTCAATTCTAGAGTCAATAAGCTGTAAATCGTATATTGCTCTTAACTTGTCCTCAACACTTAATTCTTTCGTATTCGCCATATTCTATAAGTACTTAACTGGATTTGTATTTTCTTCTGATAAAATGATGGCAAAATTAAGGATTTTTTTTCGAAGATAATCAACAATATAGTTTTTTGTATATCGTTCGCTCTCAAAATGACCAATATCGGCTAAAAGCAATCGATTTTCTGCTTCATAAAATTGGTGGTATTTTAAATCAGCTGTCAAAAACGCATCGGCTCCAGCCTGAATCGCATTTTTTATGGCAAAACTTCCTGAACCTCCCAGAACGGCTACCTTCTTGATTTTTTTTCCCGGAAAGGCAGAATGACGAATACCATCAGCCATCATTTTGTCTTTTACAAAAGGCAGAAAATCTTTTTCGTCCATGGCAGTTTCAAACTCTCCAATCATTCCTAAGCCAATATTTTGATGCGAGTTTTGCAGATCATAAACTTCATAAGCCACTTCTTCGTAGATATGATTTGTAAAAAGTGCTTTTAAAATAGTGGCTTGTAAATGCTTCTCAAAAATAACTTCAATTTTAATTTCGGTTCCGGTATGCAACTGGCCTTTTTGACCAATTACAGGGTTACTGTCTTCGTTTCCTTTAAAGGTAAAAAAGCCTTCAGTGTTAAAACTACATTCGTCATAATTACCAATAGTTCCGGCACCGGCCGCAAATAAAGAATTTCGAACTTTATCAGCATTCTCTGGAGTTGTATAAGTAACCAGTTTTTTGATGAAATTTTGTTTGGGAATCAAAACTTTGGTGTTGATCAGACCTAAAGCATCGCAAAAAATTTTGTTCACTCCTGCAGCATGATTGTCAAGCGCTGTGTGAACGGCATAAATTGCAATGTCATTTTTAATCGCTTTTAAAATCGCACGTTCTACATAATTTTTGCCTGTAATTTTTTTAATTCCGGAAAATAAAATGGGGTGAAAACAAACGACCAAATTGCAATTTTTAGCAATAGCTTCTTCGATTACATTTTCTAAAGCATCATGGCAAACCAATACACCGGTACTTTCGCTTTCTGAATTACCGACTAAAAGACCAACGTTGTCAAAATCTTCGGCGTAAGCCAAAGGTGCCATTTCTTCGAGTACTTCTATTATATTTTTGATTTTCATCTTGTATTTTTGTTTCGGGTTTCAGGTTTCAGGCTTTCTTGATAGTTTGAAACCTGAAACAAATTAACGAAAAAAATTATACTTTCGTAAAATGAACATACTTCGAAAATTACTTTTTCCATTTGCCGTTTTATACGGGTTTATTACTTCTGTTAGAAATTTCCTTTTTGATAAAGGAATTCTAAAATCTACTTCATTTAATACTCCGGTTATTGCAGTTGGAAATTTAAGTGTGGGCGGAACCGGGAAAACGCCTCAGATAGAATACCTCATTCGGTTATTGTCTGATAAATATAAGGTTGCTACCTTGAGTCGTGGTTATAAAAGAAAATCAGAAGGTTTTGTTTTAGGAAGCTCCAATTCTGATGCTGAAATCTTAGGAGATGAACCTTTTCAGTTTTACCAAAAATTCCCAAACATTCAGGTTGCTGTCGACGCAGACAGAACCAACGGAATAACGCAATTACTTTCTCAAAAAGAAAAACCTCAAATCATTTTGCTCGATGATGCATATCAGCATCGAAAAGTAAAAGCCGGTTTTTATATTTTATTAAGTTCGTATGATGAGTTGTATGCAGATGATTTTATGCTGCCAACAGGAAATCTTCGCGAGAGCAGGAGCGGAGCCAACAGGGCAAATATTATTATCATAACAAAGTGTCCAAAAGATTTGACGAATCAGAAAGAGGAAGAAATCAGAAAACGTTTGAAATTGACCGGCACGCAACAAATCTATTTTACCTTCATCGATTATGATGATTTTATTTATGGAAGAGATGGAAAAATAGCCGTTGTCGAAGTTAAATCTGACTCGAAATTGCTTTTGGCCGGAATTGCGAAACCAAAACCTTTTTTTGACTATTTAAAAAACCAAACCGACGAATGCCTCACTTTTCCGGATCATCATAATTTTTCGGAGAGCGATTTAGCAGACATTCAGCAAAAGGCAGAAAATAAAAAGATAGTTACAACAGAAAAAGATTATGTGCGCTTGAAAGACTCGAAGCTAAACCCTCAATTGTATTATTTACCCATCAAAAGTACTTTTATAAATCACCGCCAAAATTTTGATGCCACGGTTTTAAAGTATGTAGAATCAAACCTACAATCGAACCTGGAATCTTAGTCACTCAGATCTTAGCGGTTCAAAATGTCAATTAATCAAAAAACCTGGCAATTGTACTGTAAAATTCGTCTGGTACAAAAGGTTTTGTAATGACATCATTCATTCCGAAAGAAAGGAGCATATCTCTGTTTTCGTCCAGCGAAATAGCTGTTAATGCAATAATTGGAGTCGATTGGTCGTATTCACGAATTAGTTTTGTGGCAGTAGTTCCGTTAATTCCAGGCAAATGAACATCCATCAAAATCATATCAAAACGTTTGATTTTTAAAAGTTCCACCGCATCTTCGCCATTGTCGATAATTTCACAGCGAATTGCTTTGTTCTCGAGCATTTTACGCGTAATCATTTGATTGATTTTATTGTCTTCAATTAACAATATAGATTTGTGCTGCAATTGTTTGTCGTTATAGGGTTTGGTTTCTTCAAGGATTTCGAGGGCCTCTTTGTTGATTTTAAAAATTAATTTGAAAGTAAATGTAGAGCCTTTCCCCACCTCACTTTTTAATTTGATTTCGCCACCCAAAAGTTCAATTAGTTTTTTTACAATCGTCAGTCCCAAACCGGTTCCGCCATATTTTCGATTTACCTCTATAGATCCCTGAGAAAAACTTTCAAAAACAGATTGTAGTTTATCTTCCGGAATACCAATTCCCGTATCTACAATTTCAAAATAAACCGTTGCTGTTTCCTCGTCTTCGTCATACAATTTTGCAATAACATTGACATGACCGTTTTGGGTAAATTTTAAAGCATTGTTAATTAGGTTTAAAATAATCTGAGATAATTTTGTGGGATCGCCAATTAAATTGTCTGGGATTTTTTCGTCGATCTCCAGATTAAAATAGTTTTTGCTCGCTGTAGCCAATTCTTTCAAAGAAGTCTGAATGTTGAATAATAATTCCTTTAGGTTAAAACTAATATTTTCAATTTCGACTTTAGTAGAGTCTATTTTGTTGATTTCCAGAATTTCATTGATAAAAGTAGTGAGGTAATTTCCCGAAAATTTTAAAGATTCTAGATATTTTAATTGTGTTTCTTTAGGATTATCTTCAAGAAGTAAATGGGTAATTCCGTTTATAGCATTTAGCGGCGTTCGGAGTTCGTGACTCACAGTCGATAAAAATTCAGATCGTGCTTTTGATGCTTTTTCGGCTTTATTCTTGGCTACAATAAGTTCTTTGTTTTTTTCACGAAGTAATAAATTATTCTGATTTCGAATAATGTTGTTTTTGTATAAAGCTAAACTCAGCAGGGATAAAATCGAAATAAGCGCAATGGCCAAAATGCTGACCAATTTAGAATAGCGATAGGTTTTTAATTGTATTTTTTCTTCGCTTTCGCGTTTTATGGTATTGTTTAAAGACTGATTTTTTTTGAATTTTTCATACTCGTTAAGATCTAGCTTCGCATTTTTCAATTTCAGAATATAATTCTCTAATTGATAATGTTCTTCTAAATAGGAGTAAGCAAGATCGAAATTCTTATTTCGCTTATAATATTGACTTATTCCTAAAATGATCTTAGATTTTTGCTGCAGATTATTGTTTTTGGCATAATCTAAAGCATTGTCAAAATAAATCATCGCCGAATCATTGCGTTGAAGCTGTGTCTCAATTAAACCCAACTGATAATAAGATTCTGCTTTGGTTTCTAAGATCGAAGGGTGATCGGGCTTTTGTATTATTTTTCGAAAAGACTCTGCAGAGAGCGCCAGGTTTTGGTTTGACTTTAAAGCCATTGCTTTCTGATAGCTCAAAAGCTCGGCATGATCTGCCAGTTTCAGTTTTTTTAAGAGGCTGTCGGCTTTCTTGTAGTAAACAGCTGCAATATCATAATTGCCTTTTAAGGTGTTGGTTACGCCTATGTAGTGCAAGGCCAGCGCGGTAGTGCAGGTTTTTTGTAAAGGATCAAATAAGGCGACACTTTTGTGGAAATTTTTTAGCGCTTCTTCGTAATTTTTTTGATGGTAATAAATTTTTCCAAGCTTAAAAGTCTGATTGGCTAAATTCTCCGGTTTATGATAAGCTTCGCAATAATCAATTGACTTTTTAGTGTGAAAAACAGCCTCTTTGTACTTTTTATTTTTAAGGTTAGCGTCGGCCATTTTGTTATAATAGAAAACACTATCTGCACTCTTTTTAGTTTGAGAGTACAAAAGTGAATTTAATAAACAAACAACAATAAAAAGGTGGTATTTCATGTATGGCAATGCTTTTACAATGAATTTATGTTTTTCGTATCAGTAAAATCAAATCAATTAATCTTGATGAATAGCCAATTTCATTATCGTACCAACCCACAACTTTTACCATTTTGTCTATAACAGAGGTAAGCTGTGCATCAAACAGGCACGAATGTGTATTGCCAATTATATCAACAGAAACGATCGGATCTTCTGTGTAATCTAATATTCCTTTTAAATTTGTTATTGAGGCTTCTTTAAATGCTTTGTTAATTTCTTCGATCGTAACGGCACGTTTTACATTAAACGTAATATCTGTCAATGATCCATCGGGAACAGGAACGCGAATTCCGCAACCCCCAATTTTTTGATGCAATTTAGGAAAAATTTTTGTTAATGCCTTAGCCGCACCTGTAGTTGTTGGAACAATAGACTGACTTGCACCTCTTGCACGGCGTAAATCCTTATGTGGCTGGTCGTGAAGGCTTTGGTCTGTCGTATAAGAATGTATTGTAGTGATGTAGGCTTGTTCAATCCCGCACAATTCATCGACGATTTTTATCAGCGGAGCAGCATTGTTTGTGGTGCAGCTTGCATTTGAAACAATCTTTTCAGTTCCGTCTAAAATCGATTCATTGACACCTAAAACAACGGTTTTAATAGTGTCAACTTCTGATGGTGCCGATAGAATCACTTTTTTGGCCCCGGCAAGAATGTGTGCGTTTAGTTCTTCATGCGTTTTATATTTTCCCGTGCATTCGACTACAAAATCAATATCCTGACTTTTCCAGTCTAAATTTGAAATGCTTTTTTCGTGAAAAAATAAATAATGATTTCCGTCAACAAGGATCCCTTTTTCGTCATAACTAACTTTAAAAGGTAAAACTCCATGAATGCTGTCGTATTTTATCAAATGCGACATAGTGTAGTTGTCTGCGATGTCGTTTATGGCAACGACTTCAATTTCAGGATGGTTTAAAAGTAAACGAAATAAATTTCTGCCAATTCTTCCAAAACCATTAATTGCAATTCTTGTTTTCAAGTTTTTGTTTATTCGGTTAAATGTTATTCGTTTAATTGGTTTTGCCAATTAAACGAATAAACGATTAAACTTTAAAGGATATGTTTTTGTGCTTTGTAAGAAGAACGAACCAGTGGGCCGCTTTCTACATGGCGGAAACCTAACTCAAGACCAAATTTTTCATATTTGGCAAATTGATCAGGCGTAATAAATTCTTTTACAGGCAAATGTTTTTTACTTGGCTGTAAGTATTGGCCAATAGTAACAACGTCTACATTTGCATTTCGTAAATCAGTCATGGTCTGAAAAACTTCTTCTTCCGTTTCTCCAAGACCGAGCATAATTCCAGATTTTGTTCTGTTAATGCCTTTTTCTTTCAAATAACGCAATACTTCTAAACTACGATCATATTTTGCCTGAATACGAACTTCACGGGTTAAACGGCGAACGGTTTCAACATTATGAGAAACAACTTCCGGATTTGCCTCTACGATTCGGTCAATATTTCTTTCAATTCCCTGAAAATCCGGAATTAAAGTTTCAAGCGTAGTAGTAGGATTCATTCTTCTAATGGCTTTTACGGTTTCTATCCAAATAATAGAACCGCCATCCTTCAAATCATCTCTATCTACACTCGTAATAACGGCATGTTTAATGTTCATTATTTTAATAGAACGTGCTACTTTTTCAGGTTCGTCCCAATCTACAGTTTCCGGTCTTCCGGTTTTTACGCCACAGAATCCGCAAGAACGCGTACAAACGTTTCCTAAAATCATGAAAGTCGCAGTTCCCTCGCCCCAGCATTCTCCCATATTCGGGCAGCTTCCGGAGGTGCAAATCGTATTTAAGCTGTATTTGTCAACCAAACCGCGTAGTTCAGTATATTTTTGTCCAATAGGTAATTTTACCTTTAACCATTTTGGTTTTGCAGGTGGTATGTTTTCAATGACTGTTTCCATATATCATAATTCTGATTGCAAAGATACGGAATGTTGTTTATTTGGAAGTGCTAATTTGCTTTTCGTTTACTTTCCTCTTTTTAATAGAATTTAAAAATAGTAACGACAAAGGTTAATAATTTGTTCTTTAGAACATTTTGAGCTTTATCTATTTAATTTTTAATGCATATTTACTATTTAATGAAGTATTTTTAAGATTAGAAAAATATCTTAATCTAATATAAGTTTGGCTTTTTGGGGCGCCCTAAAATTAGGCATCGAGTAATTTTGGTGTTAATTTAATAGTGTCAAAAAGATGAAAAAGAGATTTATTGTATTAGGGGTTTTATTTGCGACTTTTGGTTTTACTCAAATGAACGCGCAAATACTTTCAGATAAGGCGTTGGGAGCTTTAAGTAAAGGTATGTCGGGTTTTACATTTAGCGATGCAGATGCTGCAGCTTTAGCAAAAGAGTCTATTGCACAGCTGGATGCAAATAATCCTGTAGCAGGACCGGCAGATGGCTATACACTTCGATTAAATCGTTTATTTGGTAAACATGCTTCTACTGATGGAGTTGCTCTAAATTATAAAGTGTATTTAGTAAAAGATATTAATGCGTTTGCCTCTGCAGACGGAAGTGTTCGTGTATTTGCAGGCTTAATGGATATTATGGATGATAATCAATTGCTTGCCGTTATTGGGCATGAAATAGGTCACGTCGTAAATCATGATACAAGAGATGCGATTAAAGCAGCTTATAAAAAAGAGGCGCTATTGGATGCCGCTGCATCTCAGTCTGGAAAAATTGAGACTATTACAGCATCTCAATTGGGAAAACTTGGAAGCGCAATGATTGATAGCAAACACAGTAGAAAACAAGAATCTGAGGCCGACTCATTCTCTTATGATTTTATGAAAAAAAATGGGTATGATGTAAATGCGGTTGAATCTGCTTTTAGAATTCTTCAGAATTTAAGTGAAGGGGCAGAAGCTTCTTTTATGACAAAGATGGTGAGCTCTCATCCTGATTCTGGCAAAAGAGCCGATGATACTAAAAAGAAAGCAGTAAAAGACGGACTGTATCATGCTTATGAACAACAGAAAATTGTAAATACGGCACCTGCAAAAGCAGTAACAAAAACAGCTGCTAAAAAGACAACGGCAAAAAAGAAATAATCTTTCCTAAAATGTTAAACCGGTAAATTCTAAATTTGCCGGTTTTTTTTTGATTATTATATTCAAGTAAAACTTATATATTGTTAAATAACGATTTAAAATGTATACCTTTAATTGTTAAAAAAACAAAGATTGTCTGAAATGAAATAGCATTTTGTTATTTACATTTGTTGTTAAATTGTAATTAAAAAAAACATGAAAAAGAGAGTTATAATAGCAGGGTTAGTATTTGCCGCTTTTGGTTTTACGACCATGAACGCACAAATTAATTTAGGTGACAAAGCAATGGGCGCACTTCAAAAAGGAGTTGCTTCCTTTACATTATCCAATGAAGATGCTGCGGCTTTGTCTAAAGAAGCAGTGGCAAAAATGGATACTGAAAACGAAATTGCCGGTCCGGCTGATGGGTATACCTTAAGATTGAATAGAGTTTTTGGCAAACATTCAGCCGGTGAAGGTTATACATTGAATTATAAAGTTTATAAAGTAAAAGATGTAAATGCTTTTGCTACTGCAGACGGAAGCGTACGTGTATTCGCAGGTTTGATGGATATCATGGATGATAATGAATTACTGGCCGTAATAGGCCATGAAATTGGTCACGTTGCCAATAGTGATGTTAGAGATGCCATGCGTGCTGCTTATAAAAAAGAAGCATTATTAGATGGTGTTTCTTCGCAGTCGGCTACAATAACTGCGGTTACAGATAGTCAGTTAGGAAAAATTGGAAGCGCCATGATTGATAGTAAACACAGCCGTAAACAAGAGAGCGAAGCCGATTTGTTTGCTTACGATTTTTTAAAGAAAAACGGATATAACGTAAACGCTGAGGAATCTGCATTTAGGATTCTGGCCAAAATGAGTGAAGGAAACCAATCATCAATCATTGACAGAATGATGAGCTCGCACCCTGATCCTAAACAAAGAGCAGACGATGCAAGAAAAAGAGCAGAAAAAGATGGGTTGTACAAGCCTTATGTACAGCAGAAAATTGTAAATACCGCTCCGGTTGTTAAAACTACCAAGAAAACAACAGTTAAAAAGACTACAACAAAAAAGAAATAGATTTTTTCTTTGATGCTATAAAAAAAGCGGCACTTCTAAAGTTGCCGCTTTTTTGTTTTTATAACTGATTTTATCCTAAAACATGATGTGCCAAAACTTTTTGTACATCATAAACATTAACAGATTTATTGAATTGTTTTACAATGCTAGGGTTTAATTCGCTAGAAACCCAAATTTTTAATTCGGCATCAAGATCAAATGTTCCTGCAGTCTCTACGCTAAAACGAGTAATACTTTTGTAGGTTATCGATTTGTATTCAGTCTTGCTTCCTGTTAGTCCTTGTACATCAACCAGTATTAGTCTTTTGTTGGTAAAAATAAAAGTATCGCGAATAAGTTTAAAACCCATTTCGATTTCTTCATTATCAATTAAAAGCTGCCCGTATTTTTTAAGTAAATCTTCCTGGCTTACAGTTCCTGCGTTGCCCATAAGAGCTGAAAATATTCCCATTTTTTAGTTTTTAAATTTGATTGATTCTTTTCTCTACAGTAAAAGTAATTGATTTTGTTAATTTTTACGAACGACTTTTAAATTAAAATAAAAAGAGGTAATAATTAAGGATAATAAAATTGCAGAAATTACAGAAACGATAATGTGACCATATTCCCTGTAGCTTAATCCAATTAAAAACCGAATTGTAATAATTATGAAGATAATAGCAAGTAATATAATCCAGTAACTTTTATCTATGACAGTTTTAGTTATGCTGTATTTTGGGAGTTTGAGTAATGTAATTAAAATAATGACCGCTCCAATAAATGTACTCAAGTGTTGCGCAATTTTTAATATAGGAATTGGTATATTGAAAATAGATATTGAACCCTTTAATTTATAAATGTGATTTACAAAATAGCCATGCCTGTGTATGAAACTATCCCAAAAAATATGCGAGGAAATACCTATAACTATAGAGATTAATACTATAAAGAAGGATTGCTTGAAATAGTTGTTCCAATTGAAGTTGTTATAAATTAAAAGTCGCGATCGAATGTTTTCCGGGAGATTGTTGAATAACTGATTTTTGATAATGGTATGAAAGATAAAAGAAATTACTATTGCCAAGGGTAAATCAAACCAAAAGATGCCATAAAGTGTATGACTGTATCTGCTTTCAACCCTCATTCTAAGAAAATATTCAAAATCTGGAGTTAAGCTCCCGATAACTAGTCCTGTTAGTGAAAACCATTTTTTAGGTAAATACCTTAAAGGAAGAATTATTGCAGGGTGAGAAAAAGTAAAAGGCATTGATGTGAATTTTAGTATTATCAAAAGTAATGTTTTTTGGATCGCAATTTTTTAGTCCATTCCTTACTTTCGTTGTATTTTAAAGATTAAAAATTATAAAAAAAAAGCAGAACCTAAGTTCTGCTTTCCTGTATCTATTATTCTGCTTCTGTTTTTATTGTTATTGGTAAGTTATAAGCAGTTCGAACTGCTTTTCCGTTTAATACTCCCGGAATCCATTTTGTTTTAAGTGATTTTAAAACTCTAACAGCTTCTTTTCCAATTCCGTAACCAGGATCATTTTTTACCATAATATCGGTAATCGATCCGTCTCTTTCAATTACAAACGAAACATACACTCTTAAAGTTCTTTCAGCATCCAGTTCAGGTCTGTTGAAGTTGTTTCCAACATAAGTATAGAACTTGGCCATTCCTCCAGGAAACTCAGGCATTTTGTCCAAAGAAGTTACCGGAACAGCAGAGCTCCCCGGGTCAACAGTCGGTGCAACGCCATTGCTTCCACTATTTCCAGGTACTACATTTTCTATAGTTCCGGTTCCAGGAGTAGCATTTTCTACAACAGGAACGTTTTGTGCGTTCGTAGCAATGTTATCAACCGCTTTTTCTGGTGCAGTAACTACAGGATTCGATAATTGAATAACTTCTGTAGCCGGGGCAGCAGCGTTCTGAGGTTGAACAGCAGGCGCAGGCGGTTCTGGTTGTACCGGAATTGGAGTGCTAAGATCTACTGGTGTTAAGGGCAGATCTGGAATAGGTTCAGTCTCAATAACAGGCTGGACACTAAATTTACTAATCAGCATCGATACGCTTCCTAAAGCGGCTAACAATAGCAAGGCCATAAAAAGTGCGGTAATAGTTGTTTTGGAATTCTCCTGGCGTAATTGATACGCGCCGTACTCTTTGTTTTTGTTTTCGAAAACAAGGTTGGTCCAGCTTGCTTCGTAGATACTTGATTTAGACATGATTTTTGGATTTTAAGGTTAAGTAACTTTTAAATCATAAGCGGCAAGTTTTGGTTTTTAGCCAGCAACAAAGGAGCTGCGGTTTTAGTGTGTGAATAATTCAAGTTTTTAAGAGTAAATACGACGATATCGTATTCTTTAGTTAAAGATAATAAATTATCTATTACGTTCGATGATTTCTGCTAATAATTTTTTAGCTCGTAGTAGTTTTACTTTTACGTTGCTCAGGGGCTCATCTATTTTAAGCGCAATTTCCTGATAAGTCATTTCCTGAAAGTATCTTAAATGAATTACTTCCTGGTAATGTGGTTTCAATTCTTTAATGCATTGAAGTAAGCGAGAGAGATTTTGCTCCTTAATAAGGGCGTCTTCTGCAGAAGGAGTAGTATCTGCAATATTGTATGCCTGTTGGTCGTCGGCGTCTGTAATTTCTATAAAAAGACTGGTTTTCTTTTTACGTAACAAGTCAATATAAACGTTTTTTGCAATAGCAATTAACCAGGTATTAAATTGAAATTCCGGATTATAACTAGCAATTTTATCAAAAGCTTTTGAGAAAGTTTCGATAGTAATATCTTCTGCGGTAGTTTCATTTTCGGTACGCTTTAACATAAAGCTGTACACCTCATTCCAAAAATAATCTAATAAAAAAGTAAAGGCGATTTGATCGCCCTTTTTTGCTTTTTCTATTTTAGAATTTATTTCCAATATACAGGTTTTGAAAAGATATTAGTTATAAAGATATTAATTTGTGTCAATATAAGCATGATTTCTACCACGGGAAACCAAATTTTAATATCATTTTCTTTCAATTTCCCTGCAGAAAACCCTACAACAGTCCATGCAATGGTATAACGGGTAGCAATAATGGCCAAAACGGCAATCCATTGAAATTGAAATGCGAGCAGAATTATAAAAGATAAAAAGAAAAAGAGCTGCGAAACAAAAAATAAGCTCAATTGCATTTTATCAAAAAACTTATAATATTGTGCCGTTGAGATGTGTCTTCTTTTTTGAGTAAACCATTCTCTGTAAGTTTCTTTAGGTTTAGAATATGTAAAACTTTCCGGAATGTAAGAAATGGTTGTATTCTCTTTAGTAGCAGCCTGATTTATAAACAAATCATCATCGCCGGAACGAACCTGGATATGATCAATAAAACCGTTTACATTAAAAAATTCCTCTTTTTTATATGCAAGGTTTCGTCCAACGCCCATATACGGAAATCCTAATTTTGCCCAAGAAAAATATTGTATGGCAGTTAATATAGTTTCAAAACGAATAATCTTATTCAATAAAGATCTTTCAATTTTTTCATATCCTCCATAACCCAGCACAATTGTTTTATTCATCGTGAATTGCGAGGTCATATTTGTAATCCAGTCCTTTGAAGTTGGATAACAATCTGCATCTGTAAATAACAAATAATCCTTTTTTGCTGCTTTGATTCCCAGTGTTAAAGCATATTTTTTATTTCCCCAAAAGGCTTCATTATTTTGAACCTTTACCAATCGAATATTAGGATATTGCTTTTCGAATTCTTCAAAAACTTCAAGAGTCTCATCGCTGGAGGCATCATCAATTAAAACAATTTCAAAATCAGTGTAATTTTGTTCTGCCAAAAGCGGAATAAACTTCTTGACGTTTTCTTCTTCATTCTTGGCACATACAATGACAGACACTGCAAGATTTTTTTGCTTAACCTCTTGTGGTTTAGCAAAAGCAAACTTTCCAAAAACACCTAAGTAGTAGAAAAGCTGAATAAAAACAATAGCAATAAAAAAGTAAAATAAAGTTATAAGCATATAGTTTTAATGTCTGTTAATATCACGATTTTTGCGAGAACAAAGGTAGGTATGAATTACTAATTTTCAATGATTAATAGCTATTTACTTTCGGCATTTTGACATTTCTTTTGCAAGAGCAATCGAGTGAGGGTTTTCAGTTTTTTCCAGTTCCGAAATTATATTTTTAAAATTATAATCATCTCTGTTTTGAGACAATTTTTTAGTGGCCTGAATTTCATCAATTTCAATTTCAAAGCCAAATATTCCGCGGGCTTCGCGCATTGTCTTCTCAGATAAATCTTCAACACGAACGGGGTTTTCAGAATGGACTTCGTATTTGTCTACCAATTTCTTCAATTGCGCTACAGCGGTCTCGTAATTCACAATTTTAATTCGGCCATAAACATGCACGGCTATGTAATTCCATGTTGGAACATTTTCATGATCATACCACGAAGACGAAATGTAAGCATGCGGACCGGTAAAAACGGCCAGGACCTGATCGTTTTCTGTAAAACCTTCTGCTTGTGGATTTAATTTAGAAATATGACCTTGAAGAATTTCCTTTCCATAATCATTTACTTCAAGTTCGATTGGAATATGTGTAGCACATAATTTTCCGTTAGTTTGATTGATCAAAATTCCAAAACTGTTTTCTTTCAAAAAAGTTCTGATTTCTTCAGGGTTTTCGTTTTTGTATATATTCGGTGTATACATTTTACTTTGTTTTTTGCCACAAATTACATGAATTTACACAAATTAAATTCATGCTAATTTTTTTAATTTGTGACGAAAAAAATTAAATTACATTCACTTCGGCTTCAATATGAATACCAAATTTTTCAAAAACAGTGTTTTGTACCTCTCTTGAAACGGCTAAAATTTCCTGTCCTGTGGCATTTCCATAATTTACCAAAACCAAAGCCTGATTTTTATGAACCCCTGCATCGCCAAAACGTTTTCCTTTGAAACCAGCCTGTTCAATTAACCAGCCTGCCGGAACTTTTACTTCTGTTTCAGAAACTTCGTAATATTTCATTTCCGGAAACTTCTCGTGGATTTTCTCAAAATCAGATTTCAATAAAATCGGGTTTTTAAAAAAACTTCCGCTATTTCCCAATTCCTTCGGATCGGGTAATTTACTTTGTCTGATGGCAATTACTGCGTTACTTACATCTTTTAAAGTTGGAGTTGTAACATTGTTTTTAGCCAATTCAGCCGTAATATCTCCGTAAGAAGTATTGATTTTATGATTGCGTTTTGTCAGTTTATAAATTACCGATGTAATAATATATTCGTCTTTGACTTCGTTTTTAAAAATGCTTTCTCGATATCCAAAATTACACTCTGAATTTGTGAAGGTTTTCATTTCCTGAGTAGCAATATTCATTGCTTCGCACGAAACAAAAGTGTCTTTTATCTCCGTTCCGTATGCGCCAATATTCTGAACAGGAGTTGTACCTACATTTCCCGGAATCAATGACATGTTTTCTAAACCGCCAAAATTATTTTTAATGGTATAGAGTACGAAATCATGCCATGTTTCGCCAGCCTGACTTTCAACCCAAACAAAATCATCATCTTCTTTAACGATTTTTTTACCTTTTAAATCAATGTGAATGACCAAAGCATCAATATCTTTCGTTAAAAGCATATTGCTTCCTCCGCCAAGAATAAACTTTTTTTCGTTTTTGTTTTCTTCCAAAATCGTTTTCAATTCAGTAACTGAATGAACGGCAACAAATTGTCTGGCTTTGGCTTCAATTCCAAAAGTATTGTATTTTTTTAAAGAAAAATTGGATTGGATTTCCATAAATAAAAGGCTTTATAATCTGATTCAAAAGTAAGGATTATAATTTATTTGAGTTGGGTTTTGAAGAAATATCCATTTAAAATAGAAAGAATTTGTTATTCTTTAGTTCTGTAATTTTTATATTTTCTTTTCGTAAGTTTAAATGAAATTGTACTGATGTAATTATGTTTAAATCAGTATACGGAGAACTGTTTCTTGTGCGAAAAGATGAAGATTTTCATTATGTTCGTTATAACGGAATTAAATAAAAGGTCTATTTACCATATCCGCGTTGATTGAGTAAAATGTTTCGTCGCAAAGAGCGCTAAGATTTAGCGTTCATAGCGTAAATCTTAGCGCTCTTTGCGTTTAAATAATGACGCCAGAATCCAACATCTCATGATATTTATCCGCAATAACCTTCATATTAATATCATAGTTCGCATTCGTTTCAACAAATTTCCTGTTTTCTAAAATCGCATTATTTCGGGATTCAGCATTTTCAAAAGACCAGATTAGTTCTTCTGCAAGCATTTCAACATTATCAATTTCGATTAATTGTCCGTTTTCACGATGTTTGATCCAGCTTTGATTTCCCGGAATATCAGAAACTACAGGATAACAATTGCAAGCCATTGCTTCAAACAGTGATGCTGAAACACCTTCGGTAATAGGCATACTGATGTAAATATTCGAATGTTGTAATAATTTAGGAAGTTCAGTATTATGAATTCTTCCTGTAAAAATTACGTTGTTTTCAATTTGCAAAGCTGCAGCTAAATCTTTTAAAAATTGTAATCTTGTTCCGTCGCCAACGATAGTCAGAGAAAAATCAATTCCTTTTTGGTGTAAAATCGCGAAAGCTTTTAAAATACAATCATGTCGATATTCGGGTTGTAATGAACGCGTGACAATCGCTTCAATTTTACTGGAATTATTTATAGAAGGAGAAAAAAGCGTTAAGTCAATCCCTTTTGGAAGAACCAAAACTTTACTCATGTCAACGCCAATTTCTCGCATAGAAATAGTCATAACCGGACCCCACGCATGAATTAAATGTGCTTTTTTAAAGGCGTATTTTTGAATGAATTTTTTAAAAGGATATAAAATAGAACCTTCCGGCCACAAATCCGTTCGGCCCTGCTGTGCAATGGCAATAGTTTTAGACCCGGAGAGTGCTGCCAGAAAACCGTAACTAGTGGTTCTCTCTGCAATTACCATATCTGGTTTTTCTTTTCTGATTATTTTTCGAATTGCAATAGGAGCGAAAAAATACTCTAAAATACGTTTGAATCTGTTCAGTTTTGAATTATTAGAATTTTGAAGTTCCCAGGTTATAATTTCAAAATGGCCAAATTCTTTCAGCCCTTTCATCCAGGTAATAGCGTCGGCACGATAAGATTCTCCCAGAAAAAGTATTTTTCTTTTCATTCAAATTATTTGTTTTTTGCCACAGATTTTAGAGATTAAAATGATTCATGATTGAAGTTGCCACGAAATACACTAATTAAATTTGTGCTACTTTGTGTAATTTGTGTTTATAAAAATCATTTTAATCTGTGAAATCTGTGGCAGATAAAAATTAAGATTCATCCGTTTCTAAAGCACGATTAATGAATTCGTTTAAAGGTTTTAAAGCAATTAATTTCTTGCTCATTTTCGAAACGAAGTCTTTTTTTGTCACTTCAGAAATGTCGTAAACCTGAGTTGCGGTAAAACATTTTAATTTTAAAAATTCAATTGCGGGATGATCTTTTTCGTAACCTCTCGGCGGATTTTTAAGCGTATTGTTTTCGTCTGTATCCAGATTTCCAAATTCTTTTTTAAAGTTTTTCTCTGCTAAAACAGCTTCTAAATCATCGTGAAAAAATGCAATTTCCTTACGGACTTTTTTTAACTGCTCCGGATCCGGAGAATAAAATCCGCCAGCAATGAAACTTCCGCCTTTTGCTATATGCACATAATATCCGGCACGATTCGCGCCTTTTGCACCGCTGGACATCCAAACGCCCAAGTGGTCTTTATAAGGCGATTTGTCTTTAGAAAAACGAATGTCACGATTGATTCTGAAAGTACAGTTTTTGACTTCCAAAAATTCAAGTGATGGATCAAGCGGTTTCATGGCATCTAGAAAATCGCTTACCAATTGATGATAATCTTTTTTGAAGATTTCGTAACGTTTTTTGTTGTCCTGAAACCAGTCTCTATTGTTGTTCTTTTTTAAGTCGTCTAAAAATTGCAATGATTCTTTCGTTAGCATATTTTGTTTTTTTTATGCAGTTGTTTTTAAGTTCGCCAGTGATTACACGAATTTACACTAAATTTTTAATTTCCTGATCGTTCAGTTTTGACAAACTTTTGAACTTTCAAAGCTTTAAGTCATTAAAATTCGTGAAATGGCTTCGGCTTTTTAGTTTCATCCCGAGCTTAGGAAAAACGCTATAAATTAAATATTTTATAACTCTGGTGCGTCGATTTTACAATCGCTTCAGTTCGTTCGGGATGCGTGTCTGAGATAAAAAGCTGCCCAAAAGTTTCGCTGTTTACCATTTCGACAATTTTAGCCACACGCGTTTCGTCTAGTTTATCAAAAATATCATCAAACAATAAAATAGGTGTTACACCGCTTTGCTTTTTTAAAAATTCAAATTGAGCCAGTTTAAGAGCAATCAAAAATGATTTTTGCTGTCCTTGTGATCCGAATTTTTTTATAGGATGCGAATCGATTTCAAAAGACAAATCGTCTTTATGTATTCCGGTACTGGTGTAATGTATTGCCCTGTCTTTGTTGATGCTTTCTTGCAAAAGCGTAAGCAGGTCTTTTTCAAACAAATGACTTTCATAAACCAATTGAACACTTTCTTCAGATCCTGTTATTGCCTGGTGATGAATATTAAATATAGGTATAAATTGTTCCAAAAAATCTTTTCTCTTTTCAAAAATAGATTGCCCGAAAACATTTAGCTGCTCATTATATATAGATAAGGTATCATTATCAAAAGTATGATTGAGAGCGAAATATTTTAAAAGTGCATTGCGCTGCACAATTACTTTTTGATATTGAATAAGTTGGTGCAGATAAGTCGAATCTAATTGCGAAATAACACTATCCATAAATTTACGGCGCGTTTCGCTTCCTTCAATAATCAAATCACGATCAGCCGGCGAAATAATAACCAGCGGTACAAATCCTATATGATCTGAAAATTTATCGTAAGCTTTTCCGTTTCTTTTCAGGACCTTCTTTTGCCCTTTTTTCAGGCTGCATACAATTTGTTCTGTTCGATCGTTTTTTTCTAATTCGGCATCGATTACAAAAAACTCTTCTCCATGTTTGATGTTTTGAACTGCCAGCGGATTAAAATAGCTTTTTCCGTACGCCAAGTGATATATAGCATCGAGAACGTTGGTTTTGCCAATTCCGTTTTTGCCCACAAAACAATTGATCTTGATGTCGAAATCAAAATTGGCTTCTGAGAAATTTTTATAATTAAATAAAGAAATTTTGTTTAAATGCATTTTTTAAGAAACTCTAAAGATAAAATTTGAGGTTTTTTGTGAGCGGGATTTGCTTTTTTGCCACGGATTAAAAGATTTTTGAGGATTTTTTCTGCCACATCAACCAAAAACCTTTTTCAATCTGTGCGAATCTGTGAAATCTGTGGCTAAAATTGTAGTATTAGCCTAGAAAATCTGCGCTTTGGAACATCAAAAAAATGAAGGCGCAAATTATTGAAAATTATCGATATAATAGGCTTTTAGCGCGCTCCAAGTTGATTTATTTTCATACTAATGATTAAGGACTTCTAATTATCGAAAATAATTGTTTTAAAATAGTGATAAATTTGATTTTTTTTACCTCAGTTTCAATAAAAATTTTATTTTTGCCGTTCACTAAATTAATTTTAAATGGCTACTTACAATAAAAGAGGATATAAAGCACCAAAAGAGAAGGAAGTTAAAGAAGTAAATGAAGAACAACAGGTAATCATTGACGAAAAAGACAGCACAACAGCTGGTGTTTTTTCTGCATTAGATGAAACTGCTTCAAGAACTGAGGATTGGGTTGCTAAAAATCAAAAAATCATTATTGGTTTAGTTGCTGGTATTGCAGTTGCAACAATTGGTTATTTGGCTTACCAAAAATTTATTGAAGCTCCTAAACAAGAAGAAGCTGCAACAGAAATGTTTGTTGCACAACAAAATTTTGAAAAAGCAACAAATGGTGTAGCAAGCGATTCATTATATAAATTAGCGTTGAACGGTTCTGAAGGTAAATTTGGATTCGTTAAAATTGCTGAAGAGTATTCTGGAACAGATGCAGGAAATTTAGCAAACTACTACGCAGGAATTGCTTCTTTGAATATTGGTAAATATGATGATGCAATTAAATATTTAGGTGAATTTAAATCTAAAGAAGCGATCGTAAATGCTTTGGCAATTGGTGGAATTGGAGATGCTTATTCTCAAAAAAACCAACAAAAAGAAGCTTTAGATTATTATGTAAAAGCGGCAGAATCAAATAAAAACGATTTTACAACGCCACGTTTCTTGTTGAAAGCAGGTAAAACAGCTTTGGCTTTAGGGCAAAAAGAAGATGCGCTAAAGTATTTAACAGACATTAAAGAAAACTTCGATGCAACTCCGGAAGCAGCTTCTGTTGATGTATTGATTGGATTAGCACAATAAAAATTTTAGACTTTAGATTTAAGATTGTAGATTTGTAATTAAGAATCTAAAGTCAAAAATCAAATATCTAAAATAGTACAGATGGCTACCGAAAATAAAAATTTATCAGAATACGATAAAAACACTATCCCAAATGCGAAAGACTTTCGATTTGGGATTGTTGTTTCTGAATGGAACGAAACTATTACAGAAGGACTCTTTAATGGAGCTTTCGATGCGTTAATTGATAATGAAGTACCGGCTCAGCAAATTATTCGCTGGAATGTTCCGGGAAGTTTTGAGTTAATTTATGGTGCAAAAAAAATGCTTCAGACTCAAAATGTAGATGCGGTTATTGTAATTGGATGCGTTATCCAGGGACAAACCAAACATTTTGATTTTGTATGCGAAGGCGTTACTCAAGGAATTAAGGATTTGAATGTTCAAACTGATATTCCGGTAATTTTTTGTGTATTGACAGACAATAACATGCAACAGTCTATTGACAGAAGTGGAGGAATTCACGGCAACAAAGGTACTGAAGCAGCAATTGCCGCCATTAAAATGGCTTATATTCGTCAACAAGCTTCAATGACACATTCATTCAATCAGCCTTTATTGGCATCGGGAGCGCTTCAAATAGAAGAAACTCCTATAACAATCGAGAAAGAATAAAACACAATTGTTTTAAAAATAATAAAACCTATGCTCTGTAATAATAGTATAGGTTTTTTTGTTTTTTTTATGACAGCACTTATTCAAAAAGCCAACGGAAATTCATTAAATTTGTAAACCTTGGTTTAGATTTTAAATCACAATCTTAAATCGTTAATCTACAATCTAAAATTTTAAATGTCGAGTATCATTCAATTACTTCCTGATCACGTTGCTAATCAAATTGCTGCCGGAGAGGTGGTTCAAAGACCTGCTTCGGTTGTAAAAGAGCTTTTAGAAAACGCTGTAGATGCAGATGCAACCGACATTAAACTGATTATTAAAGATGCCGGAAAATCGTTAGTTCAGGTTATTGATAATGGTAAAGGTATGAGTGTAACCGATGCCCGTTTATGTTTTGAGCGTCATGCAACCTCTAAAATTCGTCAGGCAGAAGATTTATTCTCCTTGTGTACAAAAGGTTTCAGGGGAGAAGCACTGGCTTCTATCGCTGCAATTGCACACATGGAAATGAAAACCAAGCAAGATCAGGAAGAGTTAGGAACGCATATTGTAATAGAAGGCAGTAAATTTGTTTCTCAGGAAGTGGCTGTATTGCCTAAAGGAACTTCATTTGCGGTTAAAAATTTATTTTTTAATATTCCGGCTCGACGCAACTTCTTAAAATCAGATACGGTTGAGTTTCGCCATGTTATGGATGAATTTCAGCGTGTAGCTTTGGCGCATCCTAATATTCATTTTACTTTTTATCATAACGGAAGTGAATTGTATAATTTGCCCGCTGCAGGATACCGCCAGCGCGTTGTGGGAATTTTTTCTGGTAAAACCAATGAAAAACTGGTGCCGGTTAGCGAAGACACTGAAATTATTAATGTTCAGGGTTTTGTTTGCAAACCAGAATTTGCTAAGAAAAACAGGGGAGAGCAATTCTTTTTTGTCAACGATCGTTTTATCAAAAGCGGTTATTTGCATCATGCAGTAATGGCAGCTTATGACGGACTTTTGAAAGATGGCTCACAGCCGAGTTATTTCTTATACCTTCAAGTCCCGCCCAATACGATTGATATTAATATTCATCCGACCAAAACAGAAATTAAGTTTGATGATGAACAAGCTTTGTACGCCATTTTGCGTGCATCGATAAAACATAGTTTAGGCCAGTTTAACGTGGCCCCGGTTCTGGATTTTGATCGCGATGCCAATTTAGACACGCCTTATTACTATAAAGATCTGGAAGCAGAAACACCAACCATTCAGGTCGACGGAACATTTAATCCGTTTACAGACGATAAAACCAATCAGCATTATTCGAAATCGGGTTCAGGATCAGGTTCTTCCTTTAGTTCTGGCTCAGGATCGGGATCGTCTTCATATTCAGGATATAATAAAAGAGTAGAGCCAACAGCAACCTGGGAAAGTTTGTATGTTGGTTTAGATACCGATACCATAGAAAGTTCGCCTTTTACGTTTGAAAATGAAGAAGTAACATCGTCTTTATTTAACGATCATGAAATCGAGCAAGCCACGCAGGGAACGTATCAAATTCATAAAAAATACATCGTTTCTCCTATAAAATCCGGAATGGTGATTGTAGACCAGCAACGAGCGCATCAACGCATTTTGTATGAGCAATTTTTACTGAATATGACAGTAAATCAAGCTTCAAGCCAGCAATTATTGTTTCCATTGGATCTGTTTTATTCGTCAGATGAAATGAAATTAATTGAAGAACTAAAACCTTCTTTAGAGACAACTGGTTTTGTTTTTGAAGATACTCAGGCAGATCATATCGTAATTTCAGGGATTCCTGTGAATATTACCGAAAGCGAAGTCTCAATGGTGATCGAACAATTATTGAGCGATCTGCAAGACGGGATTCCGGCGAGTAGTTATAGTCAAAATGATACTATAGCCAAATCGATGGCCAAAAGTTTAGCAGTTAAGACCGGATCCTATTTAACCGAAAAAGAACAGGATAATTTAGTAAACGGATTGTTTGCCTGCAAAGATCCAAATATTTCACCTTTTCAAAAACCAACCTTCATCACCATGCGTGTAGAAGATATAGATAAAAAGTTTGCCTTATGATGAACATGACACCTGTTGTAAAACAACTGCTTATAATTAATATTATTTTTTTTATTGGCTCTCAGATAGTTCCGGTATCTTATGAATATTTATCACTTTTTTATCCGGAAAGTGATCAATTCGGGATCTGGCAGTTCATTACCCACATGTTTATGCACGCTCAATTGCCTAATTTTGCTCATATATTGTTTAATATGTTTGCATTATACAGTTTTGGATCTGCATTGGAACATTTTTGGGGCGGGAAAAAATTCCTGTTTTTTTACATTTCCTGCGGAATTGGTGCTGCCTTGCTTCATACAGGTGTAAATTATTTGCAAATGCAATCACTTTTAGAAACAGTTTCGAATTTGAACTTATCTAAGTCTGATCTTCATTTGATTCTTAATGCAGATTATCCTGCATTGTTTGACTCAGCCGGAAAAATGATTCCGGGTAAAATTGCTACTATTTTAACAAATGCAAATTGCACTCAGGAACAGTTTAATGCATTAGCGCAAGCTGGTGCCATAACACAATCACCGGTTATCGGTGCTTCGGGAGCAATTTATGGTTTGTTGACGGCTTTTGCTTTTATGTTTCCTAATGCACAATTAGGATTGCTGTTTATTCCAATTCCGATCAAAGCAAAATATTTCGTTCCCGGAATTTTGGCAGTCGATTTGTTTTTAGGATTTAAAGGCGGTTCTCTGTTTGGAAGTGGAGGAACAGGAATTGCGCATTTTGCTCACGTTGGTGGTGCATTAGCCGGTTTTTTAATGATGTTGTACTGGAAAAAGAATCAGTTTAATAACAATCGTTGGAATTAATTTTTAACTTTAAATAATAATTTAAAAACCAAAAGAAAGCTTTATGAATATTCTTGACGACTTGAGACTACAGTATAAATTGGGTGGTATCGCAATGCGGGTTATTTATTGGAATATTGCTTGTTTTCTAATTTCATTGGTTTTTTTCTATTCATTAGGAGAGTTTACATATCCAAACTGGCTGGCATTGTCATCAGATCCTGCCGTGTTCATGTTTAAGCCCTGGACTTTTTTAACTTATGCTTTTTTTCACTACGGATTTTTGCATTTGTTGTTTAATATGATGGTCTTAAATTTTGCCAGTAACTTATTTTTGACCTTTTTTACTCAAAAGCAGTATTTAGGGCTGTACCTTTTAGGAGCTATTTTTGCAGGAGTTATTTTTGCCCTAAGCTTTTATTTTTTAAATATTTCAGCTCCCATAGTTGGTGCTTCTGCTGCAATTATGGCCATATTGGTTGCGGTAACGACCTATCAGCCTTTAATGGGTGTGCGTTTGTTTCTTATCGGAAATGTTAAACTCTGGCATATCACGGCTGTTATTTTAATTTTAGATTTAATGCAGTTTCGTTTAGGAAATACCGGCGGTCATATTTCGCATTTGGCAGGAGCCGTTTTCGGATTTATCTATATCAAATTACTGCAAAACGGAACTGACTTAAGTAAAATTGTTTCTAAAACATTAGATTTCTTTACCAATCTGTTCAAAACATCCCCATCGACCCCATTTACAAAAGTTCATAAAAATTATAAAAAACCTACAGAAAGACCTGCGTCAAGAATTGTTACGAAAGATAAAACGCAACAGCAAATTGATGAGATCTTAGATAAAATTAGCCAGTCTGGTTATGATTGTCTGACAAAAGAAGAAAAAGAGTTTTTATTTAAAGCTGGAAAATAATCCTTTTAGCCCTGTAATATGAAAAACCTTTCATGGTTTAATAAGATAATGTTCTTTTTGAATATAGTACTGACTGTATTGACTTTTAGTATTTATATTTTGCCTTTTCTGGCGCCCAAAAGTTTTCCCTTATTGTCAGTGTTAACGCTCTTTATGCCGGCTTTTTTTGTTCTAAACGGAATGTTCTTCTTTTACTGGGGGATTCAGTTTAAAAAGCGCCTTATTTTGTCTGGTTTGGTTTTGTTAACAGGGATTACCTTCATCAGTAAGTTCTATAAATTTTCTGCAAAAGAATATATAGCCGACGAAAAAGACTTTTCTGTCATGAGTTACAACGTTCGTCTCTTTAATGTTTTTAAATGGCTCGATCGTGATGATATTCCGGATAATATTAAAACTTTTATCGACGAAAAAGATCCTGATATTCTGTGTGTTCAGGAATACTCTAACTCAGCTCATATCGACTTAAAAGTATATCCGCATCGTTATATTTTTATTGACGGAAACCAAATAAAAACGGGTCAGGCCATTTTTTCAAAATTTCCTATAATAAACGAAGGCAATATTATCTTTCCCAAGTCAGATAATAATGTGATTTATGCTGATATCAAACGCGGAAAAGACATTATTCGCGTTTACAATATGCACTTGCAATCGATTAAAATTTCTCCTGATGTAAACGAAATTTCGAATGATATTGACAATGTAAATCAGAAAAAATCGGAGTTAATTTATGGTCGAATCAGTAAAGGATTCAGGCAACAGCAAGAGCAGGCCGAAATATTCAAAGAAAACATCAAGGAATGCAAAGTGCCGATAATTATTTGTGGAGATATGAATAACAGTCCGTTTTCATATGTGTACAGAAGTATAAAAGGAAAGCTTAAAGATGCATTTGAGGAAGCTGGCGAAGGTTTTGGTGCCACCTATAAATTCCGTTATTATCCTGCCCGAATAGATTATATTTTTACGGATGCTAAAATGAAAGTAAAACAATTTGAAAGTTTTCCGGATTTTGAAAATTCAGATCATTATCCGATAATGACGCGTCTTTCTATGGAATAACTTTTAAAGTGAAAAATTGGAATTTTGAAATTTGAATTTCCAATTTTAAACCGGCAAATGAGACATTGTATTCTAAAAACTATTTCACTGCTAACTTTTGACTTTTAAGGTAGTCCATTGCAAATTTACCTTCATTAAAAAGCAAATCCAATACGCTCAAATTGTTTATAAACCCATGTTTGTCGTCAAATACCTGAGTGTACTTTTCAAAGGTGTTAGGGTCTTTTTTTCCGTTTGCCAAAATTCTGAAATCAGCAACATTTTCAACCTCACGAAAATACTCCGTTGTTTTGCTGAACTCTAATTTCATTCGCAAACATCTAGTAGTGATTTCTAAAACCTCAAAGTTTAAATCCATTAAAAAAGTATGCTGCTTTTCAAAAATGGGGCGAATATCATCTTCAAAGAATTCAAAAAAGGGCGAGCTTCTGTAAGCTGCTTCTAAAGATTTGAAGTGCTGTTTTTGCCAGTCAAACTCATTTTCAATTAAGACATCTTTGGTTTTCTGATGCGCGTCTTTAGAATGTTTAACGGGTATGTTTAATAGCTGGATTCCATTAGGGCTGTAGATGTAAGTCCTGTTCCTGTTCGTTTGTTTCTGAAAATTATCTTCCATTTCAAAAGTAATATTTTCAGATTGAGCCATAACTGCAAAGTGGCTAATCGACGGAAAATAGGTAGGAAGCAATAGAGAGTTCATGATTGTGTTTTGGTTTAAAAGTTTCAGGTTTCAAGTTTCAGGTCTTGTGAACTTGAAACTTGAAACCTGAAACAAAATAACGATATTTTATTATGCTTTATTTTCTTTTCTTTTTCTCCAAAAGTATTCTCCAACAAAATAAAGTGCCAGTACAATTAAGAAATATTTAAAGTACGATTGTGGTTGTCCTTCGCCGTCAACAGTAGTAAAAACTCTGCTCCAACGAACTTTGTTAATCCCCTTTCCGTTCGTATCCCAGCTCATCCAGATAAAAACCGGTTTTCCTACAATGTGGTTTTCAGGAACATACCCCCAATAACGGCTGTCCTCAGAGTTATGACGGTTGTCTCCCATCATCCAATAGTAGTTTTGCTTAAATGTATACGATTTCGTTTCTTTTCCATTTATAAGAAACTTAGAACCTTTTAGTTCTAGAGTATTTCCTTCATAATTGGTTATGATTTCTTTGTAAAATGGTAAAGACTCGTTGGTTAGTGCTACTGTTTTTCCTGCTTCAGGAATGTATATAGGGCCAAAATTATCCTGACTCCATTTGTTTATGTGAGGAAAAATCGCATTGTCATTTCCTCGGTCAATTTCTCTCTTTACAGCAGTAACACCAGGCGTGTTTTTAAAGCGTTCTGCGCTGGCTTCTGTTAAAGCTCTAAAGTATATTGTATCTTTTCTGGCGGGATCTTTAAGAAAAGCGCCATCTGTAATGTCCAATTCTTTCATTAAAGATTCTATATCAATAGGCGTTTTGCCGTCTAAAGCTACTGAGTAAGAATATTGAGGTTTTGCTCTTTCCGGTAAAACTAATTTTTGTCCGTTAATGAAAACAAATCCATCTCTGATTGATAAACTATCTCCAGGAATACCAACACATCTTTTTACATAATTAGATTTTTTATCAATAGGTTTTATAACACCTGGTCTTCCTTTTGGCTCGTAGAAATAATGAACAGTGTCTACCGGCCAGTTAAAAACTACAATGTCTGATCTCTTTATTTTTTCGATGGCTGGCAATCTCAAATAAGGCAATTGCGGCCATTTTAAATATGATTTTTGTTTTGTAAAAGGTATAGAGTCATGTACCATTGGCAAGGCAACCGTCGTCATAGGTACTCTGGGGCCATAATTTATTTTACTCACAAACAAGAAATCACCAATTAATAATGATTTTTCTAAAGATGAAGTTGGAATAGTGTAAGGCTGTACCACATAGGTATGAACCAATGTTGCTACGATTATAGCAAACAATAAGGAACTAACAGTGTCTGCTGCTTTGTTTTCGGTTGTTAATTTTCTATCAGGATGGTACTCTAATTTTTGAGTATAATTTACGTAATAGATATAAAAGCCTAAAGTAAAAATGCCTAAAAACGTGTCTAAAGTCGATCTCTTACCGAATGTTCTCAATGTTTCAACCCAAACAACCGGAAACATAATTAAGTTGATAATCGGTATAAAAAGCAATAAAGTCCACCATGTAGGCCGGCTTATTATTTTCATTAAAACAATCGAGTTGTAAACCGGAATTGCAGCTTCCCAACTTTTTCTTCCTGCAGCCTGATACAGTTTCCAGGTTCCAAGAAAATGAACTATCTGAACTGCTAAAAAAAATACGAACCAAAGATAAAATGTCATAATATTTTGTTTAAAATTTCAAGCCCGGGCTTTATCAGCATGGACTTTTAATCTGTTTATTTTAAGTTTAAAACATCCTTCATGCTGTAAATACCTGTTTTACCGGCAAGCCATTCGGCAGCAATAACAGCACCAAGTGCAAAACCTTCGCGATTATGGGCAGTATGTTTTAATTCGATACTGTCAACTGTCGAGTTGTAAGTTACGGTATGTGTTCCCGGTACCTCTCCAATTCTTTTGGCTTCAATATAAATTTCGTTTTCTTTAGCTTGATCCAAGGTCCAGTTAGCGTAATTACTGTTTTCTATAACACCTTTTGCAAGAGAAATTGCAGTTCCGCTTGGAGCATCTAATTTATGAGTATGATGAATTTCTTCCATCGTTACTTTATATGAATCAAATTGCGACATGATTTTGGCTAAATATTCATTCAATTCAAAGAAAACATTTACACCTAAACTAAAATTAGAACTCGATATAAAACCACCTTGCTTTTCGTTGCATAGTGCGGCCATTTCATCGTAATGTTCCAGCCATCCTGTTGTTCCTGAAACTACCGGAACATTTTGGTTGAAACAATTGGAGATATTGCTTACTGCAGCGGTTGGAACACTAAAATCGATCGCAACATCTGCTGTCGAAAGTCCGTCAAATGTATTAGTTTCGTCTTTCTTTAAAACAATTTCATGACCTCTTTCTAAAGCAATTCGTTCAATTACTTTACCCATTTTTCCGTAACCTAAAAGCGCAATTTTCATTCTGTATTGTATTTGTAAGTTTTAAATAGAAATGCCTATTTAAAATCGATAGTTAAAAGTTAGTCCAACATTTGGTTTAAATGTTACATCTGCAGGATAAATTTCCGGACGCAGTGATAATCTTTCGTTTACGTTGAATTGAATTAAGGCAGCGTCAACATTGGCATCGATAATGTTTAAAACATAAAAACCGACAACAAACAAGGCAGATAAATCTCTGTTTCGCTGGTAGAATTTTTGGCCGGCAATAAGTCTGCTTTCATCCAAAAATTTGTAATCATCATCATTATAGCCTTCCAGTCTTCGCTTGTAGGCATTTCGATAATCACGATATTTATTATTATTGTCGATATAGAAATACAAACTTGTACCAATAGCTCCGTATACTAAAGGAATTTTCCAGTATTTTTTGTTGTATGCCTGGCCTAAACCTGGTAAAATAGCCGAATAAAAGGCTGCTTTCGCCGGTGTGAGCGGATCTATTTCTTGTAGTTTGCTTGTGTCTTTAACAACCAAAACCGTGTCTTTTTTTACCTGAGCAAAAAGAGAAACGGTTCCTATAAGAAAGAACAATAAACTTATGGGGACAATTTTATTCACTATCCGTTTATTAATTTTATAATTCGATTAAAGTCGGCTTCAGAATTAAAAGGAATTGTAATTTTTCCTTTTCCGTTACCTGCGACTTTTACATCAACCTTCGCGCCAAAATAATCGTTAAAGGTATTTTTTTGCGTTTCTTTAACGACAAACGAAGAATCTGGTTTTGTTTTTCCTTCTGTTTTGGGTTTTAGGCTCTCGTGATAATTTTTTACCAGAGTTTCTGTTTCACGAACAGATAAATTTTGGCTTACGATTTTTTGATAAATATCGGTTTGAACATCTAAATCTTCGATATTAATGATTGCTCTACCATGTCCCATACTAATAAAACCGTCACGAATACCGGTCTGAATAATCGGATCTAATTTTAAAAGGCGTAAATAATTGGCAATTGTAGAACGTTTTTTTCCAACTCGTTCACTCATTTGTTCCTGTGTCAATTGAATTTCGTCAATTAAACGCTGGTAAGAGAGGGCAATCTCAATTGGGTCTAAGTCATGACGCTGAATGTTTTCAACCAAAGCCATAACCAAAGACTCATTGTCATTGGCAATACGAATATATGCCGGAACATGAGTAAGTCCAACTAATGTTGACGCGCGTAAACGACGCTCTCCTGAAATTAGCTGGTATTTATTAAAGTCTAATTTTCGAACAGTAATAGGTTGAATTACGCCCAATTCTTTAATAGAAGTAGCTAATTCGCGTAACGATTCTTCATTAAAATTGCTTCGGGGCTGAAACGGATTTATTTCGATCGCACTTATTTCAAGCTCTATAATATTTCCAACAACTTTGTCAGCGTTTTTGTCTTCTACTGAGGTAATGTCGTTTTCCGGATCTTTTAATAATGCTGATAATCCTCTTCCTAAGGCTTGTTTTTTAATTGCTTTTGTCATAAAAACTATTTGCTGTTTTTCTTTATAATCTCTTGGGCTAAATTGATGTAATTAACCGCTCCTTTACTGGTTGCGTCATAATTAATGATGCTTTCGCCAAAACTTGGAGCTTCGCTTAATTTTACATTTCGCTGAATTACGGTGTCAAAAACCATATCGTTAAAGTGTTTTTGAACCTCTTCTACAACCTGATTAGATAAACGTAATCTTGAGTCATACATTGTTAATAGTAATCCCTCGATGTCAAGATCCGGATTGTGAATTTTTTGTATACTTTTAATAGTGTTCAATAATTTCCCCAAACCTTCAAGTGCAAAATATTCGCATTGAATAGGTATAACTACAGAATCAGCGGCTGTTAAAGCATTTAAAGTTAATAGACCCAAAGAAGGAGCACAGTCGATAATGATATAATCATACTCGTCTTTTACACTTTCTAATGCTTTTTTAAGCATATATTCTCTGTTTTCTTTATCAACCAATTCGATTTCGATGGCAACAAGGTCAATGTGAGCCGGTATCACGTCCACATTTGGAGCCGTGCATTGAACGATAGTTTCTTTTGGTGTATGGCTGTGTTCCAGAATTTGGTAAGTACCAATTTCAACAGATTCTACATCAATCCCTAGACCCGACGTAGCATTTGCCTGAGGATCAGCATCAATCAATAATACCTTTTTTTCTAAAACACCTAGTGAGGCTGCAAGATTTACCGATGTAGTAGTCTTTCCAACGCCTCCTTTTTGATTAGCAATCGCAATGATTTTGCCCATTTATTTTCTGAATTTTGAACCGTAAAAATACAATTATTTATGGTTTCTGAAAATCTATTTTGTTAACATTTAAGAAACTTCGATTTATCGTTATTTCATGCGTGTTTAGCTCATTTTATTTTTTTACGATCTCAATAGATACGTTGGCTACGCCAGAACCTTTGTTAGAGGTAATGTCCATAAAAGCCTTTTTACTCAGGTCTATTTCTCTGCCTTTAACAAAAGGTCCCCTGTCGATAACTTCTACAACTACATGTTTGTTATTTGCTTCGTTGGTGATTTTTAATTTGGTGCCAAAAGGAAAAGTTTTATGGGCCGCCGTTAATTTATTATTATCGAATTTTTTGCCACTTGCCGTTTTTCTCCCATTAAATTTATCACTGTAGTACGAGGCATGCGCATTTTTTTTGTAGAATTTTAGCGTATCGCATTTTTCATTTTGTTGAGTGGCTGCCGGATTGTTTTGTGCAGAAGCGGTTATAGAAATAAAAAATATCAAATACAGTATTACCTTATTCATCATTAATTTTTTAATGAGCAAAGGGAGGCAATTGTGTGAAAATAAATTTACCTAGTAAGTCATATTTATGGTATATAAAGACATATTTTAATTGGTGACAATAGCAAATTCAATGTCGTATTAAGAATTGCTAGAGATTCAGTTTCTATAGATGAACAATGGTAAAGTGGAGAAGTTGACTTACGGAGAACTACGGGGCGATCTCAATTCCTGAATTTATTGTAAAAAAAAAGTCTTTTCAAATAAATGAAAAGACTTTTGTCGGGGTGGCAGGATTCGAACCTGCGGCCTCCTGCTCCCAAAGCAGGCGCGATAACCGGGCTACGCTACACCCCGAAGATGTATTATTGTTATGCCCGTAAGCGGATGCAAATATAGGAATAAAATTCATTTACAAAAGGAAAATTTCAAAATAAATAAAACTTATTTTGAGATAGTTATTTCAGATTTATTTTGGGCGTTATTTTTTATAATAAAGTTTACATTTGCATCACAAAAAACAATACTCATTATGTCAGATACAATAGAAAAAATAAAATGTCTTATTATAGGTTCTGGTCCTGCAGGTTATACTGCAGCAATTTATGCAGCCAGAGCAAACATGAATCCGGTTTTATATCAAGGAATGCAGCCTGGAGGTCAGTTAACTACAACTAATGAAGTCGAAAATTTTCCGGGTTATGTTGATGGTGTTACAGGACCTGAAATGATGGTGCAGTTACAAGATCAGGCAAAGCGTTTTGGCGCAGATATTCGTGACGGCTGGGCTACTAAAGTTGATTTTTCTGGTGAGATTCATAAAGTATGGATCAATGATGCTATCGAATTGCACTGCGAAACGGTTATTATTTCGACAGGTGCATCGGCAAAATATTTAGGATTACCATCAGAACAACATTACTTAAATATGGGTGGAGGAGTTTCTGCCTGTGCGGTTTGTGACGGATTTTTCTATCGTAATCAGGAAGTAGTTATTGTTGGTGCAGGAGATTCTGCTTGTGAAGAAGCGCATTATTTGTCTAAACTTTGCAAAAAAGTAACAATGCTGGTAAGAAGTGAGAAATTCAGAGCTTCTAAAATTATGGAAGAACGTGTGCGTAAAACCGAGAATATCGAAATTTTAATGAACCACGATACGGTTGAAGTGTTAGGAGATAATAACGTTGTTCACGCTATTAAGGCTTTAAATAAAACAACTGGCGAGGTTATCGAAATTCCTGCAACAGGATTTTTCGTAGCGATTGGTCATAAACCAAATACAGATATTTTTGCAGATTATATTTCACTAGATGAAACAGGTTATATTATAAATACTCCAGGAACATCAAGAACAAATGTCGAGGGTGTTTTTGTTGCAGGAGATGCTGCAGATCATGTTTACCGTCAGGCTATTACTGCCGCAGGTACAGGATGTATGGCTGCGCTTGATGCAGAAAGATATTTGGCTGCTAAAGAATAAATAATTTTGTTTTAGATTTTATTGTTTCAAATTTAAAGTTGTTGAAACGGTAACTAAATAATCAATAAAATAAAAATCCCGATCATCAAATGTGATCGGGATTTTATTTTTAAACATTCCAATAACCTGAAACGTTTTTACTTTATCTTCTTAATCAATTTAGCTTCTTCAGAAAAACGAGTAAGAGTTATGGCCGGACTTCCAAAAAGCGACAATTCTGCTTTATCGCCCAGGGCTAACGTAACAGTGGTATCAGACAGAATACTTCCAACGGCATAATTTTCTGCCGTAACACTGGCCTCTTTTAAGGTAAATTTTGTTCCTGTAAAAACAGAATTATTGTCCAGGCGTATCGTTGCTTTTTCTGCAATACCTTCGATATTGGCAGTACTTTTTTGATATAAATCGCATTTGAATTTTATTGCCGAAACTAAAGTTTTGATAGTAGAATTTTTACTCAGTTGTAAACTTGCTTCATCAGACTTTAAGTTTAATTCGGTTTTTGATTTATCGTCAGCATACAAACTGAATTTTTTGGCATTTACATTTAAAAATAATTTAGAATAATCAAAACTATTAAAAGTGATATCGTCTAACTGAAGTTCCTGGATCGCATAGATTACAGACTCATTTTTAGCAATCACACTTTTTAATGATTTGGTGTAGGTTACTCTAACAATAAGTTTTTTAAAAATGGTACTTTCTTTTGAAGTGTATAAGCGAAGTACTCTTTCTCTCAAATCCATTCCGATAATGTCATGTAGATTGTCATCGGCTTCAATTTTAATTTCGTTTTTTTCTCCTCTTTCCAAATATACTTCTATATTATCATCGGCTTCGATACCATCAAATTCTCCAACTTCTTTTATAGAAGTAGTGACGATTTTAGATCCTTTTATTTTTTCCCTTTTTTGAGCAAAAGTTAACGTCGTAACTAATAATAATAGGAGTAAGGCTGTATTTTTTTTCATTAATTCTAGATTTGATTTGGGCAAATATAAAAAAATCATCCACTTGCGATGAATGATTTTTTATATATTTAACAGATAAATAGTGTTTATCCCTGGTTGATGCTTCCTCCTGAATTTGCTGTTTTCTCAATTGTTTTAGGGGCAATATCGTAGTGAATACTTGCTCCGCTGCTCGCTTCGGCTTTTAAACTTACAATAGGATGAACGCTTACATCTGCTCCGCTCGATGCATCTGCTCGTACCTCATTTGCCAATAATTTATGCGCATTTATAGTAGATCCGCTTGATGCTGAGGTGCTAATTGTCAGTGCTTTTCCTTCTAATTTTATTGAACTTCCGCTTCCGCTATCAACAGAAACATTGTCAGATTCTATATTTACTTCCATTGTTGCAGCACTTGACGTTTCTAAAACAATGTCTTCACCCAAAATCACACCTTTGCTAAATACGGTAGAAGCGCTTGAAGCTTCCAGTTTATTGATCTTCGGCATTTTTACGGTTACTTTTTTGGTAACATCTCCAAAAGAGTTGTATTTGCATTTGATGATCAAAGTTCCGTTTTCAACTTTTGTTGTAATTTCTTTTTGAATATTATCGTCAGCTTCAACAACAATTTCAGTCGCATCGGCTTGTTCGATTACCAAATCAATTGCATTGCTTACAGATACTTTGGTAAAATCTCCCTGAACAATTCTTTTTTCTTTGGTAACATTTCCGCTTCCTTCGATCGAATTCACGTTAAAGTTACAAGAGGCAAACAATAATGCGGTAACAGTCGCAATAATGAATTTTGTAATATGAATGATTATTTTTATCATGGCTTAGTTAATTTTGATTATAACTCCGTTTTCGTCAGTGGTTAGCTTTCCTTTGGTTTTTTTTCCGCTCAAAATTTCTTTTCCATTAATTTTAACCGAAACTTCATTTACTGTATCATTTTCAACAATGTTTTCTTCAGTGCCATCATCTTCTCCTGCCGGGCAGTTCAAACATTTAATTTTTGAACCTTCTACTTTATAATTGTAATCTCCACTAAAGTGTAAATTAAAAAATTCATTTTCAGAATCGTCATAATCTTGTACCGATGCATCTGGCTTGAATAATTGACCTTCAGGTAAGTACAAATATATGTCAACTTCCTGACCTCTGAATTTATTTTTTACATCTGTCAGAAAATAATTATCCAAAATTAATTGATTTCCTTTAATCTGAAACTTGTAATTGATTTTTTCTGCTCTTTGTTTTGCAGAAATAAATGAATTTCCTCTGGCACTTTTTTCTATTTGAAGATAAGGAGCAGCTTCATCGGTACGTAAAACATGCAAACGAACATCATTAGAATAAATCAATTGATTGTTGGCAGAATCCTGCACAAATTCAAATTCTCTGTAGTGGTTCAAATCTTTTGCATAATAATCGTTGTATCTGAATTTTACGAACAAGGTATCTTTTGTTGTAATGCCAATTACTTTTTTCTCTACGGTTTTATTATCGTATGAAATTTCAGTAGCTTGTTTAATTCCGATGCTAATTGCAATGGCAACCGCAATAATCCAAATAGCTAAAAGAGTATATTTTGTAATATTCCCAATAGATTTTAAGTTTGGAGATAACAATTTGAAACCCAGAAGTGTCAAAAAGAAAAATGGAATTCCAACAGCAAAGAACATCAATAAACCAAATGACCAGATCGGATAATCTGTAAAGTTTCCGGCTTCAACGAAATTTTGCCATGGAAAATCAACAAAAACATTCGTTCCTAAAGTAAATACGCCAATCAATAACATGATTAAAACGCTGATACCTGACATGATTAAAATTACACCTAAAAACTTAGCGAAGATTTTAAAAACGGTCATAATAAAGTCTCCAAATGAACTACTTATTCTCTCAGCTCCCGACTTTACCTGGTTTCCCATTCTATCATAGTCTGCATTTTTAAATTTATCAGATAATGATTCGATTTCTTCACGAACTTTTTTCTCGATGTTAGAGATTGTTACCGGTTCGCCTGTCATCTCCAGCTTTTCAGAGGTTGTAACGGCTTCCGGAGTTACTACCCAAAGAACGAAATAAGCCAGAATTCCGGTTCCGAAACCTGCAAAAACAAATACTAAGAATAAGATTTTGATCCATACGGCATCAATTCCAAAATAGTGTCCCAGACCAGTGGCTACACCGCCAATCATACCTTTTTCTTTGTCGCGGTATAATTTTTTATGTTTTCTGGTTCCATAATCGTTAAAAGATTGATTAGGTCTTTCTTCGTCTTCCAGAATGTAATCTTCCGGCTGTCCCATTACCGCAATCACTTCCTCAACATCTTTCAGTCCAACAACATGTTTTTCGCTAATTTGTTTCTCTGTTAATAATTCAGAAACACGCATTTCGATGTCTTTAATAATTTCATCTTGCCCGGACGAATTGTTTAATGATCGTTTAATTGCGTCAAAATAGCGTGTTAATTTTACATATGCATCTTCATCGATGTGAAAAAACATACCGCCTAAGTTAATATTTACTGTTTTGTTCATGACTTATTGATTTTGATTGGTGATTAGATTCACGGCGTCAGACAGTTCTGTCCAGGTGCCGCTAAGTTCGTTTAAAAATGTTTGTCCTATTTCGGTTAATCCATAATATTTTCGTGGTGGTCCTGATGTAGATTCTTCCCAGCGATAATTTAGTAAACCGTCGTTTTTCAGCCTGGTTAGCAGCGGATAAACTGTTCCCTCAACAACGAGTAATTTTGCGTTTTTTAAAGTGTCTAATATTTCAGATGTATAAGCGTCTTTTTCTTTTAATACAGATAAGATGCAAAACTCAAGAACACCTTTGCGCATCTGTGCTTTTGTGTTTTCAATGTTCATAATTTCATTTTGTTTTTTTTAGATTGAACAATTCGTTTTTTGATTGATGATTTTGATTGATGATGATTTTGATTGATGATTGATTCGAAACTTTTCTTGTTGATTGCTTGTAAAGTCCCGACTATACTTTTAATTTTTTATATCACATTGATTGGAATCAAAGTGCTTAAAACGTTTTACTTTATAAAAGGAATCGAAAGCGGATATTTGTACAATTCTCCGTTTGATGCTTTTATAGAAGCATAGATTACCAAAAAGAATTCAACAACTTTTAATAATCCAAAAAGAACTACTGCCGTTGCTCCAACAGTTAAAAGACCAATGTTTCCTTCAAAATTAAAATTTCTGATTACGAAATCTTCGTCGTGAAAAATAGCTTCCATTGGCAGGTTTTGTAATACAACCGTAATAAAAATTGGAATAGCGATTAAAGCAAGAATCAAAGTATAAAGCAATAAACTCAATTGAAAATTTAAGGCTTGTTTTCCATGATGATTTACATATTCTGATTTGTCTTTGTAGCTTGACCAGATTACGATTGGAAAAATATAATTTCCAAAAGGAATAAAATACTGAGTTAAAGTACTTAAATGTGTGAACGTTGCCGTGTTCTTTTCTGATGTTGTTTCCATGATGAGTGGTGTTGTTGTTTCCATGATTAAAAGTATATAGTAATTTCTTATGCAAATATATGGCTAAAAGACAGTATCTTGTTTTGCATAGTACCAAATATTAACATATTTTTAACAATTTTAGAATTGGTATCAGAATTATAAAAAGCTGAAAATCATTGCGAAGTGCTGATTTCTCTGCCGTTTATAGAAAGAGCAGGCAATGTATTGTGCGTGCATAGTTTTTTTGTATTTTTACATAAAAATAAATAAAATGGCAATTTCAGTATCGAAACTCAATAAATTTGTATTATTCAAATTACCATCGGCGTACTTTTGTGGTGTGCGCGTGCAGGCAATCGACAAGGATAGATGTATTGTAAGTGTCAAACATCGCTGGATCAATCAAAACCCTTTCAATTCGATGTATTTTGCAGTTCAGGCTATGGCGGCAGAGCTCACAACAGGCGCTTTGGTCATTTCTCAAATTCAGGAAAGTGGCAAGAAAATCTCCATGCTGGTAGCCAATAATAAAGGAAACTTCACTAAAAAGGCAACAGGAAGAATCACCTTCGTTTGCAACGACGGACATTTAATTGCCGATGCTATAAAAAGAACAATAGAAACAGGCGAAGGGCAAACCTTCTGGATGAAATCAATAGGTACAAATGAAGAAGGAGTACAGGTTTCTGAAATGGATTTTGAATGGAGCGTTCGACTCAAATAAATAAATTATAAGAGATAAAAAAAGACCTGTTATTAAACAGGTCTTTTTTTTGCGTTAGTATTTTTTGAATTGTATTTTATAATTGCCTGATGGTCAGTTTGTTTTATTTGTATAATTTGCTTTTTGAAGCATTTCTTTTTGTAATTTTATTCCGTAATTATTGTTAGAGCCAAAATCTTGCCCCTTAATTTTATCTTCATTTAACAATAATATTTTTACATTTTAGTTTTACATTAAATTTCAAAAGTTTTGAAATCAAATTTCGCGTGCCTTAGTAGCATTCGTTAAAAAAGTAAATGTATATGGATGGTAAAAAACAAGTATTTCAAACCGTAACCAAAAGGCGCTGGAAAACTTTTCAATGGTCAAGCCGGCTTATTTTGTTTGTTCTGATTTTAATGGTGCCTATTTTCTTTATTACCTTAAAGAGAGGATTAAAGCCCGCATTGCCAATTTTGGCTAACAACAGCCGTGCCGGACACAGTCTTGAAAATCCTGTTACTCCCAAGGATTTAAGTGCAAAAGAGCTCAAAAAATTTCAGGGGTTTGATTATTACTTAAGAGAAAAAAATAAAATCGAAAAGCTTAAAAATCTTCCGGTAGTTCCTAAAACAACTGCAGAGGTAAGAGCTGCTTTCTATGTAGACTGGGATCCGCAAAGTTTATTTTCATTACAAAAAAATATTGATAAGCTCAATATGGTAGTCCCGGAATGGTTTTTTATCGATCCCAAAACCGATTTGCTGCGAACAGAGATAGATACAGCAGCACTAAAGGTCATGAAAAAAGCAAAAGTCAGAATTGTACCTTTAATCAACAATATAAACGAATCACTGGGTGAAGGCGAATTTGACGGCGATCTCATTCATCGCATTCTTCATGATAAAAACAAAAGAGAAAGACTCATTGATGATATCGCAAAAACGTTAAAGAAATACGATTTTCAGGGAATTAATATTGATTTTGAAGAGTTTAAAGAAAATAGCGATGAACCTATAATTGCATTTCAAAAAGCATTGTATGAAAAGCTGCATCCGCTAGGCTACCTTGTTTCGCAGGATATTATGGCAGCAGATGATGATTTTAATATAAAAGCGCTCGCCAAATACAATGATTATATGTTTCTAATGGCGTATGATGAACATTATGCAGGCAGTGTTCCTGGAGATGTAAGCAGCCAGAAATGGATAGAAAGTATAGTTGATAAAACCGCTAAGGAAATTCCGTCAGATAAAATTATTCTCTGTTTTGCCGGTTACGGTTACGACTGGCAGGAAAAACAGGAAGGCGAAACTATAACCTATGATCATGCTATTGCCATTGCAAAACAGCATAATGCTTTTATTAAATTTGATAATAACAGCTATAGTAATTCTTTTAGTTACACAGACAGCAATGGCAAAAAACACGTGGTTAATTTTGAGGATGCCGCTACTAATTTTAATACTATTAGATTTAGTGATGAATATGGTTTGGCCGGAACAGCTTTGTGGCGTATGGGAAGCGAAGATCAGCGTTTGTGGAATTACTACCAGCGAAGCCTGACGAACCAGAGCCTGACCAAAAAGCCTTTCGATTTTAGTATAATGAAACGGGTTAATACCCGAATTGAAAGTCCTGCCTATATTGGCGATGGAGAAATATTAAATGTAATTGCAGATCCTGCCCCGGGAAAAATAAACTTAGAAATCAATAAGGATGAAACTATTATTACCGAGCAGAAGTATGTAGAATTACCCACAAAATACGTGATCAGTAAATTTGGAAACGTACACAAACAAGTGATTTTAACTTTTGATGACGGACCAGATCCTACTTATACTCCTAAAATTTTAGATATTTTAAAGAAGGAAAAAGTACCGGCCGTGTTTTTTGTTATAGGCATTCAGGGAGAAAACAATATCCCGTTACTGCAAAGAATTTATAAAGAAGGTCACGAAATAGGCAATCATACTTTTACACATCCTAATATTGCTTTAGTAAGTCCGGAAAGAGCTGCTAAAGAAATGGAAACAACAAGATTATTAATCGAAGCCGTTACCGGAAAAAGTACAGTACTGTTTAGAGCTCCGTATAATGCCGATGCAGAACCCACAACCGAAGCCGAACTTAAACCAATTGCCTTAAGCAAAGCACAAAATTATTATACTGTTGGAGAAAGCATCGATCCGAATGACTGGGAAGAGGGCGTAAGCGCAGATTCTGTTTATATCAGGACTGTACAGCAATATGAGGCAAATCCTGATAAGGGAATTATTTTACTTCATGACGCAGGTGGTAACAGAGAAGCTACGGTTGCTGCTTTACCGCGGATTATCAAGTATTTTAAAGACAGAAATATTCAGTTTACAACGGTTGCTCATTTGCTTGGCAAAACCAAAGACGAAATTATGCCCAAAGCAGAAGGGCCGTTTATTACACTGGATAACTTTATTTTCGATTTTGGGTATTGGTTTGGTTATTTTATTTCGGCCACATTTTGGGTTGCTATTTTTCTCGGCTTTCTTCGAATTGCATTAATGGCCATAATGGCTTTTATAAAAAAATGGAAAGATCATAAATATCCGCCGGTTTATAAATCTTCTGCTGGAGATCTTCCCAAAGTAAGTATTATTGTTCCAGCGTATAATGAAGAAATAAATGCCGTCAAAACAATTGAAAATTTACTTTGTCAGGATTATCCCGAGTTTAATATTGTGTTTGTAGATGATGGCTCTAAAGACAAAACTTTTGCCATGATTCAGGATGCTTTTGCCAATAATCCAAAAGTGAAAGTGCATACTAAAACCAATGGCGGAAAAGCATCTGCATTGAATTACGGAATTGCACTCACAGCAAATGATTATGTAATATGTATTGATGCGGATACGCAACTAAAAACAGATGCTGTTTCGCAATTGATGAAAGGCTTTAGAATGCAATTAAAAAACGATCAGGAAATTGGTGCTATTGCCGGAAATGTAAAAGTGGGTAACGAAAATACAATGCTGACCAAATGGCAAAGTATCGAATATACAACAGCACAAAATTTTGACCGAAGAGCGTTTGATCTAATCAACGGAATAACAGTCGTTCCGGGAGCAATTGGTGCCTTTAAAAAAGAAGCAATAGAAAAAGCCGGAGGTTTTACAACCGATACACTTGCAGAAGACTGCGATTTGACCATTCGTATTTTGCGAAACGATTATCGTGTTATCAACTGTATAGAAGCTGTTGCCATAACCGAAGCTCCTGAAAGTTTAAAAGAATTTATGAAACAGCGTTTTCGCTGGAGTTACGGTATTATGCAGGCTTTCTGGAAAAACCGCGACGCCTGTTTTAATCCGCGATATAAAGGATTAGGAATGGTGGCTTTGCCAAATGTTTTGATTTTTCAAATTGTATTGCCCATTTTCGCGCCTTTGGCAGATTTAGTTCTTATTTTAAGTTTAATCTGGAATCATAATGACCCGGAAAGTCTTCATAAAATATTAATTTACTATTTGGCCTTTATGCTGGTCGATATGCTAGTTAGTGTTATTGCTTTTATTTTTGAAAAAGAAAAGCTCACTAAACTCATATGGCTAATTCCGCAACGTTTTGTATACAGACAATTAATGTATGTAATTTTATTTAGAGCGATAAGAAGAGCCATAAAAGGAGAAAGCCAAAGTTGGGGCGTGCTCACCCGAACAGGGAATGTGGCGACAGTGAAATAGATTTTTAGCCACAGATTAAAAGGACTAAAACTGATTTTTAAAAATTTGTCGAAAATTTTCATAGAGAAATCTTTTAGATCCTTTTAATCTGTGGCACAAAAAAAGACCTCAATAGAGGTCTTTTTCTTTAAATCGAATTTCAGTTTATTTTTTTACACAGCAAGATTTTTTCTCTTTTTTATCTGTTGAAGTTTTTTTACAGCAAGATTCTTTTTTTGCTTTTTCTTTTTGAGCTGGTTTCGCTTCTTGTGCATTTACTCCAATTGAAAATACAACTGCAGTTAAAAAGGTAATTACTTTTGTCATGTGATTTAATTTATAATGTTAGATTGTATTTGGTGCATCAAATATAAAAACAATTCTTAGAGTTGATTCTTACATTTTGTTAATGTTTACATAATAAGATGTGATTGAAAATGAAACACATTTCGACTAATAATTCAAATTAACTCCAAATCCAATTCCCATATCGCTGTCGTAATGTGTCGTAATGCCCAAGTTTCTGCCCGCGATGTATTTTAAACCGGCCATGTATTCTTTATCTGTATTCCACATGAGGTTCATTCGCAAACGTCTGGCAATAGGAATATCTTTTCGTTCAAATTGCACTCTTACATTTCCATCTGTATAAACTTCAACCTGTGCTTTTACCAGCATAGGCAAAGTATATTCGATACCGGCACTAAAAACAGAACGATTGTCTTTGGTATTGCGCTGTCCAAAAATATTTTGTTCCTGTTCGTCCATTCCCATTTTGCGGTAGCGCCAGTCAAAACCTATAAAAGGCATGAACCATTGCATTTTGCCAATATATCGGCCAATATGGGTTTCCGTTTCATAGCCGTGCTTGTCGCTGTAACCCAGTCGCCATTCTGTTCCAATGCTCCAGCGTGTGTTGCTGTACATGGCTTCTCCATCATTTCCGTTGGTGGCAAAATCGTTTTCAGCCATTAGATGAAACATACGGTCGTCCATTTTTAGCATTTTATACGCCATTTCAGGATGATGAATCAACGGATTTGGTGCCGAATTTTCATAACTAAAAATTCTTCCCATTCCTGCCATCATATGATATAAAATATGACAATGAAAAAACCAGTCGCCATCGGCATTAGCCTGAAATTCAATCGTGTCGGTTTCCATTGGCATAATGTCAATTACATTTTTTAGCGGAGCATAATCGCCATGTTCGTTCAAAATCCTGAAATCGTGTCCGTGTAAGTGCATAGGATGGCGCATCATAGATCCATTATACATTGTTATTCGAACCGTTTCGCCTTTTTTGATCAGGATTTTATCCGTTTCAGAAACTACTTTATTGTCCAGGCTCCAAACATAACGGTTCATATTTCCGGACAATTCAAATCGCAATTCTTTTACAGGTGCGTCTTTTGGAAGATTCGTTACAGTTGGCGATTTCAGCATTCCGTAATTTAGCGTCGTAATTTCAGCAACTTCTGTTGTGTCAGTAGCCATCTCCATGCCTTCCATATGATGATCAGCATGATTTTGCTTTTTTTCAGTTTCATCCTCTCCAGAAATTTCCGGATACATTACCGCATTCATGTCCATTTTATTGAGCGACATTTTCATTCCCATATCGTTCAGCTCACCATTCATCTTCATCATATCGTTCATCATCTTCATGCCTTCAAAATATTTTAATTTTGGAAGATGCGTAACTGGCTGTTTAATTCCGCCTCCTAAAAACAGCGAAGCAGATCCTGTTCGGTCTTCGGCTGTAGCCAAAAAAGAAAAAGATTTATGATTCTCAGGAATGGTAACCACCACATCATAGGTTTCAGAAACCGCAATAATCAGTCGGTCGACTTCTACAGGTTCAACATCATTCCCATCACTGGCCACGACCGTTATTTTTCCACCTCCGTACGTCAGCCAGAAATAGCTTGACGCCCCACCGTTTGCAATTCTAAGTCGTACTTTGTCACCGGCTTTAAATTGCGAAAGCTGATCTTCATTTTTTCCGTTAATTAAAAACTTCTCATAATAAACATCGCTCACATCCATGGCATTCATGCGCTTCCATTCGTTGGTGACTTTTGTTGCAAACTGCCCTTTTTTTACAGCTTCTGCATAACTTTGCGTTGTGCCTTTTTTTATGGCAAACCAATCGTTGGCATTGTGGAGCATACGTTGAATATTTTCCGGTTTCAAATCAGTCCATTCGCTTAAAATTACCGGAACCGTTGGCAAATCGTCAATTCCTTTTCTAAAGGTTGTATTGTCTTTCTTTTTGTTGATGATAAAAAGTCCGTACAAACCTATTTGTTCCTGCAAGCCAGAGTGGCTGTGATACCAGTAGGTTCCATTCTGGATAATAGGAAAAGTATACTTATGAGTCGTTCCCGGTTTTATAGGCATTTGAGTTAAGTACGGAACACCGTCTTCTTTATTCGGAAGAAATAAACCGTGCCAGTGCATCGCTGTATCTTCATTTTGTAAATCGTTATGTACGTAAATCTCTGCAATATCTCCTTCGGTAAAAGTTAGGGTTGGCATCGGAATTTGTCCGTTAACGGTAAGTGCTCTTTTTTCTTTTCCTGAAAAATTGACAATAGTATCGCGAACGTGCAAATCGTAACGCACTACTTTTTGAGCAGATGTCGCGATTGTAACTAAAAAGAAAAGGATTAAATATTGTTTCATGTTGATTTTTTAAAGATTTAGATTTCGTAATCGCAAAGCATTTACAATTACCGAAACCGAACTCAGGCTCATTGCCAAAGCCGCTAACATCGGCGAAAGCAAAATTCCGAATACCGGATATAAAATTCCTGCCGCAACAGGAACGCCCAAAACATTGTAAATAAAAGCAAAAAATAAATTTTGTCTGATGTTTTGCATTACCGCATAACTTAGCTTTTTAGCTTTTACGATTCCGTTCAAATCGCCTTTCACCAGTGTTATTTTAGCACTTTCAATAGCAACGTCAGTTCCGGTTCCCATTGCAATTCCAATATTTGCCTGGGCCAAAGCAGGAGCATCATTGATTCCGTCGCCGGCCATGGCTACAATTTTTCCTTCGGCCTGCAAACGCTTAATCTCCTTTAATTTATCTTCTGGCAGACAATCTGCCTGAAAAGAACTTAATTGCAAATGTTCAGCAACAGCTTTTGCCGTATTTTTATTATCTCCTGTAAGCATGATCACTTCAACGCCCTGAGCAATTAAGTCCCGGATAGCTTTGGCACTGTTTTCTTTAATAGCATCTGTAATTGTTATATAACCTGCAACGTTATTGTCTATGGCAATATAAGAAACTGTTTTGCCTAAATTTTGCTCGGCTGTAATTTTATTTTCAAAATCGGGAGAAACCGAAGCTTTAATCTGATCCATTAGCTTTTTATTTCCTAAAGCAATCTTTGAGTTGTTTACTGTTCCTAAAACGCCTTTTCCGGCAATGGCTTCAAAATTTGGAACTTCAACTAAAGTTTGGTTTTTAGCTTTTGCAAAAGCAACGACAGCTTGTGCCAACGGATGTTCGCTATGCTGATTTAGTGAAGCAATTTTCTGCAATAAATCATCTTCATTATTATGGATGGCATAGATTTTTTCGACAGATGGTTTTCCTTCTGTAATCGTTCCGGTTTTATCGGTAATTAAAACATCTATTTTGCTCATGTTTTCGAGTGCTTCGGCATTTTTTATCAAAATACCAGATTGTGCTCCTTTGCCAACTCCCACCATAACCGACATTGGCGTTGCCAAACCTAAAGCACAAGGGCAGGCGATAATCAATACCGCAATGGCATTTATTAATCCGTAGATATAAGCAGGTTCGGGACCAAATTTTGCCCATAAAATAAAGGTCAAAATAGAGATACCAACCACGGTGGGTACAAAATATTTTGCAACACGATCTGCGAGTTTTTGAATGGGCGCTCGCGAACGGCTTGCATCGTTTACCATTTGTATAATTTGCGAAAGCAACGTTTCTGAACCTACCTTCTCGGCCAACATGACAAAAGATTTGGTTCCGTTTATGGTTCCTGCAATTACAGTATCGCCGGTTTTTTTATCCACCGGAATAGGTTCTCCGGTAATCATGGCTTCATCAATACTGCTTTCTCCAACTGAAATTTTTCCGTCAACAGGAATTTTTTCTCCCGGTTTTACGCGAAGCAAATCGCCTTTTTTAATATTATGAATCGAAATTGTTTTATCATTTCCGTTTTCTACCAAAGTCGCTTCGGTTGGAGCCAGTTTCAATAATTCTTTTATAGCGCCATTCGTTTGTCCGTGCGCTTTTGCTTCTAATAACTGACCTAATAAAACCAGCGTTATGATAACCGTTGCGGCCTCAAAATAGAGATGAATACTGCCGTGGTGCGATTGGAATTCAGGAGGAAAAATACCTGGAAAAAACAGTGCCGTAATGCTAAATAGAAAAGCAACGCTGGTACCAATCCCGATGAGCGTGAACATATTCAAATTCCAGGTTACAATTGATTTCCAGGCGCGCACGAAAAAGATCCAGCCGGCATAAAAAAGCACCGGAATTGAGAATAAAAGTTGAAGCCAGTTCCAGTTCTTTAGAGGCATTATAGTATACAGAGGATTATTCGGAATCATTTCTGACATCGAAATAATAAAAACAGGGAGCGTAAACAAAATGGCGATCCTCATTTTCTTCCATAAATCCAGATAACTTTTGTTTTCTTCATTTTCAGAAGCCTGCATCGGAATTAAATCCATTCCGCAAATGGGGCAATCGCCTGCTTCATTCGAAATAATTTCCGGATGCATGGGACAGGTAAATTGTGTTCCAATTGCAATTTGAGGAACTAAATCCATTCCGCAAACCGGACAATCTCCGGGCTTGTCATACGTTTTGTCGCCTTCGCAATGCATGGGGCAGTAGAAAATGCCTGTAGTATGCTCGGGCATTTTGGCTTTCTCCATTTTATGCTGAGCGTGATTCTCTTTGTTGTGACCAGAACAGCATGATTTTACAACGGGTTCTGAACTTACTGAAGATTTCATTTCAATCGTATATTTTCCTGCAGCCGCTAATACTTCCTGAAGTTTTTCAGTCGGAACATGCTTCTCCATTGTAATTTCTGCCATTTGAGGATTTAAAGTGACCTCGGCCTGAATTCCTTCGATTTCGTTTAAGGTTTTTTCGACTTTTTTTCGACAGCCGTCACATGACATTCCCGAAATTATATATTGATGTGTCATTGCATTTGTATTTAAGGTATTACAATGCAAATTTCCGAAGTAAGCATGGCTTTGGTTTGTAGAATTTTGAGAATGATTTGCAAGATTTAGGAAGGGAAATTAATCGCAAAGAGCGCAAAGTTTATTAATATGACTTGGTTACAAACAACAAAGTTCGCAAAGCTTTGTTTAAAACTTTGCGAATTTTGTGTTTCCCGAGTCTTCGGGATTGTGCTCTTTGTGGTTAAAAAAAACACAAATTTTCAATTATAAATTCTCAATTTCAATTCGTTTTTTATCCTTCGATTGTTTGAAATGAGTAGGAGTAGAGCCCGTAATTTTTTTAAACTGATTGCTCAGGTGTGCGACATTACTATAATTAAGAATATCGGCGATCTCACTTAAAGAAAGCTCATTATAAATAAGCAATTCTTTTACTTTCTCTATTTTCTGACTGATAAAATATTTTTCAATAGTTGTATTTTCAATTTCCGAAAACAAATTGCTCAGCGTACTGTAGTCCTGGTTGAGGTTTTCAACCAAATAATCAGATAAATTAATTTTGAGTTCACTGTTTTTATGATGCACCAAATCGACAATAAGGTTCTTTATTTTCTCGACGGTTTTGCTTTTTTTATCATCAATTAAATCGAAACCTAAAGATTGAAGGTTGTGAAGTAAGATTTCTTTTTGATTTTCGGTAATGGAAGTTTTAAGTTCAACTTCACCCAAATCAACAGAAATAGTTTGGAGTCCGAGCTTTTCAAACTCCGACTCCACAACCATTTTACATCGCGCGCACACCATATTTTTGATGTAGAGCTTCATATTTATTTGATGGTTTCAACAACATTTCCGCAAGTTAGCATCGAAGAACCGTAATACGGATTCTTAACTGCTTTTTCTTTGCTTAACCAGTCTGCATCTGCCATTGGGCAATATTGTTTGTAAACAACCTCTGTAGATTTCGAAACCTTGATTAAATCGTAAGTGCTTTTTGTTACCGATTTAAAAGTTTCACGCTGTTTTTTAAGATCAGTACTAGTCGAAATACTTTTGGCATCTGCAGTTAGTTTTTTTACCACTTTCATCCAAACGTTGTGTTCGTTAGTTTTTAGTTGATCCATTTTTACTGCTGTAATTGCCGTCAATAAATCTTTGGCTTTCGCCGAAGTTAATTTGGCATCACTTTTTATTAACGCATCTTTTACAGTAAAGTAAGCATCGTAAACCGCTTGTAACTGATTAGATTCTGCAGCTTCAAGAGTGGTTTTTTCTGTAGTGCTTGTTGTTGCGGTGATCGTGTTTACATTAAATACTAAAGCAAGTATTGCAATTGTAGATGAAATATATTTTTTCATTTTTATTATTTTTTAAGAGGAATTAAGTCCTCGTTATAGTAGCATTATCGTTGTTTTCTTTGCGAAAATCTTCGCGGTATATTGTTTAAACTAAGCCCAGTTATGGCTGTTCAGGCTAGTATTATTTTATTTTTGGTAGTAACCACATAGAAGTAAAACCGGCGCAAATAGTTTCGGTTTTATGGTAGGAAACAGATTTTTCCAGAGAGAAATTAAAGACATTGTTATTAAATTCAAATAGATTTTCTTCCATTAAAATAAAAGAAAAAGCTGTAGTGGTACAGTTCGAGTGATCGCATTTTCCGTTGCAGCCGTGTTGTTCTTTTTTAGATTTTTGCTTTGTATGACAGCAATCTTTTTGACACGATTCTGATGTTGGTTTCTTAGAAATAGCTTTTGTTTCACAAGAAGATTTTTCAGCAGTTCTTTCACATGCATAACTCGTGTTCGACGTCAAAAAGAAGCCAATCATTAGCAGTAAAAATAATATGTGAATCTTTTTTGTCAATTAAAACTGTTTTGGAATTACAAATTTAGCCATTTTTTCTAAGCCTTACTATTTATTTAAGTTTTCTTAAAATCAGTTGGATTCATGTTCTTTCTCTTTTTAAAATAGTTAGAAAGATGACTTTCGTCTGTAAAACCAAATTCGTAAGCAATTTGTTTAATAGGCAATTGATTATTATGAATGCGTTTTTCTATTAACGTCGTTCTTAGATTATGAATATAGTCGCGGTAACTAATCGTAAATGTTCGTTTAAAATAAGCACTAAAATAAGTTTCTGCGATATTAAAATGATGGGCGATCACCTTTATCTGAACCAGTTTTGGACTGTAAATGTTCTGATGGATATAAGAGGTAATTTGCTCATTGTCGATAGCATTGCCGTTTACAATAAGATTTTGGCCTCGCATGGTTTCTTTAATTAATCCGAAAATCGAAAGAATCTGGTAAAATACAATTGGCGAGTTCGAAACATCGGTTTTACAATTGTAGGCTGCAATATTTTCTATCGTATTTTTTAAAATTGTCTTGCAGGGATCGTCTAATTTTAAAACGGTTTCTTTTAATGTTTTATTTCGCATGAAACTTTCCGGCGTATGAATCAAAAATTCATCACAGGTAAGATTCTGTTTAGAGTTGAAATAATTATCGGTAAACTTAATATAAAAGAAACGTGTGCTCTTTTTAATATCAAAATAATGTTCATCTTCTGGCGAGATGACAAACAAATCGCCTGCTTTATAAGGAAGCAGATTTTTATTTAAGTGATGAACTCCGCTTCCTTTTTTGATGTAAATAATTTCATATTAAGTATGGGTATGCGGCGGAAGGTGAAATTTCTCCTCTTCAAATTCCTCGATGACCAGCGTTTCAAATTGATTCAATTTTGGTATAACTTAAATATACAAGTTTATGTTGTAAATATACAACTTGTTTTAAAGATGATCAGCTTAAATTTGCACTATAGAAAGTCTATTCCTTTCTTGTCAAATTAAAATGAAAAAAAGTCTTATCGCACTCTCATTAGGAGGTTTAACAATCGGAATTACCGAGTTTGTTATGATGGGTTTGTTGCCGGATATTGCCTCAGATATGAAAGTTTCGATTCCCGTTGCCGGATATTTAATTTCAGCCTATGCTCTTGGTGTAGTTATTGGAGCACCTTTGCTGGTTATTATTGGTCGAAACATTCTGCCCAAAAAAATGTTGTTGATCCTCGCCTTAATGTTGACCGTTTTTAATGCGCTTTCGATTATTGCGCCAAATTATAACTTTTTATTTGCATCCAGATTTCTCTCCGGCTTACCTCATGGTGCCTTTTTTGGCGTTGGAGCTGTAGTTGCAAGTCGTTTGGCAGATAAAGGCAAGGAAGCTCAGGCGATCGCGATCATGTTTTCGGGTTTAACCCTGGCTAATTTAATAGGTGTACCCATTGGTACTTATATAGGGCACCACTTTATTTGGCGTTATACATTTGTATTAATTGCCGTTGTAGGATTGCTGACTTTTTTATTCATTTCTCTATGGATGCCCAATCTTGAAAAAAGCGGAAATGTAAATATGAAAACGCAATTACAGTTTTTTAAGAAAACAGAGGCGTGGCTTATTATCGGTATTACTTCAATTGGTTTTGGAGGCTTATTTGCCTGGATCAGTTATATTGCACCATTACTAATAAAAGTTTCTAAATTTTCTCCGGAAGATGTTTCGTATATCCTGATTCTTGCAGGTTTCGGAATGGTGGTTGGAAATTTTTTAGGAGGCAAACTAGCCGATAAATATTCACCAGCACCTACAGTTTTGGCCTTGCTGTTTGTGATGTCTGTCGATTTGATTTTAGTTTATTTGTTTTCGTCTAACCAATATATCTCTCTAGTCTTAACGTTTTTAACGGGCGCCATTTCCTTTGCAGTCATTGCACCTATTCAAATGCTGATGATAAAAACTGCCAAAGATGCGGAGATGATTGCATCTGCAGCATTGCAGGGAAGTTTCAATATAGGAAACGCTCTCGGAGCTTTTTTAGGAGGATTGCCTTTAGCTGCAGGATATAGTTATGCATCGCCCAATTTAATTGGATTAGGAATGGCGCTTATAGGAATGGTTATTACATTTGTATTAATGCAAAAACACAAAAGTAATTTACAGCTTCAAAAAGTTTAAAAAACCATTTAAACAATTTGAGCAAAAAGGCTCATAAACTAATTTAGTTTATGAGCCTTTTTTTTGCGCGATGGTGACCTTTTATATTTTTAAACATTAATTCTAGCCTATTGTATTTAGGATTAGTAAGAATATGTCGTTATAAAATTTTGGCGATTTGTTTTCAGTACTTGTAATGTAATAAATTTTAACAGCTTATTTATTAGAAATTGTAATACTTCCGCTGTTATTAAATGTAAAAATAACACTTAATAATTCTGCAATTACTTTAAGTGTAATCGATTGTTTTTTTTACGAAATCGCAACAAAACATTAAATTATAAAAATATATTTAATATTTATAGGGAGCTTAAATTACATATGTGATATAAAAAAGCGGATTAATTTTTGATTATTAATTTTTTTTAGGAAATTTTTATGAATTTTAATTTTTTATCTAAAAAAAATATTTATGTTTGTGTAATCGATTACAACTTTTTTAAATGTTAAAATATCTCTGTTTAATGAGTGGGCAAATGGAGTTAAAAATCTTTGTATGTAAGAATTTAATCTTAGATAGTCAGAAAAAAGTTTTAATCGAAAAATGACCACAAAAAACCACTTTACTAAAACAAACATTTAATAACTTAAACAATTAACCATGAATTTTAAAGATTTACTTAACAAAGGAGGAAACCGTTGTTTTGCAATTGTCTTCTTGTTGTTTTTACTGGCGAGCAATCATATGAACGCGCAAGGTGTAACACTAGAAGGTACTGTTAAAGATGCTGCGGGTTTGAGCTTGCCTGGAGTTAATATTTTAGAAAAAGGAACTAAAAACTCTACTTCGACAGATTTTGACGGTCGTTACAAAATCAAACTAACCAATCCGAAAGCGGTTTTAAGTTTTTCATTTATTGGTTTTAAATCCAAAGATGTTCAGGTAGAAGGAAAAACAAAAGTAGATGTTTCATTAGCAGAAGATTCTAATAACCTGAATGAAGTTGTAGTAATTGGTTACGGAACCTCAAAAAAATCTGATTTGACAGGTGCTGTCTCTACTATTTCTGGTAACGATTTGAAAAAAGTTCCCGTAGCCAATGTAGCAGAAGCCTTAACCGGTAGAATTGCCGGGGTACAGGTAACAGCATCAGAGGGCTCTCCGGATGCAGATATCAAAATTAGAGTTCGTGGGGGTGGTTCTCTTACGCAGGACGCTTCACCTTTAATTATTGTAGATGGATTTCCAATCAACAGCATGAATGATATTTCTTCATCTGATATTGATTCGATGACCGTTTTAAAAGATGCTGCTTCAACGGCAATCTACGGATCACGTGGTGCAAATGGAGTAATTATCATTACAACAAAAAGTGGAAAAGACGGAAAAATTGCCGTTAACTTTAATATGTTTTATGGTATGAAAACTATGGCCAAACAAATTGATGTTTTGTCACCAGACGATTATACCAAATGGCAATATGAATATGCTTTGCTTTCTCAAACAGGAACAAAAGTAGCTTCTGATCCGGCATCTTACACCAAATATTTTGGAAATTGGCAAGATCAGGATATGTACAGAGGTTTGAAAGGAGATAATTGGCAAAAACAAATTTTTGGACGTACAGGAGAAGTACAAAGCCGTGACTTAGGAATTAGAGGCGGAAACGATAAGCTTAATTATAATTTTAATTATGCACATTACGACGAAAAAGCCATTATGATAGGTTCAGATTATAAAAGAAACAATCTTTCGTTGGCTTTAAAAAGTAAAGTAAGCGATAAAATTGATGTTGGTTTTACGGTACGTTATTCAGATACTGAAATTAACGGTGGAGGTGTGAACGAACAAAATGAAAAATCTTCATCAGATTCTCGTATGCGTACGATTGTGGGTTATGCGCCGCTTCCGGTAGAAGGTTTAACATCAAATGATGTAGCGGGAGACGGATCAGATATATTGGTAAATCCTTTTGCATCTGTTGCTGATAATAATCGTCAACAGTTTCGTAAAAACTTTAATATGTTAGGAAGTTTTGGCTGGGAGTTAGTAGATAACTTAAAACTGAAAGTAGATTTGGGTCTGGATAATTTTAATACTATGGATTATCGTTTTTACGGACTTACAACTTATTATATTGCTAATGCTCCTGTTGGGCCATTACAAGGTATGCCTGCCATGATTATGACAGATACTAAAGATACACGTTTTAGAAATGCGAACACGCTGAATTATGATTTCAAAAAAATAATGGGCGAAGATCATCACTTGAATGTACTTTTAGGTCAAGAAAGTATTAGTTATAATTCTAATGCGGTAACGAGCACTATTCATGGATATCCTAAGTTTTTTGATTTTAATAAAGCAAAAACATTAACTACACAAGGAACACCACAAGCAGTTGATAATTATTATAGCCCAGATGATAAATTACTTTCATTTTTTGGACGTGCCAATTATGATTATAAAAATCGTTACTTATTATCGGCTACATTTCGTGCCGATGGATCAAGTAAATTTTTAAAAGAAAATCGTTGGGGATATTTCCCGGCTTTTGCAGCAGGATGGAAAATTTCTGAAGAGAATTTCCTAAAAGATAAAAGCGCGATTAGTCTTTTGAAATTAAGAGCAAGTTATGGTGAAGCAGGAAATAATAATATACCTGTCGGACAGCAAATTCAAATTTTCCAATCGACACCAACTACCTGGATTAACGGAGTTACCAGTATCTGGGCACCTTCGAAAACAATGCCTAATCCTGAGTTGAAATGGGAAACAACCGTAACTCAGAATGTTGGTTTGGATTTTGGATTTTTCAAAAATCGCTTAAGTGGTAATTTTGATGTCTATAAAAATATTACTACTGATTTGTTAATTAATTTTCCAGTTCCGGGATCAGGATATGATTTCCAATACCGTAACATGGGTGAAACACAAAACACAGGTTTTGAGGCTACGATAAATGTTGTTGCGATTGAAAAAGCCAAATACGGATTGAATTTTTCATTCAATATGGGAATAAACAAAAATCGTATTAACTCACTAGGTGTAATGAGCAATTTTGGAGCTTCAACAGGTTGGGCTTCTTCACAAATTGGAGATGATTATTTAATCGAGGTTGGTTCCTCTTTAGGAACGATGTACGGGTACAAAAATGACGGAAGATATGAAGTTTCAGACTTTGATTATGTTGGAGGAAAATATGTTTTAAAAGCTGGCGTAATAGGTACTGCTACTACTTTGGTAGGAGACGGAAGTACTCTTAAGCCCGGAGACATGAAACTGAAAGATGTTAACGGAGATGGTAAAGTAGATGTAAGCGACAAAACAGTTATTGGTAATGTTAATCCTAAAAGTGCCGGTGGTTTTGTGATCAACGGAAATGCTTACGGATTTGATTTAATGGCAGCTTTTAACTGGAGTATTGGTAATGAAGTATACAATGCTGATAAAATTGAATTTTCGACAGCTAATGCTTCTGCACAATACAAAAACTTAAATTCTACAATGGCTGATGGAAAAAGATGGACGAATCTAGATCCTGCTACAGGTCAGTTAGTAACAGAACCTACTGCATTAGCAGCATTGAATGCCAATACGACAATGTGGTCTCCATATATGAGAAGTGCGATATTTACAGATTGGGCAGTTGAAGATGCATCATTTTTAAGATTAAATACATTAACATTAGGGTACACAGCACCGGAGATGTTCACTTCTAAACTTGGGGTTTCTAAGTTGAGATTTTATTTGACGGCCAGCAATGTTTTTGTCTGGACAAACTATTCAGGTTCTGATCCTGAAGTATCAACGAGAAGAAAAAACCCACTTACACCAGGGGTAGATTCAAGTCCTTATCCAAGAAGCAGACAAATGGTTTTTGGAATGAATCTTAATTTCTAATTTTAAATTATTACAAAATGAAACATAAAATAATAATAGCAGGATTGATTATTTCAGGTCTATTCAGTTCTTGCGAGCAATTTGAAGATGATTATTTAGAAGCACCTGCAGAATCGACATTAGATGCACCTCTGATTTTCTCTACACCAGGTCTGGCAAAAGGAGCTATTGATGGAATAAAAGTGCCATTTGCAGAAACGAACTCTTACAGAGGACGTTTTTTACCTTACTACGGTTTGAATACAGATGTTGAATGGTATAATGCTTCACAAACTGCCGGAGATAAAGCAGATTTGGCTGTTTACGACGCAAAGTCAACCAATACAGAGATGAACACTACAAATAATGCTTATTCGATGATGTTTTCTGGTATCGAACGTGCTAATGTTTGCATCAAAGGTATTCGTCAGTACGGAAATCCTTTGCCTGGAAACGAAATGGGACAGTTGTTAGGAGAAGCTTTAACATTAAGAGCCATTTATTATGCTGATTTAATTAAGGCATGGGGAGATGTTCCTGCTCGTTTTGAACCTATTACAAGTGCAACTTTATATTTGCCTAAATCAAGCAGAGATGTTTTGTATAAACAATTAATTGCAGACTTAGGAGAGGCATCAGCATTGGTAGCATGGCCTAACGAAACTGCGTATACAAGTACAGTAGAACATGTAAATAAAGCTTTTGTAAAAGCATTTAGAGCACGTTTGGCTATGGTTGCAAGCGGATATCAACAATATCCTGACGGGGTAAGAAGAAGTACAGATCCTGAACTTTCAGTAGGTAATATGTATGCATTGGCCCTAAAAGAATCTCGTGAAGTGATACAAAGTGGTGGAGCTCGTTTAGAATCTACTTTTGAAGGATTATGGAGAAAATACAATGAAGAAAATACAACTGCCGGAGGAGAATCTCTTTGGGAGCTTCCGTTTGCTGACGGGCGTGGTAGAATGTTATTTACATTTGCTGTAAAACATACAGCTGCACTTGATCAGTTTCAGGCCAATGGAGCCAATCGTGGTGGTGTAGCAGGACCGTTACCATTTGTTTTCTACGATTATGACCAAGTTGATAGCCGTAGAGATGTTACTTGTGTACCTTATAAATATGGTGCAGCCGTTAACAATATTGCAAAACAAGAATTAGGAACGTTAGATACCTGGTATTTCGGTAAATACCGTTACGAATGGATGAAACGTTATGTAACTTCTACAAATGATGATGGAGTTAATAAAATGTACATGCGTTATGCTGAGGTACTTTTAATTGCTGCAGAAGCAGCTAACGAATTAGAAGGTCCGGGTGCAGCTGCTCCTTATTTAAAACAAATTCGTTCAAGAGCATTTCCGGCAGCTGCTCAGGCTGTCAAAGTTGATGCTTATGTTAGTGCATTAACAAGTAAAGAAGCGATGTTTAACGCTATTGTAGAAGAAAATAAGTATGAGTTTACAGGAGAAATGGAGCGTAAGCAAGCACTTATTCGTTGGAATTTGCTTAAAACAAATCTTGATAAAGCAAAACTAAAAATGGCAAATCTAGCGGCACGTACAGGCGAATATGCTGATGTTCCGGCTATCTTATATTATAAATTTAAAGCGGATAATGTTTCTCTGGACATCTACGGATTGAACAGAGGTGAAAATGTAAATCCGGGTGTAGCGTATACTGCCGTTCCGTGGACATGGACAGGAACTACGGCAGATGCCAAGATCAATTCGTTGTACAAACCAGGCGTTAATCCTGACAACAGACAATTCTGGCCAATATGGCAAGTATTTATTGACGGAAGCAATAATCAATTGAAAAATGATTACGGTTATTAGAATTTATAAAAAAACGAATAATAAATTATAAGTTATTATGAAGACAAAATATATATTAAAAGGTATAATAGCCACATTATTGCTAACGCTTACATTTGCTAACTCCGGTTGCGAAAGTTATACAGAAGAATTGCTTAATGGTATAGGAAATACCAGAGAGTTTTCTCCTATTGGACTTACGGCAAAAGTTAGAAATCAAACTTTTGTTGAGCTGGCCTGGACCGTAAAAGAAGGTGAAAATAAATTTGTTGTAGAATTCAGTGCAGATGATGCAGAATTCAAAACCATATACAAAACACTTGAAGTAACACCAAGTCAGTTGCCATTATTGGTACAATTAGAGGGAGAGACTACGTATTCAATTAGAGTAAAAGCAGTTACACCGGGATTAGAAGATTCTAAATGGTCTGTAACTACAGCAACAACTTTGTCTGAGCAACTTTTCTTGCCAGTACAGCCAGTTGATATTGAGGCGAAACAAGTCACTTTAAGATGGGCTCCTAATAGTAATGTAACACAAATTACAGTTGCTCCAGGCGGTATTACGCATGCAGTAACCCCGACAGAGAAAGCAGCTGGTGTTGCTGTAATCACCGGACTAACGGGAGAAACAGCTTATACTGCTACTTTGTTGAATGGTGCGAAAAAGAGAGGGATAGTAACTTTTACAACGGGAATTGATATTGGAACCGGAATTTTAGTGAAACCAGAAGATGATTTAAGTGCTAAAATAGCGGCAGCTCCTTCTGGTGCAGTTTTAGTTTTAATGCCAGGAGATTATAACGTTTATAAAGGAGATATCATTTTAGATAAATCGATTACAATAAGAGGATTACGTCCTGATAATAAGCCAAAATTGCATGTTAAATTTACATTAAACACAGGTACGGTTAATTTTTCATTAATTGATTTAGATTTAGACGGAACCGGAATTGGAGATTTTAATTTTATTACAATCAATACTGCTGCGGCTATTTATGGAGATATATTAATTAGCGGATGTTATGTTCATGATTATTTACGAGCTTTAGTTTACGGAAGTGCGAATTCGGCAAAAGTAACTTCATTTACTGTAGATAACAGCAGAATTAAAAATGTAAGTACTAACCTTCAGGCTGAATGTATAGATTTCAGAAATACGTATGTAGCAAGCGTAGTAGTAAAGAACAGTACATTTGACACTTGTTCTGTAGGACGTGAATTTATTCGTGTAGATAATGCAGGATTGACAGGTACAGGATTAGCTACGAATGTATTAGTTGATAGCAGTACCTTATACAATGTTTCAAATACTGTAGCATCAAAGAGAATTTTATATATTCGATTTGCATCTAATACATCTACTGTAAAAAATACAATAATTGCAGGAACAACAGCAATTTATTCAAACCAAAATGGAACATCAACGCCTACAACTCCACCAACATTTTCGCTTAATAATTACTTTAATTCAAGTTTATTATATACAGTTGGAGCAGCGGCAATAACAGTTGATAAATCGACAACGTTTACAACATTAGACCCGCAATTTGTAAATGCAGCAACAGGTGATTTTACCATTAAAAATCAAACATTAATTGATAACAAGGTGGGAGATCCACGTTGGAGACAATAGTTCATTATTAAGTTTTAGTTGAAGAGGGGATGCAGTTTAAAAGACAGCATCCCTTTTTTGTTTGAAAAGTAGCTCCTAAATCAACTAAAATCTGCGAGAATATAAAATTACTCAATATCCAAATCAAATTTTTCAAGCAAACCGGCAAGTGCCGACTGAGAAACTTTGGTTCGTTTAATTTTATTTTCTGACGGATCAAAAGCATAATTTCTGGAAGATCTAAAGTCTGTTTTTTCTAGAATGCAATCCTGAAAAGTAGCATTAGACAAGTCACAATTTTTAAAAACAGATAAAGACAAATCAGTATTAGAAAAATCAACATCTTTTAGTGAACAATCGATAAAGTTGGTTTTCTTTAGTTTTTTATAAATAAAGGTCGAATAGTCCAGAAGGCAATCCTGAAAAGACATTGAAAACAAAAAGCTGTTACTGGCACTAAAATCTAATCCCATCAATTTGCAGTCTATGAATTTGATGTTTTTTAGACCTGTATTTTTAAGCACAGCCAGGGAAAGATTACAGTTTTTAAAAGTACAATCTAAAAAATCAATAAAACTAAAATCACTTTTGGAGAAATTGCAATTGATAAATTCGCAGTTTATAAATTCATTATCAGATAATTTTTGATCAGAATAATCGATAGTATCAAAGGTTTTGTTTTGATGCAAGGCAGCTTCCATAGTAATTTGTTGAGGTTGAAAAGAAAAATTTAAAGTGACTTATTGTAATTCGACGCAATCAAAAATATCATTTTGAAGTACAGCTTCAGATACTTCAGTTGGGCTGTCTACCCGTAAAATATTATCACAATCCTCAAGGTCAAAATTCCAATTGGCGTGAGGTAATAAATCAGAAAGCACTTCGGTTGCCAGCGCTAATTTTGATTTTGAATCGACAGTTGTTTTAAAAACATAAATCATAGGTGCTTTTTTAAGTGAGCAAATGTCAAAAAAAAGGCTCAAAAAGAACTAGGATTTCGCAATCAATAATTAGGACTTATCAATCATTTTTCGATACTGTACAGGACTAATGCCTTCGTGTTTTTTAAAAAACCGGCTAAAGTAAGAATGATCCTCATGTCCTACCTGCATAGCGATTTCACTTACAGAAAGTGTAGTTTGAAACAACAAATATTTGGCTTCCAGTAAAATGGTTTCATCAATCCATTTGGCGGCAGATTTGCCTGTTACCGTTCTTATAGATTTATTCAAATGGTTGGGTGTCACATTGAGTAGCGAAGCGTAGTAATTAACCTGATGCCGGGTTTTTATATTTTCATGAATCAACTCTTTAAATTTAACGGTCAGAACCTCAGCAGCCGAATTGCTTTTGGCCATTTTGTTCTGATTTTTATTCATTTCATAAAAGAGTGTAATAAAATAAGACTGAACGATATTCAAATTCGCAATTTCGGTTTCTGAATATTCTTTTTCTAAACGATTTAAAATTGAAGTAACCGCTTCGACATCTTCTTCGGCCAAACTAATTTTAGGATTGCCTGAAATTTTCAAAAAATCAAATTCATTTAATAGTTCACGGCTTCCGTATTTTCGAATCAAAAGGTCGGGGTGAAACTGGCAAATATAACCTGTGTGTTTGGTATTGATATTTTCTACAGAAAAAATCTGACCCGCCGGCACTACAATAATTTCGTTTTTTATCGTGATGTATTCTTCGTATCCAATTTTCATGATGTTTTCGCCGGAGGTAATAAACATCAGAGTATGGCAGCTGTGTTTACAAGGCGGGACTGCATATTTCAGCTGCATCAATTCTTCCATCTTTAAACAAAAAAAATGATCTGAATTGGATTTGAACAGCAAATGCATCGGGTTTTCTTTTCCAAGAAATTGCTCCCGAAACATTCTTGCTTCATATGTTTTTACCTTTTCAACCGTTTTTGTTTTCATCTAATAATACAATCTAAAATCTAGTAGCTGACACAATGCATAATGCTTTTGATACAATTCTTCGACCACTTCTATAAGATCGTCATTGTCCTGATATAAACTGAAAAAAGCTTTGTCTATCGTACTGCTGCTCGCAATTTTATTGTAAGTAGAGCCATAGCCAGAAATGGCTCGCGCACCTGTAATATCCAGAAAATACTGTGCTTCTTCTTCGTTTAGGTCTAATATTTTTTTGTTGGCAAAATGAATTATTTTTCCTTTCATTTTTCCTTCAAACAATTCTGCTATTTCTTCAAGACTGTAATAATAATCGTGAAGACAAATATTATTGGGTTCGCCTGGCATGACCAGATAAATAATCTCATAATCTTTAAAATTATGATCTTCATAAAGCAATACATTCAAACTTTCTTCAAGGCCTTCAATGGTGTCGCAAGTTTTGTAAATACTGGCAATTCCCTGATCGATAGCAATTTCTTCTAAATTTCTAACCACCTGAGTTTCGATGTCAGTATCTACATCAGGAACGCCTTCGAGACAAAAAATAAATTTATCATGATCCATATAGTAACCTTTCCTTTGGGGTGTGAGTGAAGACTCAATTTGTTTTCGTTTAACAAAAGTATTTTTTATTGGGGAATAACTGGTACAGATGAGGTATTTTAACGCATTTTTGACATTCCGGAAATGTGGCAGTGGTAAAAAAAAATCCACCTTTAGCAACTAAAGATGGATTTTTAAAAATTGATATTTATATTTAATTTTTGGAACTCAAAACTCGTTTTACATATAAAGAATGGCCAAAAATCATTGCCGATGAGACAAAAGGAACAAAGTGAAAAATTTGTTTAAAAAGCTCCTTTCCTGTTTGTAGTCCTTCATCTAAAATCTCATAAATTCCGATTCCGATAAAGAATAGCGAAATTGTAAATAAGCAAAATTGAATTTTAGAATTGATTTTCATCCCGCTTTAATATTTTTATAAATATAAGAAAAGTTTTCAATGCAATTACAGATTTAGTGTCAGGAATTTTTGCCACCATTTTGTTTTTGCTTCTTGATTGTTTTCATTATAATCAATTAAATGCGTTTTTCTTTTATGTCCGCAGGCAGCGCAAAAAGAAGCTTTTGGCGTACGATAAGGTTTAGAGCAATTTTCGCACGGTGGTCCGTAAAGATCAATATGATGATGCATGATTACGTTGGCATTTGTCTCTTTGCAACCGGTTAAATCATGATAATAAGCTAGCAGATCTTTGAAACGTTCAGTTCTCGTCATGTTGCATTTTCCTTTTACGAAACCATTACGGTAGAGTTTTGATGCAATTAGGTATTCCTCTGTATTCAACATCGGAACTTCTTTTTTGCAACGCCAACACCAGAGATTTTTCATGCTTCGTTTTTTGGTTAAAAATGTATTTCTTCTGAATTTAAGAAAATTGCTTCTTTTTAAACGCTAATTTAATTCGCTTTATTAAGAATAGTTTACGGTTTTTCTCATTTGTAAACAAAAATCGTTTTTTTTAACATTTATAGCACTACGTATAAATACCTGTTTTTTAAATATTTGAGTTCAAACACAAACAAAATGAGCGAATTAGCCTAAACCAATTCGCTCATTTAACTTTTATTTCTAACTTCAAAAAACTGAAATAATTTGATTTTTTATAAATTCAAATCTTTAAATCCTGAAACTTCTGTAGAAACTTCACCTAACCAACCACCTTCAGCGCAGTTTGCATTGTATACTTTTACAAAATTAATCCCTTTCAATTTCACCGGTTCACCTTTTGCGTTTACAGCCCAGCTCAAATCGATTTGTCCTCTCACGTCGTTATTTCCCCAGTTGTCCGTGTAACCCCATTCATACGAAGGATTGGCCCAATTGGTTCCTTTACCGCCAGATTTGTCATAAATGTTAGATTGTAAAAAAGTTCCTTTAAAGGTTACGCTGTTACTACCTTTCCAGATTGGGTAATACGTTTGTTTGTGGTACGTGTTTTTAGATATATAACCACTTTGTCCCTGATTGTCTGTCCATCGAATATAGTTGGGCTCGTTTGGGTTTGTTGGTTCTGCATCTGGTTTGTAATATGTCATTTCATAATTTTTAATCGTAGTGGTTTTATTGTGTTCAGAACCGGCGATTTCAAACCATTCATCATCTGGTTTTCCGTTCCCGTTAGCATCATAAGATACCATTACAATTCCGGGCTCAGACCAATCTGTAAAAGCATTTCCCAAAACAACAAAATCATTTCCTTCTTTATTGACAATTGTATGATCAAACCCAAACTGAACATATCCGCCATAACCACCCAAACTTACCATGCTTCCGCTGGTTAGAGCCGTTTCTGCTTTTACACGCATAGTTTCATCGGTATCTGTAGCGGTAGCTGCCGGCAGTGTATTGATAAATTGTCCCGGAGCCGGAAAGAAGTCATAAACCTGAGTGATTTTGTTTAAATAAACTTTTTCATTTACAACTACAGCAAAGGCTTTGGTAGTTTCTCCCACACCATTTTTGGCTCTAAATTCAATATTGTAAGTTCCTGCGGTGGCAAAAACATAAAAGAAATCTGCCGTTGCAGCCACTTCTTCATTGTTTACAACCCATTTGTAAGTCGCTCCTGCAGCATTTGCCAGTTGAGGCTGAATGCGAAACCATTGCATTTTGTCTGCAGCAAAACCTCCGGTAGGAGTAGCAATTGCAACTTCGGGTGCACTGGCCAAAATACTAATGGTACGGCCGTCTGCAAAAGTAAAAGTCATGATTCCGTTTGCCAGTGATACCGCGGTAATTTCTGCAGCATCTTTCCCTTTTTGTCCAGAGGCCGGGATTCCCGTGTCAACATCATTAATTACCCAATTGCCATTGCTTCCAATCACAACTTTCGGTGCTTCGCCTTTTTCTCCTGCAGCGCCTTTTGCTGAATTTCCGGTGTCAACGCCATCGATCCACCAATTTCCATTGTCGCCAATTTTAATAAAAGAAGAGGTGTTTCGAACAGACAACTTAGTTCCGTCACTCATGGTAATAACATAACTGCCATCTTTAGTCTCGTAACTCACTACATACAAACGTTTGTTCAGTACATCAAGCAGGCTTTCATATTGAGCCATTCTGTTTTTCAGGTCATTGACATCGTCTTTCAAATCGTTAATGTCATCTTTATAACAGCCTGATAAAAGCAGTACGATCGAACATACGAGTAGAATTTTTTTCATGGTTTAAATATTTAAAGATTATTGGTTTTTTATCGTTTTCTTTAACTTAAAGGCAAAGTGTGCCGGAATATCTCCAGTAGTAACAGTAAATTTTGTGTTTCCGTTTTTATCAACACAATAGAGTTTTCCTGGCGAAACATAATCTCCGGCATCTGTGATGTAAACGTTGAGCGAAATAGGATCGACCGCCAAACCATATGGCGTTTTGATTTCGTCGCTCACGGCTTTTGGCAGAAAACTTTCTGTAAGCAAGGTTTCGGTTTTTACATTTATCATCGAATAATTAATGATATAGTCAAAAGTGGTGTAATTAAATTCAGAACCAATAATATAGGCTTTGTCTCCCACAATTGTCAAACTGGAACAAGCGATATCAAAAGTTTTTTTGATGTTGTCTGTTTTGGTATCAATTACATATAATTTAGAAGGAATATCGTAATAATCACCACGGGAACTTACATACAAATCACCATCGGCATCAGCCTCTAATCGGTGCAGGTTTACCGCAACATCAATATCTTTTGTTTTGGTAAAACTTTGTAAATCGATAACAGAAACGGTTCGTTCATAATTAGGCGGACTGTACCCTCCGGAATTGGCTACATACAATTTGTTTCCCACAACAGCTATTTCTTCTGGCTGGCGGCCTACTTTTACAGTTCTCGTAATTTTTAGTGAGGTCGTATCGATTTCGGCAACAAATCCGTTTGGAGAATTATCTCCCAACTGTACTTCGCCATCATAGGCACTTGCGTAGGCTTTTCCGTTGGCAAAAGTTATGTAACGGCAATTTTTAACCTCAATGACCTGAAGCCGTTTTGACGTTGCAGCATCCATCACTTCAATTTTATTAGAATTATTAATGACGGCGTAAACTTTACTTCCGTAAATTCCAATATCATTTCCAACATCTCCCAAACCTAACGTTGCATCTGGATTTGCCTGACCATAAACGTTTCGTCGGTAATTTCCCGTTTCATAATCATAATAGTCTAATGACGCTTTGTTCATGTTCATATTCCCTTCGTTAAGCAAATAAAAACCGGATACTGTTGTTACAACTTCGGGAGGTAATACTTCTATTTCCTCGGGAATAATAGGATCTTCTTCCTGACAGCTCTGAAAGCCGATGGCAGCAAAGGCGAGTAAGAACCAAAATTTAAAATTTGTTTTCATGATATAACTATTGATTTTTAAAGTTTGACAGACAGATTAAGTCGATAATTTCGACCGGGCATTGGGAAGTTAAGCACCACGTCATAATATTGGTTAAAGAGATTGTTGACTTCCGCACCAATTTTTACCGGAAATTTTAAAAATTTTCCATCCCAGATTAACGCCATATCGCTGGTGTACCAAGGCTTTACGTAGTTTACAGGAATATTGGCTTTTTGGCTGTATCGTTCTCCGGTGTAAATAAAGCTGTAATTCATTTGCCAGTTTTTCCAATTAATGGCAGAGGTTGCAGTACCACTATTTCGCGGTGTGTACGCGATTTGATCGCCATATGTGGTGCCTTTTGGCGTAATGTCAATTGCTTTTTGAAAAGTGTAACTCAAACCCAGATCTAAATAAATTTGCTCCGGAAACTGAAATACAAAGTTGGTGTTCAGTTCTAATCCTCTAATGTCGACAACGCCCAAATTCATCATCGTCCATCTAAAAAGATTAGCTGATGGCATGGCTACAATTTTGTCTTTTACGCGGTTGTAATAAACATCTGCCTGAAAAGAAGCCGATTGTAAAAATTTCTTGGGCTCGATAGTATAAGTAGAACCAAAATCATATTGAGTGGTGAATTCCGGACGGAGAGAGCTATTGCCAATAAAAGTATAATATAAATCGTTGAAAGTAGGCATCCTGAAAGACTCTTTATAAAACGCCCGAATTCTGAAATTTTTAGAATCGAATGGTTGAAAAGAGCCAGAAATAACAGGACAAAAGACCTGTTGGTTGTCGCCTTGCTGATAATATTTAACCTGTTCGTCGATATAAGCGCCCAGTAAACTAGCCTGAATATCAAGACGGCTCCACTTCATTTCTGTTGATAAAGCACCTAAATACGAATAGCGGGTTGGGTAGGGGAAACGGTATAAGTTGGTATCGAGAGTATTAATAGAAAAGTCAGTTGCAAGGGCAACTTTCCACCAGTCCTTTATGGCATATTGATTCACAACCGAGGCATAAAATTCATTTTGGTAATATTTATTGTCTAATGCGCCTTCGGTGGTTTTATAATCCGGATCGATGTAACGGCTGTAATCGCGGCTGAATTTTACATTGGCTAGCAATTCATATTTTTTTGAAAACGATTTTTGATAAGATCCGTGAATGAAATAATTACGATCCCATTGTCTTTGATAATAATCATATCTATTGGCTAAAATGGCGCCCGGCAATCCGCGCTCAGAGTCGTAATAATACGCTTTAAGCGAAGCATTACTGTTATCACTCAGTCTGGCATGCAAATTCAGTTCGCTTCTTAAGGCCGTGATGTCTCCATTTTGTCGAACAGCAGTTGTATCATAACCTTCTTTTTTTTGATACCGGTATTTGTATTTTCCATCAGCAGTTAGCCATTCTGCACTGGCTGTAAAGGCTATAGCCGATGAAATTTTTTGTTCGTACAGCAAAGCAGGATTAAACATGCCAAATGATCCGGTTTTAATAGTTGCTTTAATATTGGTTTTCTCAGATCCGGAAAATTCAGGAATTTTGGTTTTTAAGAAAAGTGTATTCGAAGAGAAAAAGCCACGGGCAGGCTGAAAAATAGTCGATTTTTGGCCGTTGTAAAGTTCTATAGCTTCAATATTGTCAAGAGAATATTTTCCTAAATCGACCTGACCGTTTTGAGCATTTCCTATAGTCATTCCATCATAAAAAACTGCCGTGTGTGCGCTGCCCAAACTACGGACATTGATGGTTTTGAGACCGCCAATTCCGCCATAATCCTTAAGTTGGACTCCGGAAAAATAACGAACCGCATCGGCAACAGACAAACTGTTGAGTTTCTCGAGCTGTTTGCCGGATAAAATTTGTACCGGCATTGGCGATTCTACCTTAAACTCACGTTTGCTTGCAGTTAAAATAACCTCATCTAAACGGAGCGGCTTTAAAGAATCTGACTCTTGTCTGCGCTTTGAAGAATGTTCCTGCGAGTATACGGGATTTAGTAAAACCCATACCAACAAAAACAATCCACAATGCAGCAGACAAAAAAGCCTGTTTTTACATACGTGCATAGCAAATACTCTATTTAACTAAAAATAGTTGTTAACGGAAAAATTGAAATCAAAGGTTAGTTTGATATTTGTGTTGCTTCAAAACTCTGGTCCACGAAAGTTTGAATTATATAAGCAGTGGCAGGTCTCCTGACTTATTCCCATTTTGATCGGCCTTCCCACATTAAAAATGCAGTGGCAAAAGTTTAGATTTCGAAACTTAAAAAGCATCGCAGTCTGTCAAAATGTTGCATGGAATTTACAGTAACGGGCTTGTTCAGGATTTGCACCTGATTCCCTCTTCGTTAACTACACTCGAAAAGTTGCAGTTAAACCATTGCGGGTGCAAATGTAAATAAACTCTTTATGGTTAACGACTTATTTCAGGAAAAAAACAGGAAAATTTACTTTCTGCCTTTTTTCTAACATTAATGGAAATGGAACAATAAAATGGCCCTATTAAAAATTGATACAATTTAGAACAGTGATTTTCAATACTCTTTTGAGTCGAAGCCGTAATTTTGGGGTAATGAAGTTTTATTCCAAAAACAAATAAAAATCAGGCGAAGATGGTACAGGAAAGAGTGATGGAAAAGTTGGCAATTTTGGCAGATGCGGCCAAATATGATGTGTCTTGTTCATCTGGACAAAGCAATCGAAAAAATAAAGACAAAGGTTTAGGAGATTCTTCCGGATACGGAATTTGTCATGCTTATACCGAGGATGGTCGCTGTGTTTCGCTGCTTAAAATTTTGCTGACCAATCACTGTATTTTTGATTGTGCGTATTGCGTGAGCAGAAAAAGCAACGATGTAAAACGCGCGGCTTTTACCGTTCAGGAAGTAGTAGATTTGACAATTGGTTTTTACAGAAGAAATTATATCGAAGGTTTGTTTTTGAGTTCGGGTATTTTTGATAATCCGGATTATACGATGGAACGTTTGGTTCGAATTGCGAAGAAACTGCGATTAGAAGAAAATTTTAACGGATACATTCATTTAAAAGCCATTCCGGGTGCCAGCGATGACTTGCTGCAACAAGCCGGAATGTATGCAGATCGTTTAAGTGTAAATGTCGAAATGCCAACCGAACAAAGTCTAAAGCTACTGGCTCCGGACAAAAATCACATCGATGTAATTAAACCGATGGAATATCTTAAAAAAGAAATTGTTGGTCATAAGGAAGAGAAAAAACTAAATTACAAAGCACCTGCTTTTGCACCCGCAGGTCAAAGTACGCAAATGGTTATTGGCGCTACAAAAGAAAATGATATGGAAATTCTGGGTATGGCGAATTATTTTTATGAAGAAATGAACATGCGCCGTGTCTACTATTCCGGATATGTGCCTATTAGTTATGATAACAGGCTTCCGGCAATTGGAACTCCGGTTCCGATGATTCGGGAAAACAGATTGTATCAGGCTGATTGGTTAATTCGCTTGTACGGATTTAATGTTAATGAAATTGTAGGTTTCGACCAGCCCAATCTGGATTTGGATATTGATCCTAAATTAGGCTGGGCTTTGCGAAACCTGAATCAGTTTCCGGTCGATATCAACACAGCCGATTTAGAATTGATACAACGTATTCCGGGAATTGGATTTTTGAGTGCCAAAAAGATCGTGGCAGCCAGACAGTTTAAAAAGCTGCAGGCTCAGGATTTGCAAAAACTGGGAATTGCTTACAACCGTGCAAAATATTTTTTGGCCTTTGCAACGCCTTTTCAATTACAGCGCGATTTGACCTCGGCCCAAATAAAAGATCATATTTTGAATTCGCAAATCAGTAAATATAAAAATGATTTTTCGAATCAACTTGCTTTATTTTAAAACTAATGACCCAGGTAATTTACGATAGTACTTTTGAAGGATGGCTCACGGCAGTTTTCGAGATTTATGAATACAAGCTCGAAGAGGTTGTGTTTGCAAAAAAAGAAGTGATCCATACGCTTCTGTTTTCGAATACGCACGAAGTGACAACCGATGTAGTAAAAGCAAAACGCGTTTTAAACGGATTGAAACAACGTTTGACAGCAGACGGATTTGCCAATATTTATCGCGCATTTTTATCAGAAATCAATCAGATCGAAGATAACTTGTTTCGTTATGTGCAATATGCTTTTTCAAGTGCTGTAAATATTGAACAGGATTTATCAAATGATGATGTTTTGGGAGTAAAGAAAGCCGCGCATTTAACAGGTAAAGAAACTCACCGAATGAAAGCGTTTGTGCGATTTAAACTGACAAAAGACAATTTGTATTATGCCATTGTCGAACCGGATTGCGATGTTTTGCCTTTGATTGAAAACCATTTTAAGAATCGCTATGCCGACCAGCGCTGGTTAATTTACGATAGCAAACGAAAATATGGCGTTTATTACGATCTGGAGAATACGGCAACCGTTGAGCTGCAATTTGATGCACAATCGGCTTCATCAAAATTTCTAGCCGAAATTTGCGATGAAGATGAAGAACTTTTTCAAAATCTTTGGCGCAATTATTTCAAGAGTGTCAATATTGAATCTAGAAAAAATACCAAACTGCATTTACAACACATGCCAAAGCGCTACTGGAAAAACTTAACCGAAAAAATTCCGGTTTTAAAAAATCGATAGTTATTTTAGTGTTCAGTGTTCAGTTTTTTAGTATTCAGTAGTGAGACTAACTGTAGCACATTTTAGTGCCCACTTAAAAACTGAACACTAAACACTGAATACTAAAAAAATTGACCACTAAAAAATCTGTATACTTATTTACTTTTTTTCAGGGTGTCTAACAATTCTGCCAGATCTACAACGCCATAAGTAGACGAATAATCAGATACGGCATACGGTAAGATTAGACTATTGTTATGAATAATGGCTCCACAAGAATAAACCACGTTGGGTACATAACCTTCTCGTTCATCTTCTAATGGAGAAAGCAAAGGCTCTTTTAATCTTCCAATTTCTTTTGACGGATCATCCAGGTCAAATAAAGAGGCGCCAATGCAATAACGTCTCATTGTACCTACACCATGTGTAATGACCAACCATCCTTCTTCTGTCCAAAGCGGTGATCCACAATTTCCAATTTGAGTAAACTCCCAGGTGTAACGCGGTTCTTGCAACAAGATTGGATTGTTCCATTGGGTAACCCTGTCAGAATACATAATATAATTGTTAACACCGTCGATTCGGGCAAGCATCGCATATTTTCCTTTTACTTTTCTGGGAAATAAAGCCAGGTTTTTATTTTGAGCGCCTTCTCCGTGGAGCGGCATTACTCTAAAAGAGTAAAAATCTTCGGTAGATATTAATTTGGGTAAAATCGCATGACCATTATAGGCTGTATAAGTAGCCATAACACGGGCAGAACCATCGTCATCTGTAAAACGAACAAAACGTGCATCTTCGATACCGCGGCTCTCAGAATCAGATATTGGAAAAATTACACGTTCTGTAATATCAGAATCGTGTTTGAATTGAAGATCGTAAAACGAATTCGCAAGCCAAAGTATTTCTTCTAATGCTGTTCTTCTTTCTAAACGAATCAACGGATCGCTTAAAGCCGTCGCGATCATATTTTTTAAGATTGAAAACTCAAATTCATTTGGTAATTCCTGCATAATCTGCGAGATATATTTATCCTGCGTATGCATTTCAATCAATTTAGTTAAAAAACGTTCTTTGTTGAATAAGGTTTTGTGTTCGATTTCTGCTTTGTCAATATGATGACCAATTTTCATGATCTGCAAATTGTTATCACGATCTAAAATTCCTCTTCTAAAAACAATAGAAGAAATATGGCCTTCACCGGTGGCACGAAAGGAAACAATAACGCGTTTCTCGCCAACTTCCAGACCCGACTGATCAAAATCTTCTACAATAGAAGGATTAAAGATAGCAGCAGATTCGATGGCATATTCCATTGTACAGTAAGAACCAATTAGCATTTTTCTATTGAGTGTCATGGCCTCATAGTCAATTTGCATGGATTCTATTATAGGACGAATTCGTTCGCAATGTCTAAAAAATATAGCCGAAATATTTCGATGACGACGGGCAAATTCACGAAGTGTTTGTTCTAAAGTTTCTAAAACTTGTTTTTCATCCAGCGTCATTATGCGAATTACCATTTGTCTGGTTCGTTCTTCACCATTCATAAAATATCGTGCAACAACTCTTCTGGAATCGGGGGTAAATTTTATATTTTTTCTGGTGACTGATACTCGCATAGTTTTTATTTTTAATTACAATCTATTTAGGGTCTTTATACTTTTAATTTATTAATAAGAATAGAATTTACCATTTTTAATAGTAAGTTTTTTATTACTTTAAATTCTATCGATACAACAAGTTAATGATTTTGTTAAATAAAAAAAACTTTATTTTTAAAAGCTTACGTCCATTTTTTTAGGATTAAAGCGCTTTCAGGAACTGTAAGTTCCTAAAACAATAAATAAAAATAAAGATTTTATTTATTGTTTTAAAATTACCGCAATAAAAAAGAGCTTAAATATCAGGTATTTAAGCTCTTTTTTGTGTCTTAATAAAGAATCATTGTAGTTTTTTAATTGCAAACCATAATGGCGTTTTAGATATAGCGAAGTTTTTCTTCTTCAATATCCAAATAATGCATTTGCCTTCTGATAATCGTTTCGTCTAAAGTTTTATCTTCTCTGTTTTTATTGATTAACCATTGCCTTTGCTTATCTAACAGATCAAGATAAATATCTTTAAGATCAGTGCCGATAGAGTCATCATCAATTCCGTCATTTCGATGTTCCCATTTGCGAATAAGATGTTGTAAGGAAGCATTGCTTTCGACCTGATCGCTGTAATTTGTTTTTAGATAGTGCAATGCATAAGCACCCAACTCCTGTTTGATTGTGTTGGCAACTTCATCGCGAGGCACAGGATCATAAACATCTGTAAGATTTATTTTTTTGATAATGTAAGGTAATGTCAATCCCTGAATTAACAGAGTCAGCAGGATAACAATAAAAGTAATGAATAAGATCAGGTTTCGCTGCGGAAAACCGTTTCCGTTGTTGAGGAAAACCGGTATCGATAAGGCTGCTGCCAGTGAAACTACACCTCTCATTCCGGTCCAGCCCAATATAAAAGGCGTCTTGAAACCAGGATTTCGGGTATCTGCAACAGTAATAAAATTTCTCGCAATAAGGGTTACAACCACAGCGCCATAAGAGGATAATATACGGCTGACAATTAAAACGAGTGTAATAATCACGCCATAACCAATTGCAGTTGGTAGTGGGATATGGGCTTCTTCAAGACCTTTGGTAATTTGTGGTAAATCGAGCCCGATAAGCATAAAAACCAATCCGTTTAAAATGAAGCAAAAACTTTCCCAAACGTTGATTCCCTGCAGGCGAGAACGGCTATTCAAAAAACGATGTCTGTTATTCGACAAAAGCAAACCGCCGCACACAACAGCCAGTACGCCGGAACTGTGCGCTTCTTCTGCCGCAATATAAATAATATAAGGTGTAAGCAAAGAAAGTAAAATATCTGCATTGGCGTCTGTAGGCAGGTATTTGTGCGCTTTCATAAAAAGCCAGCCAATTAATAAACCAATACCTACTCCGCCAAAAACCATCCAGCTAAAACTTACTGCTGCTTTGTAAAATATAAATTGTTCTGTTGCAACGGCGATCATCGCAAATCTAAAAATAATAAGAGACGATGCATCATTCAGCAAACTTTCTCCTTCGAGAATAGAGGAGAGGGTCTTAGGAACTTTTACAAATTTTAGAATGGCACCGGCACTCACGGCGTCCGGAGGAGATACAATGCCGCCCAGCACAAAGCCCAAGGCCAGTGAAAACCCGGGAATAATATAATTGGCTACCAATGCTACTGAGAGTGCTGATAAAAACACAACAACAAAAGCAAAACTAGTAATGATTCTGCGCCAGCGCCATAGCTCTTTCCATGAAACTTTCCAGGCAGCTTCATACAATAAAGGCGGAAGGAAAATAAAAAAGATCAGCTCTGGCTCAATAGTAATGATGGGAACTCCGGGAATAAAACTAATAATTAATCCTGCCAAAACCAGCAGTATAGGATAGGCTACTTTTATTTTATTGGCCAGCATAATGAGCAATAAAATAATGATCAATATACCAAGATAAAAAGGGAAATTCTCAAGCATTCTTTTAATTTATAAAGGTAGATTTTAATACTTCAGACTTAGAAGTACCGGATTTATTTTAATTTAAAAATTGTTTTAATTCCAGATTCCGTTCATTTCGGTCAAAATGATTGGTTTTCCGTTCGTAACCACAATCGTATGCTCGTGCTGTGCCATTTGACCGCCTTTGTTGCCCACCATAGTCCAGCCATCCTTCAGTTCTACTGCAAGCGATGATGAAGTAGATATAAAAGTTTCAATAGCCACTACAGAATCTTTCTTAAAACGTCTTTGATCAAATCTGTTTTTATAGTTTAACAATTCATCGGGCTGTTCGTGCAGGCTTCTGCCAATGCCATGACCGCCAAGATTTTTGATTACTTTGTAACCTCTTTTTTTGGCTTCTGTTTCGATAAGATACCCTATTTCAGAAATTTTTACGCCGCCTTTTATGTTGTCTATTGCTTTTTGTAAAATTTCTTTTGATGCGTCAACCAATTTTTGATGTCCGTTGATATCTTCACCAATAACAAACGAACCGCCATTGTCTGACCAAAATCCGTCCAGTTCTGCAGAAACATCAATATTAATTAAATCACCTTCTTTAAGAATTGTTTTTTCTGAAGGAATACCGTGGCAAAATTCATTGTTGACACTAATACAGGTCCAACCCGGAAAACCGTACGTTAAGTAAGGTGCAGATTTTGCGCCTAAATCATTCAGGATTTTTCCGCCATATTCGTCTAATTCTTTTGTCGACATGCCCGGTTTTGCAAAGTTTCGCATTTCCTTCAAAGTAAAAGCAACTGCTTCACTTGCCTTTTGCATTCCGATTAATTCTGACTCTTGTTTTATGGACATGGTATTTGTTTTTTTTCTTGTGATGAAGTAAAAATACAATTAAAAAGGTAATTTGACAAAAATGAGTTTTTTGCCAAATTACCTTTTTATAAATCTATATCGTATTGATTCTATTTTACGATATAAGAAATACTATCTGCCTCGCAAAGTCTAAAATAACCCAGAGCAAAATCAGTATTATTATTCGTATTGATAATATTTCCTCTGATATTTCCGGGCGGAACCATAAACGGATTAGAGTCTGAAGCATCTAAAATTAATTTCATATAATTAAAGAAATTTTTAGAAATTCCCCTGTGTAAAATATTAACCGTGTTGCCGGGTTTCATGTCTTCGTTGGAAAATCGGGTACTGATTTCATTTCCATTAAAAAATTCGTCAGACGTAATATCATATTCCGGAAAAAGTAAAAAATCACTTTGATAATCCGTCAAATAATAATTGACCTGATCTGCAGGATCTTTGTAATAAAAAGTAACTTCTATGACATCTTCTCCACCAAAATCAGGAATCATTTTTTGTTCTATTTTATCGATTGGCGTTGCAGAGGTCAGCTTTTCTGTAGCGGTAAAACTTTTTCCTTCAGCTTCAATAAACAATTTATAATCCATATTTATAACGGGAACAAAATTGGTGCATTTGTATAAACCCGGTTCTGTTTCGGTAAAAATAAAAACAACGCCTTCACTATTTTCTACTCGTACCTGCGCACCAGAAACTTTAGGCGTTTTGTCGCTGTAATATGATGCTGTTTTGCTAAGTTTTATAACTTGCTCATTACCGCTAGTTCCTTTTTTCCAGACAATTTCGGCATCGACCACAATTCGCGATTCACCGGTTTCTAAATCAAGATTTACGACATCTTCACAAGAGGTAAAAAAGACAGCAAAAAGTAAAGTAACCACTGCCAGCACTTTATTCATATTATATTTTTTTAATTTATTCATCACACTAAAATTTAAAGTTATAAGAAACTCCCGGTACAATTCCGAAAATGGAAAGTCTTCTTGTTTCATTGGCTCCTGTATCTTCATTGGTTGTAAAACTCATTGATGCAGCATTTTTTCTGTTATAAACATTATAAATGCTAAAAACCCAGTAGCTCTGCCAGCCTTTCTTTTTGTCTGGTTTTGGAGTGTACGTAGCCGCCAGATCAAGATGATGGAAAAGCGGAAGCCTGTTTTCGTTTCTCAAAGAATAATTTGGAATATTAATTCCGCCAAATTCATAGTAACCATTCGCATACGTTACGGGCTGACCTGACTGTAAGGTGAAATTGCCGCTAAAAGACCATTTTGGACTAAATTCATAATTACCCACGACACTTAAATTGTGCATTTTATCATAACCGGATAAATACCAGTCGCCGTTTGCTATACCGGGTTCATCTGCAGATCTTCCGGGAGTCTTTTGCTCTGCACGGGATAAAGTATAAGAAACCCATCCGGTAAAAATACCAGTGTTTTTTCTAAACAATAATTCCATACCGTACGATCTGGCTTTTCCATTTAAAATTACCTGTTCAATATTATTGTTGGCCAGAATATCTGCTCCGTCTATATAATCGATACGGTTTTGCACCTTTTTGAAAAAGAGTTCTCCCTCAAACGAATAATCTCCGTCTTTAAAATTTTTAAAATAACCCATTGCGTACTGATCCAGCAGCTGCGGTTTTGTAAATGGTCCGCTAGGGGTCCAGATACTCATGGGTAAAGGAGATTGTGTATTGGATAAAATATGAATGTACTGCGCCATTCTGTTGTAACTTGCCTTAACAGAAGTATTATCATTAAAAGCATAAGACAGTGCCGCTCTTGGCTCAAAATTGCCAAACTCGCTAATCGTTTTTCCTTTACCATAAGAGATCGTTCCGGTTGGGGTTCCTTCTTCGTAAATTTTGTATAATGGGTTGTAGACTACTGCCTGACCGTTTTCATACGTGCTGATCGCTTCTGAACCTAAGCGGTAAAACATACTATAACGAAGACCGTAACGAAAATTAAGTTTTTCGGTAATTTGATTTTCAAAATCAATAAAAGCAGAAGCTTCTAAGGCGTACTTTTTATCCAGCTGTTTGTAGTTAAATTGAGAGTCTGAACTTGTGGGCTGTACAACCCCAGGATTAAAAGCATAATACAAACCATCAATACCGTAATTGAGTTTAAACTTTTCTGATTTTTGATAATTCCAATTGTATTTTAAACCGTAACTTTTAATATCGTTGTCCCACTCAAAATTTTCTGTCGAAATTCCGAGATTAAATCGATAGTCACTGTAAAAAGCAGAAAGATTACTGTTTAAACGATCTGAAAAGGTATGTTTCCAGCTTAAAATCCCCATAGTGTTGCCATAAGTACTCGAGAACCGATCGTTGATATCAAATACATCATTTCCGAAATATCCCGAGAACGCTATGGTGTTATTGGCGCTTAAGCGATAATTTAATTTAGCATTAAAATCATAAAACATCGCAGAGTTTTGGTTGTCTGCCAATTTTAGAAATAAATGTGCATATGAAGTTCTTCCGGAAACAATAAAAGATCCTTTCTCTTTTTTAATAGGTCCCTGAACCAAAAGACGGCTGGAAATTAAACCAATTCCGCCATTTACTTTATACTCTTCAAAATCTCCCGTTTGCTGTGTAACGTCTAATACAGAAGAAACGCGACCTCCAAATTTAGAAGGAATTCCGCCTTTGTATAAATCAAGACCGTTCACGATATCGGCATTAAAAACAGAGAAAAAGCCAAACATATGAGAGTCGTTGTAAACAGGAGCACCGTCTAAAAGAATTAAATTCTGATCTGCAGCACCTCCCCGAACATTAAAACCAGACGAGGCTTCTCCGGCATTGGTCACTCCCGGTAACGTAAGTATAGATTTTAGCGGGTCCGGTTCACCCATTGCTACAGGAATTCGTTTTATTTCCTGCATCGAAAGCCTGTTAACACTCATTTGAGTGGTTTTAATATCAACTGCTTTGTTTGTTTTTACAATTACCTCTCCCAATTGCTGGCTATCAGCTTCCATATTAAAATTGATAGTTGCGTCATCAGAAACGGTAATTTGTTTTTCCTTGTTTTTAAAACCAACATAACTTATAGAAACGGTATAATTGCCGTTTGGAATTTCAATACTGAATTTTCCGTTACCATCTGTTACAGCACCGGTTTCTAATTCCTGAATGTAAACATTGGCGCCAATTACGGGTTGTTTTTCATCATCATAAACCTGACCTTTTAGCGTGCTTTTTTTTTTATTTGTGCTGGCAGGCTGCGATTTCTTTTTCACAAAAATATTATTGCCTGTCATAGAGAACTGTATCGCAGTGGTTTTGTTCAGCTCAGCAATAAGTTTAGAAACTTCGATTTGGCTGTAGGAGGTTTTTTTGGCAAAAAACTTTTGGTTGGTGTCGATTTGATCGGTAAACGCAAATTTAAAATCGGTTTGATTCTCAATTTGGTTAAAGAATTCTTTTAAAGTTACATTTTGATCTACAGTTACCGTCACTTTTTGGGCAGACACAGATAAACTGAGTAAAAAAAAGCATGCTGAAATTATATGCTTCATGAAATTTTGTATTTTTGATTAATATTAAATGGAATAACTTCTTGTTATCCTGAGTATAAGGAGGATGTGTAGTTTCGCGGCTTGCATCCTTTTTGCTTTTCTATTGAAAAGTAATCTGTTTTAAATTTTCATTTATTTCAAAATTTAGGTTATACATTTCTGATAGTAATGCAACAATGGTTTTTAAATCTTCTTTTTTATTTATTCTAATGGTAATTTTCTGGTCTTTATAATTCTCAGGAAATACCACCTTATATCCGTAATTTTGTTCTATATAAGTGCTAACGATGTTTAGTTTTTCATTATCAAAATCTGTAAAACGATTAAATTCGGTTACGGCGGCAATTTGGTTTCTGTATGTGAATTTTTCTCCCGGTTTTAAAATCCATTTTTGATCCTGACCCGCAACATTCATTTGCACGCTTCCTTCAAAAAGTTCTACTGTTACTTCTTTTTTATCCGATCCTTTTACGGTAAATGAAGTTCCTAAAACTGTAGTTGTAGTTTCGTTGCAAAAAACCTGAAACGGATGTTTTTTGTCTTTTGTAACCTTAAAATAAGCAGCGCCTGCAACTTCAATTTTGCGGTTTAGGGCAAAATGAGGTCCATAAGAAATTTTAGAATCCGGGCTCAACGCTACTGTCGAATTATCAGGCAAGTCAACATACTTAATTTTCGAAGTAGTATTTTCTATTACAGTTTCGGCCAGAATTATAGTTTCAGTCGCAGGTTTGGTTCTCAGGTAAATTCCAGTACCAATAAGTACAAAAAGTAAAACCGATGCGGCGGCATAATAACGCCACGGTATAAGTTTTCTTTTCTTAGCTGTAAAAGTTTTAGAATGAAATTCCTGCCAGGAGGCTTCTTTTATGGAGTCGGAATGTGAAGTGGATTTTTCATTCCAGATCTTTTCAAACTCATCATCTAAATTTTTTTTATCCATGTTTTTTGGTGTTACAGTTTTTGGCAGTAAAATCCCTGTTTATTAAAAACACCATAAACCATTTCCTTGATTTCTCTGTTGGTTTCGATTCTGAGAATTCTTTCACGATTTTTAAAATCAAAATTGATTATACAATCGGAAATCACGAACTGTAAAAGAGCTACAATCAGGCTGGCGTCTTTTTTGGTTCTAATATTCGTTTTATAAGCTTCGCTATGCATTTTCTGTGCTTGTTTTTATAGATAACAAACGAGAACAGAAAAGTTCCTAATGCTCTGCGATTTTTTTTCGAATAAATTTACTGGCGAGATAAATATGATTGGCAATGGTCTTTTCAGAAAGATCCGTAATTGCTGCAATCTCCTTATAGCTAAGGTTTTCCAGTTTATGTAAAGTAAATATTTTTTGCTGCTGTTCCGGAAGCTGATTTATAAAGTTGTATAATTTTTCTTTTCGCTCTTCATAAATTCCGTAATCGGTTTCTTCCTGCGCGACTTCGGTCTGTAAAGGATCAAGCTGAATAATTTTATTTTCGCGGTTAATGTGGTTGAGAATAATGTTTTTGCAAATGGTAAACAATTGCTTGTCAAACAAAACATCCTCATTGAGTAATGCTCTTTTGTTGTACAATCTTAAAATACTTTCTTGTACAAAGTCATCTGGTGTAAGAACGGTAAGATTAAATCGTTTGGCAATATTTACCAGTTTGTCATAGTAGTTGAAATAAACCTCCTTGAAGGCTGCTTCATTACCCTTTTTTAAACTTAAAATAAACTTTTTATTGTCCATAACGAAAATGTCGCAACTTCTATTTCCTTAGTCTAAACTCGCAGACTACAATATTTATTGCATCTTAAACAATGAGATGAAATCTCAATTGTAAATGTAATAAGTTACAAAGAACCGTATTTAATTTTAAGGTTTGACGTTTTAATTTAAAAATGTTACAGCAATACGGTATGTTTTTTATTTCAATTTCAATTTTTAATGGCTGCTGTTTTATCTTAATTTCAAGATTAAAGAATAGTCATTTTTGAAACTTTTTTTTTAAAATGTTAAAGTAAATGTATAATTCTTACATTAGCCGATTCAAAATTTAAACTATGGAGAATTTTATTTTTATTATTTTAATTGGTTGTATCATTATTCTATTTAATAAGTTATCCAACTTAAAAAGTGAAAATCAGACCTTAGATTCTCTTTCCAGAAAAAACAAAGAAAACATCAATTTGCTCAAAAAAGAAATTGATGAAATTAAAAAACAAATTACAAAGGCAGATTCCGTTCCTGTTGAGGTAATTCCTCCAATTACTGAAGCCGAAATAGTTGCAGAACCGGTGATAGAAGAGACTCCTCAATTTATTCCTGATTTTGTGGTTTCGGAATATGCTCCGGAAGAAAAAAACAGCATTATTGAAAACAAGGTCGAAAATCCTGTTTTAAATCTTGATGAACCAATTATTCAAACCTACGATGCCAATAAAAGGGTGGTAGAAAATGTAACCCCGCAATCTATTGAAAATGTTGAAGAAGAAAAGATTTTAGAAACAAAACCAGAACCTCAGCCTTATAAAGAAGAAGTCTATGTAGAAAGCGCTTTTTCGGTTTTACTAAAAAAACTGGAACAGCAATTTGCCGAAAACTGGACCGGAATATTAGGAACGGCGATCATGGTTTTGGGAATTGGTTATTTAAGTATTTATACTGCCCTTAAAGTTTCGCCTATGTTCAGGATTTTGATTCTATGGCTTTATGCTGGAATTTTAGCGGGTTCGTATTATTTTTTGAAGAAAAAAGAGAAATGGCTTAAAACCGGACTCTGGCTTCGTAGTGCGGGAGCAAGCTTGTTTTTGTTTGGCTGTTTTGGCGCCTCTCAAATTCCCGCATTAACTTTTATTGAGAATATACCGCTTGCTTATTCACTCATTGGTCTCGGAATTGGAATTAATCTGGGTGTAGGTTATATTATAAAACAGCAAACTTTTTTATCGCTTCATGTCATTTTAAGCATGCTGATTTTATGTGTAATTCCGGAAAAACTATTAATTACCTTTTTACTAGCAGCATGTACGGCTACAGCGGGAATTATTTTATCGTATAAAGAAAAGTGGGAATACCATTTATTGATTGTTATTTCGGCCTTTATCATATTTGATATCTGGTTTACGCAAGGAACCAATATGCTAAGCGCAACGCAAAATATTTTTGCGATTTTGGGTATTATTCTGGTTGCTGTAAGTTGTATGTACATGCAATATCGCAGTATTTATACCAATACTCGTTTCGACCGAATTGCTTTTATAACACATCTCACCAACTGGGTTTTATTTGCTTTGGGGCTTATTTTGCACGCTACCGGAAGTAAAATCAAAATATTCGTTTTATTTATAGCGGGAGTACTGTGTCTTTTCGCAGCGCTCTTTGCCAGAAAGAAAAAGATTTTTTGGCTCTATCATTTAGATGGAATGGTTGCTTTCGTCCTTTTTTCTTTAAGCATCATCATGCTGAATGATTGGAAAGTAGGATTTGATGTTATTGCCTGCCTTTTGTATGTATTAGTCATTACCTGTTTGTTTATTGTGCACAAAAGCCAGGAAATTTTACTCCATAAAATATTTTTAGGGATCAACCATATTTTATGTTTATTTATTTTTGGCTTTTTTCTGTTGCATGTTAACCCTTTTTTAAAAGAGGATAATCTAACCAATGTGTTTGCGACATTGCTTATCCTTTTATCGCTAACATTGATTGTTTCTGTTTTTTGCGCGGTTAAAAAAGAGTTTCAGGCAGTAGACTCCTTTATCTTAAAAAGGGATTTAAGCTTAAACGGAATTTTCTCCATTTTGTTCTCGATTTTATTTTTTGTGAGCTGGTATTATACAATCGAAATTTCATTTTATTATCCGCTTTTATTTCTTGCTTTATTGTGGTGCTTTTTACGATTCAAATTCAAAACCAATACTTTCGATTTAGGACGATTCATTTTTCTAATCATCAGTATTATTACAGGTTTAATATTAATTCTCACAGAACCAAAATCAAGCATAGATATTGTTTTTGCTTTGGGAATTCTTGCTGTAACTACTTCAAATTGGTTTGTGAAAATTTTCTACACCAATGAGCATTTTATAAAAACTATCGCGATCCTATTTATAAACGCTTTATTTGTTGCGCTGTCGTACAAATATTTTGCAGCTCACGATATTATCCAGATTTTTAGTTGGTTTGCAATTGCTTTAATCAATCATGAGTTTTTATGGATTCAGTTTAAACGAAAAACACTTTCTGTTGATAACCAAGTCTTATTGTGTTTGTTCTGTCTTGCTTTTTCGCTATTCGGAAGTTTCTCATTCTTATACCATACCAGATTCCTGAGTAATGCCGAAATTGGATTTATTGCTATTGTGCTTTCAGTTGTTGAGATTTATATTTTATTTGCAGATAAAATCAGAAACAAATCAAATGATGAGATTAAAGGCTGGAGAAATTTCAGTACACTAAATTCTGAATTCATTCTTTTTAATGCCTTGGTTTTTGGATTTTCCTGTATACAAATAGATTATATTCCGGTTTATTTAGGAGGTTTGGCTTTAGTTACTTTTTGGCTTTTTCAGAAAATCGAAAAAATCAATCGTTACAATATTTATTCTTTTGCATTATTAACGGGCAGTGTAATTCTCAGCCTTTATTTGGCTGTTTCCGGTCAGGACATTATCAATAAAAACATACTTTACATTACGCAGGTAATAACAGTTTTATTATCTGTTGGGTATAGTTATCTACAAATAAAAAGCACAAAACAAGAAGGTAAAATGTTTAGTACCGTTTTGCCTGTCATGCAAAACTTATGGATAATAGCTTTATTATTCATTCAGGCAGATTTCGTTTATCTGCCGTTGCTGTTAATGCTGTTGGCCATCCTAAATTTTGGTCTGATTTTGTATAAAAAAATAGATTTAGTTTCAGAGTCGGTTTTGGTTATTGGTTTGTTGTCCATTTTAACTTCGGTTATTTACAGTATCAAAGTCTTAAACGATTTTACACTTTTAGACTGGACTTTACAGCTTTCAGCTATTGTATTATTAATTGTTCTGGCTCTTCTGATAAAGAAAAAGGAGTTTGTTAAATCCTGGGAGATCGATTATCAAATCGCGATAAATCTTTGGCTTTCTATTATAATGTTTTCGCAATTAGAGCACAAATGGTTGCCTGTTTTCTGGGCGACAACTGCTATTGTCAACGTAGTGCTTTATTATAAAAAAATAGGGAACAAAAAAGAAATTAGCATTGTTTACTATTTGCTGGCTAATTTTCATTTGGCTTTCATTAGTTTCAGTTATTACGAATCTAAATTTGAATTTGTATACCTCATCATATTTGCATTGCTTGCGGTATATATCTTTATCCTTTACAAATACATCGAAAATTTCAAATTAAGAAACAGTATTATTATTTATCCTGCGACATTTAGTATCGGACTATTTTTATTCTTCTCCTTTGATAAAGGAATTCTAACCTTCTTCTGGATTTTAGAATCTCTCGGATTGTTAATTCTTGGAATTATACTGAAAGAAAAATATTTCCGTTACGTTTCTCTTTCTCTGGTAGGCGTGTGCGTAGTCCGACTTTTGTTTTTTGATTTATCAAATGCCGATTTCCTTATTAGAGCTTTGGTTTTGCTAGGAGTAGGAGTGGTGCTTTTAGTAATGAATACTTTGTTTAAAAAATACAAAGACCGATTTGACTAAAGACCGATTTAATTTTAAAGAAAAACCACAAATTCATACAATTGAATTTGTGGTTTTTTTATGATTTAACTTTGGCCGTAATGAAGCTTATTTTTCCTGTTCTAGATTATCTACAGCAGAAATCTGGTCCAAAATATTCGTTTGGTTAGGTGAAATATAGTTTTTTGGCTCCACAGCCGCTTCTTTCTTAAAAAGGAGGTCTAACGCATGGTATAGTTTTAACAGAACATCTTTGTCTTCTTTTTCGATTTCTAAAGCAGTATTAAAATTAAAAACATAATTATTCGAATTGCGTACTTCTACTTTTATCGTTTTTGATGTGATTTTAAATTTAACTATATCCATTTGTTATCCATTATTTAGTTTTCTAAAGGCTGTATTCTTCCCGTTTTAATATCTATAAAAATTATTGTGTAAGTTACTATAAAATCAGTTTTAATTAAATCAATTTTTAACAAACCTCTTTTTATCTTATTCTAATATCTTGCCTCCACAATTCATTCCCTTTTACTAAATCGCTTTTTATGAATAAAAAAGAAACGATTCAAATGCTTTAGAATATTTTTTGTATCTGTAAGATTATCAGAATTATAATAGTTTGTTTTTGAAATATATTACTCCTTACAATGTAAATTTAAATAAAAAACCCTTAAACATTTCTGTCTAAGGGTTTGCCTTTCGTAGCGAGGACGGGAGTTGAACCCGTGACCTCAGGGTTATGAATCCTGCGCTCTAACCAACTGAGCTACCTCGCCTGGACTGCTATCATTGAATTCCTGATTGCGGGTGCAAAGATAGAAATAATATTAAAGCTTACAAGAATAAAATGAAGAAAAAAAAATATTTTTAAAAATGCATTGTTTTTGGACATATATTCTTATATTTCGAAAAAATTAAAAGTAGCACATGGATCCAAAAATACGTTACGAAATCGAGTTTCCTATAAATTCTTCGCCGCAATTATTATATCAATATATATCAACGCCTTCAGGTTTGTCAGAATGGTTTGCAGATAATGTAAACTCACGAGGCGAATTCTTCACTTTCATTTGGAATGACTCGCAGGAAAAAGCGCGATTGGCATCTAAAAAAACCGGAGAAAAAGTAAAATTTAAATGGGTTGACGAAAGCAGTAAAGACACAGAGTATTTCTTTGAACTTCATATTTTAGTTGATGAACTGACTAAAGATGTGTCATTGATGGTAGTCGATTTTGCAGAAAAAGAAGAAGTAGGTGAAGCTAAACAATTGTGGGAGAATCAAATCTCAGACCTAAAACATCTTATAGGTTCTGTTTAGTAAAAGTCTATTTTATGCCTTATATTTGCCCTGAACAAAATTCAGGGTTTTTTTATGATCAATTTTAACGGTAGCATAACGCAGGAAGAAAATATATTAACTCAAAATCGTGCTTTTTTATATGGAGACGGCGTTTTTGAAACGGTAAAAATAATCAATAACAAAATCTTGTTTCTGGAAGATCATTATTTCAGGCTAATGGCTTCGATGAGAGTGGTTAGAATGGAAATTCCGATGAATTTTACAATGGAATATTTTGAAGAACAGATTTTGAGTCTGGTTCAGCAAAAAGATATTTCATCATCGGCAAGAGCCAGAATTACCGTCTTTAGAAATGATGGCGGCTTATATTTGCCTCAAACAAATGAAGTTTCGTATCTCATTCACGCAACAGCGCTTGACAATGTAGCATATGCTTTAAATACAGCGGAATATGAAGTTGATTTGTATAAAGATTTCTATGTAGCGAAGCAGTTATTATCGTCTATTAAAACGACGAATAAAATGATAAACATTACCGGAAGTATTTTTGCACACGAAAATGCCCTGGCAAATTGTATTTTACTTAATGATACCAAAAATGTAGTCGAAGCTTTGCAGGGAAATTTATTTATGGTAGTTGGTAAAAAATTAATTACTCCGCCAGTTTCTGAAGGTTGTTTAAACGGAATAATGCGCAAACAAATCTTAGCTTTAGCTAAAAAAGTAGAAGGTATAGAAGTAGTCGAAGAAATAATCTCACCATTTGATCTTCAAAAAGCAGATGAATTATTTCTGACAAATGTGATCACAGGAATACAGCCGATAAGTAAATATCGAAAAAAAGAGTTTACAAGTAATCTGGCTCATTTATTAGTGCAGAAACTAAATGAATCCATTTCTGAAAATTAATTCAGATATGGATTTTCAGGTGCATTCGACCAAATAAGATAATCTCCTCCGAGCTCAATAATTTGCTCTTTCCAAAAGTGGGTGGTCGATTTTCCTATAATTTTATTTTTATAACTATTATCTGCAATGATCCAGGAGTTTCCTTGCATTTCACTCTCCAGCTGATTTTCGTCCCAACCCGTGTATCCTAAGAAAAAACGAATATTGTTTTTACTAATAGATCCGTCGTTTATTAAGTCTTTGGTCGATTCAAAATCACCTCCCCAATAAATTCCATTAGAAATCTCGACACTATTCGGGATTAACTCAGGAATATTGTGAATAAAATAAAGGTTGTCTTGTTCAACAGGTCCTCCGTTATATATCTTGAAGTTGGCATCAATTTCAGGAATTAAATCATTAATAGTATACTTTAATGGTTTATTAATGATAAATCCTATTGATCCCTCTTTATTATGGTCTGCTAATAAAATTACCGATCTGTTAAAAGATAAATCTCCAATTATTGAAGGCTCGGCAATAAGCAGGTGTCCTTTTTTTAATTTTTCTGAAATCATACGGCTACAATTTTTATTAAATTTAGTAATAAAATTTTTAAATTCACAAAAAAAATCGTTAAACCGCACAAAAAAACCTTCCGTAGAGGAAGGTTTTAAGTATATTATAAGTTTAGAGAACTTTCTTACTTAGTTCACTGCGCCTTCTAATTCAGCTCCAGCTTTGAATTTTACTACATTTTTAGCAGCAATTTTGATAGTTTTTCCAGTTTGAGGATTTCTACCATCTCTAGCAGCTCTCGCAGATACTGACCATGATCCGAAACCTACTAATGAAATTCTTCCACCTTTTTTCAAAGTAGTTCCTACGTTTCCTAAAAATGACTCTAAAGCTAATTTTGCCGCAGCTTTTGTAATTCCTGCATCAGCAGCGATAGCATCGATTAATTCTGATTTGTTCATAATAATTAGTTATTAATTGTTGGTTAAAAAAAATTGTTAATACACAAATTTAATAGGAAATCCGTTCCTTGCAAGTGTTTTCTTTATTTTTAGCAAAAATTGTTAATAACTTGGTTTTTTTGTTCATAACGCAGGTTGTTTATCGATCAAAAACAGGTAGAAACCCCTGTTTTACTGAGCTTAATAGACCTTTGCGCTATCAGAAAAAGTTATTCCATTTAACAACTCAGCAGCTTGCATTCGCTTTTTTCCAGGTATTTGTAAACTTAATAACTGAATGAAGCCGTTTTTTATTGCAATTTTTATCTCTTTTTTACTGGCAATCAAACTTCCGGTCTCGTGTAAATGGTCTTCCTGAATTAATTTTGCTTCGTAAATTTTTATGCTTAATTCTTCATTTTTATCTTTCAAAAAACACCAGGACGCGGGATAAGGACTCAGACCTCGAATCAAATTATTGATTTCTTCGCCCGATTTTGTCCAGTCGATCTTACAATTTTCCTTATTCAGTTTGTATGCGGTTTTAATTTCGGCGTCATCTTCTTGAATGGTCGTTGCAACATTTCCGCTTTCAATTACTTTTAAAGTTGCAATTACAGTGTTGCTTCCCAAATTCATTAATCTGTCGTGCAGTTGTCCCGCATTTTCTGTTGGTTCAATTGCGATTTCTGAATTTAAAATCATCGCTCCCGTGTCAATTTTGTCATCGATAAAAAAGGTTGTAACCCCCGTTTTGGTTTCTCCATTAATTATGGCCCAGTTTATGGGTGCTGCACCGCGATAATTGGGTAATAAAGAAGCATGAAGATTAAAAGTTCCCAGACTTGGCATTTCCCAAACCACCTTTGGCAGCATTCTAAACGCAACGACAATTTGAAGATTAGCGTTCAGGGCTTTTAATTCGGCTAAAAAGGTTTCGTCTTTTAAATTAGTTGGCTGTAATAAAGTCAGATTATTTTCTAAAGCATATTCTTTTACAGCAGAATATTTTATTTTTTGCCCGCGTCCAGCCGGTTTATCAGCAGCGGTAATAACGCCAACCACGTTATAATTGTTTTTTATAATGGTATCCAGAATGCCAACCGCAAATTCAGGAGTTCCCATAAATATAATTCGTAAATTTTCCATTATGTTTTTAAAGTGTATTTATTATTGGCTAATATCGTGATGTGATTGTTTTCCAGTAATTCCTGAAGTACCAGAACAACATCGTTTGCATCTAATTTTATTTGATTCTGAATTTCTCTCGAGGTTAGTGCAGCAGTTTTCAATAAAGAAAGAATTTTGTCGGCAATAGAATCTACTTCGGTTATTTTTCCTTTTTGAGTGATACAATAGGAGCAAACACCGCAATTAGAGGTGGTTTCTTCTCCAAAATAAGCCAGTACCAATCTGTTTTTGCACGTTTTGTTTTCTTTTATATAATATAAAACAGAAGAAAGCTGATCTGTTTTGAGTTTGTTTTGTCTTTCCAGATATTTTGAAACTCGGTTTATAGTCAAATCGTCTTCGCGAACTTCATTAAATAAAATTGTTGCGTCGTTGTTTTTAGACTTATATTCAATAATTTCTTTTTCTTTTAATTTTTCTAATACTGCCGTAACCTGCTCTTCGGTATGATTTGATTTTTTGGCAATCAGCGAAAGATTAAACGGTGTTTTCATTTCGTAAACTCCCGGATACGTTCTCAAAATAGCCAACATAATTTCCTCATCATTTGGATTCAGGCTGAGATACCGAATTACCTCTTTAGATTCAATTAAAAACTGTAAGGTGATTTTTTCTGAAAATTCCTGAGACATCGTAATAATGCCCTGCTGATTTAAAAACTGTAAAGCGTTGTATGTTTTTAAGGTAGGAAAGTCGTACTTGTTGCAAAAATGATTCATTTTAAAAGAAAAAGAATCGTCTAAACCTTCACCGTAAGCAATCTGAAAATAATTGCAAAGCTTAATATATACTGTTTTAAGGAATTTTTTATCGGGAAGAACGCTTATGAATTGTTGCTCTGTCTGATTGGCATCGGCATTATTAAACAACAAAATAGAAAATGATTTTTCACCATTTCGTCCTGCTCGTCCAGATTCCTGATAGTAATTTTCCAGATTTTCGGGCAATTGGGTATGAATAACCGTTTTGACATTGTCTTTGTCAATGCCCATTCCAAACGCATTGGTGGCAACGATAACCTGAGCTTGTTCTGACATCCACAATTGCATGTTTTTATCTTTTTCTTTTGCCGAAAGTCCGCCATGATAGTACGTGGCACGAAAACCAAGAGACTGCAATTGTGTCGATATATTCAAACATGACTTTCTGTTTCGTACATATATAATAGAAGGCTGTGGGTTTTTCTTCAGGATTTGTTCAACGCGATACAACTTGTCTTCGACTTCAAAAACCATGTAAGCAATATTTTTTCTTTCAAATGATTGTTGAAAAAGTTGCGGATCTTTTAAGGTTAATTCTGTTTTAATATCTTCTACGACTCTCGGAGTAGCAGTGGCCGTTAAAGCCAAAAAGGGAATTTTTGGAAAATATTTCTTTAGTTCTGAAATTTTTAAATATGCTGGTCTAAAATCATGTCCCCATTGCGAAACACAATGTGCTTCGTCAATAGCGATTAAATTGATTGGAAGATTTTTAATGCGTTCTAAAATCCAGTCCGACTGTAAACGCTCCGGAGAGAGGTATAGAAATTTGTAATTTCCGTATTGGCAATTGTCCAGAAGATCAATAATTTCTTCAGTATGAATGCCGCCTGTAAGTGCAATGGCTTTAATTTCTCTTTTTTGCAGATTCATAACCTGATCTTTCATCAGGGCGATTAAAGGAGAAACAACCAGGCAAATTCCTTCCTTCATCATGGCCGGGACCTGAAAACAAATTGATTTTCCGCCACCGGTTGGCAGCAGTGCAAAAGTATCCTTGCCCTCTAAAACCGAATCGATAATTTCTTTTTGAAGCGGTCTGAAACTGGCATGTTTCCAGTATTTTAAAAGAATATCCTGTGCTTCCTGCATGGGCCAAAAATTTAAAGTTAAAAATTTAGAAATCAGTTTCTAGTTTTGCAACTTTAAACCCGCCACTAAATTTTATCTAAGATATAAAGAATTCTGTTTTCAACCGTATCTTTTGGAACCTCAATTAGATCGTAGCCGTATTTTTTGTACGTTTCAATTAAGTGTTTCTGAATCATTATTGCCTGTTCGAAGTTTTCGTAACGCTCTGTGTCGCTCTGGTAGATTTCTTCCCAAGGAGGTAAAATAAAAGTCTTGGAGTATTTAAAATTCTCGCATGCTTTTACAAAATGTTCAGGATATTCATCTCCTATATAATCCATGTAAGCCACAACATCCGGAATACCGCGATCTATAAAAACTACGTTATCGGGTTCTTTTTTGGCATTTTCAAATTGCTGAATTCGCCCTTCCAATAACATTTCGCTAAACAATAAAGGCTCTTCGAGGAACAACTGGTCAATGCCACGCTGCTGCGCTTCGAGTGTAACTTGTCTGGAAATTTCAGGGTAACAACAGTAGCCACGGGCCACCAATTCGTTAATAAGCGTAGATTTTCCTGTACCAGGACCACCAAGGAGAACTATGATTTCTTTTTGCACTTTCGTAAAATAAAGCGCAAATTTACCTAAACTTATTCGTAATTAAAAAGAATATTTATCAGAAGTGAATGATTTCGCAATTATTTTAATTGTGCGGGATTGAAATCTTCTATAAATTATCATGTGCTTTATTAAAATCCAGCTGTAAAAATAATTTGTTCCTCCGGAACTAAAGCGAAAAAGAGTCGTAGACTCGACAGATATTGTAGGGCTGGACTTTAGTCCAGTTTAAAGCAAAGTTTTAGTCCCAGTGGGACGCCATATTTATAGAAAATCATGAGGTTCTTTGTTAAAACCCTATCGGGGTGACATGTTTGAAAACATACTGCTCCGCTGGAGCGTGGAAAATGGAATGTAAAACTTGGCTATAAATATTTGCCCAGATGCAGTAGTTTTGGAATAATTATAAATAGTCATTGTTTTCTATCAATGAATTTTAGAGTTGCAAAATTTAGGGTTTATATAAATACAATATTATGGGGACTGTTATTTATTTTGTTTGAATATTATTTTTAAATCAGAGTATAAATATGCGCCAACAATTGCCAGCATAGGAATAGCAATAAAAAATTTTCCGTCTGGAATCATACCGAATATCCCAAATAATATTAAAGCTAAACAAAAAGGATATGTAACCAATCGGGTTAATATTTTACTGGTACTCCATTCTTTTTCTTGTTTTTCTTCAGTTTCGCTGTCAAGTATTTTGCTTCGTCCTTGGTTGATTAATTTCTTTTTTTTTGTTGTAATATTTATCGGTTTATATAAGTCTGTTAATAGATCTTTTTTATTGTAAGAATATATTCTACGACTAAGTAAATAGCAGGCAAAAGTTAGAATTAGAAAAATAGTTATGCAGACTACAAATTTTTTAAGATAAAAATCTGTAAAAGCAGTTTTAAGCATGGGAAAGAAAAAGAATAATGGAAATGGTAGCAGAGAAAATTTAGCAAATGGATTCAATTCATCAGTTACCTTTACAAGTGTGTTTTCCGAATCAAATTCAAAAGAAAAAACAGGATAAAAACTTCCGGTTAAACCTGTTTTTTTCCAAACTTTGATTTTGTGTTTCTGAATACATCCCTGGATTTTAAAATCTGTTTTGATCGAGTAAATAAAATGATTCAAAAAAGTATTTTCTTTTTGACTTTGTATTAATTTTTGAATATCTGATTTTGTTAATTCCATTTTTATAAATAAAAAACATTTTTAAAGTAGTAATTATCTCTCTTTTTTACTCACAAAACAAATATTTGCCAGACCCTTTTCCTTTTTTAGAAGGAACAATCAAATGCGATTCGAATTTTTTGCCTTTCATAACATCATTTACAAAATCGAGAACATATTGTTTTCCGTCATGAAAAAGATAGCCGGAAAATTCATGACCACCGCCGCAAAACGTAATCAGTTCAACGTCTTTATGTAAGTCAAGCATGTGATTGTAAACCGCATAAGACCCGAAAAGAATTAACCAACCTGATGCGTTTGTAGGGCAGGAGCGATGCGAGCCCGCGGCATAAGGAACAGTGTCATCGTTATTTCCATGTGCCAATAACATCGGAATCGCTTTTTGGTTCGTAATCAGATTTATATCCTGAATTGCTCCTGAACCTCCAATAAAACCGGTGTATTTGAAATTTTCTGGCAAATTACTTTTGTATAAATTCATGAGTTTATAATCCCAGAACGAAGCGTGAAAGCCAATTTCGGCACCTGCACTAATTCCCGAAATAAATATTTTTGAAGGATCGAGATTATATTTGTCTGCGTTTTCTATTAAAAATGAAGTCGCCTGCCACATATCGCTCACGCCAATTTGAATTGCTTTTATCTTTTCAGTCAAAACACCTTTACAGCCAAAATCTTTTCCCTTCATATATAAGCTGTATGAAATACTGGCGACTGCATAACCGTTTTCAGCCATGAATTTTCCAAATTCCTTTTCGCTGGTACGTTCTCCTCCGGAAAATCCTCCACCAAAAGCAAATATAATCAGCGGAATTTTTTCTCCGGTTTTTTTCTTTGGCAGATATAAATCTAAATCCAGTTTGAGTGTGTCATTTTGAAAATAAGTCAGTGTTTTAATTTCTTGTGCCTGATTATTGTAAAAAATGAAAAATGTAAAAAGGGAAAAGATGATTTTTTTCATGGGAAAATATTTAATCGCGTAAATGTGCGAAGGCGAAAAGTATTTCAAATATAAAATTTTGCTCTGAATTACACGAACTTTCACTTGTATAATTATACATTTACTTCGAAATAATAGGCTGAAGTTTGCGTAAGTGGTGGCGAATCATCTATTGTTTTTTCGATGAAAAAAATCTAAAATCTAAACCCAAAAATCTAAAATCAAATGTCGTATATTTGCGTTTATTTTTAATTACGAATGGAGAACGATAAAGAAAAGAACACAGCCGAATTTTACGAAAGATTAAAAGTAGAATTAGATAATTCAAATACCTGGCCTGCAGAGTATTTGTATAAATTCATAGTGCCGTCTGTAGCAGATAATGTTGAACAGGTTCAAAAAGCTTTTGATCGTATGGGAGCTGTTATTAAAACCACCAAGTCGAAAACCGGTAAATTTACCAGTGTTTCGATCGATGTGACCATGCACAGTGCTGACGAAGTGATTGGCAAATACAAAGAAGTCTCTACAATAGAAGGTATAGTTTCATTATAACTTATGGTCGAAAAATATAAAAAAGAAGTCGCGAATGACGTTGTTTTTAATTTAGAATACAATTCTGAAAGACAGCGTTTACTTATTCCTGAATATGGTCGTCATTTGCAAAAACTGATCGATCAGGCAACTGTTATTGAAGATGCAGAAACGCGCAATAAAGCTGCGAAATACATCATTCAGGTTATGGGAAGTCTGAATCCTCATTTGCGTGATGTGCCTGATTTTCAACATAAATTATGGGATCAGCTTTTTATTATGTCTGATTTTAAATTAGAGGTAGAGTCGCCATATCCAATTCCGTCAAGAGATGTATTACAGTTAAAACCAGACGTTTTACAATATCCTCAAAATTTTCCAAAATACCGATTTTATGGTAACAACATCAAATACATGATCGATGTTGCCAATAAATGGGAAGAGGGTGAAATGAAAAATGCACTGGTTCTGGTGATTGCCAATCACATGAAAAAATCATTTTTAAGCTGGAACAAGGATACGGTAAAAGATGATGTAATTTTTGAGCATTTGTTTGAACTGTCAGGAGGTAAGATTAATTTATTGCAAAGTACAGAAGAGCTTTTGAATACGACAGATTTAATGCGAACCAATAAACGCATGTCTAACAAAATCTCGCCAGCCGGACCGCCAAAAATCCAGAGCAATAAAAACAATAAAGGAGTTAAAAAGCCTTTTCAGAAAAATAACAATCAGAAGTAGGAAGAAGCTGCTAAGTTTATAGAGGCTAAGTTGCTAAGGTTTTTATCTTAGAATCTTAGAATCGCAGTAACTAAGAAACTAAAAAATAACAATCAGAAATAATAAAAGCTGCTAAGTGTCTAAGCTGCTAAGCTTTTTATAAAGAAAAAAACTTAGATCCTTAGAACCTCAGTAACTCAGAACCTAAAAAAAATCTATGGGAATTTTTAAAATCGAAGGAGGAATTCCTTTAAAAGGAGAAATCACTCCGCAAGGAGCCAAAAATGAGGCATTACAAATTTTATGCGCCGTGCTTCTAACGGGGGATAAAGTAAAAATTAATAATATTCCCGATATTATTGACATCAACAAATTAATCACTTTGTTGGGTAATTTAGGTGTAAAAATTCAACGCAATGAACCTGGCTCTATTACGTTTCAGGCCGATGAGGTAAATGTTGGATATTTAGAAACAGAAGCTTTCAAAAAAGAGGGAGGAGCACTTCGTGGTTCTATTATGATTGTTGGACCGCTTTTGGCTCGTTTTGGAAAAGGATATATTCCAAAACCAGGAGGAGATAAAATTGGGCGCCGAAGATTAGATACACACTTTGAAGGTTTTATTAATCTTGGAGCAAAATTTAGATACAACAGAGAAGACCATTTCTATGGCGTAGAATCTCCGGAAGAAGGACTACAAGGAACAGATATGTTACTTGATGAAGCCTCTGTAACCGGGACTGCAAATATTGTAATGGCTGCTGTTTTAGCAAAAGGACAAACTACAGTTTACAACGCTGCATGTGAGCCTTACCTGCAACAATTGTGTAAAATGCTGAACTCAATGGGAGCTAAAATCACCGGAGTAGGTTCAAACTTATTGACTATCGAAGGTGTTGAAAGCCTTGGAGGATGTGAGCACAGAATTTTGCCGGATATGATCGAAATAGGTTCATGGATTGGTCTGGCCGCTATGACAAAAAGCGAAATCACAATTAAAAATGTAAGCTGGGACAATTTAGGTTTGATTCCGAATACATTCAGAAAATTAGGAATTACGATCGAAAAACGTGGAGATGATATTTACATTCCTGCTCACACAGATGGGTACGAAGTAAAAACAGATATCGATGGTTCGATTTTAACCATTGCCGATGCACCATGGCCAGGATTTACACCTGACTTGTTGAGTATCGTTCTGGTTGTGGCAACACAAGCAAAAGGTGATGTTTTGATTCACCAAAAAATGTTCGAAAGCCGTTTGTTTTTCGTTGATAAATTAATCGACATGGGAGCAAAAATCATGTTATGTGATCCGCATAGAGCGGTTGTAATGGGGCATAATTTTGAATCGCAGCTGAAAGCAACAACAATGTCATCTCCAGATATTCGTGCGGGGATTTCATTATTAATTGCGGCCCTTTCTGCAAAAGGTACCAGTACAATTCAAAATATCGAACAAATCGATCGTGGATACGAGCGTATCGACGAGCGTTTAAGAGCTATTGGCGCAAAAATTGTAAGAGCGTAAAAAATATTTGTCACGAATTCACGAAAATTATCTTTATAATCTTTGAAGATTAAATTGGTGAAGTCGCAGCAAAAAAAATAGTCTAAATGACAAACGAACAAAAAGCTATAAAAGCTACCTATTTTAGTATAGCTGGAAATACCTGCCTGGCCCTTGTAAAAGGTCTCGCAGGTTTTTTTGGCACTTCTTACGCCCTAATTGCAGATGCCATCGAATCGACAACAGATATATTTTCTTCCTGTCTGGTTTTATTTGGTATCAAGTATTCTAATAAGCCTGCAGATGAAAATCATCCTTACGGTCATGGTCGTGCAGAACCCCTAATTACTTTTTTAGTCGTGGGATTTTTAATCACCTCGGCGACAATTATTGGTTACGAAAGCATTGCCAATATTAATAAATCGCATGATTTGCCAAAATCCTGGACATTATACGTTCTGGGTGCAATCATTATCTGGAAAGAATATTCGTTTAGAGTGGTCATGAAACGAAGCAAACAAACCAATAGTTCTGCTTTAGCCGCAGACGCCTGGCACCATCGTAGCGATGCTATAACATCTGTAGCGGCATTTATAGGGATTTCTGTTGCTTTGATTATGGGAAAAGGCTACGAATCTGCAGATGACTGGGCAGCACTCTTTGCAGCATTTTTTATCCTTTATAATAGTTATAAAATTTTCCGGCCAGCACTTGGCGAAATAATGGATGAAAACCTGAATGCTGATTTGGTAGAAGAAATTCGGGTAAAATCATTAACAGTTCCCGGAATCCTCGGAACCGAAAAATGTTTCATTCGTAAAGCCGGAATGAGATACCATGTCGATCTTCATGCTATTGTCTCTGCAAATATTTCAGTTAAAGAAGGTCACGATTTATCTCATAAACTACAAGATACTTTAAAAGAACTAATTCCGCAGTTAGGAAATGTTTTAATACACATAGAACCGGATGATTATCATTGAGAAAGATTCTTTTTATTAGTTACTAAGATTCTGAGGTTCTAAGTTTCTAAGCTTTTTAAAACATGAACTTTTTTTCAAAGTTTAAAACTTTGAAAAAGATTAAAATTTAAAATCCGTTTACTCGCTGTTTTGAGAGTAAACGGATTTTTTTTTAGCACTTCAAGTTCGAGCGAAGGCGAGAACAGAATCTCAGAATCTCAGAATCTCAGAATCTCAGAATCTCAGAATCCCAGAATCTCAGAATCTCAGAATCTCAGAATCTCAGAATCTCAGAATCTCAGAATCTCAGAATCTCAGAATCTCAGAATCTCAGAATCTCAGAATCTCAGAATCTCAGAATCTCAGAATCTTAATTAAGAACATTCAAAATCTTCAATCCAAACACAACACCGTTTTGTTGGATTCCGCCTTGATACGAATGTACGTAATCGACTCTGAATAACTTAAATTTTCCAAAACCGAGATTGTCTAAACCAACTGTAAATTCCGAGTAAGGCTTTCTGTTAGGAATTGCCAGGGAATGAAAGCCAAGATTCATTGTTGATTTTAGTAAATTCAGCAACGGAATTTTATTGGTTATAAATCCCATATCATTGTGTTCTAAATGCATTTCAAAATAGCTGTCGTTGGTGCTGTTAGCATAATAGGGCATCAAATTAAAAACATTTAAGTAGCGCTCACTTGTGCCAATATGCGTTTGGTTTCCGTTAAAGTGTCTGTAATCTATAAACGATATGTTTTCGGCATTAAAAAACTTTCCCGCCTTAAAATTCATTCCTAAGATTCCTTTATTATCCAGAGATAAATCATATTGCGCACCAACTGCAATTCTTTCAAATTCATAGTTCTTTTCGCTGGCAGCAAAAGCCTTTTCAAAAACGAACAGAATTGTTGGATATTTATCATTTTTAATATTGTATCGTCCGTCAGGGCGGGAAATATATTTGTTACCAAAGTTGATTTTTCCCGTTAATGACGCTTTAAACAAATGATGCTGATTAAAAGCCGGAGTTATAAAGTCATTTGGCGCCAATGGATTGTTTGAAGAATAAAAGTCATCTCTTTTAAAGAACGAATAATCGGTGGTGTTAAAGAGCGGTTTTCGTTGTTCGTAACCTACTTTGGCACTCAAATTTACTCCGTTTGCAACATCCTGCGCATAGTTAATTTGGGCAAATTCTAAATTATACAACTTCATGTAATTATCTTTGAAAAATAAAGAACTTATAGAATTGACTAATTTAGAGATAGGTTCTGTGGCATTAAACTGCGCTGTTTTTGTTCCGCCAGAAACTCCTATAGTGGCAAAATTGAGGTTATTGAATTTATGATAAAATTCTCCCGTAACTCTTAAGCGCTCATCAGAAAAACCATAATTAAAATTGGTGCTGACAACAGTAGATTGTCCTTTTTCTTCATTCCATTTTTTAAATGAAAATCCTGTGCCCAGATTAAAACCCTGAACCGTATTAAAACTTAAAGAAGTTGGTTTTAAAAGACCGTCAAATTTAAAGGAGTGTTTCTTAAAAGTATTCTTATAGTCATAGCCTCCAAAAATGTCTAAAACATTGAATTTATTATTTTTTGCATCTACAGAATCAGTATATTTTTGCGATTTGCGAATAGTTTGCAAACTGTCCTTTTTGGTGTAATCAGTACTTTCTTCGAGTGTTAACGGAATCGGACGTATTTCATTCCAGAAAGAATCGTCTTTTTTATTGGCATTCAAATCAAAAGCAACAATTTCATTGCCAAAAGTTTTCTTGGCAAAGGAATCCGGAAATTCATAGTTAGAATATATGTAATTGAACTGACCGGAAAATTTTATCCCAAAACCACCGGCATTAAAAGATAAAGTCTGCGCGTTTTTAGACCAAATTTTATTTGCTGCATTGTAACTAAAGCTCTGTTTTAAATTCATTACTTCGGTAAATTCATTTTTTACGCGGTAGCCTTTTATATGAAAATCAACTGCGTAAAGTGCAAAACTGTCATCGACAATATAAATGTAACCTTCAAAAACAGGTTCCTTATCCCGTTTTGGTATAACCTTAATTTTATAAATCTGCTGTTTGTTGTCATCATAAAAACTGCCTTCTAATTTGTATTGATAATAACTAAAAGCCTTATTGGCAATAGGAGAAATAAGGTTGATGTCAAATTGAAGCGTGTTTTCATAAAAATCATAAGTCGATAACGCAGCCGTGTTATAGCTAAATCCCTTATTGTTTCCAGAAATTTTAGAGGCAACAATAGTTTCCTTTAATTGATCTGGTTTTTGAAAAGAAATTTTCGAAAGGGTTTCAGATAAGTATAAAATTCCGGTTCCTGTCGAATCGAGATTAGATGAAAGATCTTCGCCAAGATCTAATTTTTTGCCTAATATTTTTTTCGGTAAATCTTTTACTTTTAAAATTCCTTTAGAATAAAAATCGGCGGTAAAGCGGGCCGTCTTTTCAGAATTTTCTTTTTTATTGGCAATCGCATTTTTTATAATGGCATTGGCCGGATTGTTTTTGGGGTCAATAACCACTTCGTTTAATGCAAAACTTTCTTCCTGCATTTTTATATTCAGAACACCGTTTTTAGAGATTTCAGTAATTGCTACTTTTTGTGTTTTATAGCCCAGATACTGAAAAATAATTTTGTTTTTCCCCAGCTCTTTTACATGCAGTTGATATTGTCCCTGTTCGTTTGAAGTGGTACCGGAATAAGTGCTTTCTTCGAAAACAGAAACAAAGGGAAGTGGATTACCCTTTTCATCGGTTACAGTTCCTTTAATTTGGGCAAAATGTGAAATTGAAAAAAATAGAAAGGCGATTAAAGTATAGTTTTTCATGAAAGTGGTTTCTCTCACAAAAATAGAATAAGTTAAAAATGAGCTTATTAATAATTTGTTAAATTGTCTAAAGGCTATAGCACGAAATTGCTATTTGTATTTTCTGTCTTTAAATCATAGCGATTAGTTCTAACCGCTACAAAAATGATTGAATAGCCAGTTCATAGCTTTTTAATCCGAAGCCAAGAATGACACCTTTAGCATTTCCTGATAAATAAGACTGATGCCTGAAACTCTCGCGAGAATATGTATTTGAAATATGAACCTCAATAACAGGAGTTGTGACTGCCTTCATGGCGTCGCCTATACCTATAGAGGTATGAGTGTAAGCACCGGCATTTAATATAATTCCGTCAAAAGTAAAACCAACTTCCTGAATTTTTCCAATCAATTCACCTTCAATGTTACTCTGATAGTAGGACAGTTCTACATTTGGAAATTTGTGTTCTAATCTTTCAAAGTAATCTTCAAAAGTTTCATGTCCGTAAACTTCAGGTTCTCTTTTTCCTAAAAGATTCAAATTGGGTCCGTTGATTATTGCAATTTTCATAAACGATTTAATTTAATTATAAAGTGAAGTGACTCCATTTTACGAGCAGCATTTCGCGATAGTGTAAAAATAAAAAAAACCGCTCTAATTAATAGAACGGTTTTCATAAAAGTATGTGATATTATTAGAACATGTATCCAGCTGAAAGTTGAAATACGGAGTTTTTAAAGTCAGCTTCTTTTGAAATTTCTGTCAGACCAATTCCGTAACGAGCTTGAACAAAAAGACCTCCAACAACTTTTAAACCTAAACCTGCATTAAGAGAAAAGTCAAATGTTTTCGGATCTGCAGCATCAAATTCCTTTTTATTGCTTACAAGAAATGAAGCTTGTGGACCAAGTTCTAAGCTAAGAGATTTAGTCATATAAATTTTTGCCATTACAGGAATTGCGATATAACCCATTTCGTTTTTAAATTCCGAAATAGCATTTTTATAAGTTGCTCCTTGTGTAGTATACAAAAGTTCTGGCTGAATTGAAAATTTTTCTAATAATTTAAGTTCTGCTACAAGACCTGCATGGTAACTTGTGATACCTTCTTTATCAACTGAAATTCCATTAAAGTCAGAACCTCCAGTTTGGTTAGCAAAGTTAACACCTGCTTTAACCCCGATTTGTACAAATTGTGCATTCATCGTTGCTGATGTTGCTAGAAACAATACAGCGGCTACAATTATTTTTTTCATAAAAATGTTTTTAAAATTTGGTATTTTTTAATGTTATCTATAAGTCAAAACTACATTATTTTGATTTTATTGTTTTACATATAGCATTATATAATTATTAAAATTTGCATGTAATTTTAACTTTTATTAGCATTTTTTTAGGCTTTTAAACCTTAATTACTTGAAATTCAACTTTTTATTTGTAATTAATTTCTGTCTTATTTTAATACTTTTTGCACTTCTAGGGGCTGTTTTCGTGTAGGTTTAATATTACTTTTGAATCTGTAATTAAAAAAATTTAATCATGAAAAAAATTATTTTAGCTGCTATTGCAGTAATGGCTTTTAGTTTTGCAAATGCACAAACTACTGGATTTTCTAAAGGAAATGTTTTTATCTCTGGAGCTTTAAGTGTAGATTCACATAAAACTGGAGATGCTAAAGCTAATGAGTTTATTATTGAGCCTAGAGTAGGTTACTTTGTAAGCGAAAACATTGCTATTGGAGCAAAGTTAGGATTCGGTTCAAATAAAGTTGGTGACGACAAAACGAATTCATTTACAGCGGGTGCTTTTGGGAGATATTATTTTACTCCTGCTTCTCAATTCTCAGTTTATGGTCAGGCTGGTGTAGATTTTACTAACTACAAATACAAACCAGGAAATGGAAAAGAAAATGAAGTTGGTGCAAACGTTGGTTTAGGTTTAAGCTATTTCTTATCAAGCCATTTTGCTATCGAAGCAACATGGTTAGGTTTAGGATATAGTGTAGGTAATAATGGAGGACATGGTGCAGACAAAACTAACAACTTTAGTTTTGGTACTGATTTACGTGATGTAAGCTTTGGTGTAGTTTACAAATTCTAAAGAATTAGTTAATTTTGTGAAAGGCCTTCCTCATCTTGAGGAGGGCTTTTTGCTTTTGTTTGAAATGAATTCTATTTATATGTAATTGACGTTCATTTAACAATTTGTACGCTTATTACTATTTTTTTTGTTAAATTCCAAATAACTTTTTATGAAGAATAGTTTTATATTTGAGTAATTAAAATTTTAACCAAAACAAATAGTATGAAGAAAATTATTTTAGCTGCTATAGCGGTAATGGCATTTGGATATACGAATGCACAGCAAACAAGATTTGGAGTAAAAGGTGGTCTTAATCTTTCAACAGTAGTTGGAGGAGATGTAAATGATGCTAAAACACTAGTAGGATTTCACGTTGGAGGTTTTGCAGAAATAGGAATTGTAGAAAAGTTTTATATTCAACCGGAGCTTTTGTTTTCGGCTCAGGGAACAAAAATTGATGGTGGTCCATTTGAAGATGGTGATATTAAATTAAATTATTTGAATATTCCGGTATTGGCGAAGTATTATATTGTAGATAATAAATTTAGTGTTGAGGCGGGTCCACAATTAGGAGTTTTGTTATCAGCAAAAGCTGAAGATACGGATATTAAAGATTTTACAAGATCAGTAGATTTTGGTTTCAATATTGGAGCCGGATATAATTTTACAGATAATCTTTCAGTTGGTCTGCGTTATACTATTGGATTATCTCCTCTTTCTGATGATGATATTGATAGTGATGAAGAATATTACGACAGTGCAAAAAATAGTAACCTTGCGTTATCTTTAGCTTATAAATTCTAATTTTTTAAACAAAAATATTTCCAAACCTTCCTGATTCAGGAAGGTTTTTTTATGTCAAAATGTTTTACTTTGTAATATGAATTGGAATAGGTATATAAAAGATTATCAATCGTATTTGCGAATCGAAAGAGGGTTGTCTAAAAACACAATTGAGAATTACGGCTTTGATATTGAGCGATTGTGTCTTTTTTTAGAAACCCGTCAAATAGACGTTTCACCTCTTAAAATTATTGATGAAACCGTTCAGGAATTTATTTATGAGGTTTCTAAGGAAGTAAATCCGAGATCGCAGGCGCGCATTATTTCGGGGCTAAAAAGTTTTTTTAATTATCTGGTTTTTGAAGATTATCGTAATGATAATCCATTAGAGTTAATCGAAACCCCTAAAACAGGAAGAAAACTGCCTGATACTTTATCTGTTGAAGAAATAGATGCGCTTATTGCCGCAATTGATTTGAGTAGTAATGAAGGAGAACGCAATCGCGCCATGCTAGAGACTTTGTACGGTTGTGGCTTGAGGGTTTCAGAATTGGTTTCGCTCAAAATCTCAGATTTGTTTTTTGATGAAGGTTTTGTCAAAATTACCGGAAAAGGAAATAAGGAGCGTTTTGTGCCTATTGGAAAACTGACTCAAAAATACATACAAATTTATCAAAATGAAATTCGTGCCAATCAGGTTGCAAAAAAAGGTTGTGAAGATACTTTGTTTTTAAACCGAAGAGGAAACCAGCTTACCCGCGCCATGATTTTTACAATTATTAAGGATTTGGCGGTAAAAGTTAATCTGAGTAAAAATATAAGTCCGCACACCCTGAGACATTCCTTTGCGACGCATTTATTAGAAAATGGAGCAGATCTAAGGTCCATTCAATTAATGTTAGGGCACGAATCAATAACCACTACAGAAATTTATGTTCATTTAGACCGCAGTTTCCTTAAAGAAGTCATGCATTCTTTTCATCCAAGACGTTAATTTTTTGATAATAGAATTTATTTTATACTTCAAAAAGTAATATATTGTGTAACATTTTGTAACAATTTAAAATAAAAGCGTGACTTAGTGCAGTATGTTCTTTTTTAAAGTGCATTACTACAAATTGAATCTACCTAAATGAAGTGATATATGGCTTTTGACTTATATGAAAATAAAGATTGCTTAGAAGTAAATAATTTTTACAGAAAATTACTTGCCGAAATGCCAGATTTACTTTTCCACTTTGTTATCGATAGAGATAATAAATATTCTTTTCCCTTAATTAGTAAATCGGTAAATGAAATTTTTGAATTGACATCAGAAGTTTTTTCCGATCATACTAAAATGATTGTGTATGACCGGATCTTTCCGCAAGACCGTCTGCTTTTCTTTGACTCTTTAGTAAAAGCGAGAAGAGATGTTAAACCATGGATAATTGAGTTTCGTGCGGTTTTGCCTAAAAAAGGATTGCGTTGGTTTAAGATTTCCTCAAAAACAGAATTGTTATCAGACGGAAGTGTAGGTTTTTACGGAAATCTTTCAGACATTACAGAATTAAAAGACAAAGAAGAAAAACTGCGTATTTCTGAAGAAAGATTCCAATTTGCTCTTGAAGCTTCTACAGCCGGAATTTGGGATTGGGATATGGTGACCAATACTGTTTTTTACTCTTCTCTATCTCTTAAAATTTTAGAATTAGAATCGACCGATATTTTTGATGATCCGGAACGTTGGGATAAAATAGTGCATCCGGATGATCTTCCTAAATATTATTCAGATATTCAGGAACACTTTGATAATAAGATTCCGTATTACGAAAACTACCATCGTGTAATGACTTCGAGCGGAAATTACAAATGGATTTTAGACCGCGGTAAAGTAATCAAGAGAGATGAAAATGGTAAACCATTGCGCGTAATTGGCACGCATACCGATGTCTCTCTGCAAAAAGAAAAAGAGCTGGAACTGTTGAAAACTATGAAATTGTACAGCGAGCAGAACAGCCGCCTTGTTAATTTTTCGCATATAGTTTCGCATAATTTAAATACTCAGGCAGGAAATATAAAATCGATTTTAGATTTTATAGATGCAGATGTAAATAAACAAACCGTCAATGAAATGTTAGAACATTTGCGTACTGTTTCAAATGATTTGAATGATACAATTTCAAATTTAACGCAAATTGTAAAAACGCAAAGTAATATCAATATTGCCGTTGTTCCTTTAAATCTTTGTGAGTATATAGAGAAAACCATTTCTACTATAAAAGGTTACGATAAGCAAACAACTGCTAAAATTATAAACAACGTTCCTAAATATGTCACGGTAAATTTTAATCCGGCTTATATGGAAAGTGTGCTTCTTAATTTTGCGACCAACGCTATTAAATACGCACATCCTGAACGTGATCCTGTTATTGTGTTTGATTTTTTAATTGAGCCTGACGGATATAAATCATTAAAAATTACAGATAACGGTTTGGGCATCGATTTAAATGTGTACGGAGATTTGCTGTTTGGTATGTATAAAACATTTCATAAGCATCAGGAGGCAAGAGGAATTGGTTTGTATATTACCAGAAATCAAATTGAAGCTATGAAAGGCAAGATTTCTGTTGAAAGTGAAGTGGGAGTAGGGACTAGTTTTAAAATTGTCTTTAATGATATTTAAAAGATACTTATAAATCTATATAAAACAACAAAGGCTATCTGAAAAGATAGCCTTTGTTGTTTTATATAAGTAAAGATCTTACTTCGCAATATTTACTGCTCTTGTTTCTCTAATAACCGTAACTTTTACCTGACCTGGATAAGTCATTTCCGTTTGAATTTTTTGTGAAATCTCAAAAGATAGGTTTGCAGCATTATCATCAGAAACTTTTTCGCTTTCTACAATAACACGTAATTCTCTACCAGCCTGAATTGCGTATGCATTTTTTACACCGCTAAATCCGTAAGCCACTTCTTCAAGATCTTTCAAACGTTGAATGTATGAATCTAAAACCTGACGTCTTGCTCCTGGTCTTGCTCCTGAAATTGCATCACAAACCTGAACGATTGGAGAAAGTAATGATTTCATCTCGATCTCGTCGTGGTGGGCTCCAATGGCATTACAAACTTCTTCCTTTTCACCATATTTCTCTGCCCATTGCATACCTAATAAAGCGTGAGGCAAATCGCTTTCAGTATCTGGCACTTTACCAATATCATGAAGTAAACCTGCTCTTTTTGCCAGTTTTACATTTAAGCCCAATTCAGCTGCCATGATACCACAAAGTTTAGAAACTTCTCTCGAGTGCTGTAATAAGTTTTGTCCGTATGATGAACGGTATTTCATTCTACCTACAACTTTAATCAATTCCGGATGTAAACCATGAATTCCTAAGTCGATAACGGTACGTTTTCCAACTTCAATAATTTCATCATCGATTTGTTTGGCTGTTTTGGCCACTACTTCTTCGATTCTGGCCGGGTGAATACGTCCGTCAGTTACTAATTTGTGCAAAGACAAACGGGCAATTTCTCTACGAACAGGATCAAAACAAGAAAGAATAATAGCTTCTGGTGTGTCATCAACAATAATTTCTACTCCGGTTGCGGCTTCAAGAGCTCTAATGTTACGACCTTCACGGCCAATAATTCTACCTTTTACGTCATCAGATTCAATGTTGAAAACAGAAACGCAATTTTCAACCGCTTCTTCTGTACCAACTCTCTGGATTGTATTGATGATAATTTTTTTGGCTTCTTGCTGTGCAGTAAGTTTAGCCTCTTCAATTGTATCCTGAATATGAGACATTGCTTTACTTTTGGCTTCGGCTTTTAAACCTTCAACCAGTTGTTCTTTTGCTTCTTCTGCAGAAAGACCAGAAATTACTTCCAATTGCTGTAACTGGCTTTTGTGTAACTTGTCTACTTCGGCTTGTTTTTTGTCTAAAACTTCAATTTTGTTGTTGTATTCCTGTGTTTTAGCTTCAAAATCATCATTTACTTTTTTGGCTTTCGATAATTCATTTGATATTTGAGATTCTTTATCGCGAACTCTTTTTTCTACTTCAGCTACTTTTTTGTCTCTTGCTAAAATAACTTGTTCGTGCTCAGATTTTAATTCAATGAATTTTTCCTTTGCCTGAAGAATTTTGTCTTTCTTAATATTTTCGGCTTCTAAATTGGCATCTTTTAAAATGGAAGCTGCTTCTTTTTTGGCGTTTTTGATTAGGTTAGAAATATTGCTTTTTTCGATAATTTTAGCTATTGCGAAACCTGCTGCAATACCTACAATACCTGAAATAATGATCGTTATTATGTCCATGTTTGTTTAAATTTATATATAAAAAAAGCCTACATTAATTGCTTGAATAAACTCGTAAAGACAAGTTTTGAGCTAACTCACTGTTCAAGTTTTCCCGATAAAAGGGACATACTATAGTAGCGACGATTCACTCATTTTAATTTGTTAGTGTTGAGTTTACCAATTGTGAACTAATGTAGGCAGTATCTTAGTTTCTGTAAAGAACGTTTAGTTTTCGAGATATTGATCTAAAAGCGAATTTAATTTTTTAATTCTTTCGATAGTTTCCTCTCCATCGATTGCGTTATCAATTTGTTTTTGTTCTACCTGCGATGCAAATTGCAGTGCACACATAGCCAGAACATCTTGTTTGTCGCGAACTGCGTAACTTTCTTCGAATTGCTTGATCATCGCATCAATTTTTTTAGAAGCACTTCTAAGTCCTTCTTCCTGAGTAGGTTCAACCGTTAGCGGGTAAACTCTGTCTGCAATTGATATTTTAATTCTAAGCTTTCCGTCCATGTTCTCTAGTCTGATAATTGTGCTATGCAGTAGTCAATTTCGCGAATTAATGAATTTATTTTAAGCTTTGTCTCTCTCTTATTATTGTCGCTGCCAAGCAACGAATTGGCTATTTTAAGTGTTTCATATTGCTTCTTCAAAGCCTCCATTTCCTCAGATTGTTTCTGGATAATTTGCACGGCTTTGGCTAGTTCTAATCGTAAAACCTGATTGTTTTTCTCTAAACTTTTTGATTTCTCAAAAAGCTTTTCGACTTTATATTCAAGAGTATCAATTATTTCGGCAATTACACTCATTATAAATCCTATTCATTACTTAATCATACAAAGTTAGTATTCCTTTTTATTAATGCAATTTTTTATCGATTTTTTTGCATTAAAAATAGACAAATAAATGAAATTCAGCGAATTGTATTTTTGTGGCTTTTTACTCGGTTTTTGCTTGTTAATTTTTTATCTTAGCAAAAATGTTGTTTATGAAATTTTCTTTACTTGCCCTGTTTTTTTGTCATTTTGCTTTCGCCCAAACGCAATATCCTAAAAATGATTTTCGCCCGCCACTTGATATTCCAATGCAGCTTTCCGGTAATTTTGGGGAGTTAAGACCCAATCATTTCCATGCAGGTTTCGATTTAAAAACAAATCAAAGAGAAGGTTTAAATGTTTACGCTATTGCCGACGGATACGTATCGAGAATAAAAATTTCAACTTTTGGCAACGGAAAATGCGTATATATTACGCACCCGAATGGATATACCTCAGTTTATGGTCACTTGCAAACTACAGTTGGGCCAATTCAGGATTATGTAAAAAATGCGCACTACAAAGAAAAATCGTATGAGATTGAAATGTTTCTTAAACCAAATGAACTACCGGTTACAAAAGGTCAGTTAATTGCGCTTTCGGGAAACACAGGTTCATCAGAGGGGCCGCACCTTCATTTTGAAATTCGCGATTCTAAAACAGAATTCGTTATCAATCCATTGTTTTTCGGATTTGACCAAAATATAAAAGACACCAAAAAACCGGCTATTTCAGGCGTGTACGTTTATCCGCTGGACAATTCGACAGTCAATCAGTCCAAGCAGCCTTTATTGTTAAATATGACCTTGCAAAAAGACGGCACTTATCTTGCTGGTAAAGTAAAGGCAAACGGAAAATTTGGTTTTGGAATTTCGGCAGTAGATTTTGATGATGTTTCTTTTAACAAAAATGGCGTTTTTAATGTTTCTACTTTTTTAAACGGAAATCAGAATTACAATTATCAGTTTAACACCTATTCGTTTGATGAAATGCGGTACATAAATGTTTTGATTGACTATCCGAGATATAAAAAATCGGGGCAGCGTGTTCAGAAACTTTTTATGAAAACGCCTTATGCCCTAAGTATTGTTAAAACAGATTCCTTGAGAGGAATTATTCCGGTCGAGCCGAATTTGACTTCGACGTACAGAATTGAAGTTTCAGATTATTTCGGAAACTTAAGTACAGTAAATGTGCCAATCGAATTTGATGCTGCAACGCCAATTGTTGAAGCCGAACCCGTAACATCAAAATATTTTATTAAAACGAATAAGGATGCTATTTTCGAAAAAGACAATATGTCTGTGTTTTTTCCGGCGGGTACTTTTTATGATGATTTTAATTTAAATTTTGATGTAAAAAACAATCGTATTTATATTCATGATGATACGGTTCCTGTACACTCTAATTTTACAATTACCATAAAAGACAGTTCTTATCCTGAAACATTGAGAGATAAACTTTTTATAGGAAAGCTGAGTGGAAATAGTGCGAGTTACTATGGAACAGTACGAAAAGACGATGTTTTTACGGCAAAATCAAAAGTACTCGGGCAATACGGTTTAGTCTTAGATAGCATCGCCCCTGTTATAAGAATTACAAAACCGGTAGAAGGAAAATGGATTAGTGATCAGAAAAAAATTGAATTCATAATAGGAGATGCTTCCTCTGGAATTAAATCTTATAACGGATACTTAAACGGAAAATGGGTTTTGTTTGAATATGAAAATAAGGCCAGAAAAATTACCCATGTGTTTGATGATGCACTTTTGGCAGAAGGAGATAACGATTTAAAGATTGAAGTAGTGGATAATGTAGGTAATTCTGCTACCTTTGAAACTCATTTTTTGAGAAGTCAACGAAAATAAAATCAGACCGTTTGAATCAGAATAAATTAATATTCGCTTTTCTTTTTTTATGTATTGCCTCCGTTTCATTTGCTCAAAATGCACATGTAAAGGGTGTTATTACAGATCCTGAAAATAGGGCTGTTAGCAACGTAAATATTACTTCGGGTAAAAATAGTACGCAGTCAGATTCAAAAGGTTATTTTGAAATCGATGTGGCATCCAATAAAAAAGCTTCTATAATTTTCACCCACATTTCGCTAAAAATGATAAGCCTGACGGTGAGTTTAAAGCCTAATGAAGTTTTTGTTTTCAATCCGGTTATGAATGATTCTGAAGAGCAAATGGGAGAAGTTTTTGTTTCTTCGAGAAACAGAAAACGTGTGCAGGGTATTACAACTATTGATGCGGCAACGATCAAAAAAGTTCCCGGAGCAAATGCCGGAATCGAAAATATCTTAAAAACACTTCCGGGTGTAAATTCTAATAATGAACTCAGTACACAATATGCTGTTCGTGGCGGAAATTACGATGAAAACCTGGTTTATGTTAATGAAGTTGAAGTATATCGTCCTTTTTTAATTCGTTCAGGGCAACAGGAAGGATTAAGTTTTACCAATACAGATTTGGTGCAGAATGTTGATTTCTCTGCCGGAGGATTTCAGGCCAAATTTGGCGATAAATTGTCTTCTGTTTTAGATATTACGTATCGAAAACCTACTCAGTTTGGCGCTTCTCTGGAGGCTAGTTTATTGGGAGGAAGCGCTTCGGTTGATGCGATTTCAAAAAATAAAAAATGGTCTGCCGTAACCGGAGTCCGTTATCGTAATAATAGTTTACTGGTAAACAGCCAGGACACGCAAACCAATTATACGCCAACTTTTGCAGATCTTCAGACCAATATAAATTATGATATTTCTCAAAAATGGCAAATTAGTTTTTTAGGAAACATTTCTCAAAACAAATATTTATACCAACCGCTCACGCGTGAAACAAAATTTGGAACGGTCGATCAGCCTATGAAATTGGCGGTTTATTACGACGGGCAGGAAAGAGATCAGTACGATACGTATTTTGGTGCTTTAAAGACTACCTACAAAGTTTCTTCGGGCTTGACTTTGAAATTTATAGGGTCAATTTTTCATACGACAGAACAGGAACATTTTGATATATTGGCGCAATATCGTTTGTCGAATGCTGGTGAGGATGAAACGACAAATGTTGATTTTACACGCGGTATTGGTTCTCAGCTTAGCCATGCGCGCAATGATTTAGATGCTTTAATCGCCAATTCAGAAATTAAAGGACTAAAAGAATGGAAAAATGACAGCCAGCTGGAATTTGGATTAAAATATACCCGAGAATCGATTCGCGACAGAATTGCAGAATGGGAAATGATCGACTCTGCAGGATTTTCTATTAATCCGCCAATAGTTATTTTGCCAAAAAACAATCAGCCTTACGAGCCTTTTACGGGGCCGCTTTTGCCTTATCAGGATGTACGTGCAATAAATTATAATACGATCAACAGATTTTCGGGTTATGCTCAATTTAATAAAAAATCAGAAATCGGATCAAACCAAATTTGGTATCACTTAGGAGCGCGTTTTCAGAGCTGGAACGTTACGGGAGCGGCGGTCGAAGGAAAAAATCAAATGGTTATCAGTCCGCGTGCCCAGTTGGCCATAAAACCAGATTGGGATATGGACATGATTTTCAGGCTTTCCGGAGGATTGTACCATCAGCCGCCATTTTACAGAGAACTTCGTGATCTGGATGGAATTGTAAATCCAAATGTAAAAGCTCAGGAAGCTATTCATATCGTTTTGAGTAATGATTATAATTTTAAAATGTGGAATCGCCCCTTTAAATGGGTAACAGAAATGTATTATAAATCACTCTCAGATGTAAATGTTTACTCTGTTGATAATGTCAGAATTCGTTATGTTGCCAATAATAATGCAAAAGCCTACGCGCAAGGATTAGATTTTAGACTGAATGGTGAGTTTGTGCCCGGAACAGAATCCTGGATTAGTTTTGGATATTTAAAGACCGAGGAAAATTATGCTGATAAAGGATATATCGCAAGGCCAACAGACCAACGATTGAAATTTGCAATGCTGTTTCAGGATTATATGCCCAATATTCCGAGTGTAAAATTGTATCTTAATTTAGTTTATAATACTGGTTTACCGGGCGGTGCGCCTGCTTATTCTGATCCTTATTTATATCAAAGCCGATTGAATGATTACAGAAGAGCCGATGTTGGTTTTGCCAAAGTTTTTATAGATAGTAATACCAAAGTAGCAAAAGCAAATTGGTTAAAAAACTTTAAGGAATTATCTGTGGGAGTGGAGATTTTTAATCTTTTCAATAATCAAAATGCGATAACTAATACTTGGGTTCGTGACGTTTATTCTAAAAACCAATACGCGATTCCGAATTATATGACTTCGAGAGTTTTTAATTTGAAATTGAATGCGAGGCTGTAATATTAAAGTAAATAAGTGCGTTGTAATGATAACTCAGTAAACTTCAATAAAAATAAATAATACAATCAAAAATACTATATTTGATATTCTAATATAATTTGCAGACATGAAAAATTCCTTAAAATATATAGCCTTAGTAATCATCGGAACATTAGTGAGTTGTAAAGATGACACTCAGAAACCAAAAGTAATTTATGATGCTTCACGCAAAACAAATGTGGTTGCAAAAACAGATTCGACGCAAATTGAAGTTGCTGACTTGCCTATACAAATGGAAGGGACCAATTTTTTAATACATCCCGTTGGCGATTTGCGCGTGTATGAAAAGGGCACAAAAGCACGTTATGGCTCTTCAAGTGTAAATGATCTGAGTTTTACAATCTCTAATTTAGGAGAATATGAAATTACGGGTTATTTACAGAATTTAAAATTCCAAAAAGTCGATTCAGATTCTATTCGCCCACTTTCAGAAAAGCCAGTTTTAATTTTGACAGCAACTTATTTAAAAACAGTTGCAGACAAAACCGCTAATCAGGTTATGGTTTATACTCTGGCAGATACAGATACGAATAAAGATGGTAAAATCGATACCGGAGATATAAAAACACTGTACTTAAGTGATATAAGTGGAGAAAAATTCACCAAAATATCAGAAGATTTTCAGGAATTAGTAGACTGGAAATTGGTAGAATCCAGAAACCGTTTGTATTTTAGAACAATAGAAGACACGAACCAAAACGGTCAATTTGATAAAAATGATGTTTTGCATTATAACTACATAGATTTGACATCTAAAAAATGGGAAGTTAAAAGTTATAAGCCTATTTAAGGCTGAAAGGCTAAGATTCTAAGTTTTTCAGATTTATAAAAGAGCCGTAGGCTTGATAATTTTTTTAGAGCTGGACTTTAGTCCGGTTTTAGGTATGTAAAGCAAAAACCTTAAATCAAAATATCACTCTCCAAATCTGATTTCCCGATTTCAAAACCAAATCCCAATTGTTCCACCAATTCGGTTACCAGTTTTTTATACCAGTTTTCTGATTTTGGATGAATGTAAATTCTTTCAATTAGTTGATTAATATCAACATTAATCTTTAAGCCGTCATTTATTTGAATAGAACTTTTTGAAGTGTCGGTGAGAATACGAACTTCACGCTCGTATTGAAAACTTTTTCGTTTAAAAAGAAAAGGGAAGAACGAATCATCAAACGGAATGTATTCTTTTTTGTAATCGATATAATTTACTTCGCCAATATACTGGTCAAAATTATTTTCCTGATCCACTGCTTTTTGTAATCTTCCAATGGTCGACTGGATAGCTAATCCTTCGCTATTTTGGGTAAAGATCTGCCACATTGCATACGATTCATATTCGTTGATATGCCAGCTGCTTACCGCTACTTTTTCACGATGTGTCTTGTAATAATTGAGGAAATCAGGATTATCAACAGCCAGTTTTTTAATCTCTTCAAAAGTGGGCTCGCTAAAGGTGCCTTCGTACTGATCTTCAAATTTATCAGAACGAGACATGAATAATTGTTTAGACAATAGCAAATCTAAAAATTTAGACAAATCCAGGTATTTCCAAACAATAGTATCCGGATTTTCAGGCAATTTTATATTTGGATTGTTAAGATACATACTTTAGGGTTTAGATTATTACGCTCAAAAAAAATGCCACACATTACGCACATTTAAAGATTTATTTCATTGTTTATAAAAAAGAATCTGTTAAAATTGTGTAATCTGTGGCTAAGTAAAAATGTCTTTTAATTACGACTCAAAAGACTGCATGGTCACCAATTTATTATATGTTCCGTTATGCGCGATTAATTCGTCATGTGTTCCCTGTTCAACAATTTTTCCTCTCTGCATGACTACAATTATATCTGCTTTCTGAATGGTAGAAAGTCGGTGTGCAATGACAATCGAAGTTCTGTTTTGCATCATATTTTCTAAAGCGATCTGAACAAATTTCTCGCTTTCGGTATCCAGTGCAGATGTTGCTTCGTCTAAAATCATAATTGGAGGATTTTTCAATACCGCACGGGCGATCGATAAACGTTGTTTTTGTCCGCCGGAAAGCTTGTTTCCGCTATCTCCAATATTAGTATAGATTCCTAAAGGCAATTCTTTTACAAATTCATATGCATTTGCAATTTTCAAAGCCTCAATAATTTCATCATCAGTAGCGTCCAGTTTTCCTAACGAAATATTTGCTTTAATAGTGTCATTAAATAAAATACTGTCCTGAGTTACCAATCCCATTAAACTGCGTAGCGACTGCAAATTCATGTCTTTTATATTGATGCCATCAATCGAAATTGTTCCGTCGTTTACATCATAAAAACGAGTCAGTAAATTGGCAATCGTACTTTTTCCGCTTCCGGATTGCCCAACAAGTGCCACGGTCTGACCTTTTTTAATTTGAAGAGAAAAGTCTTTTAAAACAGTTTCTTCCTCATATTTAAAGTTAATGTTTTGAATGCTGATATTATCGTCGAAAGATTCTTTTTCGATTGCTTTTTCTTTAGAGACGATGGTATTCTCCTGTTCCAGGATTTCAAGAACACGTTCTGCAGCCGCGTTTCCTCTTTTTACTCCATAAGAAGCTTTAGAAATGGCTTTTGCCGGTGTCAAGATGTTGTAAGCTAACCCCATGTATGCGATAAATGCAGCTCCTTCAAGCGTTTTGTCGATTAAAACCATTTGTCCTCCATACCATAATAAAATAGCGATAACTGTAATTCCCATGAATTCACTGGCTGGTGAAGCTAAGTTTTGGCGATTTCCAATGCTATTTGATAAATTAAAGAAACGTTCTGTAGAATTTTGAAAAACAGTGTTGAAATAGTTTTCAGAATTGTAACCTTTAACGACTTTCAACCCGCCGATGGTCTCTTCAATAGTAGATAAAAAAGAACCTTGTTCCTGTTGTGCTTTGGTAGATTGTTTTTTAAGCTGTTTTCCAATTAATGAAATGATATAACCCGAAATCGGAATAAAAATAAAGACAAATACTGTAAGCTTAGCGCTGATAATCAACATGGCTGATATAGTGAAAATAATCGTAAGGGGTTCTTTTACAATAAGTTCTAATATCGCCAGGAATGAATTTTGAACTTCATTTACATCGGCAGAAATTCTGGAAATCACATCTCCTTTTCTTTTCTCTGAATAAAAAGCCAAAGGCAATTCTAGTGTTTTTTTGTACAATGCATTTCGCATGTCTTTTAAAACCCCGTTTCGCAGGAAATTGATAAAAAACATGGCTAAATAATCGGCTAAGTTTTTAAGTAAGAAAATCGAAATAATAATCGAAACCATTACAGCTAATACATAACCCGGTTCATGAGCTTGTTTTGCGGTTGTAATATAGTATGCTAAATAGTTCTCGCCATAATCTTTAAGTTCCAGTAATCCTTTGTAAACTGGTTTTGTTGTAATGGTTTTTCCTTTTTCAAATAGCACCTGAAGCATTGGTATTAAAGCAACGAACGACAACGTGCTAAAAAGTGCATACAAAACATTAAAAAAGATGTTTAAGATTGCATATTTTTTATAAGGATATATAAAAGGAACTATTTTTTTAAAATTACTCATTTTTACGGATATTGGGTTTTGTTAGCACTTCGCACTTTCGAGTGTTCCGGCAATAATTTTTCTGGAATTGATTAACTAAATCGAAACTTGGGTTTGCTCATGCTATCGAGCCTCTATAATTTAATTGTTTAGGAGATTTTTCAGTGCACAAAAATAATCCAATTGGTTTGTTTTCGTTTGCTTTTTAGTTTTTTTTATAAAAAAAACTCTGATTTACATTTCTTCAAAATGCAAATCAGAGTTTTAATATTTAAACTTAATCAATTTTACGCACGATGTGTGCGAAATTGTAATATGTTGATGTGTAATTTATTGACATTAATTCAATTGCATATCAGCAATGATATTCTGAATTTTTCCGTCTAAGAAACTTTCAGCAGCATCAAAATCCAAAACAGATTCTAGCTCAGCATTCACACTAATATAGAACTTAATTTTAGGTTCTGTTCCGCTTGGTCTTGCACAAATTTTAGAACCGTCTTCTGTATAATAAATTAATACATTCGATTTCGGAATATCCATTGCAGATTCTTCGCCGTTCAATAAATTCAAAGCAGTAGAAGATTGATAATCTTCAACCATAATTACGCGCTGACCGTTAATTTCTTTTAAAGGATTCTCACGTAAATTAATCATCATCTGATTGATTTCCTGCAGACCTTCAATTCCTTTTTTGGTTAATGAAACCAAATATTCTTTGTAGAAACCGTTTTCAACATAAAGTTGTAAAAGTTCTTTATAAACAGAGCTTCCGGCTGCTTTTGCCTGAGCTGCAACTTCGCAGATTAATAAAGTGGCTGCAACAGCATCTTTGTCGCGTACAGCATCACCAACCATAAAACCAAAGCTTTCTTCGCCTCCGCCAATGAATTCTAATTCAGGGAAATCCTTAATCATTTTAGCAATCCATTTAAATCCGGTAAGGCCCACTTTGCATTCAACGCCGTAGCTGGATGCCAGTTCCATCATCATTGGTGTCGAAACAATAGTAGAACCCACGAATTGCTTTCCGTTAATTTTTCCGGCTTTTTTCCATTGTTTCAATAAAAAAGAAGTCATTAAAATCATGGTTTGATTTCCGTTGAGTAAAATCATTTTACCATCGTTGTTTCTAACCGCAACGCCCAGACGATCACAATCAGGATCTGTTCCTACAACAATATCAGAATTGGTTTTATCGGCCAAAGCCAAAGCCATAGTTAAAGCTTCTGGTTCTTCTGGATTTGGAGACTTAACCGTTGGGAAATCGCCATCCGGAACAGCTTGCTCCGGTACAATATGAACATTTTTGTATCCGGCTTGTGATAAAGTATCCGGAATCGATTTGATAGAAGTTCCGTGCAATGAAGTAAAAACAATATGCAAATTGTCTTTGGCTTCAGCCGGAGTATTAAAACTTGCGTTTTCTATAGACGATTGAATAAAAGCTTTGTCAATATCAGTATCAATATATTGAATTAAGCTTTCGTTTGCGTTGAATTTAATTTTATCATAATCTAAACTCTCGATTACCTTAATAATGGCAGCATCTTCCGGCGGAACAATTTGGCCTCCATCTTGCCAGTACACTTTATATCCGTTGTATTCCGGCGGATTGTGAGAAGCGGTAAGTACAATTCCGCAATGGCATTTTAAATGTTTTAAAGCAAAAGACAACTCTGGAGTAGGTCTTAAATCTGAAAACAGATAAACCTGAATTCCGTTAGCCGAAAAAACATCGGCAACTACTTTTGCTAATGTATTACTGTTATGGCGGCAATCATAAGCAATTGCAACTTTTAGAGCTTCATTAGGAAAAACTTCATGCAGATAATCAGATAATCCCTGAGTGTTTTTTCCAAGCGTGTATTTGTTAATTCTGTTGTTTCCAACTCCCATAACGCCACGCATTCCTCCAGTTCCAAATTCAAGGTTTTTATAAAAGCTCTCTTCCAGCTCTTTAGGCGAAGTTGTCATTAAATCTTTAACTTCTTCTTGTGTTTCTTTGTCAAATGTAGGCGTTAGCCATTCATTTACAGCATTCAAAATATTAGGTGCTATATTCATGTAAATGTCTTTTTATAATGTTTTAAATAAAGATAAGAATTTTCAGGAAATAATTCCGAACCCGATAGTAATCAGGACTCCTCTTTTTTCTGTTCTAAACAAAATTGCAATCCCAAAAAGGATGATTTTGTCCAGAGACAATATTTGGTATTAAAAGTTAACCTCTCGGGAAACCTTATAACGTGCTTCGTTGCTTTTAGTACGTAAAATTATTTCGCCCAGAAAACCTGCTAAAAATAATTGAGTTCCTAAAATCATGGTGGTCAAAGCGATAAAAAACCAGGGATTGCTAGTTACCAGGCTATATTTCATTCCGTTATACATATGGTATAATTTGGAAATACCAATATATGCTGCAGATAAAAAACCGATAATAAACATTACCGAACCCATCGCGCCAAATAAGTGCATGGGTCTTTTTCCGAATCTAGACAAGAACCAAATTGTAATTAAATCAAGGAAACCGTTTATAAAACGTTCCATTCCAAATTTAGTTTCGCCATACTTTCGTGCCTGGTGAATAACTACTTTTTCACCAATTTTACCAAAACCGGCATTTTTTGCCAAAACCGGAATGTAACGGTGCATTTCGCCCGAAACTTCAATGTTTTTTACAACCGTATTTTTGTAAGCTTTTAAACCGCAGTTAAAATCATTCAATTCAACTCCTGATGTTTTTCTGGCGGCCCAGTTAAATAATTTTGAAGGTAGATTTTTTGCCACGACAGAGTCATAGCGTTTCTTTTTCCAGCCCGAAACCAAGTCGTATTTCTGTTCTGTAATCATTTGATACAATCCCGGAATCTCATCTGGACTGTCTTGCAAATCAGCGTCCATGGTAATAATAACATCACCTTTTGCTTTTGCAAAACCGGCGTGTAAAGCCTGCGATTTTCCGAAATTTTTCATGAAACGAATTCCTTTTACGTTGGGATTTTCATTCGAAAAACTTTCAATAATATTCCAAGAATTATCTGTACTGCCATCATCTACAAAAATGATTTCATAAGAGTAATTGTTAGATTGCATCACTTTAATAATCCACGAATAGAGTTCCTGCAGTGATTCCTCTTCATTAAGAAGCGGTATGAGTATAGATAAATTCATTTATTTTTTTATTCTTGTATAGTTTTGCTTTTAAAAAATGCGGCGAAAATTAATCCGAAAACGGCACTAACTACAATCGCAAAAACAGATCCTTTTAATAATTCTAAAGTAGAATAAGGATTACTTAATTTCATTTTTTCAATCGTTTCGTTAATAACAGATGCGGGAGTTCCAAATTTCTGCATCATGTTAACGGTATATTTTATCATCAATTCGCTTAAGGTGTCTTTAGCGCCCGGATCAATAACGTTAAATAAAATAATATTAAAAGAAGTCGAAATCAGAATTCCGATTACTGCTGCAATAAAATAAGTGGTAAAAGCTTCCTTAAAACTAAAAACTCCCTTTAATTCTTTCTTAGTTTTAGAAAGTAAAATGATAGAAATAGTCAAGCTGATAGCGATACCCAATAGTCCCATCCACCAGGCTGTGAACAAATTTAGATCAACCGCGTAAATCGTGGCTGTTATTAAAGCAGATGCAATTCCAATCATTACACCATAAGTAATCCCGTTCTTTTTTATAACTTCATTAATCATATTTCGATATGTTTTAAAATTAATCCACAAATATAGTAATTACCACTATATTCGCAGATAAAAAAAGCTTTTTGAATTTTGCTAAAAAAAGTGTACTAAATGTTTGTTTATTAAAAAAGAATTGTAAATTTGCACACTCAAAAATAATTAAATTTTTAAACAAAAAAGAGTAGTGTTTGTTTACACCTTTTTCTAACCATGGAAAAGCTTCAAAATAAAATTGCTCTGAAAACAATAAATAAAAGAAAAGATGAAAAAAGGAATTCACCCAGAAAATTACAGATTAGTTGCATTTAAGGACATGTCAAATGACGAAGTTTTTATCACTAAATCTACTGCAGATACAAAAGAAACAATTGAAGTTGACGGAGTTGAGTATCCAGTTGTAAAAATGGAGATTTCCAGAACATCTCACCCTTTTTATACTGGTAAATCTAAACTTATCGATACTGCAGGACGTATTGATAAATTTAAAACTAAATATGCAAAACACGTTAAAAACTAATAACTGTTTTTATTTATACAAAAGCCTTCCAATTTGGGAGGCTTTTTTTATGGATATAAATTACGCATAAATGTTTACTACAAATTCACGAATAATTTTTTCTGTTTAAAGTTTAGCATAATCTGGTAATTCCTGATAAAAAATATTTGTATTTGTCGCTTGTGTAGGAACATACTTCATTGAACAAATAAAATATTTGTAACTTTGATCCCGATAACCAAATCAAGATTTTAACAAGTACGAAATATTTTATTTATGAATTACATTCTTTTTGACGGTCCGGTCCGGAATGCTTTATTACCATTTACGTTTACAAGGCCCGTGGCTGATATTTTAATTGGAATCATGACGATTCGTCAAAAATGGGAAAGCCGTTTAGGATCAACAATTACTACAATTACAGAAGAATATTTGTCTGCCAAATTTCCGATGGTAGAAATGGAAGAAAACGTAATGATCAATGCAGCTTATTTGCCAAATGATACGCTTGCAGAACTGGTTTCTGATTTAAAAGAAAATCAGGCCATCTTTAAAGGAGATGATGTGATTGCTTTTTTTACTACAGAAAATCAGGAAGAAGTCGATTTTGATTCTTATGAAATCATTCAATACAATGAAGATTGCTTAACTGTCGAAAATACGTGGGATATATTCTCAAAAAATGATGCTGCCATTCGTGCCGATTTTACTTATTTGACAGAAGACAGAAAATCACAGCCAATTCCTAAAAGTGTTAATGTAATTGCGCCGGAAAATATATTTATTGAAGAAGGAGCACGATTAGAGTTTGTAACACTAAACGCAGCTGCCGGGCCTATATATATAGGTAAGAATACCGAAATTATGGAAGGAACCGTAATTCGCGGGCCTTTTGCTTTATGCGAAAATGCCATGGTAAAAATGTCTGCCAAAGTTTACGGTGCTACTACAGTAGGACCTGGATCCAGAATAGGAGGAGAGGTTAAAAACTCGGTTCTTTTTGCCAATTCAAATAAAGGGCATGAAGGATTTTTAGGTGATTCTGTTTTGGGTGAGTGGTGTAATATTGGAGCAGACAGCAACAACTCCAACTTAAAAAATAACTACGAGGAAGTGAAATTGTGGAGTTACGAAACCGAAAATTTTGCGAAAACCGGACTTCAGTTTTGTGGCTTAATGATGGGCGATCATAGTAAATGCGGGATCAATACTATGTTTAATACCGGAACTGTTGTAGGGGTAAGCGCTAATATTTTTGGAAGTGGTTTTCCCAGAAATTTTGTTCCGAGTTTTTCCTGGGGCGGTGCTGCCGGATTTACGACTTATATAACCAAAAAAGCTTTTGAAACCGCCAAATTGGTTATGGGACGTCGAAACATTGATTTTGATGAAACAGAAGCGGCAATCCTGGAACATATTTTTGAAGAAACCAAAAAATGGAGAAAGGATTAAATTGGAAAATTTGCCAATTTGATAATTAGATAATTTTTCAAGCCCGACTGGTTTTTAAACCGGTCGGGCTTTTTTATTTTAATGTTTTGAGAATTTTCTAATTGACAAATTTTCAAATTTAATTTACTTGTCGATTTTAGTAAAATCTCCCTTTAAATTAAATTTTAATTCTAAACCGTTGGTTAGCTTTGTTTCATAACCAAAAGTTCCTATTTCTATTTTGGTTATTTTTTCTTTGCGAAAATTATCTTTTACATACGACGCAATTTTTTTGGGAATAGTGGTCGAAGGAATTTTAGAACTGTTTCCATCAACTTCTTTCCAGTTTCCTTTTTTATCAAATTCTACTTCAATTTTATTATCAAACTGAACTTTATATTCTGTAGACAGGACTTCTTTCTCCTCAATTATATAGCTGGGTTTTTTTGATCCAAAGTGAGCTTTTAAAAAAGTCTGCGCATTTGCAGGTAAAGCTTCTTTTTTTATAACGGTTTTTTGTGCATTTGCAGAAAGTCCAAATAGTAATCCTGCAATCAGGCTGGCTGCAAAGTTTAATTTCGTTTTCATATTTATTGCTTTTTAATTTGTTATACAAGATAAGATTAAAATTTTAAAAATGTAAGAATATAGGTGTGATATAAGAAAATGAGTCGCGCTGCAGTTTAAATAATATTGTCTAATAGTCTAATTAATCTATCTTTGCGCTTTTAAAAAAATACTTGCTGAGAAATCTAAAAATCAAAGCAGTCTAAAATCTAAAAATCTAAATGATTACAGTTAACGATATTTCGGTTCAGTTTGGTGGAACTACATTATTTAGCGATGTTTCTTTTGCTATCAATGAAAATGATAAAATTGCCCTTATGGGTAAAAATGGTGCGGGAAAATCGACACTTTTAAAAATAATTGCAGGTCAAAGCAAACCGTCAACCGGAAGTATCTCAACTCCAAAAGATGCTGTTGTAGCATATTTGCCTCAGCATTTATTGACTAAAGACGGTTCGACTGTAATGGAAGAAGCCTCTAAAGCGTTTGGTGAGATTTTTAAAATGAAAGCTGAAATTGACGAAATCAACGAACAATTGACCATTCGTACTGATTATGAAAGTGATGCTTATATGAAATTGATCGAAAGAGTTTCAGACTTAAGCGAGAAATTTTATGCTATTGAAGAAGTTAACTACGAAGCTGAAGTTGAGAAGATTTTAGTTGGTTTAGGTTTTGAACGTGAAGATTTCACCCGTCAGACTTCTGAATTTTCAGGAGGATGGAGAATGCGTATCGAATTGGCAAAAATCTTACTCCAAAAACCGGATTTAATTTTACTGGATGAGCCAACCAACCACATGGATATTGAAAGTATTCAATGGCTGGAAGAATTTTTAATTAATTCAGCAAAAGCGGTTGTGGTAATCTCGCACGATAGAGCCTTTGTAGATAATATTACCAATCGTACTATTGAAGTGACGATGGGAAGAATTTACGATTATAAAGCAAAATATTCTCATTATTTAGAATTAAGAAAAGACCGTCGTATTCACCAGCAAAAAGCATATGACGAACAACAAAGAATGATTGCTGACAACAGGGCATTTATTGATCGCTTTAAGGGAACTTTTTCTAAAACAGATGCCGTTCAGTCTCGTGTTAAAATGTTGGAGAAACTTGTAATTGTTCAGGTTGATGAAGTCGATAACTCAGCACTAAAACTGAAATTTCCGCCGGCAGCGCGTTCAGGTCAATATCCGGTCGTGGTAAAAGAGCTTTCTAAATCGTATGGAGATCATGTTGTATTTAAAGATGCAAACATTGTTATTGAACGAGGTGAAAAAGTTGCCTTTGTTGGAAAAAATGGAGAAGGAAAATCAACCATGATCAAAGCCATTATGAAAGAAATTGGCATTGATGAAGGAAGTGTAGAAATAGGACATAATTCTCAAATTGGATATTTTGCCCAAAACCAGGCTTCTTTATTAGATGAAAATGCTACTATTTTTGAGACTATCGATAATATTGCAGTTGGAGATGTGAGAACTCAGATCAAAAATATCCTGGGAGCGTTTATGTTTCAGGGAGATGATATTACAAAAAAAGTAAAAGTACTTTCTGGTGGAGAAAAAACGCGTTTAGCAATGATTAAATTATTGCTGGAACCTGTTAACTTATTGATTCTCGATGAGCCTTCAAATCACCTGGATATGAAAACCAAAGACATTATTAAAGATGCGTTGCGAGATTTTGACGGAACTTTAATTTTGGTTTCGCACGATCGTGATTTCCTTGACGGATTAGCAACAAAGGTTTTTGAGTTTGGAAATAAAAGAGTAAAAGAACATTTTGAAGATGTAGCAGGTTTTCTTGCTCATAAAAAAATGGACTCTATGAGAGAGATTGAAAAGTAAAAGTTAAAAGACTTACATAATAGTAGAAGCACAAGTTAATTCTTGTGCTTTTTTTATTGCTTTCTATTTAAATAGTTGCGAGGTTATTAATAATTATAAACCTGATTTATATCAGGTTTCCTGAATGCCAATCGCTATAAATTTATTGTAAGAATTGATTTATTAATAAATCAGTGATATCAAATTTAAATTTATAATGTATGAAGCGAGTAGATGATTTTTTAGGATTGAAATTCCTTTTTTTATTTTTAATATTTCCTTTTCTTTCCAATGGGCAAACTACAGAGTCCAATAATCAGAATGAAATAAAATATCCACAATTTAAGTTTCAGGGCCTTTTTCAGGGGCGTTATTTAAGTGGTTTTACAGATGGAATAGATGCCACGACGGGCCTGCATCATGCAGATGGAAATGCAGTCGAAAACACTTATGATATCAAGAGAATGCGTTTGGGCGTTACTACTAAGCTAGGAGAACGTTTTGATGTGGTAGTTTTGGCAAATTTTGCCGATTTTAAATCAGATCCAAAAGGAAAAGTTTTAGAAAACGCTTTTGCAAGATATACTTTCAATAAAAATGTAGGAATACTGGTAGGGCAGTTTAGGCCAGCCTTTGGATTGGAAGAAATCAATCCTGCAGATATTCTAAAATCCTTTGATTACTCCAATCAATACAATGAGTTTGGAAACAATGGCTGGACCAGTTTTCAGATAGGAGCATCTGTATTTGGAAATTTCAACATCGGTAAACTTCCGGTTACGTATGCTATTTCTTCTGTTAATGGTAACGGAAAAGATCAGGTTTCTGATAAAGACAATGGCAAGCAATATTCTTCACGTCTTGCTTTTGAATTGGATAAAAAACACAATATCAATTTTGGAGTTAACGGGGGTATTGGCGAAGTGTTGAATAATAAGGTATTTGCAGTTGCAGTAGATTTTACCGCAGATTTTAAACTGTCAGATAAAATAATATTGCAGACACAGCTCGAAGGAAAACAAGGAACCAATCATTACTTGTATTATTCGTTGCCTGCAGATGCAAGAACAGCAAATATAAATGATTATGCTATGCGTGGCGCTTACTTTCTGCCCAATTTGAGATACGAAATCAAATACCAAAAATTAACAGCTATAGAATTTTCTTGTCGCTATGAATATTTCGACAGAAGTTTTAAAATCAATTCAAATGCCAGACAAACCTATACGCCAATGGCCGGCCTTGAGTTCGGGAAAGGTTACACTGGACGCATCGAAATGGGAATGCAGTTTGACAATTATAGAAAAAACATAGCCAACACAACTGCCTATGATAATAATTTATTCATCATTCAATTTCAAGGCAGGTTTTTCTAATCAAATAATATATCATGAAAGAAATTAATATTAAAAATTCAATTATTACACTTATAATTGGTTTAGTCATTTGGTTCGTTCCTGCTCCAAAAGGATTGTCGCCAGAAGCCTGGCATTTGTTTGCTATTTTTATCTCAACCATTATTGGAATTATTTTAAAAGCCGCACCAATGGGCACTATGTGTATGATTGCGGTTGCAGTTACGGCATTTACACGGGTCCTGGCACCTGAAAGCGCAGGCGATTCTATAACGCTTGCTTTAAGCGGTTTTGGAAATAAAGTAATCTGGCTTATCGGAATTTCATTTTTTATTGCCAGAGGTTTTATAAAAACAGGATTGGGGAATAGAATTGCGTTCTTATTTATAAAAATATTTGGCAAAAGCTCATTAGGACTGGCTTACGGTTTAGGATTGGCCGATTTAGTTTTGGCTCCAGTTGTACCAAGTAATACAGCAAGAGGAGGAGGAATTATTTATCCAATTATGAAATCAATGTCAATGAATTTTGGCTCAGATCCTGATAAACCGGAAACGCGCAGAAAACTGGGTGCTTTCCTGACATTGAGCAGTTATAATGTGAACTTAATTGCCTCGTCAATGTTTTTGACCGGAACGGCAAGTAACCCAATGTGTCAGAAATTTGCCGAAAATTTGGGAATTCATATTACGTGGACATCCTGGGCGATTGCAGGTTTGGTTCCGGGCTTGGCGTCATTTTTTATTATTCCTTTTATATTGTATAAAGTTTATCCGCCAGAATTAAAGAAAACCGGAGATGCACCTCAAATTGCAGCGCAAAAATTAAAAGAAATGGGTGCCATTTCTAAAAATGAATGGTTGATGCTTTTAACCTTTGTGATCCTCCTATTTCTCTGGATGACAGGCGATCTGTTTTCAATTGATGCCACAACAACGGCATTTATAGGATTGGTAGTTTTACTCTTAACCTCAGTTTTAACATGGGAAGATGTAAAAGCAGAAAAAGGAGCATGGGACACTATTGTATGGTTTGCAGTTCTGGTAATGATGGCCAGCTCTCTCGATAAATTAGGCTTTATTGGTTGGTTTAGCGAAATTGTAAAAGGACACATGATGGGTATGAGCTGGCACTTGGCTTTTATAATGATCATAGCGGTATATTTTTTCAGCCATTATATTTTTGCAAGTGCAACTGCGCATGTCGCTGCTATGTATGCAGCGTTATTAGCGGTTGGAATTTCGTTAGGAGTTCCGGGATTATTTCTTGCATTTATGCTGGGATTTGTTGGATCGCTTTACGGAACATTAACTCATTACGGACACGGACCTGCACCGGTATTTTTTGGAAGCGGTTATGTAGATTTAAAAAGCTGGTGGCTAAAGGGATTGATAACAGGACTTGCCATGCTGGTTATTTATCTCGTAATTGGAGGATTGTGGCTAAATGTATTAGGATACATTAAATAAAGAAATCCAATAATTTAAAAAGCACAAGTTAATTCTTGTGCTTTTTTTTGTTTCAAATCGAATGGTTTGATGAACAAATATCGAATTAATTCTGTATTCTAAAATTTAAAAATAAAAGTTATTTGTTTTAATATTTTTTTTACCTTAGCTAAACTAATTCTTGTTAATGTTTTATTAACGTTCTGAAATTAAATATTTTATAAAATACCAGGTGCTCTGCCTGAAACTCAAAATTTATAAAAAATATAAGCCAATAATAACTGTTATACGGTATTCTTAAGTTATCAATTATTGTATTGAAGATTGCGATTTAAAATTCACATCTGCTAATAGTGGCTTAATTTTTATTTGTAAAGCGATGAGTAAATTTCCACATGTAATACTTTTTTTTATAATACCACTTTTTATGAATGCTCAAACTGCTACAACTCCAACTGCAGTTGCTGCTGAAGATGGTGTTAAATATCCTCAATTTCAGTTTAAAGGTCTTTTTCAGGCCAGATTTTTGGCAGCCATGTCAGACAATGTCGATGTTCTTGGAGCACATCATTCTACAGGTGAAGTGACACAAACATCTTTTGATATTAAAAGAATGCGTGTTGGTGTCAATAGTAAACTAAGTGAGGCGGCAGAGGTTGTAATTTTGGTAAACCTTGCCGATTTTAAATCTGATGCCAAAGGAAAAGTTTTAGAAAATGCCTATGCAAAATATACTTTTAATAAGTATATAGCCCTGCTCGGTGGACAATTTAGACCTGCTTTTGGTATTGAGGAATTAGTTCCTGTAGACATTATAAAATCATTTGATTTCTCGAATCAATACTATGAATTTGGAAAAAATGGCTGGACTAGTTTTCAAATCGGAGCCTCGGCTACCGGCGCTTTTGATCTTGGGAAAATTCCGCTCAATTATGCTTTTTCAATTTTAAACGGAAATGGGAAAAATCAGGAAAAAGATAGCGACAACGGGAAACTCTATTCGACAAGATGGGTATTTACATTGTCTAAGGCGCACAAGATAAATTTGGGTTTAAATGGCGGAATTGGAGCCGTCCAGACTCAGGATGTTTTTGCTGTTGGAGCTGATTTTACTGCTGATTTTAGATTGACCGATAAATTCAATTTTGATTTTCAGGTAGAATATAAACAAGGTACAAATCATAATTTGTATTTCTCATTGCCCGTAACTTCCAGAACGATCAATGTTGCCGATTATCAAATGCGCGGTATTTACTTTTTACCCAACCTAAGGTATTTGATCGACTATAAAAGGTTGACCTCTCTTGAAGTATCCTGTCGTTATGAAAGATTTGATCCCAGTTATAAATTAAACTCTAATCTGCGGCAAACTTATACTCCTATGGTGAGTCTGGAATTTGGTAAAGCTTATACAGGCCGAATCGAGTTAGGATTCGAAATTGACCGATTCGATAAGAGTATTCCGGATACTACAACCTACAACGATAATTTGTTTTTGATTCAGTTTCAATGTCGACTTTAATCTAATTTGCAAAACCTATGAAAGAAGTACAAATTCCTCAAACCCTCATTACACTAATTGTTGGAATTGCTATTTGGTTTATTCCGGCACCAAATGGAGTAGTAATCGAAGCCTGGCATTTATTTGCCATTTTTGTCGCTACTATTTTAGGAATTATTCTTAAAGCGGCTCCTATGGGAACGATGTGTATGATTGCCATTGCATTAACGGCTTTTTCGCAGGTTCTGGCTCCGGGCGATGCCGGAAAATCGATTACTTTGGCTTTAAAAGGTTTTGGCGATAAAGTAATCTGGCTTATCGGAATTTCATTTTTTATAGCAAGAGGTTTTATTAAAACAGGTCTGGGAAACAGAATTGCCTTTTTGTTTATTAGAATTTTCGGAAAAAGTTCTTTAGGATTAGCCTATGGTTTAGGATTGGCAGATTTGGTTCTCGCTCCTGCTGTACCTAGTAATACCGCTCGGGGCGGAGGAATTATTTATCCGATTATGAAATCGATGGCCATGAGTTTTGGCTCCATGCCCGAACAACCGGAAACACATCGAAAATTAGGTTCCTATTTAACCTTGAGCAGTTATAATGCCAATTTGATAGCATCGTCTATGTTTCTTACCGGAACAGCAAGTAATCCAATGTGCCAAAAATTTGCTTTAAATTTAGGAATCAAAATTACCTGGATTTCCTGGGCAACAGCAGCGATTGTTCCGGGTTTGATATCTTTTTTTGTAATTCCGTTTGTGTTGTATAAAATCTATCCGCCAGAACTAAAAAAAACAGGAGATGCTCCCGAAATTGCCGCGCAAAGACTTAAAGAAATGGGACCGATAACCCGCAACGAATGGATGATGTTATTAACATTTTTTATTTTGTTATTTCTCTGGATGACAGGCGATTTATTTTCAATTGATGCCACAACAACTGCTTTTATTGGTTTGGTGATTTTGCTATTAACTTCTGTCTTAACCTGGGATGACGTAAAAGCCGAAAAAGGAGCGTGGGATACCATCGTCTGGTTTTCTGTTTTGGTAATGATGGCAAGTTCGCTCAACGAATTGGGCTTTATTGGCTGGTTTAGTAGTGTAGTAAAAGCAGAAATAGGATCCCTAAGCTGGCAAATGGCTTTTCCGATCATTATATTGGTCTACTTTTTTAGCCATTATCTTTTCGCCAGCGCCACTGCGCATGTAGCTGCTATGTATGCAGCATTGCTGGGAGTAGGTGTTTCTCTTGGAATTCCGGGACTGCTTTTGGCTTTTATGCTTGGTTTTGTGGGCTCTCTATACGGTACATTAACACATTATGGTCATGGTCCGGCTCCTGTTTTCTTTGGGAGCGGATATGTCGATTTAAAGAGCTGGTGGGCCAAGGGCTTAATAACCGGACTTGTGATGCTCTTTATTTATATGGCAATTGGAGGAATGTGGCTCCGAATTATTGGAGATTTTTAGATCCTGATTCCGGGTGGAAGCAATTCTTTATACCTCGGGTTCTTTTTGATAAACAAAACAATCTTTGGGTGAATAGGCATTAATCTGAATTTTTTTTCAGTAATGATTTCCATGATGTTTTTTAGTAAAGTGTCAATTAAAGCCTGGTTGTCATAACCTTCCGGCGTATTAATTTTAGTTAAGAAGATTTTCTTTTCCTGAAATGAATATTCAATAGAAAGTAGTCCTTCAGGTACTATGGTTTCAAATTGTCTTGCAAAAGTGTTGTCTTTGATTTCCATAGTTTCAATAGGTTCCATATTAGTCATGTTTTGGTAGGTTAAAAAAAATATTAGAAAAAGAACGGTGTAATGCGCAGTTAAATAAAGGTCTGTAAACCTATTTAATTGCTGATGATTTGGATTACAAAGGTAATCATTTGATTTTCAATATAAAATTATTTTAAGAAGTTCTTGTAAAACCTTACAAATGCTCGTGTTTTTGTAATTTTAATTTGTTTAAAAAATATTTCTGGTGTAAGATTTGCTGTGCATATTATTAAAAAAAGTAATTTTAGCTTCAAATACAATCATTACAACTAATTCTATTTTCTGCTCATGAGCAAAATTCCAGTATATTTTATGCCTGGTCTGGCAGCAAGCCCGGCCATTTTTGAAAGAATAAAACTAGACGAGTCCGTTTTTGAAACCTGTTTACTCGAGTGGGAAATTCCAGAACCAAAAGAATCCTTATCGGATTATGCACTTCGAATTACGAAAAATATCAAACATGAAAATCCTGTTTTAATTGGGGTTTCTTTTGGAGGAATTCTGGTTCAGGAAATGGCGAAACATATTCAGACAAAAAAAGTAATTATTATTTCGAGTGTTAGGAGCAATGTAGAATTTCCGAGGAGAATGAAAATCGGAAAAACAACCAAAGCCTACAAACTCATTCCGATGAAGCTGATTTTGAATATTGAGAATCTGGCGAAATATTCTTTTGGAGAAAAAATCAATAAACGCATTCAATTGTATGAGAAGTTTCTGGCTGTTCGCGATCTCAATTATCTGCAATGGGCTGTAGAATCTGTTATTTTGTGGAACAGGAGCGAGGTCGATACGAATGTCGTTCATATTCACGGCGATCAGGATGATGTTTTTCCTATTAAGTATATCAACAGTTGCATTGTAGTAAAAGGAGGGACTCATATTATGATTCTCAATAAATACAAATGGCTGAATGAGAATTTGCCTTCGATTATATTGGAAGATTAGAAGTTGTAAAATTCCAATACAAAGTATTGTCATCCTGAGGAGAAGGACCACACCAGAAACTCTACAAAGAAACTCTACAAAGAAACTCCACAAAGAAACTCCACAAAGAAACTCCACAAAGAAACTCCAAAAAGAAACTCCGCAAAGTAAATCCGAACAGTAACTAACGAACAGTAATTCTGAAAAGTAACTCCGCAAAGAAATTTCTTCAGAGAAAACCTTCGCAAAGCAAAATTACCAATCTTTGTCGAGCTTCTAGTGTGGTTCTTCATTCCTCAGGATGATATACTTTGCGAATAAAAAAATCCCAAACTCCGATTATTGGAATTTGGGATTTCAAATATTTTTGATTTAAAAGAAAACTTAGATTTTCTTCATTTGATCTTTCATCATTGAGATTTGTTCTTTCAGCATACCTTGTTTGTCTAATTTCTTAGCTTCATTCAATAAATTAGTTGCTTCAAGTTTTCTTCTGCGCGACATCGCTACTCCGGCAAGGTTTAATTTAGCTACAGCCAAATCCATATCCATTGATAGTCCAAGTTCGATAGCTTTTTTGAAATGTTTCTCTGCCTGGTTGATGTTGGTTTGAGATAACATAATTCCGTGTAAGTAATTAAAGTATCCTTGTTGTTTTCTAACCAATGCAGCTTCCGGATTTTTAATATAGGATAGCCATTTTTTAGCGCCTTCAAAGTCTTGTTTTCTTAATTTAAGGAAAGCTAAAAGGATAAATTCATTTTTAAAGTAAAGAAAAACCGGAATTGCAGTCAATAAAATAAGGAAAATTCCATTCCCTATATTATTCTCTGTAAATTGGTAAATGCCTGCAACTACAAGAAGTCCGGCCAAAATAAGTTTAATATTTTTGTGAAACATAATAGATGTATATTTGTGATTGCAAATATAGTAAAATGAATTAAAAATATTTTTATTAAAGTACTTGCGGGAAAAAAAAGTCTTTGTATATTTGCACTCGGTTTTCGGATAACGATATTCAAAAACAGAAAAGAGATATTAGACACCATTTTAAAGATACAAAGCAATGAGCAAAAGAACATTTCAACCATCGAAAAGAAAAAGAAGAAATAAGCACGGATTTATGGACAGAATGGCTTCTGCGAATGGAAGAAAAGTTCTAGCGCGTAGAAGAGCAAAAGGAAGACATAAATTGACTGTTTCTAGCGAACCTAGACACAAAAAATAATGTTTGTATAAACATAAATAAGGCGTTACTTTCTTTAGTATCGCCTTTTTTTATAACTTGTCGGTAAAAATATTGCAACATTCTAGTTTAGAATATTCTACGAATGTTTTTAAAGTACTTATATAACTACACAATACAAATAAAATGCCTAAAGACACATCAATAAAATCAGTTTTAATAATAGGGTCAGGACCTATTGTTATTGGTCAAGCTTGCGAATTCGATTATGCGGGATCTCAATCTGCACGCTCGATTCGTGAAGAAGGAATTGAAGTTATTTTGATAAACTCCAATCCAGCGACTATTATGACCGACCCAACCATGGCGGATCATGTATATTTGAAACCATTAACTACAAAATCGATTATTGAAATTCTAAAGGAACATCCACAAATTGATGCCGTTTTGCCAACAATGGGAGGACAAACAGCTTTGAATTTATGTTTGGAAGCGGAAGAAAAAGGAATCTGGCAGGATTTTGGAGTAAAATTAATAGGTGTTGACGTCAATGCCATCAATATTACCGAAGACAGAGAGCAGTTTAAACAGCTTTTAGAAAGAATAAATGTACCAACTGCACCGGCAAAAACAGCTACTTCTTACTTAGAAGGAAAAGAAATTGCACAGGAGTTTGGTTTTCCGTTGGTAATTCGTCCTTCGTTTACACTTGGAGGAACCGGAGCAGCAATTGTTTACAAAAAAGAAGATTTTGATGAGCTTTTAACTCGCGGACTTGAAGCTTCTCCAATTCATGAAGTTTTGATTGACAAAGCTTTAATGGGATGGAAAGAATATGAGCTGGAGCTTTTAAGAGATAAAAATGATAATGTGGTAATTATCTGTTCGATCGAAAATATGGACCCAATGGGAATTCATACCGGAGATTCGATTACCGTAGCACCAGCAATGACATTATCTGATTCAACTTTCCAAAAATTACGTGACTATGCGATCTTAATGATGCGTAGTATCGGAAATTTTGCAGGAGGCTGTAACGTACAATTTGCAGTTTCTCCAGATGAGAAAGAAGATATCGTAGCCATCGAAATTAATCCTCGTGTGTCTCGTTCATCTGCTTTAGCATCAAAAGCAACCGGTTATCCAATTGCAAAAATTGCTTCTAAACTAGCTTTAGGATACAATTTAGATGAATTGCAAAACCAAATTACAAAATCGACTTCGGCTCTTTTTGAACCTACTTTAGATTATGTAATCGTAAAAATACCACGTTGGAACTTTGATAAATTTGAAGGTGCCGACAGAACTTTAGGACTTCAAATGAAATCTGTTGGTGAAGTAATGGGAATTGGACGTTCGTTTCAGGAAGCATTACACAAAGCAACTCAATCTTTAGAAATTAAGAGAAATGGTTTAGGAGCTGACGGAAAAGGATATAAAAACTACGAGCAAATTATCGAGAAACTAACTTTTGCAAGTTGGGATCGTGTTTTTGTAATTTATGATGCCATCGCAATGGGAATTCCGTTGAGCCGCATTCATGAAATCACAAAAATCGATATGTGGTTCCTGAAACAATACGAAGAACTTTATACTTTAGAGAAAGAAATTTCAAACTATAAAGTATCAGATCTTCCAAGAGAACTTTTGCTTGAAGCGAAACAAAAAGGTTTTGCTGACAGACAAATTGCGCACATGATGAATTGTCTGGAGAGTGAAGTACATACTTTAAGAATGGAGCAAAATATTAACCGTGTGTTTAAACTGGTTGATACTTGTGCCGCAGAGTTTAAAGCACAGACTCCTTATTATTACTCTACTTTTGAAGCAGAAATTGAAAAAGCAAACGGCGAGCGTTATGTAGATAACGAAAGCATTGTTACAGATAAAAAGAAAATCATCGTTCTGGGTTCAGGACCAAACAGAATTGGACAAGGAATTGAGTTTGATTATTCTTGTGTACATGGAGTTCTGGCAGCTAAAGAATGTGGTTACGAAACCATCATGATCAACTGTAATCCTGAAACGGTTTCTACAGACTTTGATACTGCTGATAAATTATACTTTGAGCCGGTTTTCTGGGAACATATTTATGACATCATTCAGCACGAAAAACCAGAAGGTGTTATTGTGCAATTAGGTGGACAGACCGCTTTGAAACTGGCTGAAAAATTATCTAAATACGGAGTGAAAATCATCGGAACAAGTTTTGATGCACTTGACTTAGCCGAAGATAGAGGACGTTTCTCTGATTTGTTGAGAGAATTACATATTCCTTTCCCACAATTTGGAATCGCTGAAACGGCTGACGAAGCTTCTGCTCTTGCAGATACTTTAGATTTTCCATTATTAATTCGTCCTTCTTATGTATTAGGAGGTCAGGGAATGAAAATTGTAATCAACAAAAAAGAATTAGAAGAACACGTTATCAATTTATTGAAAACGATTCCTGGAAATAAATTGCTTTTAGATCACTATTTAGCCGGAGCAATCGAAGCAGAAGCTGATGCCATTTGTGATGCTGATGGAAATGTTTACATCATTGGTATTATGGAGCACATCGAACCTTGCGGAGTGCACTCAGGAGATAGTAATGCTACATTGCCTCCTTTTAACTTAGGAGAGTTTGTAATGCAACAAATAAAAGATCATACGGTAAAAATCGCAAGAGCTTTAAAAACTGTAGGTTTAATCAATATCCAGTTTGCGATCAAAGATGATACGGTTTATATCATTGAAGCAAATCCAAGAGCATCCAGAACAGTACCTTTTATTGCAAAAGCATACGGAGAGCCTTATGTAAACTACGCTACAAAAGTAATGTTAGGACACAATAAAGTAACTGATTTTGACTTTAATCCGCAATTGAAAGGTTATGCGATTAAGCAGCCGGTTTTCTCTTTCAGTAAATTCCATAATGTAAACAAAGCATTAGGACCGGAAATGAAATCGACAGGAGAAAGTATTTTGTTTATTGATGACTTAAAAGATGATCAATTCTACGAATTGTACTCTAGAAGAAAAATGTACTTGAGTAAATAATCTCAAATCCAGATATAAAAAAGCCTCAAATTAATTTTTGAGGCTTTTTTTTGTTTGAATTATTTATTTAAATTTTCATTTTGTGCCATATTATCTCTGGTATTTTTTTGCACAGAAATGGCACCAAATAGAGCTAGTAAAAAAGCAAATGCATAAAACCCTTTTTCGCTTGGTAGTATCGTTGCATTTACCAATCCGATAGTTAAGAGAGCGATTGATAAAAGTGTTCCGAACCAACAAATGCCGTAATAGATATTAGTAACAGGAAGATTTTCAAGTCTGTCTCTTACGCTTTTTTGCAGTGAAACCACTCCAAATAGACCAAACATTAAAACAGTAAAGTAATATCCTTTTTCATTTAGCAGCATTTCTGCTCTTGCAAGACCTACAATGAAACCTACTGTTCCTGCTCCAAGAGCTACCCAAGATGCCGCTATAAAGGCGACCGATGTTTTTTGTACCATGTTTTATATTAATTATTTGTATTTCGAAAAAATTCCAGAATCTGTGGCCGTCCAATAGCAACATTTTTGGCCGCTTATTTTTAGGGCAGAGTTGGCCCAGGTGTTGCAGGTATGAAATAAACTATAGCTGCCCACGGCTTCATAAAAAGCATCTGTTTTGCCATAATTGGCATTGGTTTGAATAGGCTGAAAATTGCCATTTGAATCTTCCTTAAAGCTTTTAGAGATAAATTGTATCAAACGCTCGTATTGCTCCTTGCTAATCATCATTTTTTTGCAATCTTCTCCTTCTTTTAAGCTTTTGTAATAAGTAGCATGAATGGCACTTGTACTAAGGCCTGTTGCTGCTTTGAATGCCACAGATGCTTTTAAGTCAGACCATTCTGGAGTTTCCAGATAAAAGCCTTTGTCGCCCCAGCCCATTGCAATGTACTTATAAGTAGAATCTGCCACTTTAGTGTTTTCAAACTTCACCTTTTGGCTCCAGTCCATCTGATCATTTTTTGAGGGCATTACAATATCAGTATGCACACCGTTGGTTAAAATATAAATTTCAACTTCGGGCTTTGAATTCGATTCCTTGTCGATTGTTATTTTAGGAAGTAAAAATACCGCGATGAGGTAAAGTAAAATAAGTCCTAAGAAGGTAAGAAATATTTTAAGAGCAATCTTAAATGCTTTTTTCAAGTTGAAATGGTTTAGTTTTTTTGATGTCACGAGAGCGCACTCTCATTACATTGATTGCAAATATAATTAAATTAGCTTCAGATAAAAGTTATTTGGGTATTTTTTTATTCAGTATAATCTTTCAAATTATTGTAAGAAATTTGTTGTTTTTACAGTAAGAAGTTTAATATAAAGTTTAGCGCTCTTCAAAGGAACAATTCCCGTATCTAAAAAAAAAGCTCCGTATTACGGAGCTTTTCAGTTAGAGTAAGATAGATGTACTATTTAATTAATTGCTGTAAAGGCTTTAATTGTTCCATGTCGATATTAGATTGTCTCAAAACCGACATTAGCGTCATGATATTATTTGGATTCATGTTCTCTCCTAGTACGCGAACTACAGCAAAGCCATTTTCTTTTCTATTGGCAAAAACGATAAACTCTTTAATGTTATCATCAGCACCAACATAACTTATTGATCCTCCATCTTTACCTGAGCCAAACGACATCAGTTGTTGGTATTTCGGGTCTTTAAGAATCTCCTTTACTTTAGCTCGTTCTGTTTCAAATTCAGCGTGGTTTTGTGGAGTGGTCTTAAAAGCCAGAATGTTCATTTTGTCAAACGATTTTAAAGCTTCGTTTTGTTCTGCTGTTAGTTTTGATTTTTCTACATTTAAAATATCCGGAGAAATGTCTAATGCGATAAAATCTTTTTTATCTGTTTTCTCTACAAAATATTTTTGCAGTGATGGCTCAGAATTGCAACTCATAAGAGTTAACAAAACTAGTAGGGCTGAGGTAAAGACTTTGATTTTCATGTTATTTTTTGCCTTTAGAGGCTTTTTTTAAGTCAGAACCACCAGGAAGCTGCATCTTATCTGTAAGTACTGAGATTTCGTTAATGTCAAAATTACCTGTTAGAGATAATAATACCGATTCGTCATTTTTTGCGCCGTCAACATACATTAGCAATTCTTTTACTTGAGAGTCTGTAGCGCCAGATTTAACTGATATTCTTACGTTTCTTCCGCTGTCGTTAATTCGCATTAATTCTTCTAACCCGGCAGATTTTACATATTTTTCAGCAGAAGCTTTCATATCTGCCTCGACTTTAGGGTTTTTAGTAGTAAACACTTTTAAGTAGTCTAATTTTTTAATCAGCTTTATGTATTGTTGTGTTTCCTTGTCAGAAGCATCAACTTTTACTTTACTCATTAAGTCGAACATTTTTTTGTTTACAATTACAGATGTTACATCGTCCTGACCATCATACTTGTCAAAAGCACCTTGTGCATAAAAAGAGTGGCTAACAAATGCGAAAACTAGTGTTATGATTAAATTTTTCATTTTTGATTGATTTTAATTACTGTTTAAAAATTTTGTTTTTTGATTGTTCATATTCTTTAATGTACTGTACACTTTCTATACCTACATTAACATTGCTGGATAATAAGGCCAAAGCTTTTTGCGTTGCGGCAAGTGCTTCTTCCGGATCATCATAGGTTCCTAATTCTGACTGCGCTACAACCGGAGCTGCATTTTTTTCGCTTACATAATAATAGGATCCGATGGATAGTAAAACAACAACTGAAGCTGCAATAGACAACCACGCCACATTTCGTTTGGTAGTTTTTAATGGTATCTCCTGCGTCGATTTTTGTTCTTTTACCTGAGAGAAATAACCAAACATAGGTTTGTACTGTTCTAAATGCTGCGCAACATTTGGTGAAGAAAAATATTCTTTTAACTGATTTTCTTCTGCAATACTGGTTTCTCCCTGAAAGTATTTTTCTAATATATCTTCTATTTTATTGAATTCCATAACGGTGTGTATTTAGCATTGATTCTCTTATTTTTTTTCTCGCTCTCGAAAGTGCTACCCGAATAGCCGTTTCATTCATGTTGACAATTTTTGCAATTTCATCAAATTCATATTGTTCAACATCTCGTAACTGAATTAATATTTGCAATTGTTCGGGCAACTGGTTTACTATTTTTTCTACCCATTCTAAACTATCCGAATCCTCTAATTTTTTATCTAGCTGAGGTTCTCTGTCTGTATAATTGTTATGAACGATTTGCAGGTTCGAGGCTCTTTTCGATTTTAACTGATCCAGACAATAATTTTTTGTCATGGTCATTGCGAGGGCTTCTACGCTATTATAGGTGTTTAAATTTTCTTTCTTACTCCATAATTTTACCATAATTTCCTGAGTGGCGTCTTCGGCTTCTTCGGTACTGGTTAACAATCTTTTTGCCGGACGAAAAACTTTGTCTTTAAAAGGATTTATTAATTCTATAAACACATTCTGAGTCATAAAATTGGTTTTGTTATTCGTTGGTTATTGGTCGGTTATATAAGGAAGACGAGGTAGTATATTTTTTGTTACAGAGCATATGTTAATTTTAATAAAAAAAAACGCTTTAAAATAATTAGAGTTAAAACTAAAGGTACTATTTTTACGTTAATACTTACATAGATACCACTTTATGAAAACAATATTAAAAAGTTTTTTGTTATTATTTCTTCTTGCCTTTTCCTTGTATTCGTGTGAAGATCAGGATGATGTTGAAGCGCCAGCCTCATTGCAGGTCAATGATTTTGTATGGAAGGGATTAAATCAATATTATCTGTGGCAGGCAGATGTTCCTAATTTAAGCGACGACCGCTTTAATAATAATCAGGAAGCACTAAATTCTTTTTTACGCGGCTATTCTAAGCCCGAAGATTTATTTGAGGATTTGTTAAATAAACCCAGCAGCAAATTCCCGAAGGGACAGGCAATTGACCGCTTCAGCTGGATCGTTGATGATTACACTGTTTTAGAACAGGAATTGCAGGGAACGACAAAAAACGATGGTGTTGATTTTAGATTGAGCTACAAGCCCAATAGTAATACAGACCTGATAGGTTATGTACGTTACATTATTCCTAATTCTGATGCTTCTAAAAAAGATATAAAACGTGGAGACCTTTTTAATGCTGTAAACGGTACACCACTTACGGTTTCTAATTACCAATCGCTTTTGGCAGCAGATAGTTATTCGTTGAACATGGTAACCTATAACGGAACTACTTTTGAATCTAACGGAAAATCTGTGGCTTTGGTAAAAACAACTTTAGACGAAAATCCTATTTTTATCAATAAAGTAATTTCATCCGGAGGTCATAAAATTGGTTATTTAATGTACAATGGTTTTTATGCCAATTACGATAATCAGCTTAATGCTGCTTTCGCAGAATTGAAAGCGCAGGGGATTACCGATTTGGTTTTAGATTTAAGATACAATGGGGGAGGTTCGATACAAACATCAACTCGTTTGGCCAGTATGATTACAGGTCAGTTTACGGATAAGGTTTTTGCCAAAGAAAAATGGAATGCTAAAATAAATGCTGCTTTTGAAATTGACAATCCTGAATATTTACTGAACAGATTTGTAAATAAGATCGATGGTGCGGCAATCAACAGCTTAAACATGACAAAGGTTTATATTATTACCAGTACAGGAACTGCATCTGCGAGTGAATTGGTTATAAATGGCTTAGCGCCTTATATTTCTGTAGTTCAGATCGGCGAAACAACAGTAGGGAAGAATGTAGGTTCTGTAACATTATATGATTCTCCAACTTTTGGAAAAGCAAACAGAAATCCGAATCATAAATATGCAATGCAGCCTCTAGTATTAAAAATTGTAAATGCAGCCGATTTTGGCGAGTATACGGATGGTTTAAAACCAAATTATGAGCAATTGGAGCGCATTAGCAATCTGGGAGTTTTAGGAGATCCTTCAGAACCTTTGCTCAATGTTGCCCTTTCGCAAATTACAGGCGGAACTGCTAAAAAAGTTCAACTCGACAAAGGTGTGGCTTTAAGGAATTTTACAGATACTAAAGCAATGACCGGAATTAGAAATCAAATGTATATTGAAAAAGCTCCCGAAGGACTTTTAAGAGCACTAAAATAAAAACAAAAAGGCTTTCAGAAATGAAAGCCTTTTTTGGTAAAAAAAAATCCAAAAACTAATTCTAAAAATTAATCGTTAAAGTAGAAACCGTTAGTTCCTAAGCCGGTAGTTAATTCTTTTTCTAATGTTCCGGCTAAATTGTAGATGTAAGCCTTACCATCTGTAGAAAAGCTTCCTTGTCCTACATATATGCGGCCATCGTTAACTGCAAATCCGTATACATAAGTTGCAGGAGTGGTTACGATAGCAGTTGTAGAGGCAGTAGTAGCGCTTGTATTTACAGTGTAAACAGAACTTCCTACTGTGTAATAAATTTTATTATCTTCAAGATCCATAAATCCTGCGCCACTTAAACTTTCTGGAAAAGTAATTTTAGTGGTTGTTTTGTCTGCTATTTTTACTTTTACAATTTCACTTGCATTTCCAAAACCTCCTTTTAAAATGTACAAAATACCATCTTCTTCTTCAATACAATCGCCATTAAATCCAATTTGTACAGGAGCATCCAGTTTTTTAGTAGCGATATCTACAATAAGTAATTTATCGTTGTAAGAGTCAGTAATGTAAAGTTTTGCATCTTTTAAAACTACTCTGTTAGCCGTAGCATTTAAATCGATTTTAGATTCAAACGTATTAGTTGCCAGGTTAATTACAGCAACATAATCGTCTGTATCTCCTGTTGCAGCATTTTCGTATGAATATGTATTTGCATTCGTTACATATGCTTTGCCATCTTTTACAACACCATATCTTGGGTTTTTTAAACCTGTTTCGATTTTAGTAATTAATTTAAAAGTATATCGGTTAACTACTGTAATGTTGTTGGCACCACCAGAAATGATATAAGCATTATCGCCGCTGAAAAAGATATTTTGGGCAAATTTTCCAAGTAAATCATTTCCATTTGCGGTAGAGTACACGTCTTTGGTAAAAGAAGTTAAATCATTACTTGAAAATGAAACCGTACCTTGTGTAGTTCCTTCATTCAAAATAAAAAAACCATTATCATAAACTCCTTTTGGAGCATCGTCGTTATCATCGTTCGAACACGAAACGAATAGCGTAGCGCTCAGTGCTATTAAAAATAATTTGCTAAACTTCATTATATTAAAATTTTAAGGTTAAATACATATTAAAATTGCGACCCGGCATTGGCCTGTCTTCTAAACTTTCATATTCTTTATTTAAAAGATTGAGCACCTGAAAACCAAGTTTAAAAGAATCAAGAAATTTAAAATCATAGTCGATTCCAATATTCGAAATTGTATAATCATGAACAATTTCTGATGGATCATTGTCTTCTCTGGTGTAAACAAAATCATTGAATAAAAATTGATAATACGCAGAAATATGGTTTCTGGAATAAGAAACAGATGCCGTTGCTTTATTATAAGGAACAAAAAAGAGTTGTTTTTTAGTAGCTTCATCTTTAGAAGCGGTGTAGGCGTAAGTAGCATTGGCAGCAAAATTGTTTTTACCGTAGCTTTTTTTCCAGCTCACTAGAGTTTCTGCCCCGTAACTGTTTACTCTGTCTGTATTTCTTGGTGACCAAATTCCGTTATTACCCGGAACCCATTGCAATAAATCTTTTATTTTCATGTAATAAAAGGTCTGGGTAAGCGAGATATTTTTAAAAGTAAAAACATTTCCAACTTCTGCCTGATAAGAACTTTCAGGTTTTAAATCCGGATTTCCTCCTGTTTCCCAATACAAATCATTGAAAGTCGGGATTCTAAAGTTTCTGGACACATTTAGCTTTAAATTGTACAATTCAGTAAATTGATACGAAGATCCCAATGAGAATAAAACCGGCGATTGGTAATTGTCTGTAAACTCTTTTCGAATACCAAATTCATTTTTCCAATCGGTCGAAAGATCTTGTTTGACCAATAAAGCTGCCGAACTTATTTCGCGGACGTGATCTCCAAAACCACTTCCAAAGCCTTTAGTTCTGTTATAATCCAAAATGGCATTTATTTGGGTCGATTTAAAAAGCTGATAACCTAAGTCTGCTTTTGTAATCAGGCTTTCTGTTTTTCCGTACGTAAAATTATTTGTTGCATTATCAGGATAGTACTGATAATTTTCAAAAATATAAGCCGCTTTTAGGTTTGTGGTGAACTTGCCAAAATCGCCATCGTATTCTAACAAATTTCTGTTGAAACCATTTACATATCTGGTCTTGGTTTCAGATTCTGTTATTAATGAAGTATTTCTGTCGGTATTAGAAGTCTGACTGTAGAGTTTTAAACTATTGGTAGCATTAAATTTGTAGCCCACATTGGCACTCATGGTTAATACATCATATTGACCATTTTGGTTGCGGCGCTGTTCGCCTTTCCAGTTGTATTTATTGATGTATTTGTAATCGTTTGTTGAACTGTTTTTAGAAAAGCCAATTTGAGCACTCCATTTTTCGTTAGAAAGGTTAGTTTTATAATTGATTCCTATGGTATTGAAACTTCCGTAATCTAATTTTAAAATGTTTTCAAATCTACTGTAAAAGGCCAAATCTGTATTTAAATGTACTGTTCCTCCAACGGCACCACTTCCGTAAAGAACACTTCCGCCGCCAGCTTTTACACTAACAGAATTATAGTCTGAACCAGAGATGGTATTGAAATCTGTACTTCCGTTCATTTGAGAATTGATGTTGATTCCGTTCCAGATTACGGCTGTTTGAGAAGCTGTTGTACCTCTAAAAGAAACTGTAGAAAGCATTCCGCGACCGTATTCTTTAAAATAAATGGTAGAATTGAAATTCAATAAATCTGTCAGCAAAGCCTCATTTGTATGTATAACAGAATCATTGAGCTGCAAAACCGATTGTGAATTGGAGTACTTTTTTAGATTAGCATCAGAAACGACAACCTCTTTCAATTTAGTAATAGAATCATGCTGCGCCCAAATAACGTGGCACAATAGAAGCAGACAAAAAGTAAAACGTTTTTTTAAAGTCATAATTTCTACACTCTTTTTCCCGAGAGCTCGATATTTGTTTTAAAGGCAGGTCTCCTGGCTTGCGTCTTGTTGTTTACCTTCCCATTTGCCTTAGCAAACAGTGGTATGTAGTTAACAACAAGCATTCTTTTTACAGAACTAAGCTTACAGTTGCGGGTACAGCTCAAGATTTTAAACTTGATTCCCTTTTAATGTGTTTAATAATTAACACAACCTTAATTTCGTGCAAAGATAAAGTTAAAATTATCGTATTTCAAATTTGTTTCACTTTTTAGGATCGATTATAAACAAAAGGCGCCTTAAAGTACTATTTTTATTACCTGTCCAAAATCAACTTTATTATTAAAAGAATCTTTTAAGGGTAATGAACTGTGGTGGCATAAAATACTTCTTATTACACCGGCATGTGCAACAATAATAATGGGGGTTTTTATTTGTTTCGAACGGAGTTCTTCTAAAAATAAACCTACTCTTTGATGTAATACTACAAACGATTCACCATTTGCAACTCCAATATTTACAAAATCCTCCATCCATGGATTTAATTCTTCCGGTGGAATCTCATTCCAGTTTTTCAGTTCCCAATCGCCAAAATTCATTTCCTTTAAGCGATGGTCTGATTCTAACGAAAGCGAATTGGCGTTTTTTTGAATGTAGTGAGATAAAATAACACAACGCTTTAAAGGACTCGTAAAGAGTACAGCGTGCTCCGGCAATTGAGAAACAATATTTTCGAAAACCGATTCAAAAGGTTCTGCCAGATCGACATCAGATTGTCCGTAGCAAATTCCTGCCTCGCAGATGGTTTGGGTGTGGCGAACTAGATAAATTTCCATATCAGCAAAATACTTAAATAATAGACAACTTCGCAAACTTGCTGTGTGGCGCCCAGACAATCTCCGGTATAGCCATCGATCCATTTTTGGAAATAGCGCGCTAGGAAATAGCGCATTATAAAAACCGGAATTAAAGCGAGCAGAAATTGATATTGAAAATAGGAAAGCACCAGTAAAGGGATTAATCCGAAGAAAAAAGATCCTGCAACTTCTTTCCAGCTATGCTTTTTTGCAATAGGTTTACTTTTGCTTGTAGCATCGTCTCTCGAATATTCATGAGTAAAAATGATTGAAATTGCTGCCAATCGACTCAAAGCGTGTGCAGAAATAAACAAAAGGTAAATTTGAAAAAGCGCAATAAAATTTTCTGCTTTAAAAATTAAAATTGATTCTGAAAGCAATTTGAATTTTAGTAAAAATAGTAGAACCAAACCAATTGCTCCATAAGCACCAATGGCACTGTCCTTCATAATCATCAGGATTTTTTCTTTGGTCCAGCCTCCTCCAAAACCATCACAAACATCGGCAAAACCATCTTCGTGAAAAGCACCTGTGGTCAGGATCGAAGAAATTAGGGCAAGAATTACCGCAGTTTCTGTCGAAAGAAAAAGCGAAAAGAGGTAAAAAGCTAGGAATGAAATAGAACCAACAATCCATCCGATAAAAGGAAAATAACGTGTAGCCTTGTTTAAATAGTCAGGATTATGATCAATGTTTTTTGGACATGGAATTCGGGTGTAAAACATTAAACAGGTAAAGAAGATGTGTAGTTCTTTTTTCATTGAAATTTGGTTTGTGTGTTTATTTGGCTAAAGCTAATTTATGATTGCCCTTTGGACCTCCAGATAATTTGGAGAAAATTCGATAGTGCATTTCAAATATAGATTGAAAGAATTTTTTTTAAAAATACAGCTAAAAAAATCTTACTTTAATTATTGCTAACGCCCGCACTTTCAAAACTTGCCATTTCATTCAAAAAAACCTCAGCCGATTTTAATATCGGAAAAGCGATCGCACAGCCCGTTCCTTCGCCAAGGCGCAAATCTAAATTTAAAATTGGTTTGGCATTAAGATAATCTAATAATTTTTGATGTGCTTTTTCTGCAGAACAATGGCAGAAAACAGCATTCTTGATTATTTCAGGATTTATTTTCGAAGCAATTAAAAAAGCAACGCTGCAAATAAAACCGTCAACCAAAATTATCATTTTTTGGTTGAAAGCTTCCAGCATTGCGCTTGCCATTTGCATAATTTCAAAACCGCCAAAATAGGCAAGTTGTGCTTTTAATTCGGCTTGACCGGCATAATTTTGAATGGCTTTTTGCAGTAAATTTTGTTTTTGAAGCAATTTTTCATCTTCAACACCAGTTCCTTTTCCGGTACAGTCTTCAATCGAATAACCAGTTAAAATGCTCATTAACACAGAAGCGGGTGAGGTATTTCCAATTCCCATTTCGCCAAAGCCAATACAGTTCGAACCCGTTTTTGCAATATTCTCCACAACCGCTTTCCCTTTTTCAAAGCACAAATCCAATTCGGTTTCGCTCATAGCCGGAATGTGCAAAAAAGATTGCGTTCCCTTTGCAATCTTGTTGTTTATTAAACCGGTATTTGTGGGGAAATCATAATTTACGCCGGCATCTACAATCGATAGCATGATGTCATTTTGTTTGCAGAAAACGTTGATAGCTGCGCCGCCTTCGAGAAAGTTGGCCACCATTTGGCGGGTAACATCTTGCGGATAAGCGCTCACGCCATGATTGGCAATGCCGTGATCTGCGGCAAAAACCACGATATTCGGATTTATTATTTTTGGACTTAAACTCTCAAAAACCGTTGCAAGCTGAAAAGCTAATTTTTCTATCGTTCCCAGAGAACCAACAGGTTTCGTTTTAGTGTCTATTTTTTCCTGTAAAAGTGTGCTAAAGTCGGCTGTAATTTCTGCTTTAGGCTGAGTTTTCGAAGGTAAATCTGAAACCCTGTTTTTAGTAATATTTTTAATTTCCCTGCAATCCGGAGCTTCTGATTTTTGTTTCCACTTCAATTGCTGCAACATCGGTTGATTGTCGTAGTTTGTAGCCGGTTTTCCAATGCAAAAATATCCCAGAGGTTCAATGTTTTCTGGTAAATCAAGCATTTTTTTAAATTCATAATAGTTGAGGATCGAAACCCAGCCCATTCCATAACCCTGTTCTGTTAGTGAAAGCCAAATATTCTGTGCCGCACAAACTGAACTAAATTTTACCGCTTCGTTACTGCCAACAGTTCCAATCGTAAATTGATTCAGCACCAAACGATCATAAGCAATAATAAGTCCGATGGGCGCTTCTTCAATGGCTTCCAGTTTTAGTGTCCGGTAATGTTCCTTTTGTTCCGGATTATCCGTTAATTCTTCTGCTTTTTGGTTGTAATCTAAAAACAGATTTTTTACAGCTCCTTTAACCTCATCAGATTTAATGATAAAATAGCGTGTAGCATCCGTCAGTCCTACAGATGGTGCCCAATGTCCCGCTTGCAAAGCTTTTTCAATCACTTCATCGGGAACGGGGTCAGCTGTAAAATGTCGGGTATCGCGGCGCGACTTTAAGATATCATCTAAATAGCTCATTTAAATTCTAATTTTTTAAATTCCAGATTCCAAATAAATAAATAATCCAAAAACTAATTCTATTGTAATATATAATCCAGAAGTTACAAATTTAAGTAAAGATAAAGTATTGCGTTTAAATTTTAAATTTATCGCGAAGCTTCGGGGATGGAATTTTATTTTCAGCCTTTTATTTTGACAGGAATTCCCGAAACCATCAAAACAACCTCATCTGCATTTGAGGCTAAAAACTGATTCATCCAGCCTTGCAATTCAGTAAATTTTCTGCCGATGTGGGTTTCGGCGTGAACGCCCATTCCAATTTCGTTGGTGACAATAATAAGAGTTGCATTTTCCTGATTGGCAATGAGTAAGAATTCTTTTTTTGCTTCCTCCAAACTCAAATCTACATCATTTTTATGGTCGACAAAAAAGTTGGTTAACCAAAGTGTAACGCAATCAATCAAAGCAACTTTTCCACTAAAATCAATTTTACTTAAATGTTTTTCTTCCTCGATATTTGTCCAGCGCTCATCACGTTCTTGCTGATGTCGGTCAATTCTGTTTTGAAAATCGGCATCCCATTTTCTGGCAGTGGCTATGTATAATGGTGAATGTGAAAGTTGTAGCGCTAAATTTTGAGCATAACTGCTTTTTCCAGATCGCTCGCCTCCGGTAATTAGGTAGATCATTTTAATTATGAATTATAAATTGTAATTGTAATTGTAAGATGTTAATAGGGACAATGACGGCAATCGTTTCCGCAGCAGCTTCCTCGTTTTAAGTGAAACCAGCTTTTAAAAACATAGTTGTCATTTTCGATATAATAATCGATTCCTTCTATTAGTTTATCTTGTTTGGGTAAAGATATAGCTTTGTTTTTTAAAGCTTTTTGTGGAGTTAGCGTTTCTACGTAGGCCTCAATTTTGTCTTCGCAGGCTTCTTTAAAACAAACGGGGCACATACAATCGCCTCCTTCAGAAAGGTTAAAAATAGGAGGAAAATCGTTGCACCAACATTTAATTTCTTCAGAGACATCTCCGCAACTAAAAGAAGATTCGCAACTTGAGCAAACTTTTGTTTTTACACTGTTCATGTGGTAAGGATGGTATTTTTGTTTTTGTAAGAATAAAGGTAAATAAAAAAAATAAGAAATTGCGTTACCTTTGTCATTCTGAAAATAGAGCTGACAAATAATACCATTCCAATTTTCAGATGAAATTGAAGAAAGCAAAAACTATTCCCTAAAAAAAAGATAACCAATATATGAAAAGTGTATTTTCCAAATTAATATTTATTTTACCATTTTTTGTTTTGGTAGGATGTAAAAAAAACGAATCAGAAACCGTAGCAAAAGCTGAAATAGCAAAAAACAGCATAGAATATGCCTCCGGACTTTCGATTATAAAACACGATGGCTATTCTGTTGTAACCGTTTCAAACCCGTGGCCAGATGCCAAGACCAAGTTTACTTATGTACTAAAAGAAAAAGAGGCACAAGTTCCGGACAGTCTTCAGGCTTATACCACCATAAAAGTTCCGCTGGAAAGTATTGTGGTGACTTCGACAACCAATATTCCTTTTTTAGAAATGTTAGAAGTAGAGAATAAACTGGTAGGTTTTCCTCATACCGATTATGTTTCATCTGAAAAAACCAGAGTGCTTATCGATAAAGGTTCTGTAAAAAATGTGGGTGAAAATGAAAAATTAAATATAGAGAAATTAATAGAAGCTTCACCCGATTTGATTGTTACTTTTGGCGTTGACAACAATAATGCAATGCTGGATAATTTGAAAAAAAGCGGACTAAACGTTTTTATTCAGGCCGATTGGATGGAGCAGTCTCCTCTGGGAAAAGCAGAATGGATCAAGCTTTATGGTGCGCTTTTTGGGAAAGAAGAGATGGCCAAAGAATTGTTTGACAAAATCGTGACGAGCTATAATCAGGCAAAAAAGCTAGTTGCCGATAAACCCTCAACTTCAACCGTTTTATACGGATCAATGTATCAGGATTTGTGGTATGTGGCCAGAGGAAACAGTTGGGTTGCCCAATTTATGAATGATGCGCATGCCAAGTATTTATGGGCCGATTTAGAAGGAACCGGAAGCGCAGGATTGTCATTTGAAAAAATTTTGGTAAAAGCCAAAACGGCTAATTTCTGGATTGCATCGGGTTCATTTAAAACCCTGGATGAATTCGGAAAAACCAATCCGCATTATACCCAGTTTGATGCTTTTACGGCAAAAAATGTGTATACTTTTGAAGGTAAATTAGGTGCTACGGGAGGAACAGTTTATTATGAATTGGCACCAAGCCGTCCTGATTTAGTTTTAAAAGATTATATTAAAATATTTCACCCTGAATTATTGCCGAGTTATGAATTTACGTTTGCTTCTAAATTAAACTAAAAACATTGATTTCTAAAAAGCGCAATATAATTTTCTCTGTTCTTGGTCTGATACTTTTGTTTTTGTTTTTTTTAGACATTAGCCTGGGTTCTGTTACCATTCCTTTTAAAGAAGTTTATAACAGTTTAACAGGAGGTCAGGCCAGTAAATCCACTTGGGAATATATTATCATTAATTATCGCCTACCCAAAGCCATTACCGCTTTTTTAGTAGGAATTGGGCTTTCGATAAGTGGTTTGCTCATGCAGACTTTGTTTAGAAATCCATTGGCCGGTCCCGATGTTTTGGGTTTAAGTTCCGGAGCGATCCTGGCAGTTGCAGTTGTAATTTTGGGTGCGGGACTTTTACCATCCTTTTTAAATACCATTTTATTATCTCCCTACGCGATCGTTTTGGCCTCAACTTTAGGAAGTGTTGCCGTTCTTCTGCTTGTTTTACTAGTCGCACGAAAATTAAGAAACACAATGGCCATTTTAATTGTCGGACTTATGTTTGGTAGTTTTACAAGTGCTATTGTGGGAGTTTTAACTTATTTTAGTTCAGCAGAGCAATTACAAAAATTTACGTTTTGGTCTTTGGGAAGTCTTGGAAATCTTTCCTGGACTGCTATTTGTATTTTAGCCGTTTGTGTAACTTTAGGTTTGCTTTTAAGTGCTGCAAGTATAAAACCCTTAAATGCATTGCTTTTGGGTGAAAATTACGCCAAAAGCCTCGGACTAAATTATAAAAGGGCACAGCTAACGATCATCTTTGCAACCAGTATTTTAGCAGGAAGTGTGACCGCTTTTGCCGGACCCATCGCATTTATTGGTCTCGCGGTTCCTCATATTGCCAAGCTAACATTTCAGACCAGTAATCATACTGTTTTATATTGGAGTACATTTTTTTACGGCGGAATAATTATGATCTTTTGTGACATCGCCTCGCAATTACCAGGCTTAGAAACTACGTTGCCAATCAATGCCATTACCTCTATAATTGGTGCACCGGTAGTAGTGTGGCTGTTAATGCGAAAAAGAAATTTTAAGTAATAACTTACAAATAAGTAGTATCTTTAATTTTTTAAACACATAGAAACATAGTTTTTATTTCAAAAAAATTAATGATTACTCAAAAATATTTAGACGAACTAACTTATGAAGTTTTAGGAGCTTCTATCGAAGTACATAAAATAATTGGAAAAGGATTACTTGAAAATGTTTACCACGAATGCCTGAAAGAAGAACTCTCACAAAGAAAATTAAATTTTTTCACAGAGATGAGAGTACCTATAATATATAAGGAGAAAGAATTAATTACTAATTTTAGATGTGACCTTTTTGTAGAGAATTGTTTAGTTGTTGAACTTAAAACGGTTGCGGAAATAAATCCAGTTCATAAAGCACAACTTTTAACTTATATGAAACTTTTAAAAGCTCCGAAGGGTATTATAATTAACTTCAATTGTTTTAATATTTTCAAGGAAGGACAAAAAACATTTGTAAATGAATATTTTCAATTATTGCCAAAGTTTTAGCCAACAACGCTATGTGAATTTACAAGTAAACTCAAATTAACTCTAAACGCAAAGTAGAATCTATGTTTCTATGTGTTTAAAAAAAAGACAACAATAAATAAGTATCAAAAACAACTTTTAACTTATACAACTTTTAAAAGCTCAAAAAGGTTTATAATTAATTTTAATTGTTTTTATATTTTCAAGGAAGAACAAATAACATTTGTAAATGAATATTTTCAATTATTGCCAAAGTTTTAGCCAACAACGCTATGTGAATTTACAAGTAAAGTTAAATTAACTCTAAACGCAAAGTAGAATCTATGTTTCTATGTGTTTAAAAAAAATAAACACCAATCAAATAAGTTTGCCCCTATATAAAAATAACTATGTTTGTATGTGTTTAAAAAAATCAAACCGTAATGAATAAAATCCTGGCAACCCAAAACCTAACCATTGGCTATAAATCCAAAAAGGAAACTGTGGTTATAGCTGAGCAATTAAATCTAAATTTAAGTGCAGGAAAACTCATTTCATTAATTGGAGCCAACGGAATAGGAAAGTCGACTTTATTGCGAACCATTACCGGAATCCAACAGCCATTAAAAGGAAATGTTATTTTAAACGGTCAGGATATTACAGCTTACAAACCATTAGAATTAGCTCAAAATTTAAGTTTGGTTTTAACAGAAAAACTGCCTCCCAGTAATTTATCCGTTTTTGAACTAATCGCTCTCGGCCGACAACCGTATACCAACTGGATTGGCACTTTGACTCATACCGATGTTGAAAAAATTCACCAAGCCATGCAGTTGACACAAATTGAACATTTGGCGCAAAAAAGACATTATGAAATAAGCGACGGACAATTGCAAAAGGTTTTAATTGCGAGAGCTTTGGCGCAGGACACACCGCTTATTATTTTAGACGAACCCACAACACATCTTGATTTATTGCATAAAGTTTCGTTGTTTAAGTTGTTAAAGAAACTAACACAGGAAACCCAAAAATGTATCTTGTTCTCTACACACGATATCGATCTGGCAATTCAGTTAAGTGATGAAATGATTATTATGACACCAGAAAATGTGGTTCAGGACCAACCTTGTAATTTAATTTCAAACGGAAGTTTCGAAACCTTGTTTAAAGATGAACATATTACTTTTGATGCCGAGAAAGGAAAGTTTGTAGTCAGCTAGTTTTTTTTAGGAAATAATTACGCTGCATCTTTGTATTGTCCCGAGCCTTCGACACGACGACAAAAGGATCAATCTTCCATAGCGGCCAGGGCAGAAATTTTATGATTTTGTTAGCTTTAACAATGAAAAGTAACACGTTAAACTTTTTTCAAACCAATTTGTCTTTTAGCTTCTCCTACCACAAAAGCCACAGAGTTGGCAATATTAAAACTTCTGATTAATTTCGACATCGGTATTGTTAAATGATTTTCAAAACGAGCCAAAACCTCAGAACTCAAACCAACACTTTCTTTTCCGAAAACCAACCAGTCTCCATCTTGAAAATCAGTTTCCAAATAGGATTTTTCAGCATGTGAACTCATTAAAAAAACACGCAACATATCCGGAATCTGCGCGATCCACTCTTCTACATTCTGATATTCTGTTACATCAAGATGTACCCAATAATCCAGACCGGAACGTTTTAAATTTTTATCATTGATCACAAAACCAAAAGGATGAATCAAGTGCAGTCTGCTTTCGGTTCCTACACACAAGCGACCAATATTTCCGGTATTATTTGGTATTTCCGGTTCTACAAGAACAACGTTTAGCATTTTCTATTTGAGGTATTAATTTGGTTATGAGTTTCCGGCTTTAAATTATCTAATTATCAAATTGATCTACTTCGAGAACCTCTCCGGCTTTTAAGTTTTGCAAATATACATTTCCTATTCGAACCCGAACCAAACGCAAAGTAGGAAAACCAACAGCAGCAGTCATTTTGCGAACCTGGCGAAACTTTCCTTCATTGACGGTTATCGATGCCCAGGAAGTGGGTCCGTGGCGTTCATCGCGAATCTTTTTGGCGCGAGGTCCAAAATCAGGAATTTCAGTTACAATAAAAGCAGAGCAGGGTTTAGTTTTGTATTTTCCGCCCTCAAAACCTATTTCTACGCCTTTTTGCAATTGCTCGATTGCTTCTGGGGTAATTAGACCGTCAACCTGAACATAATATTCTTTATCGACCTTTTTGCTTCGTATTTGTTCGCTTACTTTTCCGTCAGTCGTTAACAAAAGCAATCCTTCAGAATCTTCGTCAAGACGACCAATTGCCATAGTACCTTCTGGAAAATCATGCAATTCGCCCAAAAGCTTTTTCTTTCTCTTCAATTCATAAATAAATTGACTCAGATAACCATAAGGTTTAAAAAGAATGAAGTGTCGGTGCATGTTTTATTTTTTGGCAAAGATAGTTTTGTTTCATCTTCATTAAAAATAATACGCCAATAAACTAAAAGCTATGTTAAACCATTTATTTTTAAAATTTAGAATTCGTAATATTATATAAGAACTTTAAAAAATAAAAATATGGGAACTGATGATTTAGGCTCTAAAAAAATAAACGGAGTACAAAAAGATATAGATGAAGCTAAAGGAAAAAACATTTCGCATGATGGAAAAGCAGATGATGCCAACCTTAAAAAAGAAGTCGTAGCCGATCAGGATGGAAATAAAAAAGTTGTGGAAAGAGCACGAAATGAAAACGAAGACATCGAAAAAGTAAAAGGAGATGTGAATTCACAAAATGCAAATGCAAATCGCGGTGTGGCCTCTGAAGAAGAAGCCATAAAAACAGTCGAAAACAAAGATCGAAATTCAGATGTTACGCCAAATCGTTATTCGAATTCAAATCCGGAAAGTCATGAAGACCGCGGGAATATGAAACTTGACGAAGATAAATAATAATAAAAATTTTGCTCTTAAAAGTAATTTTAATGTCAAATAACATTTGATTGTGATAAACTCATAATCTTATTGTAAACTCTCATTTTGTCATGGTTCGCGGTTAAGATCTTCGTAAATTGTAGGTACAATTTTAAATATTAAAAATATGTCACTTTTAGAAAACAAAGTAGCTTTTGTGTCTGGCGGCGGATCCGGAATTGGACGCGCTGTTGCAGAAGCTTACGCCAGAGAAGGAGCAAAAGTAGTAATCTCAGATATTAATGTAGAGCACGGTGAAGAAACCGTAAAAGTTATAAAGGAGAGTGGAGGAGAAGCTTTTTTTATAAAAGGAGATTCTTCTAGCGCAATTGATAATAAACATATGGTTGAAGTAACCGTTTCTAAATACGGCCGACTGGACATTGCCTGTAACAACGCGGGAATGGGTGGTCCTGCAAAACCAACCGGAGAATATGAACCAGAGTCCTGGGACAAAGTAATCGCACTCAATTTAAGTGGTGTGTTTTATGCGTGCCGTTACCAGTTAGAACAAATGGAAAAAAACGGAGGCGGAAGCATTGTAAATATTGCCTCTATTCACGGGCAAGTTGCCGCGCCTCTAAGTCCGGCATATACAGCATCGAAACATGGAGTGGTGGGATTGACAAAAAACATCGCTGCAGAATATGCTCAGAAAAATATTCGTTGTAATGCAGTGGGTCCCGGTTATATCGAAACAGCCTTGTTAAAGAATTTAAATAAAGATATGATGACTGCTATTGCAGCAAAGGCACCAATGAACCGCTTAGGAACCTCAGAAGAAATAGCAGAATTAGTGCTGTTTTTGAGTTCTGAAAAATCATCATTTACAACAGGCAGCTATATCATTGCAGACGGTGGTTACACTGCAATCTAAATTTTTTACATTATTTTTTAGGAAGGCTATTTCGATTTGAGATAGCCTTTTTTATTTTTAAATAGTAAATAAATAAATCTAATCTTGTTAAAAAATTACGCGATGTAAATTCTTTCAATAATGCATAATGACTTAAAGTAGCTATATCTATGGGAAATCTACATGTAATTGTGCAACAAATTGATATTTGTTGTTGAATTTTTATAAAATAGGATACAATAAGTTTATGGTTTGGCAATATTCTCTTAACTTTAAAGAGTATAAATTTGATTTTTAAAAACTCTATTTTTAAAACGTATGAAAAACATTTACTCACTACGCTTATTGGCATTTTTAAGTTTTTTTTATTGCTTTTCGATAAATCTTTTGGCGCAGACGATGCCAACAGCTCAAACATTGCCTTACATGCAAAAATTTGAAGGTTTGGGAGCAAGTTATCCTGTTGGAATACAAGGATGGAATGCAACTACTCCTACTAGTACAAATTTACTAACACCATCATCTTTTACAACATCTGCTACAATTAAATCAGATCAAAATTTAATTGCAACTGGTTCAGCAACTTCTACTACCGGTGGTATTTATAATTTTAATGGTAAAATAGGTTTTTTAAATGGCGGTGGATTTCTTGATCAGGCAATCGCTCTGTCTATAAATACAACAGGTAACACTGGAATAAAAGTTCAATATGATGCATTGGTAATTCGTAATCCATATCAGGGAACTAACACCCGTATAAATGAGATGGTTTTACAATATAGAGTTGGAGAAACAGGAGATTTTGTAACATTAACAGAAACTGTTTTTCAGAATAATACGACTACACGAACAAGTGAAACTGTTCCACCACAAACAGATAATAAAAAAGTAATACTTCCGGCAGAATGTGAGAATCAGCCTATTGTTCAATTACGTTGGATATCGAGACAAGTGTCGGGTGGAGGTTCTCGCCCATCTTTTGCTATTGATAACATAAGTATTGCAACTGACCAAACTCCTCCGGTTAACGAATCAGGTTATCCAAAAGTTGTTGAAGTATTATCAGATGGGTTTGACTTTTTCAGCAAAATAAATGAAATTGGTAAAACGTATTATATAGTAGCAGCTGCAGGCAGTGCAGAACCAACAGCTGCACAAGTTAAAGCTGGTCTGGATGCCGCAGGGAATACTCCTTTACAAGCTGGTTCTCTTGCTATAGCGAATAAAGACCAGGAATATTCAAAAGTAATTTCAGGTTTAACTTTGGGCACTTCTTACATTCTTTACTCGGTATCTGAAGATGCTACAGAAAATCTTCAGCTTACCGTTAATAAATTAGATGTTACTACAGCAAGTGTTTTGGTTCCTTCTTTAAGAACTTCAGTATCAGTACTTAATTTTGCAAATTCTGACCAAAATATTGAATCGTCAAGTTTTAGTTATCAAATTAGCGGAACAAACTTAGGAAATGTTGTTACTGTTACGGCAACGGCCAATTTTGGTGTTTCAAAAGATAATATAACTTTTCAATCTTCTGTTGTTTATGATGCTGTCGATTTTGCGGCAAATGCAACACCAACGGTTTATGTTCGTTTTAAGCCGAATACGACCGGGGCTTTTTCAGGAACATTAACTCATGAAAGTGCAGGAGCTTTAAGTAAAACGGTTTCTTTGTCCGGAACCGGAATAAATCCTTACATACAAGGTTTTAATGATGCGAATGTTTTAACTAATAGTGGCTGGACACAATATAATGTGGCAGGAACTCTGAATAAATGGACTACTACAACAGACACAAGAAATATAAATTCCGGAAGCGGAGCAGTTTTGGTGAACGGATTTTCTGAAACCGGACCAAGTAAGGACTGGTTGATTTCTCCCAAATTGCGTTTAGATAATTTTACTCAAATTCCGCTATTGTCATTTTACTCTCGTAAGTTTTATGAAGGCCCAAGTCTAAAATTAGTCGTTTCTACAAATTATGATGGAGTAAGCAGTCCTGAAACTGCAACCTGGACAGAATTAAATGGAAAATTCCCTACTACAACCGGAACTTACGCACAATCGCAATACATAGATTTAAGTGTATTTAAAACTCCAAATACTTATGTGGCCTGGGTTTATGAAACAACAGCAGGAGGATCTAATTTAGCAGCCGAATGGTCGTTAGATGATGTTGCCATTACGAATGAAACCAGTTATGTAGATGCAAATCCTATTCTGGACTTTGGAGAAATTAATGCAACTGAATTTTCAGCAAGTCAGTCTTTTCTTTTTAAAGCTGTAGGATATGGAGATATTACCATTACAGCTCCTGCAGATTATCAATTGTCATTGGATAATGCTTCATTTCAGTCTAATGTTATTGTAACTGCGGCAGATGCAGCAGCCGGAAAAACGGTCTATGCCAGATTTGCGCCTTCTGTAAAAGCGTTGACAATTTCGGGAGTTTTAACCCTTAGCGGAACTTCATTAAATAAAACAATTGGTTCCTTAACCGGATCTTCTTTCCTAAAAGCAGATACTTTTGATGTGGTGAGTTACAATTTAGAATTCTTTGGCAGCAATGTAATAGGTGCTGACGGAAAAGAGTTTGGTCCGGAAAATGATGTGCTGCAAGTAGAAAACGTAGCCAAAGTAATGAACAAGCTTAACGCCGATGTATATGTAGTGCAGGAAGTTTCTAATGATACCGAGTTAAATAACTTAATTCAAAAAATCAGTATCAACGGAAAAACATTCGATAAAGCCATTTCGACATCATGGTCGTATTCCTTTAATGCTCCTCAGGCTAATTTTCCTCCACAAAAATTAGTAGTTCTTTATAATACCCAAACTACTACTGTAAAAAGCACAAAAGTATTGTTTAAGGATTTATACGATCAGGTTCGTGCAGGATCTGTGGTGTTGCCTAATTACCCGGGTACCGATACGCCGGAAGAAAATGATGATAGTTTTTTCTCCTCAGGACGTCTTCCATATTTGGTTAATATAGAAACGAATATTGGCGGCATCAAAAAGGAAATTAACCTGATTGATCTTCACGCACGCGCAAACAGCGGAACGGATATCATGAAATACAATCAGCGTAAATATGATATTGAATATCTGAAGCAAGCTCTAGATACAGAATATCCAAATTCGAATCTTATTATTTTGGGAGATTTTAATGATGATGTAAAATCGTGGGTTGGAAATAAGAGCATTGCATCATCATACAAAGTTTTTGTTGATGATACGGCAAACTATAATGCACTTACTTTAGGAATTAGTCAGGCCGGAGCTTTTAGTTTTTTAAGTTCAGGCGGATTTTTAGATCACATTATGATTTCTAACGAATTGAACGATCAATATGTCCCAAATTCAATTGCAGTTTACGATCCGCGTAGTGATATTTTAAATTATATCAACACCACTTCTGACCACGGACCGGTAATTGCTCGTTTTGAATTGAAAGAGCCGGTTTTGTCGACAATTGATTATGAAACCAAAAACGGTTATTATGTACAGGCATTTCCAAATCCAACAACAGATGTGGTACATGTAACGGTGAAATCCAAAACAGATAAAAACCTGAAAATAAAGTTTTATGATATTGCAGGACATTTGGTAGGAAATCCGGTTGAGGTAAGCGCTACTCAGGATTTAAGTACAACAGCTATTCCGGTAAGTTATTTGCAATCCGGAATTTACGTTTATACTTTAAGCGAAAATAATAAAGTGGTTTACAAAGGAAAAATCATTAAAAAATAAGAGAAAATAAAAGCATAAAAAAGGCAGTTCAAAATGTTGAACTGCCTTTTTTTTATATCTAAAAATCTTAGAATAGTTTTTTAAAGGTATCTAAATCTGTTAGCGGCATTATTTTGTAAAAGTAATTTAATTGCCATTGTTATGTTTTTTGAGCTTGTTTGCTATTTGCTTCATCCCACGGAGGATAAACCCTAGTGGCTCTTTTTCCTTCTTTAGTTGCTGTAGAAAAGATTCCCTTTTCTAGCAAAATCGCTTTCGGAAAAATAAACTGACCTAACAAATCGTCTTTTCGAACGCTTACAATTACAAAATCGATCGTATCTGCAAAATCAAAAGGTTCAATAGTTCCTTTTTCATTGCGTTTCCATAACGTGACAAACTGTCCTGTTTTAGTTGGCGTAATTTTAGCAGCTCTAAATTTAATAGGGCTTTCGCCGAAGTTAAAATCAAAAGCATCATAATCGGCACTTTCAGCTTCGGGTTGAGGTGGTGTGCAATTCAAATTACAACGATCATAAACCTGTTCCTTAGCAATAATAAGATCTTTTGGCAACGAATTTATTTCATTCCAGTTTTTTTGAAGCACCATTTAGATAAAATTTCTTAAAAGTTAATCCTGTAAAATTAGTACTAAAAGAACTTTAAAAAGAAACATTTAAGCCAAAATTCAATCCCCACTGAAATTGATTGAAAGACTGATTTTCTAAAGGATTCAAATAATAATTCATAGCCGGTTCAACAAATACACTGGTTTTTTTGTAGACACGATATTGTATAGTACTGCTTAAAGTAGAACCATATACAAAATCATTCGCATTTACATTTTCTCCAATAGAATTTCCGTTTAGAGCCATATTGTTAGAAATCAATTTGCCCACAAAACCACCCGTGTTTAAATTAATCGATGCCTTGTTTTTGCTAAAAACAGCGTACGAAACTTCTAAAGGCATTTCGACATAGCGCAAACTCTGATCTAGTTTTCCGCTAGTAATGCTGCTGGTCTCAATACCATTTTGTTTCAAAGTATTGGTTGTATTGGCAGAAACAAAAATGTAACCGGAGTTGGTACTAATTTGAGGTGCCACAGAAGTGGGATTAATGTTGAAATAATCATTCGAGTTATAGAATGCCTGATTATTACTATTTGAGCTCACATACGAGATGTTTGCAATACTTTGTCCTAATTCATTGATCTTAAACCCGGAACCCACAGCCCACTTTTTATTTATTTTGTATTTTGTTTTAACCCCGTAAGTACTTCCTTGTTTAGAATCATTTACGTTGCCTAACGTTTTGTCATTTTTATAATTTTCAGAATTAGCAACTCCTGCAAAAACTTCTACCGCCCATTTCTCAGCTTTAGAAATCTTTTTACCTTCCTTGTCTTTTTTTGTTTCTGCGGCTGCAATTCCTTTTTCTAAATTTTCAAGTTCAGCCAACTGAACAGAATCCTGCTTGCTTAATGCAACAGTATTAAATTTTGAATCCTTTTTCTGATTGCTTGCTAATTCCCTGCTTGGTACTATAGTTTCATTATTTTGTTGAAAAGCATTTCCTTTTTCATTTCCATTCTCATTCAGTATAGAAGTAGAAGCGAAACTTTTATTGTTTTTTGCATTTAACTGATTCTCGAAAATAGAATTTGATACCTGATTTTTTGAAGCGTTACTAAAAGCATTTGTCTTTCCGGCATTAAATGTTTTCTCGGCTAAAATTTTACTGGCCGCTTTTTTATCTGTACCTAAAACGTGGTTTTGAATATTAGAATGAAATCCGTTGGTTGGGCCGGCATTAAATGTTTTTTCGGCGACAGCCTGATTTTCGGTTTTCTTACCTGAACCATTTGATGCATTGGTCTTGAAAGTACTTTCTTTACCTGTAGCAATAGCTTTTTCCTGGACAGAATTGCGATTTCCCTTTTCAATTGCAGATCCTGGATTTGAAAAAACAGACTTAACAGAACTTTTTGTTTTTGCATCAGTATGGGCGACTGCCGTTGGGTTATTTGAATTTTGTGAATTATCGGTTTGACCTGAATTGTTTTTTGATGACGAAGTACCTTCAACAACAATCGATTGATTTTTAGGTGTTTCTTTTTCGGAACTGCTTTCAGTAGCCGCATTAGGCTTTTTAGAATTCAAATCCTCTTTTTTGTCACCCACGACAACACTATTATTTTCTAAATTACCGTTATTTTTATTTGAAATTCCGTTAGAGCTAAAATGTAAAACAGAAGGAAGCATTAATCCTAATAATAAGCATGCAGCAGCCGACCACCAAAGAATTGCTCTCTTCTTCTTTTTAGGTTTATCTAATTTTTCTTCAATCTGACCCCATAACTCAGGAGGCGGAACACTCGAAAAGTCTTCCATTGATGAAAAAATATCTTCTATATTTTGCTTTTTCATGCTATCTTAAAATTTTTTATGCTCAATATTTTTTTTTGCAAAATGTGCTTGGCCCTGTTTAAATTTGATTTTGATGTTCCTTCAGAGATTTTTAGTAGTTCGGCGATCTCTTTGTGTTTCATTTTCTCAAACACATACAAGTTAAAAACCGTTCGGTATTGGTCTGGCAAGTCCCGGATATACTCTAATAATTTTTCCTGCTCTATCGGGATCGGATCTAATTCTTCTTCTTCAACAAAATCGGTATCGGGGTCAAAAACATCCAAAAAGAAACTTTCCTTTTTCTTTTTATTGAGTGTTTCAATAAGTTTATTGATAAAAATACGTTTTAGCCAGCCCTCAAAACTTCCTTCAAATTTGTATTGGCTTATTTTTTGAAAAACAATAACAAATGCTTCCTGAAATACATCTTTAGCATCGTCCTCATTTTTCATATACTTCATGCAAATACCATATAAAACAGGAGAGAACAACTGATAAATTTTCAGTTGTCCCTCTCTGTCATTTTTTATGCACAGCCTGATGTACTTTTCTAAATCGTCTTTCAAAAATGTGGTATTGGTTGGTTTTGCAAAAATAGTTCTAAAAAGCTTATAAAACTATCTTTTAAAAATAGTACGCGCTCCATCCTGATTGTTGCATACAATTGTTAAGTTTTGATTGTCAAGGTTTTCTATGATATAAGTTTTGCCTTCAAAGCTTATAAGGTCATGTTCTGCCTGATCGTTAAAACCAATCCCTTTTTCTACCGAGTACGGACTATTTCTAATTTCTATATCATTTTTATATGTGATAACTCTGCCGTCTGGTGTAAAAATCACCTTCTTGCTAAAGCCAATAGTTTTGGGTGTAGCTAAATACGGATTGTTAGATCCTCCGATAGATTTTTCCCAAATCCAGGTATTGATTAAAGAACCTGAATTTAAAGATGTAGACTCTAGTGAATAAGCCGAAGAAAAAAGGCAAGACACCACAATAAATAATAAGAAAGTTTTTTTCATAAGTAATTATTTAAGACTTGTAATTTTATCCTGAATCGCTTTTTTGAAAGCTTTTACTTCGGCGCTTTGATCCGGAGAATCAGTATTGTCAATAGAAACTTTAGTCACCGTAGCGCCCTGACGCAATTCAAAATATACACCACCATGATCTACAGCGTCTGGAGTTCCGTACACTTTAGTTTGCCCTTTTAAGCTTAAAATTTCTGCTGGTACAGATTTAACAAACAAAGTATAATCTCCTTTTTTAGTTGTTGCTAGAGATCGGTACTGATTAAAATCGTAACCACCCGCAACTACATTCTGGAATTTTAAAATATTGAAATCATTAATTTGAAAGAATTTCTGGCAATCCGCTCCTGTACATTGTTTATTAAAGCTTCCGATCACAATATTATCCGTAACCTCAGTGTTTTTTTTGAAAAATACTGGTTTTGTAGTTTTTGGAATCAAAATAAAATCAGATGGATATGTCGCGGCAGAGGTAAGAGTTTCTCCAGGCTGAGGTGCTTTCTCGTAATAGTTTACTAAAATTTCACATTTGTTTTCTAAAATACTCGTTACTTTAATTGAGTATCCGTTTGTTGATTTTAAGCCAGAAAAAATTCCTATTAATGCTTCTTTTGTAAAATCAATTGGTGTTTCGGTATAGTTAGGACAAGTACTTGTATTTTTAGTAAAAGATCTATCGAAAGCTTCTTGTGTACCAATCAACAGGGCATTTGGGTTGGGAGATAATTCTTTAACGCTGTAGGAGCATAAAAGTGGAATTCCTGTAAAAGCCTTGTCTGCGTCTGCTCCGCAATCTACATTCATATCTTCGTTATTAAGAGAGCAGGCACTAAATCCAAAAGCTATAAACAAGCTTAACATTAATTTTTTCATGATAATTTTTTAATAGGTTATATCTACTAGATGCGCTATCAATTAAATGGTTGCGTGAAAAAATATTTTTTACCCAAAATAATTTTAATAGTTTAGACTCCATGCTTATTCATTAAATTTTAATATTAAAAAGTAAGTACTACGTATTATTGCGTACTTTTACTTAATTAAAAACGTAGTTATGTTCGATTTTCTTCCGTATTTGTTCGCTTTTGTCGTAGCGCTATTCTTTGGTATATACTTAGGAAAAAAGTTGTTTTCGGCACAATTTCAGTCAGAAAAAGTAAGTTTAGAGGAGCGGCTCAATGCAAATAGCAATCAATTGCAAATGCAAAGCGATCAGTTTGAAAACGAAAGAAAAAATTTCGAGAGACAGCTTTTTGCTATCAACTCAGAAAAAGAAAACATACGAACAGAAAAAGACAGTTTAGCCATACAGCTTTCTAAAAAAGAAACCGATTTTGAAAATTTATGGGAACGCCATAAAGAACAAAAAAATGAAATCAATGAGCTGCAGGAAAAATTCACCAAAGAATTTGAAAACTTAGCCAATAAGATTCTCGAAGAAAAATCGGCTAAATTTACCGAGCAAAATAGCGAAAACATGAAAAATATTTTGCTGCCGCTTCAGGATAAAATTCACATCTTCGAACAAAAGGTCGACCAAACGCATAAAGAAAGTATTGATTACCACGCGGCACTTCGCCAGCAAATTTTAGGTTTGAGCGAAATGAACGCACAGATGAGCAAAGAGACCCTGAACTTAACAAAAGCCTTAAAAGGCGACAGTAAAATGCAGGGGAACTGGGGCGAGCTGGTGCTGGAAAGGGTTTTGGAAAAATCAGGTTTAGAAAAAGGCCGTGAATATGAAGTACAGCAAAGTTTTACAAATACCGACGGAAACAGAGTACTTCCGGATGTGGTGATTAACCTGCCAGACGGTAAAAAAATGATTGTCGATTCTAAAGTTTCTCTCGTCGCCTATGAAAGATGGATCAATGAAGAATCTGATTTTTTAAGAACAGATTTTCTAAAGGAACACGTCAATTCTATTAAAAGGCATGTAGAACAACTCGGAAATAAAAACTACCACGATTTGTACCAAATAGAAAGCCCAGATTTTGTGTTACTTTTTATTCCAATAGAACCTGCCTTTGCCATAGCCTTAAATGAAGATTCTACTTTGTACAATAAAGCTTTCGACCGCAATATTGTAATCGTTACGCCCACTACGTTATTGGCAACGTTAAGAACGATTGACAGCATGTGGACGAACCAAAAGCAACAGGAAAACGCTTTTGAAATTGCACGTCAGGCCGGTGCGCTTTATGATAAATTTGAAGGTTTTGTAATGGATTTAGTCCGAATTGGAAACAAAATAAAGGATACCAAAACAGAATACGAAAGTGCTATGAATAAATTGGTAGATGGTAAAGGAAACCTGATTTCGAGTGTTGAGAGATTAAAGAAAATGGGGGCTAAAGCCAAGAAATCACTTCCTGAAAATATCATCGCGAGAGCATCAGGCAGTGAAGAAAACGAATTACTGAATTAAATGTTTAAACTCATAGCAAAATAAATTTTTGTTTGCTGTCGAATTTAAAAAAATCAGGCACTTTTTTAAAAAAGTGAAACGCCTTATTTGAAACTTCAAATTCTTTGACTTATGTATTTATAAAAGAAAAATACCAATAATAAATTATTCCAAAAACAAAAAAACATGACCGCAGATTTTAAACCCGTTTCCTCATCAAAAATTAGCATTTCAGAATTAATGCTGCCTTCGCACACCAACTTTAGTGGTAAAATTCACGGAGGTTATATTTTACAATTACTCGATCAGATTGCTTTTGCATCTGCATCAAAATTTAGCGGTAATTATTGCGTAACAGCTTCTGTCGATACGGTAAACTTTTTAAAACCAATAGAAGTGGGCGAATTAGTAACAATGAAAGCTTCTGTAAATTATGTAGGGAGAAGTTCAATGGTAATTGGCATTCGTGTTGAAGCAGAAAACATTCAGACAGGAGCCGTTAAACATTGTAACTCTTCTTATTTTACAATGGTTGCCAAAGATAAAGAAGGCAAAAGCGTGCAGGTTCCCGGACTTATTTTATCTAATCTTCAGGAAGTACGTCGTTTTAGAAAAGCGGTAAAACACATCGAATTACGAAAAGAAGTCGAAGAACATGAAAAAGTGACCGAGGTGAATTCGATAGAAGATTTGGCAAGTTTAGATAAATACAATGTGCTTTTAGAAATTAGCTAATTTTTCCTATCTTTAAATTTGTACACTTTAAAAATAGAAAAAACATGGTAAAGTTTGGATATACAGTTTTATACGTAGAAGATGTCGCAAAATCAATAGCGTTTTATGAAAACGTATTTGGTTTTGAAAGAAAGTTTGTAACTCCTGAAAATGATTACGGAGAATTGAACACGGGTGAAACCACCATTTCTTTTGCATCAAAAAATTTGGGAATACAAAATCTCGAGAATGGTTTTATAGAAAGTACTTTAGAAGACAAGCCTTTTGCAATAGAGCTGGCTTTTATTACAGATGATGTAGGGGAGCTAGTACAAAAAGCAACTTCTCTGGGGGCCATATTGGTGGCTGAGCCTAAGAAAAAACCCTGGGGACAAGTAGTTTCTTATGTGAGAGACTTAGACGGATTTTTACTTGAAATTTGTACACCGGTAGAAAGCAATTAAAAATACAGTACCTGTTTACGATACACATTTTAGCAGAGTAAATATTCACAAATATTTGGCATACGTTAAACAACTTCGTTCATAGAAATTTCGTAACTTTAAATGTTACCATAAGGTTACGAAATTTTTTCACGGAGTATTGTCATTTTGTTTTTTACATTTTTTTAAGTCCGGTTTTTTTCTTCTTAAAATTAAAAAATAATAGAATGACATAATTGTTTAGGAGATGACGATTATGAAAAGAATTACATTATTTATTTTACTATTTACTACATTTTCAATATTTGCACAAGATAAATTTAAAACCAATACGGCTATTGTAAATTTTGAAGCAACGGTTCCTTTTTTTGAAGAAATAAAAGCAGTAAATAATCTGGGAACTATTGTTCTTGAGCCAGAAACCAGTACCTTACTTTGTACGGTTGTTATTAAAGATTTTCGTTTTAAAATGGATTTAATGCAGACTCATTTTAATGAAAATTATTTAGAAAGCGATCGTTATCCAAAATCAGTATTTAAAGGAAAAATTGAACAGTTTAATCTCGTCGATATCGGTGAGACAGAAAAAGAATATGCTGTAAAAGGAAAATTGTACCTGCACGGAAAATCTAAAATAATAGAGATGAAAGCCTTCATTAAAAAAGTTCCTGAAGGCATACAAATTTCCTGTAATTATCCTATTGAGGTCGCTGATTTTGATATAGCAATACCTAATGTAGTGGCCGGTAAAATTTCAAAAACTGCCCACACCAATCTGGCAGGTGTTTTACGAAGCAACGAACCCATGTATGTAACGCTGAAATAGGCTTAATTAAGGCAACTCATGAGTGTTTTTTCTAAATCGGTAAATTGAAATTCAAAGCCAGATCGTTGTATTTTTTCAGACGAAACCCTTTGCCCTTCCAGAACGGCATCACTCATTTCGCCTAAAACAATTCGCAAAACAAATGGTGGCGCTTTTGGCAGCCAGATTTTGTATCCTAATAAATGGGCAAGCATTTTCGAGAATCGTGAGTTGGTAGTATTATCTGTAACACAGGCATTGTAAGCACCATGCAATTCGGCATCTTTTAAAGCTTTCACGTAAATTTGAGATAAATCTTCTACATGAATCCAGGGTAAGTATTGTTTTCCGGTTCCTAAAACAACTCCAAATCCTGCTTTAAAGCTGGGAACTACTTTTTTAAGAAAACCTTCGCCTTTGCCAAGAACAATACCTGTTCGAACTTTTACAGTCCTAATGCCCAATGACCCAATTTGATCAACGGCTTCCTCCCATTGCTGGCAAGTGGTGCCCAAAAAATCATTTGCAGGCGGTGTTTCTTCGGTACAGATTTTATGACTGGTAACAGCACCATAAATACCAATAGCCGATGCAGAAACAAAAGCATCGAGCGTTTTGTTGTGCTTTTTTAAAATAGAGAAAATAAGATCGATGGGCTGAGTCCGGCTTTCCAGAATATCTTTTTTGCGTTTTTTCGTCCATCTTTTTTCAACAATACCTTCGCCCGCCAAATGAATAATATAATCTGCCTGAAGAATCGCTTCTTCATTGATATAATTACTTTTTAAATTCCATTTGTAGTACGTAATTAAGGAAGTGTTTTCTCGTGCAGAACGGCTCAAAATAGAAACTGTAAAACCATTGTCGATTAGCACATCGGTTAAATATTTTCCTATAAATCCAGTGCCTCCGGTTAATAAAACATTTTTTGCCATGATAGTTTATAATATATTTAACAGTGCATTTTGTTTAAGGCAAAGTAAAGATACTTAAACATTGCTTACCTTTAAGGCAAATTTTAAATTTTAATAAAATGGCCACTAAGAAAAAGAATATTACCAGAGATGAGATCGTTTCGTTGTATATGAATGAGGTGTTGGAAAAAGGCCATAAGCCCAAATCTGTCTATCATTTTGTCAAAGAAAATGATTTTACAGAAGCAGAGTTTTATACTTTTTTTGGAACTCTTGAAGGATTAGAAAAAGAAATATTCAGACTGTTTTTTGAAAACACAGTAAATTTATTGCATCAAACCGAAGACTATCAGCAATACGATATGAAAAATAAAATGCTGAGCTTTTATTTCACGTTTTTTGAATTCCTTACTGCCAACAGAAGTTATGTTTTGCAATCGCTAAAAACAGACCGAAATCCGCTTAAAAATTTAGTGCAGCTTACTTCGCTTAGAGATCATTTTAAAAATTATGTTTCAGAAATCCTGACAGACGATTTTAGGCTGGAGCAGGAAAAATTGCAAAAATTTCAGGAAAAAGCGATTCAGGAATCTGCGTGGCTGCAATTAATGCTCACGATAAAATTCTGGATGGACGACGATTCTGCCGCTTTTGAGAAAACAGATATTTTTATCGAAAAATCAGTCAATGCTTCCTTTCAATTAATGAATGTTGCGCCAATCAATCATCTTATTGATCTTGGCAAATTTCTATTCAAAGAAAAAATATACAGTAAACAATGAAAACAATAGATTATATTCCAACATCAAAAATAGAAAGAGCAGGAAAATTGGTGCAAACCGGTGCAAAAATAGGAGTGAACTATGTTAAGCATTATGCCGAAAAAATGGTCAATCCGGATTTAACCCGAGACAAGCTAAATGAAAATAACGCAGAAGATATTTATGACGGACTTAAAAGCTTAAAAGGAAGTGCACTAAAAGTAGCCCAAATGCTAAGCATGGACAAAAACTTTTTGCCACAGGCTTACGTAGAAAAATTTTCATTGTCGCAATTTTCAGTTCCACCGCTTTCAGCTCCATTGGTTTTAAAATCATTCAAGAATAATTTTGGTAAAACGCCTTATGAAATTTTTGACGAATTCAATGCCAATTCGGTTAACGCGGCAAGTATAGGCCAGGTACATTTGGCTAAAAAAGATGGCAAAAAACTGGCTGTTAAAATTCAATATCCGGGTGTTGCCAACAGTATTTCTTCAGATTTGGCTTTGGTAAAACCAATTGCCATCAGAATGTTTAATCTTCAGGGAAAAGATTCTGATAAATACTTTAAAGAAGTTGAAGATAAACTCATCGAAGAAACCAATTATTTATTAGAATTAAAACAAAGCCAGGAAGTTGTTGAGGCGTGTAATAAAATCGAAAACATTCTTTTTCCAAACTATTATCCTGAGTTTTCTTCAGAAAAAATCATTACAATGGATTGGATGACGGGAATTCATCTTTCTGAGTTTACCGCAATCAATACAAATGCAGAGGTTGGAAATAAATTAGGGCAGGCGCTTTGGGATTTTTATATGTATCAAATTCACGTTTTGCGAAAAGTACATGCAGATCCACATCCGGGAAACTTTTTGGTTAATGAAGAAAATAAGCTGATTGCGCTTGATTTTGGCTGTATGAAACAAATTCCAGAGGAGTTTTATGTGCCGTATTTCGAGTTGATCAATAAAAATGTTATTACAGATCCGGCTTTATTCAACCAAAAGTTATTCGAATTAGAAATTCTAAGGCCAGATGATTCTGCCGCAGAAATTGAATATTTTACTGAAATGTTTCATGATTTATTATCACTTTTCACCAAACCTTTTCAGGAAGAAGCTTTCGATTTTGCCGATGAAACTTTTTTTGAGAGTATCGCCCAATTAGGGGAACGCTTTTCAAAAGATTCAAATCTTAAAAAAATGAACGGAAACCGAGGCTCTAAACATTTCATTTACATGAATCGTACTTTCTTCGGTCTTTATAATTTAATGTTTGATTTGAAAGCGAAAATCGCTGTAAATAACTATTTGAAATATTAGAAGAGGAGTAAAGTTCCAAAATAAAAAATTCCAAATTCCAAATTCCAATTGCAAAAATTGGAATTTGAAATTTTTATTTTGTTTCAAGTTTCAGGTTTCAGGTTTCAGGTTGTGCAATCGACAACCTGAAACCTGAAACTTGAAACAAAATAAACTATTAAACTATTTAACTATTCCCTCCTTATAAGTTGCTATGGCTCGATCTCTTGCAAAGGCATGATCTACCATTGGTTCGTTATAACCGAGATCAAATTCCGGAATCCATTTTCTGATATAAGTTCCCTTCGCATCAAATTTCTTTTGTTGAATTTCCGGATTAAAAACCCTGAAGTAAGGCGCGGCATCGCAACCGGTTCCTGCAGCCCATTGCCAGTTTCCAACATTGGAGGCCAACTCAAAATCTAGTAATTTTTCTGCAAAATAAGCTTCGCCCCATTGCCAGTTAATCAATAAATGTTTGCATAAAAAGCTGGCCACAACCATGCGTACACGATTGTGCATATAACCCGTTTCGTTTAGTTGGCGCATTCCCGCATCTACCATGGAGTATCCGGTAGTTCCGGAGCACCAGCGTTGAAAATCGTCTTCGTTATTTCGCCACTGAATTCCGTCGTATGCCGATTTAAAATTGTGATTGACACAATTGGGGAAATTAAAAAGAATTTGGATAAAGAATTCTCTCCAAATCAATTCACTCAAAAAAGTTTGGTTTTTGGTATTGGCCCAATTGACTAATTTTCGAATACTCACTGTCCCGAAACGTAAATGCGGAGACAGATAAGAAGTACTGTCAAGAGCCGGAAAATCGCGGGTTTCCTGATAATTGCCAATTTGAGTTAAATTATGCGGAACCACTTTTATTTTGCTTCTTTCAAAACCAATAGTGCTTAATTCCGGGAAAGTAAATTGACTTTTTGCAAAATTGGGATAAAATGTTTTTGTATCTCTTTCTACAGCGTGTCCTCCAATATGGTATTTCTCCAGCCATTTGTTTTTGAATGGCGTGTAAATCGTATAAGGAAGTCCGTCTGCTTTGGTGATTTCTTTTTCCTCAAAAATAACATGATCTTTGTAAGATGAGACTTCAATATGGTTTTGTCGCGCTAGTTGCTCAACAGACAAATCTCGTTGAATGGCATAAGGTTCATAATCTTTATTAAAGAAAATTTGCTGAATATCATATTCTTCTATTAATGATTTCCAGATTTTTAAAGTATTTCCTTTTTGAATTAAGATTGAAGAACCAATTGAAGAAAGTTCCTGGTTTATAGCCAGAAGTGAATCGTAAATAAAACTGACTCTTGCGTCTTCTTTAGGCAGATGTTCCAGAATGTCATCATCAAAAATAAATAATGGAATTACAGGAAAATCAGATTGTAAGGCATTCCATAATCCGATATTATCATCCAGTCGCAAATCACGTCTGAACCAGAAAAAAGTAACTTTTTGTTTTGTCATTATTTTTATAGATGCTTTTGTTTCGCGACAGATTTAAATCTGCGCGAAAATTCCGGTGTTCTTAAAATTTTTTTGCAAAAATATTATTTGGAGTGGAATAATTCTTCGATTTTACGGTGGCGATAATCAAAAATAGATTTGAGTTTGTTTTTTACAATTAATGAATTCATCATTCTTCCTAAAAAACCAAAAGGCAAAGCATAATGAACCACATCATTCATTTTTGTTCCATTAGCTGTTGCTTCAAAAAAATGTTTGTGATGCCACAAGGCATAAGGGCCAAATCGCTGCTCATCTATAAAGTACTCGTTTTGTTTCGAAACCGTAATGATGGTAAGCCAATTGATTTTAATGCCCAAAAGGGGTTTTATAGTGTATGTGATTACTTGTCCGGGATACATTCTCTGGCCATCATAATCCTGAATTTTGAAACTCATAGTATCAGGTGTAATGGTTTGAAGATTTTTTGGACTTGAAAAGAAATCCCAACATTCTTCTATAGAGGCGTTAATATGTTGGACGGTTTCTATTTTGTATACTTTCATAAATCAATTACATTTTATAATATTTAAAAGGAACGAACAACATCCCGAAACATTCTCCGTGTTCTTTGCCCAAATGTTTATGGTGTATTTTATGTGCTTTTCGCAAACCAATAAGGTATTTGTTTTTGGTATGTTTGAACCATTTAAAGCGTTGGTGAATTAAAACATCGTGTATTAAAAAATAACAAATTCCATAAAGTGTTACGCCACAGGCAACAAAAAACAAATAGTTGAATCCTCCCTGAACTCCAAAATAAAATAAGGTAATACTCGGAATGGCAAATATGACAAAGAAAATGTCATTGCGCTCAAAAGTATGTTCGTATCTGGGCTGGTGATGATCTTCATGAAAGTACCACATTAATCCGTGCATGATATATTTATGCGTGAACCAGGTCACGGCCTCCATGAATAAAAAAACGCCTAAAAAGATTAAAAAAGAAATCATTTTGTTATTTGTTGAATTATTAAAATTAAGATCTAAAACTATACCAGCTTTAGCTTATAAGTTACGAAAGATTGCGCCAAAAGACCCGCTTTGGTATAGTTGGAAACTCTGATACGCGCATTTCCAATTTCGTGGTAAGGCGTATTCTTCAGTTTTTTGAGCAATTTTTTATAATAAATATATGCAGTATAAACTCCAAATTTAGCTTCCATTGGCAATTTAACGATTCCCTGATAAGCAATACGAAAATCTTCTTCGATTTCCTGAATGATTTGTGTCTTCGCCTCTTCGCTAAAATTATTCAGATTGATACCCGGAAAATAATTTCGGTTTAAAACCAAATTATCATCTTTAAGATCTCTCAGAAAATTTACTTTCTGAAAAGCCGATCCCAATCGCATGGCTTCGCTTTTCAGCTGGTCGTATTTTTGGTTGTTTCCTTTAACAAAAACTTTCAGGCACATTAAGCCTACAACATCTGCAGATCCGTAAATGTAATCTTCATATTCGGTCTGGGTGCTGTAAATAGATTTTATAAGATCTAATTTCATGCTTCTTAAAAAAGCCTGAATCAGGTCGTCTGTAATATTGTACTCTTTTACCGTATGCTGAAAAGAGTTGAGAATAGGGTTAAGGCTAATGCCCAATTGCATGGCTTTGTAATATTCTTTTTCAAAATCATCAATAAGGTATTCTTTTTCATAATCATGAAAAGAATCGACAATTTCATCTGCAAAACGCACAAAACCATATATGCTGTAAATGGCATCGCGTATGCTTGGCGACAACATTTTGACCGCTAAGGAAAATGACGTGCTGTAGTGCTGGGTAACAAGCCTGCTGCATTTTATGGATACGCTGTCAAATAGTGATTTCATTTTTTATGATCTAAAAGATTTGTGAATTAACTCAGCTACTAATTTTCCTGAAATTAAAGCAGGCGGAACCCCCGGCCCCGGCACAGTCAATTGTCCGGTAAAATATAAATTACGTACTTTTTTGCTTTTTAGTTTTGGCCTTAAAAAAGCGGTTTGTAATAATGTGTTGGCCATTCCGTAAGCATTTCCTTTGTAGGCATTATAATCGTTTACAAAGTCGTTTTTACAAAATGAACGCTTAAATAAAATATTATTTTTGATTTTTTGATTCGTAAGTACCTCAAATCTAGTGATTATTTTTTCAAAATACGATTCTCGAAGCGCTTCATTATCATTTATTCCCGGTGCCAGAGGTATTAAAAAGAAACCGGTTTCCATTCCTTCGGGCGCAGCAGTCAAATCTGTTTTCGATGGAAAGTTGGCATAGAATAGGGGAGATTCTGGCCATTTTGGCTCATCATAAATATCTGCCGCATGCTGGTTGAAATCAACATCGAAGAATAAAGCATGATGCGAAATGTTTTCGATTTTTTTATCAAATGCTACAAAAAATAAAAGAGACGAAGGTGCAAAAACACGCTTTGACCAATACTTTTCTGAGTAAACACGATGCTCCAAATCCAATAAAGTTTCGCTGTGATGATAATCGGCACTGCTTAAAACAATATCTGAATGAATAGTTTTTCCGTCAATTATAATACCTGTTGCGGTTTTGTTTTCGACTACTATTTTTTCTACCGGGGAATTGGTTTTTATGGTCACGCCCAGCGATAAAGCGAGTTTTTCAATACCACGAACCACATCAAACATTCCTGTTTTAGGATGCCAGGTTCCTAAGCCAAAATCGGCATAGTTCATGAAATTATAAAACGAAGGTGTTTTAGAAGGTTTTGCTCCCAAAAATAAAACAGGAAATTCAAGAATCTGAATTAACTTTTCGTTTTTAAATTTTTTATGGATATCCTGACTAACGGTACTAAAAAACTGATTGAGTTTTAAAGCGGTTTGTGGGGTGATGAGTTCGAGTGGAGAAGCGCCAGGTCTGTATACCAAATCTTTTATGGCAATATCGTAATTGCTTTTGGCCTGATTGATAAAAATTTCTAATTGACGTCCGCTTCCTTCTTCAATTTTTTCAAAAGTGGTTTTAATTTCTTCTAAGTTGTCGCAAATCGAAATGAAATCATCTACACCAAAATAGACCCTGTAAGCAGGATTTAGTTTTATAAGTTCGTAGTAATCGGAAGATTTTTTATCGAAATCCTGAAAAAAACGTTCAAACACATCCGGCATCCAGTACCAGCTTGGTCCCATGTCGAAGGTAAAACCGTCTTTTGTAAATTGTCTGGCACGGCCGCCTATGGTTGCGTTTTTTTCGTATATGGTTACTGTGTTACCCTTTTGTGCGAGGTAACAAGAAGCGGCTAAAGCAGAAAAGCCTGATCCTATTATTGCAATTGTTTTTGTCATTTGTTTAACAAATATACAAAAACTTTAAACAAAATATTACAGCATACTAATAGTTTCTTCCATAGAATCAAAAATTTTAATTCTTTCCGGTAAAACTTTGGTGTCAATGTGTTCTGTCATGTTGCCCATTAACCAAATTTCATTGCTTTTTTGCAGTAATTTTTGCCCCATCGATTTAACATATTGGTTGATTACGCTGCGATCTGGCTGCACCGTCATAAAAGATACGAAAGTTATATTTTCAAAATGTTTGGTCAAATCCTGCAGATTCTCAATGGGCATACTTTCGCCTAAGTAGATCGTTTTGTAACCTTTTAATAAAATTTCATATTGCAGGTATAATAACCCTATTTGATGAATTTCATTTAAAGGTAATGAAAGTACAAAAATTTTGTTGGTTTTTGTTGGTTTTAATATCTGAAGACTTTCTGTATAAATTAAAATCTTTTGTTTGATCAAATGGCTCATGAAATGTTCATTTGCCGGAGTAATGGTTTCGGACTGCCATAATAATCCTAATTCTTTCAATAGAGGAAGAAAATGGTCCTTAAAAACTTCTTTAAAAGATTTTTCTGAAATCAGCCAGTCAAAAGTATTGAAGAATATTTCCTGATCAAAATTCATCATTGCCATCTTAAAAGACGTAATGGCGTAATTTTGAGAATTTCTCTTTGATATAATCTCACGTACCAGTTGAGGAATTTTTTCCTCAGGATAAGTTGCGATTTTAGAAATTTTATAACCGTATTCGTGCAGTAATGTAATGTTTAGCAGTTTCTGTAAATTCTGTAAATTGTATAACCTTATGTTCGTGTCAGTACGCATTGGTTCCAGTATGTTATATCTTTTTTCCCAGATACGTATGGTATGCGCTTTAATTCCTGATAAGTTTTCAAGGTCTTTGATACTGAAAACAGTTTTAATATTGTTTATCATTACTGGTTATTTTGGTGAACAAAAATAGAATAAAATCTTAAAATAGCTTTAAAACCTGATCAAAATGATAGATTGCTAGAGGTTTGCTGCTTGGTAAAGGTTTAATTTGTCTAAATGCAGGATTGTTTTTGAGTTGTCTTTACTTCGATTGTACATCGTTTCGAATTTAGCGCCATAAATTATTTCATCAAAAGTATATGAAGTTCTTGCGGCAACGGTGTTGCTAAACATATCATCAAACGTGGTAATAAAAACCAGTATTTCGCCAGAATTTTTTTTAAAATCGTCTTCGGTAAAAGTATACAATGGGCTGTTTTCGTTTATAGGGTGCACGAGCGTCCAGCTGAGCGATAATGCATTAATGTGATCTAACTCTAATTCTAAATTGTAAAATTTGTTTGTTTTTAGTCCGTTTTCTTCAGTGCTCATTCCTAAAGTTACTTTCGCTTTTGCATCTGTAAGGTTGGTGTTTTTAAAGGGAACCAGCCGAATCATTAATCCTTTGTTTTCTCCGTACGGTGAAATTAAGGCGTTGTGCGAAAACTTTAAAAAGGCAGTTGGTTTGCTAAATCTTCCAAAAAATAAACCTGTTGCAATCGCAAAACTCAATAAACCAATTAGTGCTTCTGCAGAAGAAAGTGCGCTGGTTAAAAATCCGGTTGGGCTAATGTGTCCGTAACCTACTGTAGTAAAAGTTTGTGCGCTAAAAAAGTAAGCCTGTCCAAATTGGGTTAAAATGCTTTGCGATTGTGCAATTCCGTCAAGATGTTCAATTCCGATGGCGTAATACGCCATGGCAAAAATAAAATTGATTGCAATATAAAAGATAAACAAAATAGACAGGAATTTCCAGTTGGGCATATCGATCATGGTATGGTACCAGCTAATGCGTCGCAGTAAATGCATGCCTGTTTTTTCAATATTGGGAGTTCCGTTTTTGTTTACAAATCGGCCGCCGTAACTGCTGGCGTTAGTGCCAAATCCTGAATTTTTATCGGCTTGAAGGTTTTGATTTATTTTTTTTAGAATCGCCATTAATTTTGGTTTAAAGAGCAAATGTAAGCATATCTTTTAGACGAAATCATACGGTTTTTAGAATAAAAAAAAGCAATCTGTAAAAGGATTACAGATTGCCTGGTATAAAATATTTCGGTTTTGCTCTATTTGCAAAAAGTGGCTTTGTTTTTTATAGCACTCTGGCTTCCTAATTCAATTGCTTTAGAAAAATCTTTGCAGGCATTCTTTTTATCACCCATTTTGTTATAGGCCAATGCGCGAAGGTTGTAGGCGATATAATCTTTTGGGTTTAAACCTAATGAAGAGCTGCAGTCGTCAACGGTTTCTTTAAAGTTGTTGAGTTTGTAATTTACGTTTGCTCTTCCGGTAAAGGCGTCGGCATTCATGTCGTCTAATTCGATGGTCTTGCTAAAATCGGCCAACGCACCTTTTAGATCGTTTAATTTAAATTTGGCAACGCCACGGTTTTGGTAGGCTTCAACAAATTTTGTATTCATGGCAATTGCTTTTGTGTAATCTGCAATGGCGCCTTTGTTGTTGCCAGATTCGGCTTTTTTCAGGGCTTTGTCAAAATAAGCCGTTGCAGATTGTGCCCATGTAGAGCAGGTAATGATTAAAAATGATACTAATAGTAGGTTTTTCATAAAACTAATTTGGGATTAGTGATTAATTATTTCGAAACGAAAATAAGAAAGTTTCTCTTTGTAAGAGAAGTTCTTTTGTGAAATAATGGTTAGTAAATAAAATTAATTAGTTGTATGAAAGTATTGATAAGTAGAATTCCATATCCTAAAGATTTACCGGTGCTTGTAAAGCTGCTATTTTACTATGTTTTTTTTATAATCGTATGATAGATGGTGCTCATGAAATGTGTAGGTGAAAAAATAGAAAAAGACTTGTTTTGGTTTTTTTTAAATTATTATATTTCAAACGTTTAGTTTTGGTATTTTTTAATTTTTAAAGTTCTGTAAAACTAAGTGATCCATTTAATCGTAAGTAGGGACAATTGTGCTCTGTAATTGATTAAATGATTTATTTTGAAGAAAATTACTTAAGGCGTACAATCTATTTATTAATAATTAAAAAGGTTATAAACGTGGATCATATTAATGTTCAAAGACTAAAAAAGACTTTAGCTTATCTGGAAAGCAAACAAAGAGAATTAACGAAAGATAGTGAAAATGATACTCGCAGCATTGAATCGATGATTAAATATTTGAAAAAAGATATGCTGGAACAATTTAATCTGCATGAATACGATATCTACATAAAAAATGAAATTGGCAATACAGAAGCGTTTATAAAAAGTGTAAAAAATATTATTGAAGAAAATCAAAAATAACGATCGTCGTACAATCAATACGAATGTTGTTCTTTTTTTGTTAAGCGTGCTAATCGGTAATTTTTTTCATTCTTATATTAGAAGAAATACCAGATTCTAATAAAACAAATAGAATGTCTCAAGTTGTTGCAACATAATTTTACTGCCGGGCCTAAAGTCCGGTTTTTTTTTGGAGTAAAATGTAATAAAACCCATCCTTTAATTTTTTACTCCTGTTTAATGACATCTCAGAAGTTAAGAAGCATAAAAAAAAGGCAAAATACCTGAAGTATTTTGCCTTTTGTGACCACGGTGGGATTTGAACCCACACGCCCTTACGAGCACCACCCCCTCAAGATGGCAAGTCTACCGTTTCTCCACGTGGCCAAAAAATAAAAAAGGTCAAGTAAATTAATACTCGACCTTTGTGACCCGACTGGGGCTCGAACCCAGGACCCCATCATTAAAAGTGATGTGCTCTACCAACTGAGCTATCGAGTCATTGCTTTCAAGAAACTTATTTTGTAAATCACAAATTTTGTGACCCGACTGGGGCTCGAACCCAGGACCCCATCATTAAAAGTGATGTGCTCTACCAACTGAGCTATCGAGTCATATGTTCCTTGAATGCGGGTGCAAATATAAGGAGTTATTTTTGATATTTGCAAGCTTATTTATTATAAATTTGTCTTTTTTTAATCAAAATTTACAACGCCTTAATTTATAGGCTATTATTAAAATGAAAAAAATCATATTATTGGGATATATGGGTTGCGGAAAGTCAACAATTGCCCAAAACTTGTCAAAAATTACAAATATTCCGTTTTTAGATTTAGATAAATGTATTGAAGAAAGAGCTAATTTATCCATAAATGAGATTTTCGAGAAACACGGAGAGATCTATTTTAGGAAATTAGAGCACCAAATGTTTGTCGAATTACTTCAATCTTCAGAAAATAGTATCATAGGTTTGGGTGGAGGAACGCCATGTTATGCCAATAATCATGAATTATTGCAAAGAGATGATGTTTTATCTGTTTATTTAAAAGCTTCAATAGACACTTTATATAATAGATTGATTCATAACAAAAGCAAACGTCCCTTAATCGCAAATATGAACGAAGAGGAGATGAGAGAGTTTATTGCCAAACATTTATTCGATCGCAGTTTCTATTACAACCACGCGCAACATAAAGTTTCGGTAGATAATAAATCAGTCGAAGATACGGTACAGGATATTCTAGCGATTGTCTAGCTTAAAAAAGCATAATTGTCGCCGTTCTCGTCAAAAATGACCTGAACATGCTCTAATAAGGATGTTGAAAGAGAGATTCCTTTAAAATCGGCTTTTACGGGATATTTTTTGTGATTTCTGTCAACAAGTACAGCTGTTTTGAATTTCTTTAACGGAACGTCTAAGAAATGACGAACGGCATATATTAAAGTAGTGCCTGAATTTAAAACATCATCTACTAACACTAATCCCTTATTTTCGTACTCCTCTTTAGTCAAGGACGTATGAATTGGTAATTGCGGATTGTGTTTGTCGACTTTAACCTCGCACAATGAAATTTTAAGTGTAGAGATTTCGCTAAGCGCCAACGCAATCTTTTCGGCAAAGACAGATCCGTTTGAAGCGATTCCGGCAATCACAACTTCTTCCTCATCAACAAATGTCTCGTATATTTGGTAAGCGATACGTTTTATTTTGTGTTCTATTTCCTGATTCGTTAAAATGATGTTCTTGCTCATGATCTATTTTTTTTGCTAATATAAGTAATTAAAAAACCAATATAAAAATTCCAAATTCCAATTTGAGAAGAGTGTAATGATATAGAGATTTTGATTTTACTTTTTTTGGAATTTGAAATTTTCTTTTTTTGAATTCTATAATGAGAGTTTTGGAAATTGAAAAATTTTCAAATTAATTTTCCTCATCCTCATCCAAAATCTCATTTCCATATTCATCGATATCTCTTCTGTCTTTTTTAGTTGGTCTTCCGGTACCACTTTTTCTGTAATGCTCTTTAGATAATTTTAATAGTTCTAAATGTGCATAAGCTTCAGGTGGCGTTTCGTTTTTGCGGTACATGTCGACGAGTTTTGTGCCCACGCGACTTTCGGGTATGTCTAATACCGTAATAATTTGCGTGATCTGATCTTTTCTAAAGGTGATTTTGTCAGTAGGAAAAACCTCTTTTGATGGTTTGGCAACTTGCCCATTTACAGTGATATGGTTTTTTTTGCATGCTTCGGTTACCATGTTTCTGGTTTTGTAATAACGCACGCACCACAGGTATTTATCTATTCTCATAATTTTTCTAAAATCAAAGTTAAAATCTTTACAAAAATAAATCAATATTGTATCTTGCGCACTTAAAAAATTAACAATAATGAATAAATTTAAATATTATTTTATTTTATTGCTTGCGGGTATTTCTTTGGTTTCGTGTAATAAAAGTGATGATGATGAGGTAGTAACCGTTCCCTTAAGAGATTACGCTGTACAATATAAAGCAGATAATGATTCTATTGAAAAATATTTAAAGACTAATTATATAAAAGACGTAACTGCAGATTTTGATATTACTTTTGAAAAAATTCCTGCTGGTGGTACTCAAACTTCAATTTGGGACCAGAAACTTTATACTTTAGCATACAGAGATGTTTACAGTGATGGTATTACGTATAAGGTGTATTATTTGACTTTAAGACAGGGATTGGGAGAATCTCCTACCAATACAGATAAAATTGTGGTATCTTATAAAGGAAGTTTATTGAACAATACTGTTTTTGATTCCTCTTATGGATCGCCTGTAACGTTTAATTTGTTTCCTTACGCCAATGAAAATACAGTTATACAAGGTTGGTCAGAGATGTTTCCGAAATTTAAAACCGGTACTTCGACAACAGATCCTAGTAGTGGTGTAATAACGTATAGTGATTATGGTGCGGGAGTTATGTTTTTACCTTCTGGTTTAGCTTACTACGGAGGTGGCAGCGGTGCTATTGCAGCTTATACTCCTATTATGTTTAGTTTTAAGTTGTATAATCTTCAAAGAATGGACAATGAATATACTATTTCGGCTAGTACAGGAGGAAGAGTATTTTTGGGAGATGGTGTTCCGGATTATTTAGAAGATGTTAATGGTGATGGTTATCTTTATGATTTTAGAGATAAAACAAAATATCCAAGCCCACCTGCTGATTTAATTGATGATACTGATGGAGACGGAATTGCTGATTTTGTAGATTTTGACGATGATGGAGATGGTTTTACAACCCGATTTGAGCTTACAAAACCAACAGGTCAGGTTGGTATGGGAACATTAGACGGTCAGCCATATTATTTTGGGGTAAATTTATATTATCCTTGGGATGCTTTAGTTGATAATCCTGCGACACCCAATGTAGATGAAACAGAACCTAGAGGAATTCCTAGAAGACCAACAGGTGCATTGGCAAATCCAGCTCAGCCAGAATCGGCAACAAACGTAAAAGCTTACTTGCCTGAAGATTATACTGCAAATCCAAGATTAAGAATACATTTGGATAAAACATATCCGATAAAAAGAAATTAAAAAATTGATTGTATAAAAGAAAACCTCGAATTACTCGAGGTTTTTTTATGTTCTAAAACGACAGTTTTTAATCTTAAATGGATAGTACTTTTAATATGAATAAAAGGAATAGAAACAAAAAACCTCGAAAAGTTATTTTCGAGGTATTTTTATAAGTAAGGAAATTTGAAAATTATTTTCTTTTGATTACTCTTTCTACAGCTTCAACAATCGCCTGGTTGTTTAGTTTGTATTTTTCCATTAATTGCTCCGGAGTTCCAGATTCACCAAAACTATCGTTTACAGCTACAAACTCTTGGGGAGCAGGAGTGTTTAAGGCTAATACTCTTGAGATGCTTTCTCCAAGACCTCCAAGAATGTTGTGTTCTTCTGCAGTTACTACACATTTTGTTTTTGCTAATGATTTTAGAACTGCTTCTTCGTCAAGTGGTTTGATCGTGTGAATGTTGATTACTTCGGCAGATATTCCCTTTGCTTCAAGAGCTTCGGCAGCAATAAGTGCTTCCCAAACTAAATGTCCTGTTGCAACGATGGTTACATCTGTTCCTTCATTTAATAAAATAGCTTTTCCAATTACGAAAGGTTCATCTGCTGGCATAAAGTTAGGCACAACCGGACGTCCGAAACGCAAATAAGCTGGTCCGTGGTGGTCTGCCAATGCAAGTGTTGCCGCTTTGGTTTGGTTGTAATCGCAAGTATTGATTACAGTCATTCCAGGTAACATTTTCATTAAACCAATATCTTCAAGAATTTGGTGTGTTGCTCCGTCTTCACCAAGTGTTAAACCAGCGTGAGAAGCACAAATTTTTACGTTTTTATCAGAGTAAGCAACAGATTGGCGAATTTGATCGTAAACTCTTCCTGTAGAAAAGTTAGCAAAAGTTCCTGTAAAAGGAATTTTTCCACCAATTGTTAAACCTGCAGCAATACCAATCATGTTGGCTTCTGCAATTCCGATTTGGAAAAAACGCTCCGGATGATTTTTCTTGAAATCATCAAATTTTAATGATCCAATTAAATCAGCGCATAACGCCACAACTTTTTCGTTTTTTTGACCTAATTCAGTCATTCCCGCTCCAAAACCAGAACGAGTGTCTTTACTTCCTGTATTTGTATATTTTTTCATTTTTGTCTTTTTGCTGTACGCAATAGGCTGTAGGCAATAGGCATAAGGCTTACTGCTTAAAGCTTATGGCTTTTTTTAGTAATCGATTTGATCTGCAGAATAGTTTTGAGCTAAAGCACTTGCCAACTGATCGTTGTTTGGTGCCTTACCATGCCAAGCATGTGTGTGCATCATAAAGTCTACACCGTTACCCATTTCAGTATGCAATAAAATACAAACCGGTTTTCCTTTGCCTGTTCTTGATTTGGCATCAGTTAATCCTGCAATGATGGCATCGATATTGTTTCCTTCAGCAATTTCTAAAACATCCCAGTCAAAAGCTTCGAATTTTGCACGAATACTTCCCATTGCCAAAACTTCGTCAGTTGTTCCGTCAATTTGTTTTCCGTTAACGTCGATAGTAGCAATAAGGTTGTCTACTTTTTTTGCAGAAGCATACATAATGGCTTCCCAGTTTTGACCTTCCTGTAATTCTCCATCTCCGTGTAAAGTATAAATTAAATGATTGTCGCCATTTAATTTTTTTGCCTGAGCAGCACCAAGAGCAACAGATAAACCTTGTCCTAATGATCCAGATGCCATACGAACTCCAGGTAATCCTTCGTGAGTTGTTGGGTGTCCTTGTAAACGAGAGTTTAATAATCTAAAAGTAGCAAGTTCTGAAACGGGGAAATAACCGCTTCTGGCCAAAACGCTGTAAAATACTGGTGAAATATGACCGTTTGAAAGGAAAAAGATGTCCTCTCCAATTCCGTCCATATCAAAACCTTCTTTGCGGTCCATGATGTTTTGGTATAGTGTTACCAAAAATTCAGTACAACCTAATGAACCACCTGGGTGTCCTGAGTTGACAGCATGTACCATTCTAAGAATATCTCTTCTTACTTGGATCGTTAAATCGCTTAATTGTTGTGTGTTAGGCTTCATTTTATATGTAAAAGTTAAACTGGTGCAAAAGTAATTTTTATTTTGCGGGCTGACAAATGATTTTCTGCTTTAGTTTGCCACAATTGTTAAATTGTAGTTCTTTTTTTATGGATACCAAAAAAAAGCTGAAAATCTTATTACGTATTGATACTATATAAAAAAGTTTGCCACAAACTAAAAAGACAAATTGATTTTTAATCGATTCTATCTTTTTAATCTGTGGCAAAAAAAAACAATAATTCGGGGCAAAAAGGGCTATTCTGTATCTCCTTCGCTATAAAAATTATTTTCTTCGTCTTCTGAACCAATATCTTCTTGTTCATTATCCAGTTCAGATCCCGGAATATCTAAATCATTACCGAGTTTGTCGCTGTTTTGTTTCCATTCATTATCGTAGTTGTCATTGCTAATGATGGTTCTTTCTCCTGAAATTCCTTCCGGATCTATGTCTTCCAGTTTTTCTTCCTGATTGTAAATGTCTTCGTTTGATGGATACTCTAAATTTTCAAGATTTCTTTCAATTTGGTCGTCCTTAATCTGATCTAAATCGGGAGAATTTTTTTCGTCTGCATTTATCATGATGTTTATATTTTAATGATAGTAATTTCGTTTTTATGTATGATTAAAATTACGAATAGTGTATGGATATGTTGTTACACTTTGATAACGCAGATGTTGTAAGTTTTACATTAGATTCCTGAAACATGCAGGTCTTTGCGTTAGGGATAGGAGCGGCATCTCGCAATTTAGAAAAACAAGGCTTTTTAGCCGTAGTTTTTGTTAATTGGGAATATAGCGGATAGCCCGACCGGAGGGAACGCCCCAAAAACAACTTAAAATTCGAAAGTGTGTAAATTCCAATTCCAAAAGTTGAGGTTACTATGCATATTATCTCATTTTCTAATGGACAAATTATCTAATTAATTTTCCGTGAAATTAGTTTATCTTTGCCGTCCTGAACAATTGGGAGAAAAAAGAAACAGATGAAGTTTGATTTATTACAAAAAGATCCGCAGTCGAAAGCAAGAGCGGGAAGTATTACTACAGATCACGGCGTAATTGAAACGCCTATTTTTATGCCTGTTGGTACGGTAGCGTCTGTAAAAGGAGTGCACCAGCGTGAATTGAAAGAAGATATTAATCCGGATATTATTCTGGGAAATACCTACCATTTATATTTACGTCCGCAGACAGAAATTCTTGAAAAAGCCGGTGGATTGCATAAATTCATGAATTGGGATCGTAATATCTTGACAGATTCTGGAGGATATCAGGTATATTCTCTTTCGAGCAATCGAAAAATTAAGGAAGAAGGAGTGAAGTTTAAATCGCATATTGATGGTTCGTATCACTTTTTTACGCCAGAGAATGTAATGGAAATTCAGCGTACTATTGGTGCAGATATTATCATGGCATTTGATGAATGTACGCCTTATCCTTGCGACTACAGATATGCGCAGCGCTCTATGCACATGACGCATCGCTGGTTGGATCGTTGTATTAACCATTTAGATAAGTTGCCTTATAAATATGGTTATGAGCAAACGTTTTTTCCGATTGTGCAGGGAAGTACTTATAAAGATTTGCGTCGCCAGTCTGCAGAGTATATTGCCAATTCGGGTCAGCAGGGAAATGCAATTGGAGGATTATCTGTAGGAGAACCTGCAGAAGAAATGTACGCTATGACCGAAGTGGTTTGCGAAATTCTGCCTGAAGACAAACCTCGTTATTTAATGGGTGTTGGAACTCCAATTAATATTTTAGAAAATATAGCTCTTGGAATTGATATGTTCGATTGTGTTATGCCAACGCGTAATGCGAGAAACGGTATGCTTTTTACGGCAAACGGAACGATCAACATTAAAAATAAAAAGTGGGAAGCTGATTTTTCTCCAATTGATGAAATGGCCCATACATTTGTAGATACAGAGTATTCTAAAGCTTATTTACGTCACTTATTTGCTGCCAATGAATACTTAGGAAAACAAATTGCTACAATTCATAATCTTGGTTTCTATATGTGGTTGGTTCGTGAAGCCAGAAAACATATCTTAGCAGGAGATTTTAGACCATGGAAAGAAATGATGGTTAAAAATATGAGCCAAAGACTATAAAAGAGTTTCAGGTTATTTTTGTTTCAGGTTTCAGGTTCAGTTGAGAACGTGAAACCTGAAACTTGAAACTTGAAACTTTTAAACTTGAAACTAAAAGTTTTATGCTGACTATAATAGATAAGTATATATTAAAAAGATATTTAGCCACTTTTTCGGTGATGATCCTATTGTTTATTCCGATAGGAATTGTAATAGACGTTTCTGAAAAGGTAAACAAAATGCTGGAAAACAAAATTCCGTTTACAGCGATTGCGGTCTATTATTATAATTTTACGGTTTATTTTGCAAATTCGCTGTTTCCGATCTTTTTGTTTTTGTCGGTAATTTGGTTTACCTCAAAACTCGCCAATAACACAGAGATTATTGCGATTTTAAGTTCGGGAATTTCGTTTACGCGTTTTTTAAGACCTTATATAATAGGAGCTTCTATCGTTTCGGTTTTCGTACTTTTAATGGGGTTTTTTATTGTTCCTGCAGCCAGCGAGGGTTTTAATAATTTTAGATATACATATCTGAAGGGGAATGGAAAACAGCTTATGCGCGGTGAAAATACAAACGTTTACAGGCAAATTAATGATAACGATTTTATTTTTGTAAACAGTTTTAATGAAGAGTCTAAAACTGCCTTTAATTTTACGCTGGAGCATTTTGAAAAAGATAAGCTTACCTATAAAATTACGGCAAGCCGCATTAAATGGGATCCGAAAATTAAATCGTACATCTTGTATGACTATACTAAAAGAACGCTTGGTGAGCTGAGTGATAAAATAGAAAAAGATCCGGAAAAGAAAGTTGCTTTTAAGTTTGAGCTGGCAGATTTAACACCAGTAGTTTATATTGCCGAAACACTTACTCTGGGTAAATTAATCGATTTTATCGAAAAGGAGAGAAAAAGAGGATCCGGAAATATAAACACTTATTTGGTAGTGCTTTATAAAAAATACAGTGTTCCGGTCTCAGCTTTTATCCTGACGATTATTGCTGTAGCGGTTTCGTCAATGAAACGTCGCGGAGGTATGGGAACCAATCTTGCTATTGGTATTGCCATTGCTTTCTCTTTTGTATTTTTTGATAAGATATTTGGTACCCTGGCCGAAAAATCTACTTTCTCACCTTTAATTGCTGTTTGGTTCCCAAATTTTGTTTTCGGAATTTTGGCAGTCTACTTATTACGTAATGCGAAACGATAATTTAAAAAGTTATTTAAATCTACATTTAATTGTTTTTATCTGGGGTTTTACAGCTATTCTTGGCGCGCTGATCACAATAGATGCCGAGAATTTGGTTTGGTTTAGAATGTTAATTGCGGGAATTTTTCTGGGCGGATTTATTGTCTATAAAAAACAATCTTTTGCCATATCGCTCAAATCATTTTCAAAATTAGTTTTTGTCGGGCTTCTTATTGCCTTGCACTGGGTATTTTTTTTTAGAGCGATTCACGTATCAAACGTGTCGATCACGCTTTCGATTTTTTCTCTTGGTGCTTTTTTTGCTTCTTTATTAGAACCGCTTTTTTACGGACGAAAGATTCTTTGGTATGAAGTGTTCTTTGGGTTAATCATTATTGCCGGACTAGGGTTAATATTACAAGTAGAAATTAAATACCTCACCGGAGTTTATTATGCTCTAATCTCTATTATTCTGGGCGTTTTATTTACTTTAATGAATGGGAAATTAATAGCAGATCACGAACCTTCGGTAATTACGTTTTATGAATTTGGTGCAGGTGTTTTCTTTATTTCCATCTATTTTTTGGTGTTAGGAAAATTCAATGCAGACTTTTTTGTGATGTCCTTAAACAACTGGATTTTATTATTGGTTTTGGCTTCTGTATGTACGGCCTATGCGTTTACGGCATCTGTAAAGGTAATGCAGCGATTGACACCTTATACCGTAATGCTAACCACTAATTTAGAGCCGGTTTATGGTATTATGCTGGCCTATTTTATTTTGGGAGGAAAAGAAAAAATGAGTACTGAATTTTATATTGGCGCTCTTATAATTGTTATTACAGTTATCTTAAACGGCGTTTTTAAACATTATAAAAACAAGAAAGAAGTGTAATAATTTACTGATGTTTAGATTACATTTTTAATTTTTAAATACGAATTAATCGAACCAATGGTATAATATTTTTATATTTGCGGTTCGATTTAAAAACAAAATTCAAAAATCCATGGAATATTTAGATTTTGAGCTTCCAATAAAAGAACTTGAAGAACAGTTACAAAAGTGTGTCGTAATTGGAAAAGAATCTGATGTTGATGTAACGGCAACCTGCAAAGAAATCAACAAAAAATTAGAACAAACTAAGAAAGATATATACAAAAACCTTACAGCATGGCAACGTGTCCAGCTCTCAAGGCATCCTAATAGACCTTATACTTTAGATTATATCAGAGCAATTTGCGGTGATACTTTTTTAGAGCTTCATGGAGACAGAAACTTTAAAGATGATAAAGCGATGGTGGGCGGTCTTGGTAAAGTAAACGGACAGTCGTTTATGATCGTTGGTCAGCAAAAAGGATATAATACAAAAACACGTCAGTACCGTAATTTTGGTATGGCAAATCCTGAAGGTTACCGTAAAGCTTTGCGTTTGATGAAAATGGCAGAGAAATTCGGAATTCCGGTTTTGACTTTAGTAGATACTCCGGGTGCATACCCGGGACTTGAAGCAGAAGAAAGAGGACAGGGAGAAGCAATTGCCAGAAACATTTTTGAAATGGTTCGATTGCAAGTACCCATCATTACGATTATCGTAGGAGAGGGAGCTTCTGGAGGAGCATTAGGAATTGGTGTGGGAGATAAAGTATACATGTTAGAGAATACCTGGTATTCTGTAATTTCACCAGAATCATGTTCATCGATTTTATGGAAAAGCTGGGAGTACAAAGAACGTGCTGCCGATGCTTTGAAATTGACTTCGTCTGACATGAAAAAACAAAAATTAGTAGATGATGTTATTCCGGAGCCATTAGGCGGAGCGCACTATGATCGTGAAACTACTTTTAAAACAGTAGCAGAATACATCACTAAAGGATATAACGAATTAAAAGACTTATCAACAGCCGACCTGATTGCCCAAAGAATGGACAAATACAGTAAGATGGGGGAGTATAAAGAGTAAATTCTTACAAGACTAATTAAAATCCGAAGCCTCATCGTTTCGGATTTTTTTTTGGTTATCAACAAAAAAAACTTATTTATAAACAATTAATAGTTATAACTAGATAACAATTTTTTTTTAAATTTTGTTACTTTCGCTGTATGGAAAATTTCAAGAATATAAACCCCGTGAAGGTCGATAAAACCACAATTATTAATTTAGAAAAGGGGAAATTACCCCCTCAGGTGCTTGAACTGGAAGAAGCAGTTCTTGGGGCAATGATGATTGATAAAAAAGGGGTAGATGATGTAATTGATATTTTACAACCCGATGCTTTTTATAAAGAAGCACACAGACATATTTTTGAAGCAATTTTACAGCTTTTTACCGAAACCCAGCCAATCGATTTATTGACGGTTTCGACCCAGTTAAAAAAGAATGGAAAATTAGAATTAGCAGGAGGAGATTTCTATTTGATACAGCTTACGCAGAAAATTGCGTCGTCTGCTCACATTGAATTTCACTCTCGTATTATTCTTCAAAAATTTATTCAAAGAAGTTTGATCAGAATTTCATCTGAAATTATTGAAGCATCGTATGATGAATCTGCAGATGTATTTGATTTGCTGGATCAGGCCGAATCAAAATTATATGAAGTAACACAGGGAAATATTAAACGTAGTTCTGAAACGGCTCAAAGTTTAGTGCTGCAGGCAAAGAAACGTATTGAAGAAATTGCCGGTAAAGAAGGTTTGAGTGGTGTTGAAACCGGTTTTACTAATTTAGATAAACTAACTTCAGGATGGCAGCCAAGTGATTTAATTATTATTGCAGCCAGACCAGCGATGGGAAAAACGGCTTTTGTACTTTCGATGGCCAGAAATATCGCTATTGATTTTGGACATCCGGTAGCATTATTCTCTCTGGAGATGGCATCGGTTCAGTTAATTACGAGGCTAATTTCATCAGAAACCGGATTGTCATCAGAGAAGTTACGTACCGGTAAATTAGAACCTCACGAATGGGAGATGTTGAGCACAAAGGTGAAGAACCTTGAAAAAGCACCGCTGTTCATTGATGATACACCATCGCTTTCTATTTTCGATTTAAGAGCGAAATGCCGTCGTTTGGTTTCGCAACACGGTATTAAAATTGTAATTGTCGATTATTTGCAGTTAATGACTGCTGGAGGTAATAATAAAGGAGGAGGAAATCGTGAACAGGAAATTTCGACCATTTCGCGAAATTTAAAAGCACTGGCAAAAGAACTTAACGTTCCGGTAATTGCACTTTCGCAGTTATCGCGTGCCGTTGAAACACGTGGATCGAGCAAACGTCCGTTGCTATCAGATCTTCGTGAATCTGGAGCGATTGAGCAGGATGCTGATATTGTTTCATTTTTGTACCGACCTGAATATTATAAAATTGATGAATGGGATGATGAAGAAGCATCACCAACAGCGGGTCAGGCAGAAATTATGATCGCAAAACACCGTAATGGTGGTATCGAAAACGTTCGTTTGAAATTCTTAGGACATCTGGGGAAATTTGATAACCTTGATGATTTTTCCGGAAGTTATGACGATCTGCCATCTAAGATGAATCATGAAGAGAATCCTTTCATCACCAAAAACCTGCCGTCGGCAAATGAAGCATTTGGAAGTAATTTAAATGACGACGATGACGACAGCGATGTTCCGTTTTAACAAAAATAGTAAAAGCCTTATAAAAGGCTTTTTTTTATAGGCAAATGTTAATTTTTTAATTTAAATGACTAGTTTAGCGAGACTATTATTAAAAAAAGTTGTCCATTAACTCGTAACCAATTAACAAATTTATATTATGTCAGACCAATCAAATTTAGGAAGTGTCGAAGTCAGTTTAGCTCAGGGAAAAGAATGGGCAAAAAAATACAGAAACAAGAGGGAAGATGTAGGTGAAAAGAAAATTGAGGCTTATTTGATTCCATTAGAAAGTATAAGAATGGTATTAAATCAGGATATTGATGCTGTTCGTGCCTATGTAGGAATTAATAATGCCGGAGAGCAAAATGTTATGCTGGTAGGTACCAAGTACGATAAGGAAACAAATGTTTATGTAGATGTTTTCAAAAAAGGAGAAGCTGCAGAATTAAATGGAGGCGATGTTGTATATGATGCTTCTCGTCCGGCGCCGCCATATGATGATCCAAATAGTCCAATGAATCAATAATTATGGATAATTTCCTCATATATTCAGGTTACTTCATTTTATTTATCAATCTGATTTTATATAGCTATAGCTTTTTCCGAAAGGAGAAAGCTAATGTTTTTTTAGTGGCCTATATATTCTTTTGCTTCCTCATGCAATTGACTATGGAAACCATGTACAAATTTCATATGAACAATATATTTGTTGTCAATATCTATTTCATCGGACAAATGGTGTTATTAGGCTTGTTTTATAAATCCATATTAAAAATAAAAAGTCAAAAGATATTTATAAATTGGAGTTTGATTTTGGTACTATTAGTTTTAGTTATTCAATTTTTTATAGATAAAAGTCAGTTTTTGATATTTAATTTATTGGCAATCACAGCCACATCCTTATTGAGTCTTGTCTTTGCCTTACTGCATTTTTATAATATGCTGACAGAGGAGCGTCAGTATTATTATTTTACTGTTGGCCTGTGTTCTTATTTACTGGTGAGCACAGTACTTTTTTTAGTTGGAAATCTCACCGTGGGCTTAAGTGATGACTTAAAGCTGCTGACCTGGAGATTGAATGCGTTTTTTGTTATGGTGTATTATCTTTTTATTTTATTTGAATGGAAAGTGAGTTGTAGTCCAATAAAGAAAATTGATAAATAGTATGGCTTTTAATCCGGTTTATGAAAAAGAAATAGTAGCCATAATTTTATACACATCCTGTTTTTTTATGGTTGTTGCCGTTTTTCTCGTTGTCTTTTTTTATTTCTCAAGAAAAAAAATCATTCAGAAAGAAGTTGAAAAAAGAGATTTAGAGATTCATCTTCAAAGAGAACAACTGCATGCGATAATTATTACACAAGAAGAAGAGCGAAAAAGAATTGCTCAGGACCTGCATGACGATATTAGTTCAAAACTTAATATCGTGTCACTCAACAGTCATTTGCTTACTTCTCCTAATTTATCTGAGGCAGAAACGATTGAAATAACAGATAATATTATCTCGCTCACCACGAAGGCACTCGAAAATTCCAGAAAAATTGCCCACAACTTATTGCCTCCCGTTTTCGAAAAATTTGGATTAAATGCCGGCGTCGAAGAATTGTGTGAGGAATTTGAAAGTAGTAAATCTGTAACCGTGCATTATAAAAATGAAATCGATTTTGAGGAAAACGACATCGATCGCCATTTGCATGTCTTTAGAATCTTGCAGGAATTAATGAATAATTCCTTGCGCCACGGAAAAGCCACTGAAATCTGGATTAGCTTTAAGATTCAGGATGGGGTCAATACGGGATATTATGAAGATAATGGAGTAGGATTTGATAGCAGGAATGCCGAAAATCAAAAAGGCCTGGGAATGAAAAATATTGACAGCCGTATTTCTTTTTTAAACGGAACAATCAAAATAAATTCCGAAATCGGACATGGTATTACAGTTGTTTTTACTTTTTAAACCCAAATAATTACATAAATCGCATTTTATTCAATAATTTAAGGGTCTTCAGCTTTATTTCACTTCATATTTTGTAAATTCGGCACACCAACGACCAAAATTCAACCAAATGAATACCGCTATTAAAATTGCTTTAGTAGATGATGAAGTATTATTCCGGAAAGGAATTTCTTTTTTATTGCAAAGAGAGGATAATATCGATATTATTTTCGAAGCATCAAACGGAGAAGAATTACTCTCTCATCTGGATAACGACGAAGTAAAACCGGACATTATTGTCATGGATTTAAAAATGCCAGTTTTAAATGGTGTTGAAGCCACAAAAATTATTCGAAAAGCCTTTCCTGAAATTAAGATTATTGCGTTGACAAGTTATGATACAAAATCTTTTATTGCCAATATGATTCAGGTTGGGGCAGTAGCTTATTTAATAAAAAACACAACTCCCAAAGATCTTATTCACACGATCAATCAAGTCGCCAAAAAAGGATTTCATTACAACGAAAATGTTTTACAAACCATACAGGATACCATAATTTCTACAAAAAACTCAAAAGGAAATTTAGAAACCGGTTTTTTGTCCCCTCGCGAAATAGAAATTCTGCAACTCATTTGCCAGCAAAAAACAACACTTGAAATTGCGGAGCATCTTTATTTAAGTCCAAGAACTGTCGAAGGACATCGCAATAATCTCTTGCTTAAAACAGAATCGAGAAATATTGCGGGCTTAGTGGTATATGCCATTCAAAATGAAATTGCCGTTTTGACTCTTTAGAATTCTAGCTTGCTAAAAATTGAAATGATAATACATAGTAGAAAATAATAGTTACTACAAGTAAGCACAAACCTATTTTTTGCATTACATTTAATCCCTTTTCCTGATTGTTACTCTCATTAAACTTCATGGTTTTTGTTTTTTTTCATTGATTAGTTTGATGATCTGGGATAGCAAATGTAACACTTATATGTTTTTTTAAAATAGGTGTTTATACGTGATTTTAATAAAATTTGTACCTTTTAAGAAATACATATTTAACATTTATGCCTTTGTAAAAACAGAAATATCTGTTGTGTTTTTTAAGCGTTCCTTTCTATCTTTACTAAAATAAATTTTATAATGAATAAGTGCTTCGTTTATATATTTCTACTCCTTATTTCTGTAACGGCAAAAGCTTCGTTTATTTTACTTCCAATGGACGAAACTACGCAGCAAAATCATCTTAAAGCTTACGGAATAACGTATTGGTGTTTGAGTAAAGATTACAAAGCCAGCTGGTTGCTTAATTATCGTGGCGGATCATTTCTGCTTCCGGATGCTGATGAAATTCGTAAAGAATGTAAAATCAGAGGAGTTAGTTTTGAAATTATTTCAGACAGCGAAGAAGCTTCCATTCTAAATGAAATTTCGAGTCCTTCTCAAAACATGGAATCTGTTATTTTGGAGAAAGCGCCAAAAATTGCAGTTTATACACCCAAAGGAAAACAACCGTGGGACGATGCAGTAACATTAGTTTTGACTTATGCTGAGATTCCGTTTACTCCTATTTACGATGAAGAAGTTTTAAGCGATCAGTTACTCCTATACGATTGGTTACACCTGCACCATGAAGACTTTACAGGGCAATATGGTAAATTCTATTCGGCTTATAAAAACACTCCCTGGTATATCGAACAAAAGAAAGATGCAGAAGTTTTGGCATCAAAATTAGGTTATGCTAAAGTTTCTCAGGAAAAAGGTGCTGTTGCAAAAAAAATCAGGGATTTTGTTATTGGTGGCGGATTTATGTTTGCCATGTGTTCTGCAACCGATAGTTTTGATATCGCTTTGGCGGCAGATGGCGTTGATATTTGCGAAGCTATGTTTGATGGAGATGCGAGCGAATCGAATTATCAATCAAAATTAGAGTATAAAAATTCATTTGCCTTTAAAGATTTTACACTCGAAAGAAGACCCGAAGTTTATGAATTTTCAGATATTGACATGACTACAAAACGCAGAATTCCTATGGAGAAAGATTATTTTTCATTAATGGAATTCTCTGCAAAATGGGATCCAATTCCGAGTATGTTGTGCCAGAACCATACGCAATTGGTTAAAGGTTTTATGGGACAAACTACAGCATTTGATGCTGCTTTAGTAAAAACTAATGTTTTGGTGATGGGAACTTGCGAATTAAACGGTGAAGCCAGATACATTCATGGAGAAAAAGGAAAAGGAATGTTTACTTTTTTTGGAGGTCATGATCCTGAAGATTTTCAGCATCAGGTTGGAGACCCGCCAACGGTTTTAGATTTGCATCCTAATTCTCCCGGTTATCGTTTAATATTAAATAACGTATTGTTTCCTGCAGCAAAAAAGAAAAAACTAAAAACTTAGTTTAGCGAAAACTCAAACCAGATAGGAATGTGGTCGGAGATTTTTCGGGCTTCCTGCATAGAGGCAAATTTTTTATGAAAGGAAATAAATCCGGAATTAAGATATTTTACGGAATTTGAAGGATAAAAAATATTATCAAATTCTGATGCAAGACAGTTTTGTTCTCTGCATTCTTGTTTTAAAGTAGTTTTTTGATTTTGTAGAACAGGATTGTATCCCATTTTCTTTATCGGATTAAATACAGTGTGGGATTGTGGGCAATTAAAATCTCCGGCAAATACAAGATTTAGATTTGGATATTCAGAAGGTAGAAATTTAAAATATTTGATTTCTGTTTCCGGTTGCTTTTTCTTAGTTATCGCATGAAAATTGGCTACCGTGATCAACTTCTTATTAATCTCAAAAGTCGCAAAATAAGGTTCACGATCAATTTCAAGATGGTATTTTTTTTCCAGCCAGGCATTTCCTTTTAGCTTTGCCTTGTTGGTTTTCCAGATAAAAGCATAGCGTTCTATTTTATGGCTATTGTTGCTGCTCGTTGGGTTGCTAACGGTGTAATCCCATTTTGTACCTTTCTCATTTAATATGTTGGCGAGTTTAGCAACGGCCTGCGCTCCTCCGTATCCGGCAACGACTTCCTGCATAGCGATTATATCATAATCCAGAACAGTATTAGCGATAAAATGTAGTTCAGAATCTGATTTAGATTTTCCAAAATTTTCTAAATTCCAAGATAATATTTTGGTTTGCGAAAAAGAAAGAGCGGTAAAGAAGAAAATTATAAAACTAAAAATATATTTCATGCTAAATTTAAAGTTTCAAATATAAGCATTTCAATATTTGATCATAATTTTACCTAATTCTTTTCTATTTAAAATTCGAATTTTTTTTAATGAAAAGAATTTTTTCAGGCGTAGGCCTAGTTTGCGCTTTATGAGAAAAATCTTTGGGAATTATTATATCCGTATTACGTGTCATCCAATGTAATACCAGAATCGCACAAATAATTAAGATTAAGAAAGATTTTTTCATATCTATATGGCTTGACAGCTTTAATTAGACTATATTTTTCTGTATCTGTTTTTTAGAGCAGTTCCTATAATAATGATTTGCAAAACAAGAAGCGCAGGAATAAAAATAATTTTCCAGTCTACTTCAAGCCATCCTGTTCTATCAGAGATAAAGGCAAATGTAAAAGACAGTAAAATACATAATAACATAGTTTTCACGATAATTTTGTTGTTTGTAGTGTTAATTTGCGCAATAAATCTTTGCTGTAAATTTCTTTCAAAGCTAATTCTGTTTCTTGCTCTCATTTCGTGGTCGTGGTTAATAGATTTTACACAAACTTAGAGCTATAAAAAGACAATTCCTTACGGGAATCCGTAAAATTCTTATAAAATTCACACTAGGCCAAAATCTTTTGCAATAGCAATTAAGTGCACATTATTACTGGCTTTAAAGTATATTTTTAATTTATTGATTCTTTTTTCAATGCTACTGGTACCGTTTGGGGTTATGGAAGAAGCTTTGAATTCACTTGAAATATTTTCTAAAATATAACCCTGAGCCAAAAGTTTTAAAATGGAAATGTCATACGACTCAATTTCAATTAACGATTTATCATTAAAAGAAAAAGAAAGATCAGATGAGACTATTTTTTCATCATTTTTGTAAGTTCCCTCAATCGCTTTTCTTAACTCATTAATACTGTTTCTGCCTTTCGAGACATATGCCTGAACCCCTAAATCATAAAAAAGAGATTTTATACGATACGATTTATCTTCAATTGAGAATACAATCTTTTTCAGTTTGGGCTGCACTTCATTAATTGCCTCAATTAAATCTTCACCACTCGTTAAGTTCACCGTACGATGATCTGCTTTAAAAGATAAATCTGTAATTAACAAATCGTATTCTTCCTTGTCATTTAATGCTTTTTTTATTTTTAATAATCCATCATCGCAATATTTTACATGATGAATTACAGGAACTTTCATTTCTTCAAGTACCTGTATAACAGCGATGCTAATACTATCTAAATCTTCGGCAACTAAAACTTTTTTGAACATATTGTATTATTTATAGAGGGAAAGTAAAACTCAGTTTAAATCCCTTTTTAGAATTATTGTCAAAAGTAATAGTTCCATTTATAGTTTTAATACGGCTTTCCACATTTTGGAGTCCACTTTTTAAAATTAATCGCTCACTGCTTATTCCTGCGCCGTTATCCGTATAAATCACAGTTAAATTATTTTCGCTAACCCTAAAAATGATACTTACCAAAGATGCTTTACTGTGTTTTTTCATGTTCAGAAATAACTCCTGCAAAATCCTGTAGAGCGTAATTTTTTTATTCTTGTCAATTTGATTCCAGGAAATTTTATCCATACCATTCAATAAAATATTTACATCAGGACTTTTAAATTCAGAAATCATCTCCCGCAACGCACTTTCGTAAAAATGGTCTGTGTTTATGGAACTGTTTTCTCTGGATATTTTTCTTGTTTTTGAATATAAAACATCTAAGTTATTGATGAATTGTTCCTTGTTTTCATGATGTTCCAAATCTTTTCTTTCGGCAAAGTCTAGCGTCTGATAAAGATCGTTTGCTAATTCATCATGCAGTTTCTTTGAAATTCGTATCTCACTTTGAATAATTTCATTGTTTCTTTCCTTTCGGCTTTTTAAACTCAAATAAAAATAGAGCAGTAAACTTAAACCCGCACTGCAGACAATAATAATATAAGAAACAATTTTTCTTTTCTTTTGTCTTTCCAGCTGTAAATCATTTTCTGCTTTTTGACTTTTGAGTTGCAGGTTTTCAAATTTATCCTGTTTTGCATCATACTTAATTCGTGCAAATTGATTTTTTGATTTTAGTTTGTCCTCATTAGCACTATCTACAATTGCAATAAATTGAAGTGAATATTTTTTCAGGTCATTTCCCTCGCTACTTTTAATCAATAAATCGAGACTTTGAATCCTGTTTTTAGTACTCTTTAATTCAGTTGCCAATTCATAGGCTTTGAGCGCGTAAGATTTCGCCAGTGCAGGATTTAATTTTTGATAGTATTCAGAAAGGTGTTTGTAGCTGTATATTAAAGCATTGGAATCGTTGTTTTTCAGGTTTATAATGAAACTTTCCTGGAAATAGAATAGCGCTTCAGCTTTTCCCTGTTCAAAATAACAAATTCCTAAATTGTCCAGAATCCGGGAGTATTGTACCTTGTTAAATAAGTCGTTTTTAGTATACTTCGGCTTTATTTTTACTAAAAGAAGTAAGATGCTTTGAGCCAGTTTGTATTTCTTTTGCTTAATATAATTTAGAGATATACTATTTAATACACCAACCTTTCTATACGTACTTGTTTTTAAGTGCAAGGCTTTTCTTTGATAGAAAAGAGCGTTAATGTAGTCATAGGTGTAGTAATAATTATCGGCATAGAGTTCGTATACATTTGCTGCAAACCTCGGCTTCTTTATTATTTTTAAGTAAGGTAAAGTTTTGGTTAACGTCCATTCGCTTCCAGCAAAGTCACCCTGTAGTGACTCAAGACTAGCAATGGAGGTTATGGCATATACATAATCAATGTAATTAATTTTTCTGTCACAAAGATGTTGTGCTTTATTAAAATAATAATAGGCACTGTCGAGTTGATAGCTATCGTAAAAGAAATCTCCCTTTGTCAGATTTTTTCTTATCTCAGTTTTATTGTTTTTTCTGCTTGTAAAAGCGTCTTTTTTTATAGGTCGGGATAAACATAAAAGGGTTCCTGATAATAAAAGCAGGAGCAATATCAGGACATATTTTAAAAAGGCTTTATTCTGAAAAAAGGCATACATTTTTTTCATGTTATATCGGAAGTTTAAAGAAAACCTTAAAGCCTTTTTCGGGAGCAGAATTGATTTCAATTTGTCCCTTAATGCTTAAAATTCTATGTTCAATATTGTGCAATCCGTTTTTAAAAGTAATGTCATTTAAGTTTACACCCTTTCCGTTATCTGTATAGGATATAATTATACTTTTGTCTGTAGTTTTAAAGTTAATGCCTACAAGTGTGGCATTACTATGTTTTTTCATATTGACCAGCAGTTCCTGAAGAACTCGGTACAATGCTATTTTTTTGTCTTGATTAATTTTGCTCCAATTAACCGAATCAATTCCGTTTAAAATTAAATTTAAATCTGGAGTATTAAATCCTGAAATCATTTCCTTCAAGTAGAATTCATACTTTTCGTTGGTTATAATCGGATTATTTTCTTTAGAAATATCTCTCGTTCTCGAGTATATAGCATCAAGATTGTTTAGTAATTGCATCCTGTTTTCTGCCAAAGCAAGATTTCTATTTTCTGCAAAAGCCATTGTATGATAAATATCGTTCGCCAACTCGTCATGAAGTTTCTTTGCAATTCGGGTTTCACTTTTATAAGCAGCTTCAATTTTGTCTTTGTTACCTCTCGACGTTAAATAGAAATATAAAATAACAATAAGACTCAAACTTATGACAATGATAATATACGATGTAATATTACTGTTTTTTTGTCTTTCTAATTGCAGTTCGTTTTCTGCCCTATGTGTTATAAGTTTTAAATTTTCGGTTTTCTCTTTTTTAGAGTCATAGTTAATTTTTGCAAATTGATTCTTTGCAGTCTGCCTCACTATAAACATGCTGTCGACTAAATTGACATACAAAACGGAGTATTTTTTTAAATCGCGGTCTGAATTATTTTCTATTAAGAATTTTAGAGCAAGCATTCGGTTATCTGCATCTTTAACAGAACTAAATTTTTGATAGCTCTGCAGCATGTATTTTTTTGCTAAAGCCGGATTTTTAATTTTATAGAATAATGCCAAATGAAAATAACTCATTCCGATATCTTTAATACCGGATATCTCCGATCTCATTTTTAAAGCATTCTCTAAATAAGATTTTGATTCAAGGTTGTCAATTTTATAATAGCAATATCCAATATTATCAAGTGCTTGTGCATATTCTTCGGGATTATTTCGAACTTCAATATTGTTTGTAAAAGAATGAAATATCTGGAGAGCCTCGTAGTATTTTTTTTGCTGAATATACACACAGGCGATCTTATTATGAACATCTCTTGTTCTGGGGTCGGTAATGTTTAATTTATATGCTTTGTTATAATAATATAAAGCACTTTTGTAGTTATATGTATTGCGGTAATTGTTCCCGAGAATTACATAGCAATTCCAGCTATGTTTTGGGTTTTTAATGAGTTTTAGGTACGGAATTGCGCTACGAACCGTGAGCTCACTACCTGTAAAATCTCCATGGTTTTGCTGAATTTTTGCCATTTGATTAATAGCAATCACATAACGTTCTGCATCAGTTTTGGGGTTGCAAATGAACTTTAATTTGTTGTAGAAAAAAAACGCACTGTCAAATTGTTTAAAATTATAGAAACGATCAGCGGTATTCATCAACTTCTGACTTTCAGCTTCGTTGTTTCTTGAATCTGCGATAACAGTTGCCTTTTTTTGGCAGGATAAAATAAATAGTAAGAAAAAATATAGATATAAAAATCTGGCTATTTTTGGTGGTATCATGGGCCAAAAATAAAGAATTTAACTTCCGTAAAAAGAGTATAAATACGGTATTTTTAAGAACGGCTTATTTTTTATTCATGTGGTTGATATTTAGTATTATAAGAATTTTTCATTTGGTTTTAGCTCCTTATTGTTCTGTAGCTGTAAGAATTGTTTTTGTAATATTCATGTAGCTTTTGATTTAGTTTAGAAATAAAGAACGTTCCAACTCCGATACCTGAAATTTTCTGAATAAATTATATTTTTTTAAAATCGAAAAGTAAAATGTAATTTAAAACCTTTTTGAATAGTATTGTCAAATGTAAAAGATCCGTTAATAGTTTTAATTAGGCTTTCTATATTTTGAAGTCCAGTTTTTATACTTAAGCTCTCGCCGTTAAATCTGTTTCCGTTATCAGTATATAAAACGGTTAAATTTTTGGCTTTCCTTTTAAAAACAATACTCACCAAAGTTGCCTGACTGTGCTTTTTCATGTTGAAAAGTAATTCCTGGAGAACTCTGTAAAGTACGATTTTCTTATTTTTTTCTATTTTATTCCATGATATGTCATCTAAGCCATTTAGTAAAATATTTAATTCGGGCATTTTAAAATCTGAAATCATCTCTCTTAGAGCTAAGGGATAATTTTCATTTGTACTTATAACACTATTTTCTCGCGAAATATTTCTGGTTCTTGCGTAGATAGCATCTAAATTGATCAGGAAATTTTCTTTGTTTGCCTCTATTTCCAAGTCGGTATTTTTAGCATAAGCGAGAGTTTCATAAACATCATTTGCAAGTTCATCATGCAATTTTTTCGATATACGCCTTTCACTTTCAAGGACGGCAATATTTTTTTCTTTCTTTCTCTTTAAAAATAAATATATAGTAAGGAAAATGGTTAAACCAATCGCAAATACAATAATAACGTAAGAAATTATGTTGCGATTTTTTTGCCTTTCTATCTGGATATCATTTTCAGCTTTTAGAATTTTTAGCTTTAAGTTTTCTTCCTTATCTATTTTTGATGTATACTTTATTGTTGAAAATTGATTTTGTGCTTGTTGTCTGCCGTTAATTATGCTATCAATAATTTTCATGTAGGTTTCTGAATATTTTTTTAATTCTCTTCCTTTAGATTTTTCAATTAAGCTTGCTAGGGCATTAGCCTTAAACGATGAAGAATTAACTTTGCAGGCAGCATCATATTGCTTTTCAGCATATATTTTTGAGATCTTTGGATCTTTCTCTGCGTACAATATAGAAAGAATATTATATGTTGATACTAATTCAAAGTTTTCATTTAATCTAAGTTGGATTTCTAAGGCCTTTTTTATGCAATCAAGTGCTTTAGGATTTCCAGTTTTGTAGTAACAATAGCCTAGACTATTTAATAATAAGGAATAACTGTTGTCTGTTTTTTGTGAATCGCTTTTGTGTTTAATTTTCTTTATTGCCAATGGTTCTAATAAGTCTACAACCTCTTTGTATTTTCCTTGATTTTGATAAATAAGACTTATATCATTTAGTATGACTGCTTTTTTATAAGAAGTTGAAGCAAGTTTTAAAGCTTTTTTATGATACAATAGTGCGTTCTTGTTATCATATGTAAAATAGTAATTGTAGGCTAATATTGTATAAGTGTTATAAGTAAGGCTGCGTTTTTTAGTTTTCTTTAAATAGGGCAAAATTTTTGTCAATGATTCTTCACATGCGATAAAATCACTGCTGTTTTGTTGAATATTTGCTTGTGACAACAAAGCATAAACATAATCGTCTACATAATTATCGATTGGTTTGCATAGAAATATCGCTTCATTATAGGTATGATAGGCGCTTTGATATTGACCTTTTTCAAAGAAAAGATCTGCTTTGTCAATCAGCTTTTTAATTTCGGTAGATTTGTTTTGTGTCTTCTGTTTTGCCTTTATTTCCGGAGTATTAAATTCTTTTACAAATAATATTGCAAATAGTACACCTAAGATTAGTAATAAAAATTTTAAAAATGTTTTCTTTTTTAAGAATTGGTAAGCCCTTCTCATTACACAGGAAATTTAATTGAAACTTTAAAACCTTCATCTGGTGCAGATTCAGTTTCGATTTCTCCTTTTATATTTATAATTCGATTTTTGGCAAGATGTAATCCATTTTTAAAATTCAAAGTTGTCATGTCAGTACCTTTACCGTTGTCGGTATAGTTTATTAGGATGTCTTTATCCTTGTTTTTAATGTTAATTTCGATTAGAGTTGCGTTACTGTGTTTTTTCATATTTACAAGTAACTCCTGAAGTACTCTGTAAATAGCGATTTTTCTATTTATTTCGATATCAATTCGCGAGATCAAATCCAGGCCGTTTACTAACAAATTAATATTTTGTGTATTAAATCCTGCGATCATTTCTTTTAAGCGGTACATATAGTTTTCATTGGTTATAATCTGACCGCTCTCTTTAGAAATATCGCTTGTCCGCAAATATATAGCATCTAAATTGCTTATGAGAAGATCCTTATTTTGGGTAAGTGAGAGGTTTCTGCTTTCTGCAAATGCCATAGTATGATATATATCGTTTGCAAGTTCATCATGTAATTTTTTGGCAATTCTGGTTTCACTTTTATAAGTGGCTTCAATTTTTTCTCTATTTACCTTCGAGGTTAAATAAAAGTAGAGAACTAAACTTAGACTTAAAGTCAATACAATTAGAATATATGAAATGATATTTCTACTTTTTTGTTTTTCTAAATGCAGTTCATTTTGGACTTTCTGAGTTCGTAATTTTAAATTTTCAACTTTTTCATTCTTAGAATCGTATTTTATTCTTGCATAATGATTCTTAGCTTTTTGCCTAACTTCAAAAATGCTGTCAATTAATCGAATATAAAGAATAGAGCTCTTTTTTAAATCATCTTCGTAACTGGTTCCTATAGCTAGTTCTAATGCATTTAAACGATCATCAATACAATTTGCTTCAGTGTATTCTTTATAACTTAATAGAGCATATTTCTTAGCCAGAATTGGATTGCTCTTATTGTAGAATTTTGATAAATTCGTATAACTTAGTCCTAAGCCTGCTTTGTCATTTAATCTCAGTCGTATTTTTAATGCTTTCTGAAGGAAATCTAGTGCTTTAGAATTGTTTACTAAGGTGTAGCACGAACCTAAGTTATCCAAAATACCAGAAAGTAAAACCGCATTATCTTGAACATCTTTTATAAGCAGCAGCGATTCAAACACGTCGATAGCTTCCTTATATTTTTTTTTTCACGATAAACTAATCCAAGTTGATTTTGGATTACTATTTTTTGTTCTTTATCTGTCTTTAATTGATAGGCTTTTTGATAGTAAAAAATGGATTTGTCATAACTGTGCATGCAAAAATTATTCCTCGCAAGCATGCGATAGGCAGTCCATAAATAAGCGGTATCTGTTTTTTTTATGTATTGAATGGCTTCTTTTGTAGTGGTTTCACTGCCAGTATAATCGCCATGATCTAGTTGTATTTGAGCCATTTCCAAAAGACAATAGGCAATCTTCTTAAAATCTTTTTTCGGATCAGCTATCGATTTAGCTTTATTAAAATAATAAAATGCACGGTCAGTTTTAGTATCTTTATTATAACGATTAGCTAACTCCGTTAATTTTGTAATTTCTAATGAATTAGTTTGATCTCCAGATTCCGTTTTCTTCTTTTGACACGAAGATCCAAATAATAAAATAACCAGTATAAGTAAGTATAGCTGTTTGTATTTTGGTATCATGTGCCAAAAATAGAGAATTTTAATTCTTATGATGCTTATAAGTAAAATATTTTGTAAGCTTATTGCGATTCTCTTTTTTAATAACTTTCAGCAAAGATAAACCCTCACGAATGAGGGTTTATCTTTGCTGAAAGTGTTAAACAGCTCTCCATCCTGTTGCTATGGCTAATCGATTCCATGAGTTGATTGTGATAATAATAACAATCAATTCTGCAAGATACTTTTCATCAAACAGATTTGCTGCATTTTGATAGACTTCATCAGAGACATGATTACTTATCATTGTAATTTGCTCTGTCAGTGCTAATATTGCTTTTTCTTCTTCAGTATATACATCAGCCTCACGCCAAGAACTTAGCAGGTAAATGCGTTTTTCTGTTTCGCCATATTTTCTTGCATCGGCAGTATGCATGTTTAGGCAAAAAGCACAGCCGTTAATTTGCGAAGCACGAATTTTTATGAGCTCTTTGTGAGTAGTCGTAACAGATGTTGTTGCATTGTATTTTTCTAAATTCATTAAAGCTTCGTAAGCTTCAGGAGCAATTGTTGGTACAGAAATTCTTGCTTTCATTTTACTTGTTTTTAAATGTTGATACAAAGTTCCTGAATACCATCATTAAAAAACTTGAACTACTTCAAGAAAAATAATTACACCTTTCCAGACCTGATTTTACTCATAAATTCTGCCGAAAAATCGAGATAAGAAGCAAGCATATACTGAGGAACACGTTGTACAAATTCAGGATGTAAATTATTAAAGTGATGGTACCTTTCTTCTGCAGACATAGTAAACAAGAACTTAATTCGCATCTGAGCTGCTCCAAATGATTTTTGAGAAACAATCCTAAAATACCGTTCCAGTTTTGGAATCTCAATGAGAATAGCTTCAAGTGTAGATTTTTCTAAACCAATTACCACCGAATTCTCTACTGCCTGAATATAAAAATGTGACGGAACATGATTGTGATAACTTAAATGATCCGTAATCCACCAATTCTCAATTGCAAATTGAAGTGTTTGTTCTGTACCTTTAGAATTGATAATATATTGGCGCATACATCCATCTATAATAAAATACATAGTGTTGCAAACCTGGCCTTCCCGCAAAACGAGGTCCTTCTTCTTTATTTTAGAAATACTTAAAGCAGATTCTAAAATTTCGATTTCTCTCGCTTCCAGCGCAATGTGTCTTTCAATATGATTTAAAAGTGCAGTATGCATACAGTTATAATTTTGTTCAAATTTACTAAATAAACGTTTTTAATAATTTTTAAATATCCTGAAAAACAAAAAACCATTCGCATTGCGAATGGTTTTTCTATGATAAGTAAGTAATCTAAATTGAGTTTATAAAACGTTTATTTTACTTTATTAAGTATTGCTTTGAAAGCTTCTGGGTGGTTCATAGCTAAATCTGCAAGAACTTTACGGTTCAATTCGATTCCGTTAGCTTTAACTTTCCCCATGAATTGAGAATAAGACATTCCTTCTAATCTGGCACCAGCGTTAATACGTTGAATCCATAATGAACGGAAATTTCTTTTGTTTTGTTTTCTATCGCGGTAAGCGTAGCACATTGCTTTCTCTACTGCATTCTTAGCAACTGTCCAAACGTTTTTACGTCTACCAAAGAAACCTTTGGCTTGCTTCATTATTTTTTTTCTTCTTGCTCTTTTAGCAACTGAATTTACCGATCTTGGCATAATTTTAATGTGTTTTTGTAGCAGGCGTCCTGAATTAAATCAAAGGAACTTAAAAGCCGTACTCCAAGGTTATATAAATAATTTTTTAACCTAAAGAAAATCTTTAGTCAAAGGTTTAAAAGTCAAATGTCACAAGTTTAATCTCCTGGCTTTAAGACTTTACAACTTTAGACTTAATTAGATAATTCTTAATTGTTGTTTGATGCTTTTCATATCTGTAGAGTGAACTAGCGCTGAGTGAGTCAAAGCTAATTTACGTTTTTTAGATTTTTTAGTCAAGATGTGACTTTTAAAAGCATGCTTTCTTTTAATCTTTCCAGAACCAGTAACTTTGAAACGTTTCTTGGCGCTAGATTTTGTTTTCATTTTAGGCATTTTTCCTAGTGTTTTAATTTATTCTTACTTACTTATATTTTCAAAAGCTTTAGGCTTTAGGCTTTAAGCTTTAAGCAAAAGTTTACAATAACAGTTTTGCTTAAAGCTTAAAGCTTATTGCTTATAGCAAATAATTATTTCTTCTTCTTCGGAGCAATGAACATAATCATTCTCTTACCTTCTAAAACAGGCATAGCTTCTACTTTACCATGTTCTTCTAAGTCTGTAGCCAAACGTAATAATAAAATCTGCCCCTGATCTTTATAGATGATAGAACGACCTTTAAAGAAAACAAATGCTTTTAATTTAGCACCCTCTTTTAAGAACTTTTCAGCGTTCTTTCTTTTAAATTCGTAATCATGTTCATCAGTCTGAGGTCCAAATCTAATTTCTTTCACTACAACTTGTGTCGACTTCGCTTTTAAAACCTTATCACGTTTCTTTTGTTCGTAAACAAATTTCTTGTAATCCATGATCTTACAAACCGGCGGCTCAGCATTTGGCGAAATTTCAACCAAATCCAATTCAAATTGATCAGCTAGACGTAAAGCTTCAGCAAGCTTAAATACACCAGGTTCGATGTTTTCGCCTACTAGTCTTACTTCCTGTACACCACGAATAAGATTATTTATTCTGTGTGCATCTTTTTTTTCTACTCGAGGTTGAAAACCTCTGTTGCTTCTTATTGCTATGACTTTATAATTTAAGTTAAACTGTAAAAACTTTTAATGTCTTTTTTATTTCTTCGTTTACAATAGCGACAAATTCATCAATTGTAACTGTAATATTCCCTTTTCCTTCTTGTCCGTGACGACGAATAGAAATTGTTCCATTTTTCTCTTCCTCTTCACCCACAATAAGCATAAACGGTGTTTTTTGCATTTCTGCATCTCTAATTTTCTTACCGATAGTTTCATTTCGGTTGTCAATTAGGGCGCGAATTTCGTGATTTTCTAGCAAATCTAAAACTTTTTTAGCATAATTTTCGTATTTCTCGCTCAAAGACAAGATTATAGCCTGCTCAGGCATTAGCCAAAGTGGGAAATTTCCTGCAGTGTGTTCTAATAGAATTGCTATAAAACGTTCCATAGATCCAAAGGGAGCTCTGTGAATCATAACAGGACGATGTAATTCATTATCAGCACCTTTGTATGTCAATTCAAAACGCTCAGGCAAGTTGTAATCAACCTGAATAGTCCCCAATTGCCATTGTCTTCCCAAAGCATCTTTAACCATAAAGTCAAGCTTAGGTCCGTAAAATGCAGCTTCACCGTATTCAACAACGGTATTCAATCCTTTGTCTGCAGCAGCATTTATAATAGCATTCTCTGCTTTCTCCCAATTTTCGTCAGTACCAATATATTTCTCTCTGTTCTCCTGATCTCTTAACGAAATTTGAGCAGTAAAGTTTTCAAATCCTAATGAACCAAATACGTAAAGAACCAGGTCAATCACTTTTTTAAACTCTTCGTCCAATTGCTCCGGAGTACAAAAAATATGAGCATCATCCTGAGTAAATCCTCTTACACGAGTCAATCCATGCAATTCGCCAGATTGCTCATATCTGTATACAGTTCCAAATTCAGCGTAACGCTTAGGTAAATCTTTATAAGACCATGGTCTTACATTGTAGATTTCACAGTGATGAGGACAGTTCATTGGTTTCAATAAAAACTCTTCCCCTTCAGCTGGAGTACTAATTGGCTGAAAGCTATCGGCACCATATTTAGCATAATGGCCAGAAGTTACATAAAGCTCTTTTTGACCAATATGTGGAGTAACCACTTGCTCGTATCCGGCTTTCTTTTGAGCTTTCTTTAAAAATTGCTCCAAACGGTCTCTAAGCGCAGCGCCTTTCGGTAACCACAATGGCAAACCTTGTCCAACCTTTTGAGAGAAAGCAAACAATTCAAGTTCCTTACCTAATTTACGGTGGTCACGACGCTTTGCTTCCTCAAGAAGTTCAAGATATTCAGTTAAATCTTTTTGTTTAGGAAAAGAAGTTCCGTAAACACGAGTTAACTGTTTGTTTTTTTCGTCACCTCTCCAGTAAGCACCAGCAACACTCATAATTTTAAATGCCTTAATGATCCCGGTATTCGGGATATGTCCACCACGACATAAATCAGTAAAAGTAGCGTGATCACAAAAAGTAATAGTTCCGTCTTCTAGATTCGAAATCAATTCAGTCTTGTAAACATTATCCTTATACATTTCTAATGCATCAGCTTTACTAACCGGACGCATTTTAAACTCATGCTTTTCTCTTGAAATCTCAAGAACACGATCTTCGATTTTTTTGAAATCAGCTTCAACGATTTTCTGATCTTCAAAATCTACATCATAATAAAAACCATTTGAGATTGCAGGCCCAAGAGTTAATTTAATTCCAGGATACAATTCCTCAAGAGCTTGCGCCATTACGTGCGAAGTCGAATGCCAGAAAGCTTTTTTGCCTTCCGCATCATTCCATGTATATAAAATAAGACTACCATCGGTCGTCAATGGAGTTTCGGTTTCTATTGTTGTACCATTAAAAGATGCAGAAATCACGTTTCTTGCAAATCCTTCACTAATGCTTTTAGCAACCTCCATCGGAGTTACGCCTGAGGCAAACTCTCTAATCGACCCATCGGGTAAAGTAATCTTAATCATTGTTTATAATTTTGTGAATGCAAATATAGCGCATTACTAAAATACATACAATACATATATTGATCTTTATACTATTAATATATAGGAACACCGTTTATAGATGTTCCGTTATCCTTGAATTATTATAGATATTGTTAATTCCTGTGGTTTCAAAGCTCGGTATATTTATTCATACATATATATAACGAGGAAAAAGCAATAACCTGAGCGAAGCGAACATCTTGGAATTTGGAATTTGGAATTTGGAATTTGGAATTTGGAATTTGGAATTTGGAATTTGGAATTTGGAATTTGGAATTTGGAATTTGGAATTTGGAATTTGGAATTTGGAATTTGGAATTTGGAATTTGGAATTTGGA